>Ga0247833_1004351_pt1 | contig 17733 bp, 15 predicted proteins | sample LaCruzMarch2015__7_FD_187117 | JGI IMG/M metagenome (GOLD analysis project Ga0247833, IMG submission 187117) | Freshwater microbial communities from meromictic Lake La Cruz, Castile-La Mancha, Spain - LaCruzMarch2015_8m | ecosystem: Environmental > Aquatic > Freshwater > Lake | place: Spain... | reverse complement strand
GATACATCTTTTGGTTTATATCAAGTGGTTGCTTTTTGAACGTGCCTACCAATTTATGGCGCCGGATGAGCGGCGTCGCCTGCTTGACTATGTGACCGGAACCGACTTTCCTTTCGATACTTTCGATGAGTTTCACGCGCATGTAACGCAGGCCGCCCCGGCCGTGGTTGTTACGAATCCGCAGGAGCCTGCCAAATATCCACGAACAATAGAGCCGGCCCGACCTGATCCAGAGCACCAAGAGATGCTCCGCGAGCTGGTGCACTTCCTGGTCGAAAAGTGGTTCCCTTACGAGAGCGACACCAAGCCGCCTGACAAGCCGCCTGACCTCTGGGGAGAGATAGTGCGCCTCAACGAAGACAGAACTCGCCTCCATGAAGAGATAGTGCGCCTCAACGAAGTGATATTCGACCACAACGAAGACAGAACTCGCCTCAACGAAATTATAGTCGACTTCAAAGATCTAAACCCGCTGCGCAATCTCGCCCGCAAGGTCCGAAACATAATAGTAAAATGAGCCCATGCCTGCCAGGCCTGAGGGCTCAGAACAGCGAAGTCGCGGGGAGAAAAGCAGGGTAGCGGTGGTAAAAGAGGAGCACGGCCAAGAAATATCTTCTCCAACTGAGTGCCGAGGCTCATGAGATGCACATGAAAATCCCAATCGGTGACTCCACAAAGTCTGGGGATCAGCGTCCATGCAGCATAGAATAGAACCTGCTTTGAAAAGACCATGCACAAGCAGAAAATCACGGCCTGCGAGCTGGTCGCCATGAAATACTCTGGATGAGGGCCGCAATTGGGCTATACAAGCGCATGCTTTCCGCACCTATCGAACTACATATCCTTGCTGGGCAGTCTAATGCGCAGGGGTTTCAGGGAGATGCAGCGCAGTGCCCGCAGGTGGGGGCGCAAATTCCCTTTTTCTATAACACACCTGGTTTCGGTGATTCCGGTGGTCAGTGGACCATTCTGGGGCCTCAGTCTGGGGGACACTTTCCTCAAGGCTATTTTGGACCAGAGATCACCTTTGCTCTCGGCCTTCAGCAAGCCGGCGCACAACCCGCCGTCTTCAAATTTGCAGCACCCAGCACCAGCCTGGCCAAGGATTGGAAAGGCCCGGGCGAGAGGGGCCTCTTAGACACGATGGGCCGAGAGTTGCTGACCGCGATAAAGCTGCTCGAAGCCCGCCACCTCAAGGTCAAGGTATGCAGCTTCACCTGGATACAGGGCGAGTCCGACGCTGAAACGGATGAGATGGCCATCCACTATCATGAGCGCCTCGCCGTGTTGTTGCGTCATGTGCGGGAGATTCTTCATCAGCCCGACCTCCCCATCATCCTTGGCATTGATGAGCAGCATCCTTGGGTCAAAGAGCGCCCTATCGTTGTTGAAGCGCAGAAGCAAATCGTGGCCGCAGACGAACGCATGGCCTTTCTGTCCATGCTCGGCCTGGAGAAATTTGACACCTCGCATCTCACGCCGAAGGGTCTCGTCAAGCACGGTGAGCGACTGTTTGAAACCTGGCAGCAGCTCGCCAAATGCCGGGACGCCTAGAAGAGGTCCATCCCCAACCCAGCTCCCGTTTTCCTTGTGCGACACGGTTGTTCCAGCGCCTTGTTATCGAGGAGGATGTTTCGGTAGGAGCCAATGCCGTTATTCTGGATGGTGCCCATATCGGTCGGGGGCGATCATTGCTGTCGGTGCGGTCGTCTCGGGCCGCGTTCCGGCCTATGAGATCTGGGGAGTGATCTCGGCGAAAAACACCGCGAGCCGCATTGAAGCCCTACCTTAAGCCTTTTTCGATCTCCTCGTAGCACTGGAAAATTCGCTCCCCATGCTTGACCAATCCCGCGGGCGTGAGATGGGAGGTGTCGGACTTTTCCAATCCTATCATGGAAGAAAAAATGATGGCTTCCTCGGCGGCATCCAGTTTTTTCTGTGCGAGGAGAACCGCATTTCTTTGCCTAACCCAAGGGTGCTGCTCATCGACTCCGAGCACAACCGGCAGGCCGGGCGCGCCAAATCTCGACCGGAAATCATGGATGAGCGAAGAAAGTTCATGATGATACAGGGCCGACATTTGATCGGTCTCGGCGTCCGACTCTCCCTGGATCCATATGAGGCCGGAAAGTTTCACGCGTTTGCCCTTCTGCTCCAAATTCCGGATGGCCCCAGAGAGTTTCCGGCACATCTCATCATAAAGCCCCCCCTCACCAGGTCCCTTCCACTGCACGGCCAAACTAGTCGAATACAACGTGAACTTGAAGATGGCGGGGTTTCCTCCATGGGATTTCAGGGCTCGCGCGAAACCCACCTCCGGTCCGAAGTAGCCTTTCGGAAACAAACCTTTTTGCGGGCCCAAAGGAATCCACCGGTTGTCTGACGCTCCCACGCCCGGGGATTCGTAGAAGAACAGGATCGTTCTGTCCACCCCTCCCGGATCTTGCGGATACCTATCAGCGTTGCCCGCAAATCCTTGAGCATTGGACTGGCCGGCTATGACATAGAGGTCCACCCGGTTGTCCGACCTTACGCTGACAGCCAAAAAAATGGCGGATGCAGCGGAAACCAGGGCCAGCAGTCCGATAATAATGTTTCTTTTTGTCATCGCTTTATTCCATTCCGCATCCGGCGTCGCATCATACAATCACACCATGGAAAATCCACTTTCTTTCGTTCAATCTTACCCAGCTACCACTCGGCTTGTCGAAGCTGTGGTCCAGGAGTTTCCCGAACATAAGTCCTACTTGGTAAAGAGTTTTCGCGACCGCTCCGATTCCACAAACAAACTGGCGGAAAATACGGCCGCGCTCATTTTTGAGATGGAGGGCGGTGACTTGGGCGGATTGGTGTCCGGCTATCGGTGGATCTGCAAAATGATCATGGAGGAAGAGCTCTATTTTCGCCGGGAAGGCAAATACCGGCACACCTCGTTCGTGGAGGTGAATGCCGCCGTCTATCAGAACAGCAGACAGATGGGAACGTATATGGATGGTCTATTGGCCACGGAGGTTTTGTGGGCGCAGCATGCGCGGTGCATGGACTTCTATGTCAACACGTTCCTCCCAAAACTTCCGAATAACTACAGGCATCTTGAGGTCGGACCCGGCCACGGAATCCTATTTTACTATGCCGCCCTGGATCTGCGTTGTGGGTCGCTAACCGGCTGGGACATCAGCCCGGCCAGTTTGGAACAGACCGCCCGCTGCCTTTCCAAACTCGGCGTCGCTCGCGGTTTTGAGCTGATGCCGAAAAATGTCATGGAGGAACCGCCTGCCCCGATGGAACTCTACGACAGCGTTGTGATCAGTGAAGTTCTTGAGCATCTGGAAAACCCGTCGCTTGCTTTGCGCAATCTGAGCAACCTCATGAGCAGAAATAGTCGCATTTTTGTCAACGTTCCCGTGAATGCCCCGACCATCGACCATATCTTCCACCTGCGCTCGCCCGAGGAGGCGGTCGATTTGGTTGAGAAGGCCGGATTTATCGTAGATGAGGTTCTGTATGCGCCTGTCGCGGGCTGCCCGATTTCCAAAGCCCGCAGGATCGAAGGTTCGGTTTCCGTAGCCATCTCGGCCAGGCCCGCTTGGAAAGGCTGACCCGGAAAACGTAGGCTGGGACACTCAGTCTTGTTTTGGAGATTTGAGAAGAATCGTATCCGCGAGATGCTCGACATCACGAAAACCCGACACCTCGGACGTCGTGAATTTCACTCCGAAGGCTTTTTCGACAGTCACAATGAGCCGAATATGGTTGAGGCTGTCCCATTCATTCACGCTGTGAGCGGTTAATTCCGGCGTCGCCACGAGGTCATCGTTGTCGAAAACATCCCTCATTATGTCGGTCAGGTTGGAAAATACTTGGTCTTTCGTCATAACTTCCGTCTTCGATACGAGGAATTTGGCATTGGTTCAATCGAAAATCCCGGCGAATCGGGGGGGCGCAGGGTTTTGTTTTTCGCTGGGCAAAATTCCAAGAATGGATTTGCGATCTCATGCTGTAAGTTCGCCCCCTGCTCCCACCACACAGGAATGACAACTTCCCCGCCAAATGGCCGCTGATAATTTCCAGGATCTCCCGTGGCTCAAACCGCAGCCCGAGAACTTCCCGGATCTGTGCCGGCAGGTCGGAAAAGTTCCCGGCGAATGTGTCAAGCAACTCTGCTGGCTGTCGGGCCATGCACTTGACGACAACGGGCTTTACCGGGTTGCAAAAACTTTTGAGAAGGTCAAACGGTCGGAACCTCTGGAGGCGGCGAGCGGATTCCAGCCCTACCGACTGGGATTGCTTTCGAACAGCACGACGAAACTGATTGTCCCGTCATTGGTTGGCACAGCACTCCGCTACCAAATCGATCTTCAGGTTCTTGAAGGTGGTTTCAATCAGGTTGTTCAAGACGCTTTGTCTCCGGAGTCGACAATCGCTGCAGGAAAACCGGACGGAGTTCTCCTCGCTTTGGACTATCACGGAATTCCCGGGCTCGACACCGGTTTTCGGGACGAGGAAGAAGGCGCCGTTCAGGAGGCATTGGACTATTTGATGTTGATTTGTTCGAGCCTGAAGGCGCACACCAGCGCCACGATTATCGTCCAAAACATCGCGTGCCCGCCTTCGGCACTTTTTGGTTCTCTGGATGCAGCATTGGCCGGTTCCCAGAGACGACGGATCGAACGCTTCAACTATCAGCTTCTCGGCATTCTTGAAAAGTTTTCCGGGATCCTTTTTGACGTGGACGGGATCGCGAGGGCCGTCGGCTACAGAAACTGGTTTGCCCCGCAGCTCTGGCATATGGCGAAGATTCCTTTCGCTCAGGAGTTTTGCCCGCTGTATGCCGAGGGACTTCTGCGCTTGATTGGCGCGCTCCGCGGGCGTTCGAGGAAGTGCCTTGTTCTGGATCTCGACAATACCCTTTGGGGTGGAGTCATTGGCGATGACGACCTGAACGGAATCAAACTCGGGCAGGGAGACCCGGTCGGTGAGGCCTTTTTGGCCGTCCAGCAGTTGGCCAAGCAACTCAAGGAGCGGGGGGTCGTTCTCGCGGTTTGTTCCAAAAACCACGACGAAGTCGCACGCAGGGTGTTTCGAGAGCACCCCGACATGGTGCTGCGCGAGGAAGATATCAGCGTGTTCCAGGCGAATTGGACTGACAAAGCGGCGAATCTCGTTGCGATTGCCGACACCCTGAACATTTCGACCAGCAGCCTCGTTTTCCTGGATGACAATCCTGCCGAGAGGGAGTTGATCCGCCAGGCATTACCCGAGGTGGCTGTCCCGGAACTCTCGGATGATCCGTCAACCTATCCTCTCGTTCTGCTATCCGCAGGATATTTTGAATCCCTCGGGTTCACAGTCGATGACCGCAAGAGGGCCGAGCAATATCAGGCAAATGCCATGCGTGCCAGGCTGTCTGATATCTCGCACGACCCGACGGTCTTTCTGACCTCATTGAACATGGATGCCATCATTTCTCCGTTCGATGAAATGGGACGGGCCCGGATCGCGCAGCTGGTGAATCGTTCGAACCAGTTTAACCTAACGACAAGAAGATATGACGAGGCGGCGATCGCGTCGTTAGAGAAGGAAGCTGGAGCTTTCTCGCTACAAGTGAGGCTAATCGACCGCTTTGGAGACAATGGAATGATCAGTGTCATCATCTGCAAAGCGGTTGACGAGACTTGGGTCATTGACACCTGGCTGATGAGCTGCCGGGTCTTGAGCCGGCGCGTGGAAGAGGCTGTCCTTGATTTCATGATCGACAATGCGAGATCGCGCGGCATCCGGAAAATTCTCGGGCATTACATTCCCACGGAACGCAACGAAATGGTCAGGGACCACTATGCTCGCCTTGGGTTCCAACTGGTGGAACGACAGCCGGAACTGGATATCTGGGAAATCGATGTCCCCGGCTACTGCGCAAAAAACCCGCCCATCAAGATCACTCTCCAAGGGAGGTTGAAACCCGCAAAGGAATGACGATCACTTCGACCGGCTTTCTGCTGTTCCTGTTTCTTGCCGCGCTGGTTTTCAACCTGGCTCCGGGACGCTGGAGGTCCGGCTTGATTTTTCCAGTCACCACGCTCGTTTTTTTGTGGCTGGTCATGCCGACGCCAGGGGGGACTTTCACCGTTCTGGGTTTCGTGGCCGTTTTCTGGTTTCTTCTCGAATGTGCCCACAAATGGCCCCGCCGCTCTGTTCAAACCGGCGTTCTCTTTGGCGCTCTGCTGGTTTTCGGCTGGATCAAGAGTTACGATTTCCTGTCGTTCCTTCCGCTCTCCTCGCAGATTCCGGCGACCATCGGGCTTTCCTACATTCTGATCCGGGCACTCCAACTCCTCATAGACTTTTTTGAGACTCCCGCAATCCGTCCCGACCCCGTGACGTTGTTCAGTTTCCTGACATCATGGCCATGCCTGGTGTCCGGACCGATCCAGCGTTTCCAGGATTTTCAGGAGCAGCTTCGCTCCATGCAAGACTTCCGTCTGAATGCGGATGTCCTCCTTCACTCGGTCCGAAGAATCATCAAGGGCTATTTTTATGTGATTGTTCTGGCCGATGTCACCGAGCATTTTTGGCTCGGATTGAAGGCGGTGTCATTTGAAGCGCCCCACCCGGTGGCGCTCGGAGCCGCCCAAGGCGCATTTCTCTTTCATCTCTATTTTGACTTCGCCGGCTATACGGAAATCGTGATCGGGGCCGGATACCTTTTCGGGTTGGTTTTGCCGGAGAACTTCCGAAAGCCGTTCCATGCGAAAAGCTTTTTGGATTTTTGGGGGAGGTGGCACATGACGATGTCAAACTGGTTCAAAGTCTATGTCTTCAACCCCGTGTTGATGGCGTTCACCAAGCACTGGCCCGCAAAAAACGCAGCCCTTTTCCTAGGGATCGCCGCATTTTTCATCACATTTTTTCTTGTTGGACTCTGGCACGGGACCACGTGGGCATTCGTAACCTGCGGGCTGCTTTTGGGATTCGGAGCAGGAACCAACCATTTATACAGAACCTGGCTCAGAAGCTATCTGGGAAGAACCCGCTTTGATGCCCTGTGTGCGGCTACACCCTATCTCGCCATGGCTGCGGCATTTACGTTCACTTACATCTGCCTGAGCGTGACGCCGCTCTGGATGACGATCGAGGAGTTGCAGAAAACCCTGGCGCTATACGGCCTTTCCGGCCTTGCGGTTGCCGAGCTTGTTCTTTTCCTCATGATGTTCGCTTTCATTCCATGGTGGCGTGCTCCCGGAAAATCAACCCCGCCCGCCGGATGGAAGCTGAATTTGCTTCTGGGGAGTCAGTTGGCCGCCATTGAAATCTACCTCTTCCTTTTTCCTTCATTCGGGAGCGTTTTCTTTTACGAACAATTTTGATGAAAGCTTTCGCTGCGATTGGGTTCTTCTGGGTTCTGGCTTCCAGTCTATTTTTAGGTCTGATCGTCTGTTTTTACGGCTGGCCTTCCTCCAAGCTGCCTGTGGAGGTTTTGAGACATCCGCGGACAACTTTTCGCGACGAGGCATTGAGGGCGATATTTGAATCCCGGCATCTGTCCAATGCCGGAGAGCCGCTCCTCATTGTTTTGGGAGCTTCCGTGGCACAGGAAGCGTTTCCCCCGAACGCCCTCCAGGCAAAAGACCACACTCTTCTTGCCAACAACCTTGCCGTCGGTGCGTCAAATGTCACGCAAATGGCGCAGATCTATGAGCTCGTCGCAAAGTCCACTCCACCTCCGATCCTGAAAAAATCAACGATCGTGTTCGCGATAAACTATCCTTTGTTTGTTTCGGACGGCAGGCGCTGGTCGAACCCGTATCTTGTTCCGCCAAGCGTAGTGAAAAGCGGCGTGCTCATCTCCGATATCAAGCGCGAAGCGATGCGGGCCCAGCCGGTCCTGGACCCGACCAGCCCGGTTTTTCAATTGATGCCGCCCTGGCTTGTCTACATGGCCAAACAGCGGCTCGCCATTCTTCTGCCGCTCGCAGAAAAACTGCCCCTTCGCATCGCGGATCCTGTTCTGCGGTGGCCGGGGTGGAAATTTGATCCGAGAATTCAGCCTGGCCTGGTTGCCCCTCCGGTTGGACCGAAGCAGGAAACGGCTTCCACCAAGGAACTCACCCCACACGAGGTGATGGACTGGCTCACAAACTACATGGGGCTCCCGAGTGGCGTTTTGCCTGACGAGCAGTTCCGGCGCTTTTCTGAGCTGATATTGCGGGCGAATGCAGCCGGGCTACATGTTGTTGTTGTCAACCTCCCGATGCCGACCTGGCATGCCAGAGAAAGCCCGTTTTATACCCCGTATCTGGAAAAGCTCCAAGTCACGATCTCCCCTTTCCTGAAGGATGGCACCGTTCACTTTATTGACCTCGCGCATTCCTTGCCAGATGACAAGTTCAGGGATGGCACCCATCCCAAACCGGAGGCGGTTGAACTCTGGACAAAACTGCTTGTCGATCAGCTTGGAAATTGACATCGCATGAAGACGCGCATTTTCACCCCCGGGGACCAGACTGCATTTTCCAAACTTTCAGGGGACAACAATCCCTTGCATACCGATGGGATTGCCGCGCGAAGAATGCTATTCGGCGCTGCTGTTGTTCATGGCATCCATGCACTCCTGTGGAGTGTGGATTGCGCGCTCGAGGATCAAGAGGGGAATGTGGAACTCCGGCACATCGAGGCGGTTTTTTCCAAGCCGATACGCGTGGGCGAGGAAGTTGGGCTGGCAGTAAGAAATGACAAGACGGGTAGCCTGAGACTCGAATTGCTGGCCGGCGGATCCTTTGTAGCAGGAATCAGGTTGTCGCTGGAAAGGCGGACAGGCTCTGACGCCGCCGACATCAAGGGGTGTTTTCCCGGCCTGATCCCGCCGCAGGACGTTTTGGAGGAAGAGCTGGAGGCGACTTCCGGTTGTCTCGATCTTTTCCTGAATCGTGAAGCTGCGGCGGAAATGTTTCCCAATCTGACGCGATGCTTTTCTCCGCAGCAGATTGCCGTGCTGCTGGCTACGAGCCGTCTTGCAGGCGTGTTTTGTCCGGGGTTGCATTCCATATATTCCGAGCTGAAGCTCTCCAAGGCAGCTCCCAACAATGTGCCGGATCTTCGTTATGAGGTGACCGATCACGACAGGCGTTTTGGTCTCGTTCACATGAAGGTGGCGGGACCGGGGATGGAGGGGAGCGTGGAGGCATTTCGTCGCCCTCCACCCACAAAACAGGGAAGTTTCCTCGCACTGAAGAGCCTGGTGGAAAGCGGTGAGTTTGCAGGCCAGCGCGGATTGGTGGTCGGAGGCTCCCGTGGGTTGGGCGAAGTCGCAGCGAAGCTTCTGGCTGGCGGGGGGGCGGATATCAAGATCACCTACCATCAGGGAGGGGAGGACGCGCGCCAGATTGTTGAAGATATTGTCTCAAATGGCGGGATCGCCGACTGCTTGTATTTTGACGTTCTGAACCCGGGCCTTAACCCGGCACAAATCTCCGAAAAAAACTGGATCCCGACGCATCTCTACTACTTCGCTACGCCATTCATTTTCTCCGGTGTCAAAGGCAGGTTTTCCCCGCCGCTGTTCAGCAAGTTCTGCGATTACTATGTCAAGGGTTTTATCGGGACAGTGAATCTGCTCCGCGATTTGGGAACGAGGCACATTTTCTATCCCTCATCTGTCGCAGTTGATGAAATCCCGAATGATATGGGTGAATACGCAGCAGCGAAAATGGCCGGGCAAACGCTTTGCGCTTTTTTGGAGAAAACCGACCGGAGATTGACGATCTTTAGTCCCCTCTTTCCTAGAATGGCGACAGATCAAACAGTCAGCATCAGTCCTGTCGCCAACTTAGATCCTTTGGAAACCATGCTAAAGTCGTTGCGTGCCTTTCGGGTTGCCTCGATCTCTGGCGGATAAGCTATGGCCGTCGCGGCGGCTTCCAACTCAACTTCACGATGCCCTCTGATTTTCGCTACTGTTTCAGGTTTTCATCACGCCGAATTCCTCCGTTTGTATGGAAATCAGTTCGTCGCAAACGCTCCAACCGCGGCGTTCATTGAATCTAGAATGGCTCCTCAGATGAGACCCCTGCTTCGAGCGATGCCCCCATGGTAACTGTTGTATTAACGACCTATCGTCGGCCGAAGTTGGTGAAACGCGCGATTTCATCATTTAGAAATCAGACTAAAGGAGATTTCGTTCTCATGGTTATTGACAACGGATCGAATGATGAGACGGAGGCAACAGTGCTCGCCGAGTGTTTGGCGGATCGGCGGATTCAATACATCAAACGGGAGCAAAACATTCCCCCGTATGACAGTATTCGCATGGCGATCGATATGGTGGAAACGCCGTTTTTCACCGTTTGTGCCGATGACGATTTTCTCTTCCCCTGGCATCTCGCGACGCTTCTACCGGTGTTGCAGGCCGATGAGGGTCTGGCGTATGCGTTCGGCTCATTTCTCTATGTGAATCTTGACGGCGAGATTTCCAACCTGGCCCCCGGTCATTGGCCACTGGGACGGAGTGAGGCGGGGGAGGCCGCCATTGCCCGCTACGGGGCACCGGAGCATCTGCGCAGTGACAACGGCCCCGAGTTTGTCGCCTATCCCATAGAGGACTGGATGGAGCGGGCCACGATCAAGACGCTCTACATCACCCCGGGCAGTCCGTGGGAGAATGGGCACATTGAGAGCTTCCATGACAAGTTGCGGGATGAGTGCCTGAACCGGGAACTCTTTGGCAGCCTGCTGGAGGCCCGGGTCATCCCCGAAGCCTGGAGGATCGACTACAACGAATCCCGTCCGCACAGCTTGCTCGGCTACCAGACGCCGGGGGAGTTCGCGCGGCGCAGCAACTCTGGGCTCCAGTCGCCCTCCGGGCTCATCACGCCCAGAGTTGCCTTAACCCAATAAACCAACCACAACCAACAACCAGCAGAACTTTAGTTTTGATGTGTCCCACTTCCGGGGGTCAGGCCAAATAGCCCGGCCCAGCTGGCTCCATGAAAGACCCTCTCATTTCGGTTGTCGTGCCGGCCTTCAATTACGGCCGTTACCTCGATGATTGCATCGGCAGTCTGCTGTCACAGACCTATCGCAACTGGGAGTTGCTGATTGTCGACAACGGCTCCACCGATGACACGCCCAGGGTCTTGGCGCGCCATACCGACCCCCGGATCCGGAAGTTCCGCATCGAGAAGAACCGTGGACCCGTGGAGGCGTGGAAGCTTGGCTATGGAGAATCCCGAGGCGATTACTTCGCGATTCTTCCGGCCGACGATATGTTCCTACCGGAGAAACTCCGGAGGCAGGTTGAGTTCCTGCGCGCCCATCCCGACATCAAGGCAGTCGGCACCTATATCCAGCAGATCGATGATCACGGAGTCGTGCGCAACGAGGATTCTTGGATCGTGCCCCACATAAACCAGCCCGTAGACTTTGCCGATCCCGGAAATTGGCGGTGGAAGCACCACCTGTGCATCCCGACGGCCCTGTATTCGATGGATCTGGTGCGCCAAGCCGGCGCGGTTCCCTCGGATGGATTGTCGAACATGTGCGACTGGGATTTTCATGTCCGGTTGCTCGGTGTCGGAACCCGCATGACTGTGATGCCCGAGGTGTTGACCAGTTATCGCTGGCATGGCTCGAACACCAGTCTCAGGCAGGGGGATACATTCCTCCAGTGGACCTACAGCCACGCGCGGAATTACGTGCCCATCCTCCGCAGGATCTCCGCAGACCCCTCCGCCGAGATCAGGGCCTGTATCGAAGCCCTCTGTTTGGCCCCCGAGGAGAACTACGTGGACCGTCCGGAGGACACCCCGGAGCTGCGGCTGTGCGCGATCATGGAAGCCCTCCTGGACCCGGGAAGCAACCTTGAGTCTTTCGACGACTACGGGCAATTCGAGCTCCACGCACGGGCGTGGAAAGCGGACACGGAGAAGCGGGCCGCTCTTGCGGCGGTGGCAGGAAGCATCCGCGAACTCCGTCACCGCCTGCTTGTCCCGCTGGAAATGGAGGCCGGGATGCCGTCGCGCGGCGGCATCTTTCCCTTGGAAGCGGCGCTTCTCGAAGCCAGATCGGCGCTTGGAGAAGTCCAAGATTTGCCCGTGGCCCATGACTCGCTTCGCTGGGCCATCGGCCATTGCCGGCGGACGGCTTGGCGAGCGACGGTTCGTCAAGCCCGGAGGGTTCTAAAATGGCTCCGGCCATGAGGGTGCCACCAGCAAGCCCGCGTTCTCCGAAACACGCTGACCCCCTGCACACCGATCTCCCGTGAAATCTGACGCCGCCCAAGTCACGGTCTTCATCCCGACATTCAACCGGTTGCGTGAGCTGCAGCGGGCTGTCGCGAGCGTGAGGCGGCAGGGGGATTTCGTGCACCTTCATGTCTTGGACAACGCTTCAACGGACGGAACCAGCGAGTGGCTGAAGGAGCTTGCGCATGAGATGTCCTCGTTGGAATTGACCCTGCGCGAGAAGAATGAGGGGGCTCTCCGGAGCTTCGCGGAGGGGTTCGACCGGGTCCGGACGCCCTATGTGGTTCCGCTGGCCGATGACGACGAGCTTGCGCCCGGGTTTCTCGAAGCGGCCTTGCGGATCGCCGGGGAGCAGGCGGATCTCGGAGCCGTGGTTTTCACGACGGAATCCGAACGCAACGGGGAGACGCTTGAGCGGAGCCCGGCCGACGCGAAACCGGGGCGCCGCGAGCCGGCAGAGCACCTCCTCGAGTGGGCGCAACGCGGCCATTATGTCTCGTGGAGCAGCATATTATGGCGGACGGACTTGCTCGCACGAATTGAGCCCGCCCTTCAGCTCCAGCGTTTCGGCATAGTCTGTGACGTCTGGATGCAGTTTCTTGTCTTTTCGGCTCATCCTGTCTTTGTCCAAGACCAACTTGGATCCGTGTTCCACATCCACGCGGGGCAGTGGTCCCGGCAGATCGGCCCGGATTCGATCGCCGTGCTGGGTCAGATGCTGCAGGGCATGGAGCGGCTTCTGCTGGAAAGCCGGGTTCTCGGCCTAGAACAACGGCGGAGGTTTCTCAGCAATGTTTGCCTGCATTTCAATGCGATGATCGGGCACCAGTGCGAGCATATCCCGACTGTCCCCGAGGACGCCGAACTGCGCAAATGGCTTGATCTATATCTCGAGTTCATCTACCCGCACGCCGGCTTTGCGCGTTTTCCTCTCTTCCCATTGTTCAAGGAGTCGAGGGTTATGAAGGAGGCCTTCCGCCAGCAGGAGGCCTGGTTGCAAGATCTGCAGGCCAAGTCGGACAAATTGGAGAGGATTGAAGGCTCCCTTACTTGGCGGCTCTTCAAGCATTTCGGAATGGTCGAGGATGCAGTCAGGAGGCTGGTGAAGAGACATCCCGACACCCCGGTGCCTTGAGGCAAGAAGCAGCATGCAGCAACCAATCATTGCGGTCGACCTCACGCCGTTGCTTCCGGGCGGGGCCAATGGTGGGATCAAGACCTATATCTTGGAGTGCATCCCCTGGCTCCGCCGCCGGTTTGCCGGGAAGACCCGCTTCTTGTTCCTCACCTCCTCGATTTCGCACGACGAGGTGCGCAGGTCGCTTTGTGCGCCGGATGACCGGCTGGTGTGCGTGAACGTGAACTCGCCGGTCCAAAGGTGGGAATTCCTGGGCCGTGGGGACCAGGATTTTCTATGGAAGAATCCGCCAACGGACCTCCTGTGGCGGCTCTCAGCCGATCTTCTCTACTGCCCTTTTGGCGCCACGACGTGGCACTGTCCCGGCGTGCCCACGGTCTCGTTGGTGGCGGACCTCTTGCATTTGGACTTTCCCGCGTCACTCAGCGAGGAGGAGCGGGCACACCGGCACTGCTATTTCACAAAAATGGCAGCCGATGCGGAAGCCTTCCAATGCATCAGTGACTACGGGGCCTCGCGTCTGGCGCAGGCTTATGGTGTGGGCAGAGACCGGCTGTTCAGGACCTATCTTGTGTTGGGCGGACGCTTGCGTCACACCCCTTCAGCCGCTAAGGACGCAGGCCGTCCATTCTTCTTTTATCCGGCGAATTTCTGGCCGCACAAGAACCACCCGGTCCTGCTGGCGGCCTATGCCGATTATGTGGCGCAGGCCGGAGATGAAGCATGGGATCTTGTGCTCACGGGGGCTGATTCGCCGGAGACCCGAGCACTTCTGGCGCAGGCGGATACCGCGGACCTCGCGGGACGTTTGCGTTATGAGGGGCACGTCGGGCCGCACAGACTCGAGCAGTTGTGGGCTTGCGCTTCGGCCCTGGTCTTTCCATCCCTTCATGAGGGATTTGGCATTCCGCTCGTCGAAGCCATGGCGTTTGGTCTGCCGATCATTTGTGGACGGGCCACGTGCCTCGGGGAAGTCGCCGGTGACGCGGCTCTCTTCGCGAATCCCGCCGAGCCGTCCGCTTTGTCAGCAGCGATGCTGCGCATGACGCGCGACGATGAACTGCGGCGCGAGCTGGCGGCCACCTCCGCGGCCAGACTGGAGTTCTTCGATTTTGGCCGGGAAATGGACGCCTTGGCCGGCGCTTTGCAGCGCCAGCTTCAGGCGGGCCCCTCGCGGCCGACAATCATCGGACTGGAGGACGGCTTCGTCACCAATGGCCAGGTGCTCCTGCACCCCGGCAAGACAGGCTGGCACAAGCTCTCGGCAATTTTTGGACAACCCGGCATTCCGACCCAGATGCGGCTGCGCTGCGGACACAGGATCTTCGGCACATGGCCAATGGGGGAGCAGGAGGACTTGAATGTGGATGCGAATTTCCTCTGTAATCTGGAGCCCGTGATCCTCGACTTTCTGGAAGCGGATGTCCGCGCCCCGCGCCCGGTTGCAGTCGCGTGCAAACGGTTGTCGGTCCGTGCGTGCGGAGCGCCGACGTCGGTGAATTTTCAGACATGCTCCTGAGATCGCATGGAACATGTCTTCAGGGCTCGTCGATCGGTGCCCCGCCGGGGGGTGTCACGCCGATCCTTAAGCTTTATCCACGTAGAAAACGATACGATCCCAGTAGTTCAAGTCAGCCAACTGGTCCGCCAGCCGCGCCCGCTGCATGGCATCGCCCTTGCGGAACTGCGACCACTCATCCATCGAGTAAATCTGGAGGGCGAGCGGATGCGGCATGGGCACGATTCTAACTCCCTCATTGAAGCCGACCCCTCGTGCAACCCGGTCAATCTCTTCGAGCACCACATCACGCTCGATCCAGTCGGGGTCGTGCTTTTTGTATTTCTCGACGAAAGCGACGGTTTCCGGCGACGAGCTATGGCGAGCTCCGGGTTCGACAAAAATTGCCCTTCCGCCCTTATGCAAGACCCGATGGAACTCGGAAAAAACCCGCGGGTAGTCGTGCATGTGATGCAGAGTGTCATAACAAAGGAGGTGACCGAAAGTATCTGGCGCGAACGGCATGTGATGACCATCACCATTAGCGAAGCACAAGAGACTCGGATCGATGCGAAGGTCCGCATTAGCTCGGCCCTCTAGGCAAGTTTTCAGCCCCTTGTCCAAGTCGAAAGCCACGACTTGCATCCCCATGCGCACGCAGAACTCGGAGACCCAGCCCGTTCCTGCTCCAAAGTCCAAAACCGGGGAACCGGAGACCTCCGGCTTTAGCAAAGAAGCCATGACACCGAAGTCAAAAACCAATCGCCCCGACGAGCGGCCGGCAATCAAAGGCTCCGTGATTGCCCCGTTGGCAGGCGCCGCTGGACGGCTGACTTCGATGGGTGTGCAACCACTGATGGTCGTGGCCCGTGTCGGATGACTTTCTTGCATGGCATCACGCTTATGGCTCCTTGTCATGGTGTCAATGGAAATGGCCCGAAAGTGGCGGAGAGCGCACAGCCAGCGCCACGGGCGGCACCCCGGGCATGCCGCGGGCATCGTTGGGACGGCGTTGCCGAATCCATGAAGCGCTTTCACACCATCAGAAATCAGCGGCAACCGGCGTCCTCCGGACTCCCATCATCGCCACCTTGAATCTGTCAGGTCGGGGGGCGTAAGGTATCGGCTCTGCGCGTGTCCGGGTGTTCGGCAGGCGGCATTTGCAACCCGTGTTCGAAACTTTCTCGTCGTGAAGATCAGCGTCATCGTTCCGTCCTTCAATCAGGCCCGGTTTCTCCGCCGGACGCTGGAGAGCGTTCTTTCGCAGTCCGGTGTGGAAAAGGAGATCCTTGTTTTCGACGCGGGCAGCACCGACGGCAGCCTTGAGATACTGCAATCATTCGGGCCGGAAATCCGGTGGGTTTCCGAGCCGGACAAGGGGCAAACGGATGCGATCAACAAGGGACTTCGGGTCGCAACCGGTGAAGTGCATTGCTACCTGAATTCCGACGACATTTTTCATCCCGGTGCGTTGGCCAAGATCCGGGATTTCTTCGATGCGAACCGCGAAGCCCGCTTGGTTTATGGTGACGGCGACCACATCGATGAGGACGACCGTGTGACGGAGCCCTACTACAACGAGGCGCACGATTACCGGCGCCTGCTCGAAATTTGCTATATCTGCCAGCCCGCGACGTTCTGGCGGCGCGAGGTCACTCGGGAATTCGGCCTCTTCGACGATATGCTCCACTATGCCATGGACTATGAGTATTGGTTGCGGGTTGCGTCAGTTGAACCGCTCTACTACCTGAGGGGCGAGAGATTGGCCGGATCGCGCATGTATGCGGACAACAAGACCATGTCCAAGCGGGTCGAGGTGCACCGCGAAATTCTTTGTGTCGTCCGGCGATACACGAACACGCCTTACCGGTGGCTTCGTGTGCTGGCCGACATGCTTGCCCGCGAACCCGGCCTTGTCCGTCCGGATGCCTGCTACGGGCGCAACATTATGCTTTTGGCCGATGAATACAACATCCCGCTCGACGGCGTGGTTCTTGCCGAGGTGTGTGCTGGCATGAGCGAGGATCCATTGAGGTTGTTTGCCGCAGTGATGTCCTCCAAGGCTCGAGGCCGCACGCGACGTGTTGTCGCGCGTATCGCTACAAAATTTTCAAACATGTCCGGACGGCTTAGGCGCCGCACACTGCTCACCTGAAACCATCAGGGCTTTCCGCGCCACCCGATGAAATTTTCCGAATGCCAAGCCAATCTTGGACGTTTCCCCAGCCACCGGGAGCCGCTGTCTCCGGTATGCGAGGCAATTGACGTGTGGTTTCCGCGAACTCCCCTTCCGGCTATTCCACTCAGGTTGTCGTGATGACTTTCCTCTTTGCAATGCAGTTTTTCTTCACCGGTCTTTTGGGAATCTACATGGCCAAGCTCTACACTGAGGTGAAGAGCCGGCCCATCTATGTCGTCGATTCCGTGACTGGCCCGGACGACAGGCAGCTCCGCGAAAGAATGTCATAACCCACAATGTCCGAAGAATCCGATCTGAACTCCGAGCTTCTGTGGTTGAGGGGCAAGCTGGCGGAAGTGGTGCGCCAAAACGACCTTGCCGAGGGCACGGCGAGGAGAGACCTCGCAGCCCTGCTCGAGAGCCGCGCTTGGCGCCTCACGCGCCCCATTCGCTGGCTGGGCGAGATCGTCCGCCGGAAGGCCCCCGATTCCGTAACGGCCGCCGCGGTTTCCTCCGTTGACGATGCCAACGCGCCGCCGTTTCGCAGGCACGCTTCGCGCATCGGTGTGGACATTTCGATGCTCTGCGAGTTCGACCATGAGAGCGGCATCCAGAGGGTTGTCCGCCAGATCGCCCGCCACCTCGTCGAGTCGAGACCTCCGGGGGAGGTGGTTCTCCTCGA
>Ga0247833_1004347_pt1 | contig 17760 bp, 19 predicted proteins | sample LaCruzMarch2015__7_FD_187117 | JGI IMG/M metagenome (GOLD analysis project Ga0247833, IMG submission 187117) | Freshwater microbial communities from meromictic Lake La Cruz, Castile-La Mancha, Spain - LaCruzMarch2015_8m | ecosystem: Environmental > Aquatic > Freshwater > Lake | place: Spain... | reverse complement strand
ACGGTTCGAGCACGACGGGACCGTCGTCCAGTCCCAGCGCCGGACGCGGGCGCGGCGAGGCCTTGGCGGGAGCGCGGCTGGATTTGGGAGCCGGTGGAGCCGGGTTGCGGATACCCCGGGCCCAGGCGAGGCCTTCATGAAGGTCTGAAGGTCGAAGGCCGATCGCATAGGCGATGCCCCACAGGCCGAGCGGCAGGAACAGCAGGCCGGCGAAGACCGGCGCGCCGGGCAGGCGCAGGCCCTCGCAGATCCAATGGATCACGCCGACGGTCGCGTCACCCCACAGGCCGCCGAGGCCCGCAGCCAGCGGCCAGGCCGCCGGCGCAGCGAGGGCCGACAGGGCCGCCGAAAGCGCGAGGACGCCGCCCGTGGCCGACATAGCCTTGAGCGGCGAGGGTTTCAGCCTTTGCTGGATTGCGTCGCCGATGGCGGCTGCCAGTCCGAAGGCAATGAGCAGGATGGCGGCAGGCCAGGCGCCCAGACCCAGTGACTGCATGAAAAGATCGGCGAACAAGGCTCCGTTCAGGCCCAGCCAGTTGGTCGGGGCGGCCCCCGATGCGGCGTTCAGGCTGGGATCCCCAGGATTCCATGAGATCAGGGCCACCAGCAGCAGGGCTGCCAGCAGGGCCTGGAGCACGCCGCGGAATTTCACCGAGACCGGCGCGCCCCACAGGATGCGGGCGCTGACCCAGGCGCGCTGGCCGATGGCGAGGGCGGCGGACATGCGGCGACGAACTCCGGAGGGACGGGACAGTTGCCTGTTGTCGCGCAGGGAGGGTTAAAGGGCTGTTTACCAGCCACTCTGCCGCACTGGACGTTCCGCTCCTGCGGCGCGACAACGGCCCCATGAGCCAGACCGACCGCTATGACGTCATTATCGCCGGTGCCGGCCTCGCCGGAGCGACATTTGCGCTCGCCGCAGCGCAGGGCGGGCTGAGGGTCGTTCTCGTCGATCCGCAGCCGTTCGACGCCCAGCTGGCACCGACCTTTGACGGGCGGTCTACCGCCATCGCCTTCTCGACCTTCCGCATGCTGGACGCCCTCGGCATGGGCACGGCCCTGCGGCCCCACGCCTGCCGGATGGACCGGATTCTGGTCACTGACGGAAGACGGCCCGGGGCGGCGTCGAGCTCGCAATCCTCCGCCTTCCTGCGTTTCGACGCTGATGAAATCGGTGACCGGACTGACGGTGAGCCGCTTGGCTATCTGGTCGAAAACCGCCGTATCCGCGTCGCGCTCTCGGAGGCTGTGATGGCGGCGGGCATCGAAGTGCGGGCCCCGGCGGCGGTGGCCAGTATTGAGGTCGGGGCGGCGGCCTCGCGGGTGTTCCTCGCCGATGGCTCGATGATCGAAGCCCCGCTCACGGTGGGTGCGGAAGGCCGTGCCTCCCTGGTGCGCAAGGCCGCCGGCATCGAGACGGTCGGCTGGGATTATGAACAGACCGGCGTCGTGGCGACCGTGTCCCTCGGCCGGGACCACGGCAATGTCGCCCATGAGTATTTCCTGCCGTCCGGCCCCTTCGCCATCCTGCCACTGACCCAGCGCCGGGCCAGCCTGGTCTGGACGGAATCGACCCGGCGGGGCGAGGCGCTTCAGGCGGCCTCGGATGGGGCTTTCCAGTCCCACCTGATGCGGCGGTTCGGCGACTTTCTGGAAGATGTCACGGTGGTGGGGCCGCGCTTCGTCTATCCCCTCTCCCTGCAACTGGCCGATCAGCTGACCGCGCCGCGCACCGCCCTGATCGGTGACGCGGCCCATGCGGTGCATCCGGTCGCGGGCCAGGGGCTGAATATGGGGCTGAAGGACGCCGCCGCCCTCGCCGAGGTGCTGGTCGAGGCCCTGCGACTGGGGGAGGACATAGGCTCGGAGACGGTGCTGGACCGCTATGCCCGCTGGCGCCGGTTCGACAATGCCGCCCTCGCTGCCGGCTTTGACGGCTTTGTCCGGCTGTTCTCCAACGACATTGCGCCGGTGCGTCTGGCCCGTAACCTCGGCATCGCCGCAGTCAACCGCATCGCTCCCCTGCGCCGCGCCTTCCTGCACGAAGCGGGTGGCGCGACGGGGGATCTGCCGCGGTTGCTGACCGGGCAGACGCTGTAATGCGTCTTGCGGTTACCGCCTGCGCCCTGCTCTCCGCTTGCGCGCCCGGCCAGCCTCCGGGCCCCGGCGCCGGAGATCTTCAGGGGCTGATCGCGCAGGCACGTTCGGGGGCAGCGCCCGATGTCCGCGATGTCCGCTGCAGTTTCATCGCTGAAGAGGGCTCGGAGTGGCGGTGTCGTTATCGGGAGCGGGCGTCGGATGGCCGATGGGTCTCGCTGGAAACCTTTGTGGCGACGGATGGCTCCGGCTGGGCGTTGATCGACGGCGTCGCCGACCCGGACGGGCCGCCCCCGCCCTAATCCAGCGCCCGAGCTTCGTCCGGCAACATGATCGGCACGCCGTCCCGGATCGGAAAGGCCAGTTTTGCGCCTTTTGAGACCAACTCCTGCTTCTCGCGATCATAGGTCAGCTTGCCGCGTGTGACAGGGCAGACCAGCACCTCGAGCAGGCGTGGATCAACAGAGGTCGGGGTATGGAAGGTGTCGGACATGGGAGAAGGTTACAGGGATCAGGGATGAGGGACTAGGGTTGAGCGGCCGCTGCGAGCCCTTGAGGTGTCTGAAGCACCCTTCTTCACCCCAAATCCCTCACCTCACTGCATCGACGGCGCTTCTCCGTCCCCGTCCCCTGCGGCGTCGATGGTCAGCAGGGCAGTGAGGACGTCGGATCGGTCGGTCAGGCTGACGGCTTCCAGCAGAGCCTGTTTCTCGGGGGGATCGAACGGCAGGGCCATGGAGAGGCTGTTGACAAGGGCTTCAGGCGGGGCTGTCCCGGCCGTGTCCCAGTCGATGTCGAGGCCGCGTGTCTCGAGATAGGCGCGCAGGGCATCCAGCAGGCCATCGCGGTCCAGGCCCACATCATCGACCGGTGGCGCGCTCAGATCGGCCTCGAACGGCGCGAAATCGGCCCGGATCTGGCGATACGGCGTCTGGCTCGACAGTTCGCTGGTCAGGCGGAAACGGGCGCAGCCGGTCAGGGTGATCAGATAACGCCCGTCCGAGGTCTCGGCGAAACTGGTGATTCGCCCGGCGCAGCCGATCGGCGACAGACCCGGCAGGCTCTGCGGCCCGCCCTGGGGCTGAACCATGCCGATGATCCTGTCCCCGGCCATGGCGTCGTCGATCATGTTCAGATAGCGCGGCTCGAAGACATTAAGTGGCAACTGCCCCCGCGGCAGCAGGATGGCGCCGGGGAGGGGAAAGACCGGGATCACCTGCGGCAGGTCTGCGGCCCTGATATATCCTTGTGCCACTCCGCCCTCCTAGGCGAACAGGATGGAGGAGAGACGGCGACGACCGTCGCGGGCTACATCAGACGTCGCACCGGCCGCCTCGAAGACCACAAGCAGCTGTTTGCGCGCGGCCTGTTCGTTCCATTCGCGATCGGCGGTAACGATGGTCAGCAGGCTGTCGACCGCCCCCTTGAGATCACCGGACGCGGCCTGGGCCAGCGACAGGTCATAACGCGCCTGATGGTCGGCCGGGTCGGCGGCCACCCGGGCCTGCAGCTCGTCATCCGCACCCGGCGGGGCGGCGGACATCAGTGCAAGCTGGGCCCGGACGGACTGGACGGTGGTGTCCCGCGAGTCCTGGGGCACCATGGCGATGGTCTGGCGGGCCTGGTCAATGTCCCCGTCGGCCAGATAGACCCGGGCCATGCCGGCGATGGCCCGCTCATGGGAGGGCTCCAGGGTCAGAACCTGGGCAAAGGCCTGGGCCGCGCCGCCGAGGTCGTTGAGCACGAGGGACTCCTCGCCCAGCGACATCAGCTGCTCGATATCAGCGTTGGCGCTCGTCCCGCCCGTCAGCTTGTCGATGAAGGCCTTGAGCTGGCTTTCCGGCACTGCACCCTGAAAACCGTCGACCGGCTGGCCGTTGACGAAGGCGTAGACGGTCGGGATCGACTGGACCCGCAGCTGGCCCGCATAGGCCGGGTTCTTGTCGACGTCGATCTTGACCAGCTTCACCGCTCCACCGGCGGCGCGGACGGCCTTTTCGATCATCGGCGTCAGGGTCCGGCATGGCCCGCACCAGGTCGCCCAGAAATCGACCAGCACGGGCTGTGACTTCGAGGCCTCGATGACATCGGTCATGAAGCCGGCGTCGGAGCCGTCCTTGATCAGATCGTGGGGCAGGGTGGTCGGGTCGGCTAGGCTCATGGATCGATCCTGTATCGGAAAGGCGTAACGCGGCAGGCCGCAGATGGTCGCGGGTGCGCCCCGTCTCAAGGGGTCAGGTCGGGTCAGTTCCCGCGCCTGCCGGACTCAGCTTCCAGCGAATCTTGGTTTCGGAATCGGTGCGGGCCGAGCCGCGTACCACGATCTGCAGGGAACGGCGGGTCAGGCCCTCATCGATATGGACCGAGGGCTCGATGGCCACGTCCGGCCCATCCGTACGGAACCACCAGCCCCGGCCGGAATGGCCGCGCAGCAGGATGGACCGGCGATCACGTGCCAGTGAGGCCTGGACCCCCGGCTCCAGCTGGAAGCGGACGGCATAGGGGGCGGCGATGGCGCGGACGACGTCCCTCTGGCCGGGGGCAGGATGCAGCCGTTCCTCCGCCCTCAGTTCGTCGAGCCGCTGGTCAAGATACAGGCGACGCTGGTGCAGCAATCCGTATTCATGAACCCAGCCGTCATGTTCGACCTCCAGCCAGACGGCACCCTCGCCGTCGCGCTGCTGGACATCGACGTGCAGCGGCCGGCCCATCAGGCGGTGACCCATCAGTTCGGCCTTCCAGCCGCCGAGGGGCTCGCCCGGCGAACCTTCGCCGAGGGTCAGGGTGGAATGGCCGGGCGGCAGCCGCAGGCCCTGTCGATCGCCCGCGCGCGGGGTCCAGCCGCAACCTGTGACCAGCCGGTCTTTTCCGCAGACGATCTCAAGCGCCATCGGCTGGGCGCAGGCTGTCACGGACCAGGCACCGCGCACCGGCCCGGCCACATCCGCGGCGATGGTCAGAAGCGGGCTGCGGATGCGGGCGATTCCCGCCACCATTCGACCGTGCAGATCCGTGGCGGGCGCCTCGTCGTGGGCGCGGGCGGCGGCGATCCGCGCCGCCGTCGACGGTCCCCCGCCCTGAAGCGTGACCAGCCGGCCGTCAGGCAGGGTCAGCAGGCAAAGGGCCGCGGTCAAGCGCTGGATCGCGACGCGGACCGCGTCCGGCCCCTTTTCGGACAGTTGCGACAGGGCGTCGTCGAGGGTCAGAAGGTCGAGCAGAAGCTCGAGGCCTGCCTCGGGGCTGCGCGAGGCATGGCCGCCGTCGTTGCCGACCGTGCGCTCAAGGGCGCCCGGCAGTCGACGCAGGGCGGCGCTGCGCAGCGAGACACCGGAAGGGCCGGCGAGCACACAGCCGGCCACTGCAGCGGCGGCCAGACGTTCCGCACTGCCGGCTACACCGCCCGGCGGGCGTAGCAGCTGCCGGCCGTGACGGCCGAGGATATCCGCCAGCCTCAACCGCTCTGCCTCGGTCGCGACCTGTCCCATCCGCCTTGCAGCGCAGGCGAGGTTGAGGGTTCGCCGGGCCAGGATATCCGGCCCCCAGGCGAACGGCGACCAGCGTGCAAACGACGCGCCCCAGGCCAGTGTCAGGCGCACAGCCTCGCGCGCACCGCGTTCATTCTGCAGTATCAGTGACGGCAGCCAGGCGAAGGCGTGGAGCTCGGTGGCGAAGGCCCGGCTGGGACTGGGCCGGTTCCATGGATCCTCGGGTGCAGCGGCCTCCAGACTGGAGCCGGCCAGGATGAAGCGACCGTCCACAACAGCCTTGCCGGATGCCGGATCCGTTGGCCGGAAGTCGCGGGGAGCCGCCGCGAAGGCCTCCACCGGGGGGCCCTTGAGCGTCAGGCTGTAGCCCGGCAGGCCGTAGAGTTCGATCCACAGCTGTCGGGTCAGAATCCGGCCGATGACGGCCGGCCAAAGGCCGGGACCAGTGGTCGCGCCTGCGGTTCGCACCGGCGTCCGCATCGGCGCCCCACGCAGGCCGGGGATCTCGCCGGGCGGGGGCGTATCGGCCTCGGTTCGGGAAAAGAGACCGAACGGGTTCACGCGGATTTCAGCGCCTGGATATTGGCGGCGTAGGCGGCAGGCCCGCCCCGGAACACGGCCGTGCCGGCGACCAGGGCATCGGCACCGGCGGCGATACAGGCCCCGGCATTGGCGGCGGTGACCCCGCCGTCGACCTGCAGATGCGCCTTCGACCCGGCGGCGTCGAGCAGGGCGCGGGTCCGTTCAATCTTGCGCAGGGTGGTCCCGATGAAGGACTGGCCGCCAAAGCCCGGATTCACGGACATAAGCAGTACCAGATCGACGAGCTCCACGACCTCCTCGAGCACAGTCAGGGGCGTGCCCGGGTTCAATACGACACCAGCCTTTGCGCCCAGCTGGCGGATGCGGCCCAGGGTGCGGTGCAGATGCGGTCCGCTCTCGGGATGGACGGTCAGGATGTCGGCACCCGCCTCGCGATAGGCCTCCAGCCAGGGGTCGACCGGCGCGACCATCAGATGCACGTCGAACGGAAGTTTCGTGTGTGGCCGCAGGGCCTTCACCACATCCGGGCCGATGGTGATGTTCGGCACGAAATGGCCGTCCATGACGTCGACATGGATCCAGTCCGCGCCGGCAGCGTCCAGCGCGCGAATTTCTTCGCCCAGCATCGCGAAGTCGCTGGCAAGGATGGACGGACAGATCAGGGGCTCGGCCATGAACCGGGGATAAGGCGGGTCGGGGGCGGGGGCAAGCGGTGCTGACGCAGTCGCCGCCTCCCCCGGTGCCAGTCAGACTGGCGCGGCGGATCGAAGAAAGCCCCGGAATCGCTCCAGGGCTTCGATACCCAGGTCCTCGTCATAGGCCAGAACCCGGCCCTTCAGGCCCGGCTCGTCAAAGGCGTGGGTGGCGTCGACGCTCCAGACCTCGACCTCCCCGCCGCCCGAAACGACGGAAGCCAGGGCCCGCATGTGTCGTCGCACCGAGGCCAGGTGGTCGCGGCGCGGCACCACTGAAAAGACCCTGAGCGCCCGCGGCCAGGGCTTGCCGCCGCGGCTGGCCGAGGCGACCCCGACGTAGGGGTAGGCGAAAAACCCGGCACGGATCCCGGCAAGTGAGGCGGCCGGGGCGTCGCGCAGGCCCAGTTCGCCGCGACGGGTCAGGGGCTGGGCCAGCATATCCATGATCGACCAGGCGCCGTGGCTCCAGCCGGCCAGCACCAGTCGGGTGGGATCGATCGCCAGCATGGACCCGGCGAAGCGGACCGCGGCCAGGACATCGGCGGCCCGCGCCCGCCCGCGCAGCAACAGGCCGGTGCAGACCAGATGCTTGGCGAAAGACTTGCTCCAGCCGCGCGCGGCGAAGGAGTCAACAATCAGGGCGCCCCAGCCCGCCTCGACCGCTGCCCGGGCGTACCAGCGCAGATGATCGCGCACCCCGCCGCAGCCATGAAAGATCAGGACTGTCGGAAACGGACCTTTGCCCTCGGGCGTCAGGTGTTCAATGTGCGGCATCAGGCGCCGCCAACGTGAGGCCAGACTGTCCATCGCTCCCCCCGGGCTCCGGTGCGACGGACTTGGCCGGTCCCGCGCTGCGGGGTCAAGCCGCCTTGCGGGCCCGACGCTTCGGCCTTGGCGGCACCGTGTCTTCGAGGAGACTCACGAAACGTCGCTCAGCCTCGACAGCCAGCTCGGGGTGGTAACGCATCGGCCCGGCCGCCATGGGCTCGTCGAAGGCGTGGCTGCCGTCGGCGATCCAGGTCTCGACCTCGGTGCCGCAATTGCGGACCATGTCATAGACCCGCTCGGCATTGCGCACCGTGGTCAGGTGGTCGGTACGCGAGATGACACCGAGTGTCTTCGGGCAATGCCGCCAGGGCCGCATCCGGTTGAAGGCTCCGATGCCGACGTAGGGATAGGCCAGCCAGGTCCCGATCACCCCGTCCAGCGAGACCGCGCCGGGATCCGTGACGCCCAGCTGACCCTCGGCCCGGTCCGAGCTCATGGCCTCCATGATGCCCCAGCCGCCGTGGCTCCAGCCGGCCAGAACGACTTTCGACCCGTCCACGTCTCGCCGCTGGGACACGCCGAGCAGGGCGGCCAGAATGTCGCCCGCCCTTTGCGAACCGTGCAGCAGGATGCCGGTGCAGACCGTGGCCATGGCAAATTGGCGGCTCCAGCCGCGCGGCGCATAGGAATCGACGATGAAGGCCCGCCACCCGGCCGCCTTCGCTGCCGCCGCATATTTCGGCAGATGGTCGCGCAAGCCGCCGCAGCCGTGGAACAGGATCACCGCGGGCCTCAGCCGGGCGTCATCGGGGCCGACCACGGTGACGTGGGGCTCGAGCATGGCCCAGCGGGCGGAGAGGGTTTGCATGGGTGTGACCTTAGCCGGAGCGGCCGGTGCGTCGAAGTGATTAGTGGCCAGTGGCTAGTGGTTCGCCGCTGCGAGCGCCGGCGGTCGGATGCCAGCTACAGGAGCGGCCCCGGCGATCACCAGCCACCAGCCACCAGCCACTCTCTCGCTCAATGCCGGAACACCCGCAAGCCCGTGAACGCCATGGCCACGCCCGCCTCGTCGGCCGCTGCGATCACCTCGTCGTCGCGGATCGAGCCGCCGGGCTGGATCACTGCCGTGGCACCGGCGGCCACTGCCTCCAGCAGGCCGTCGGCGAAGGGGAAGAAGGCTTCCGAAGCGCAGGCGGACCCCTGCGCCAGGGAATGGGCCAGTCCTTTGGCTTCTCCGGCCTCGCGGGCGCGGATGGCGGCGATGCGGGCCGAGTCGCGGCGGTTCATCTGGCCGGCGCCGATGCCGGCGGTCTGGCCGTCCCTCGCATAGACGATGGCGTTGGACTTGACGTGCTTGGCCACCGTGAAGGCGAACAGCATGTCCTCGATCTCCTGCGGAGTCGGCTGACGGCGGGTGACGATTTTCAGGTCCGATGCGGCGATGCGGCTGCGGTCGCGCGACTGGACCAGGAAGCCGCCGGCCACCGAGCGATAGACCTCGCCGGCTGCCAGCGGATCCGGAAGCCCATCTGTCAGCAGCAGGCGCAGGTTCTTCCTGGCGGCGAAGATGGCCCGGGCCTCCTCATCGGCGCCGGGGGCGATGACGACCTCGGTGAAGATGTCGGTGATCAACCGGGCGTCGGCCCCGGTCAGGCTCCGGTTGACAGCGATGACGCCGCCGAAGGCCGAGACGGCGTCGCACTCCAGCGCCCGGGCATAGGCCGTGGCCAGATCGGTCCCGACCGCCACGCCGCAGGGATTGGCGTGTTTGACGATAACGCAGGCCGGGGCCTCGAATTCGGCGACCAGCTCATAGGCGGCGTCGGCGTCGGCGATGTTGTTGTAGCCCAGTTCCTTGCCCTGCAGCTGGCGGGCGTGGGCGACGCCGGGGCGGGTGTCGCCTGTGCGGTAGAAGGCCCCCGTCTGGTGCGGGTTCTCGCCATAGCGCAGGGTCTCGGCCAGCGAGCCGCTTATGGATTTGCGGGCCGGGGCAGCGTCGCCGACTTGCTGCGCGAACCAGCCGGAGACGGCGGCGTCATAGGCGGCGGTGCGGGCGAAGGCGCTGGCGGCGAGGCGTTTGCGCAGGGCCAGCGTCGTCGCGCCGTCGGCCTTGAGCGCCTCCAGCAGCTCGGCGACCGAGGCCTGGTCGACGCAGACGGCGACATAGCCGTGGTTCTTCGAGCCCGAGCGGATCATGGCCGGGCCGCCGATGTCGATGTTCTCGACCACGGCGTCGAAACCGGCGCCCGAAGCAACGGTTGATTCGAACGGATACAGGTCGACCCAGACGACATCGATCGGGCCGATGTTGTGGGTCGCCATGGCCTCGGCATGGTCGGCCGCGTCACGCACCCCCAGCAGGCCGCCATGGACCACGGGATGCAGGGTCTTGACCCGGCCGTCCATCATCTCGGGGAAGCCGGTCAGGTCGGCGACGTCCTTCACCGGCAGGCCGAAACCGGCGATGGCGGCGCGGGTGCCGCCGGTCGAGACCAGTTCGACACCGAGCCCGTGCAGGGTGCGGGCGGCGTCCTCCAGCCCGGTCTTGTCGCTCAGCGAAATCAGCGCGCGCTTCGGCGCCACGCGGTCCGGCGCGGGGGGAAAGTCGGGAGCGGCGGGCATGGCGGCGTCCGTATCTGGCGTTGGGGTGTAGGGGGGGAGACGCGGTGCGTTTAGCACTGTCCGGTGGCGGATTGAACCGCCGGGGTCGGGCACGGGCCCCGAAATCTATGCTACCGTCGTGAGTGAACGGATGAGAGCTTCGGAAATCGGCCCCTCTCAATCGTGCCAAGAGTGATGCGGCCTCAAACGGCTTGGTCAACCCGTGCGATGACCTGATCTCCCCACAGGGTAATCTTGGCCGGTGTCGGCTCCAATCGCGCTTCATACCAATAGAAGTCGCCCCACACTTCCTCACTCCCGTCGGTCTCTCCCGCAAATATGAGTTCACCATCCTCGTTCCGGTCGATGGTGAGTACGCTCCAGGTCATTGGATGGCGCAGCCCCTCGACGACGAATGATCCGTCCCATTCGTCGATGGGCCTAAAGCGCAGTGTGTAAGGCCCGTCTGGTCCTCTGACTGCAAACTCAAACGGCTCCGGACATTTGACCCTCATAGAGCGACGATAGGACTAAGAGCTATCGCTGTCACCGGACGCGACCAGGTTCTGAACCCTACAATCCGCTCATCCCCGCGAAAGCGGGGACCCAGTGCTTTGGGTGATGGGTCGGACTGGAATCGGCACCGCCGCTTGTCCTGATACGCCGGCATCAGGCTGGACAGGACTGGGTCCCCGCTTTCGCGGGGATGAGCGGACGATAGAGGGCCGCTTCAGTCCCGCAGTTGCCCGAAATCCACCACCATCGCCTCCCGCCCGACCACCGTCAGGAACCGCCGGAAATCCGCCTGCGCCAGCGCCGTCGTCGCCGTGTTGGTCAGGGGGTGGAAGTTGACGATCTCGGCGTCCCACAGGGCCTTGTCGAGGACGAAGGTCACGCGCTGCTCGGGGTCGTTGATCAGGCCCAGCGCCGTCACCGAGCCCGGCGTCAGGCCCAGCGTTTCGTACAGCAGCCCTTCATTGCCGAACGACAGCCGGTCCGAGCCGATTGTCTTCGGCGCCCGCTTCAAATCCACCACCGTGTCCTGCCGGGCCGAGATCAGCCACAGCCGGCCCTTCTTGTCCTTGAGGAACAGGTTCTTGGTGTGGGCGCCGGGCATGGCGGCCTTGAGCTCAAGCCCCTCCTCGACGCGGAAAACGGCGGGGTGGTCGTGGGTCGTCTGCTGAACGCCGATCGCCGCCATCCAGTCCAGCAGGCGGTCGCGATCAAACGCGGGTTCGGTTGGCTTGTCTTCGGTCATGCGGCGCCGCTAGGGATGGAGACATCCCTCGATACCGCCCGGAGGCCCGCCGTGGAACTGGAATGCTATCCGATGACGGCGACGCCGCCCGACCTCGTGCCGGGGCGGCAGTCGCGCAACTGGATGGACGCCTTTGCCAGCCGCCACCCCTATCGCTGCCTGCCGCTGACCATGGCCAATACCACGGGCTGGGAGATCCTGTGCCCCCTGACCTTCACCGCCGAATGGAACGGCGGGCCCAGCCAGGCCGACATCGTCATCACGCCGGAACGGCTGAACGCCGACCTGACCCATGTGGTGACCTCGCATTTCTCGCGCGGGGTCCTGACCATGCATCCGCAGTATCTGTTCCGCACCCCGCCCGGCTGGGGCCTGATCGCCGGCGGTTCGCCCAATCACCACAAGGACGGCATCCAGCCGCTGACCGGCCTGATCGAGACCGACTGGCTGCCCTTTCCCTTCACCATGAACTGGCTGTTCACCCGACCGGGCCGGGTCAGGTTCGAGAAGGGCGAGCCCTTCTGCTTCATCACCCCGATCGAGCACCGCAAGGTCGAGACCATGCAGCCGGTGATCCGGACGCTGGAATCCAATCCGGTCATGCACGGCCAGTTCGAGGCCTGGAACCGGGCCCGCACCGACTTCAACAGGCGTCTGGCCTCAGGCGATCCCGACGCCGCCAAGGAGGCGTGGCAGCGCTATTATTTCAAGGGCGAGGTGCCCGAGGATCTCGGCGTCGCGCCGGAGACGCATGTCAACAAGCGGCGGCTGAAGAGTCCGAGGATTGGATAGGGTGTGGGGTATGGGGGGTGGGGTGTAGAGCTCTGGCTCTTGCCGTACGGGACTCCCTACACCCCACACCCTGATCCCTACATCGCCCGCGTGACCCGCGGCCCGAGGTTCTGGATCACTTCGCGGGCGTCGAAGGCATTGGCGTCGCCGGCCGGCTTGGTGCCGCGGCCCATGACGATCTCGGCCGAGGCCTCGAACCGGTCGATCTCGCGCACGTCGAAATCGCGGTCGAAGGGATCGCCCCACAGGCTCCATGACCCGCGGCGGTAGTAGCGCCAGGACGGGCCCCAGAACGGGCTGTAGCGATCGCGATAGAAGGGATCGGGGATGCCCTGCAGGCGCACATCGCGGTCGGTGGCGCGGTTGACGGTGGAGAACCAGTCATAGCCGTTCTCGGTCGTCACCTCGGCGGCGCGCAGCAGCAGGGCCATCTCGACCTGTTCGCGCGAGGTCACGGAGTTGCCGGCGAAGCTGACGCGATAGCGGTCGGCATCCACCCGCTGGTCGGAATAGCCGTAGCGGCTGTCGACGCCGGCCGGACCATAGGGGGTCGCCGTGGCGCAGGCGGACAGGGCGAGGGCCGCAGCCGTTGCCAGCAGAACGGGCTTGAGGAAACGAAGTCTCATGGAAACTCTCCTTGGCGCGACAGGGCGGGCCCTGTCGGCTGAACGGGACATGAAAGCCATGGTTCCGGCGGACATCAAGTCCCTATAAGCGCGAAATAATAAGTACGGCAGCGGCCAGCAGAAGGATGCCGGTCAGCAGGGCGAAACCCTTGCGGAAACGAGGCTCGCTCATTCGCCGGGCCAGGGCCGCCCCGCCCAGACCGTAGGCGGACATCGTCAGGACGTCCATGCCGATGGTGGCGAGGGCAAACAGGGCCAGTTGCGGGGCCGCGGGTCGGGTCACATCCATGAAGGGCGGCAGGACGGCGGTGAAGAACAGCACGGCCTTGGGGTTGGCGATCTGGACCATGAAGCCGTCGACCAGTGCGCTTCGGCCCATGCGGACAACCGGCGCGTCGGGATCGGCGGCAGTGCGGAAAGCGCCGCGCAGGGCGTTGATGCCCAGCCATGCCACATAGAGGGCGCCGCCGATCGAGATCAGGCGGAAGACCTCGGGAAAGGCGACGACCAGGGCTCCGAGACCCAGGGCGGCGGCCCCGAACCAGACCAGGGTCGCCACGTTCATCCCGATCACGCCGGCCATGGCGGCGGCCTTGCCACGCTGCACCCCGTTGGCGACCGAAAACAGATTGGCCGGCCCCGGCGTGACGGCCATGACCATCATGACGCCGAGAAAGGTCAGATACAGGTGCGGGTCGACGGGCAGGCTGGCCATGGCCGTCCGGTCGGACTGACGATGGCCACGGTCAAGCCCGGCGCAGACTCATCGAGCGGTCGGGTGAGGGGTGTTGCGCGGCTGCGTCGGGCCCCGGGGCGCAAGGCCTCTCCCCCGCCGTCCCGCTGAAGCCCTGTCCTACTGCGATGCCGGCGCTGCGGCGGCGGCCTGCTGGATCAGTCCTGCCTTGATCGTCGCCGGGGAGCCCGTGATCCGGGCGCGCAGTACCGGACCCATCTGCGCCATCTGCGCCTGGGCCTCGGGCGGCATCACGGGGATCTGGGAGGTGATGAAGGCGTCCAGCTCGTTGGCGAAGGCGTCGGCCTGCGGCTGGTAGCGGGCGGCGATGGCGTCGAGGTCGGCATTGGCCTTGACCCGATCGGCCCCGGCGGCGGTCAGGGCGGTCTGCATCTCGCCCTGCATGGTCCCCATGGCCTGCTGGAAGGCTTCGGCCCTCGCAATAAAGGCGGCTTCCGCCGCGGCGGCAGCGGCCACCGGGTCTGCCGACGGTGCGGTCTGGGCGAAGACCGGGGTTGCGAACGCCAGAACGGCGATGGCGGCGAAGGTGGTCCGGAGAGACATGGCAGGGTCCTGAAAACGTCGGGGGAGCCTTTCCTTCCGCCGACAGGGTGGGGCTGACCCCGCGAAAGCGCGAGGTGGCCGGGATTCTAGCGTCTGTCGCGTGCGTCCCGCTTGCCCAGGACGCGCAGGCGCAGGGCGTTCAGCTTGATGAAGCCGGCCGCGTCCTTCTGGTCATAGGCGACGGCACCGTCCTCGAAGGTGACCAGTTCCTGGTCGTACAGGCTCTCGCTGCTCTCACGGCCGATAACGGTGGCATTGCCCTTGTAGAGCTTGACCCGCACGGTGCCGGTCACCTTCGCCTGCGAATGATCGATGGCCGCCTGGAGCATCTCGCGCTCGGGCGAGAACCAGAAGCCGTTGTAGATCAGATGGGCGTATTTGACCGCCAGCTCGTCCTTCAGATGGATGGCACCGCCGTCCAGGGTTATGGACTCGATGCCACGGTGGGCGGCCAGAAGGATGGTCCCGCCCGGAGTCTCATAAACGCCGCGTGACTTCATGCCGACGAAGCGGTTCTCGACCAGGTCGAGGCGGCCGATGCCGTTGTCGTGTCCCAGCTGGTTCAATTTCGTCAACAGTTGAGCGGGGGACAGGTGTTCGCCGTCGATCGAGACCGGATCGCCCTTTTCGAAGCCGATGGTGATGACCGTCGCCAAATCGGGCGCGTCCTCCGGCGAAAGGGTGCGCTGGTGCACGAACTCGGGGGCCTCCACCGACGGATCCTCCAGCACCTTGCCCTCGCTGGACGAGTGCAGAAGGTTGGCGTCCACGCTGAACGGGGCCTCGCCGCGCTTGTCCCGGGCGATCGGGATCTGGTGCTTCTCGGCGAAGTCCAGCAGGTGTTCACGGCTCTTGAATTCCCACTCGCGCCAGGGGGCGATGACGCGGATGTCGGGCTCCAGCGCATAATAGCCGAGCTCGAACCGGACCTGGTCATTGCCCTTGCCGGTCGCGCCGTGACAGACGGCGTCGGCGCCGACCATGCGGGCGATCTCGATCTGGCGTTTGGCGATCAGCGGCCGCGCGATCGAGGTGCCGAGCAGATACTGGCCCTCATACAGGGCGTTGGCGCGGAACATCGGGAAGACGTAGTCCCGCACAAACTCCTCGCGCAGGTCGTCGATGAAGATGTTCTCTTCCTTGATGCCCAGCTTCAGCGCCTTTTCGCGCGCGGGTGCCAGCTCCTCGCCCTGGCCAAGGTCGGCGGTGAAGGTCACGACCTCCGCGCCGTATTCGGTCTGCAGCCATTTCAGGATGATCGAGGTGTCCAGACCGCCGGAATAGGCGAGGACGACCTTCCGGGGGGCGGTCTGGGTCATGGCGGATCCTGTGGCGAACGCGGGGCGGCGTTTGGAGCGTGTGCGCGCGCTTAAAGGACCAGACGCCCCGCGATGCAAGGGCCGGAATGCGCGTGGATCAGCCCCACGGCCCCGAAGTCCGCGGTGGCGCGGAGACGAGCGTGGTCGGCACACTGGTCGAGACGGGCCCGTTCGGGGCTTCGGCGACGGATGCACGGCGCGGCGCGGCGCCCACCTTCAGGCCCAGCTCCATGAGGGCCTTTACCCGGTTGCCGGTCGCCGGATGGGTCGAGAACAGATTGTCGGCCCCCCGACCCGCCAGCGGGTTGATGATGAACAGCTGCCCCGAGGCCGGATTGCGCTCGGCGGTCGTATTGACGATCCGGCGCGCGTGGCTGTCGATCTTCTGAAGGGCCGAGGCGAGCGCCTGCGGGTCGCCGGCGATCTCGGCTCCGACGCGGTCGGCCTCATACTCACGGCCGCGGCTGATGGCCATCTGGACCAGCCCTGCGGCCATGGGCGCGAGGATCATCAGGGCCAGGGTTCCGATGATCCCGCCGGGGCGCTCGCGGTCGTCGCCGCCACCGAAAAACATCGCGAAATTGGCCAGGGCTGCGATCGCTCCCGCGACCGTGGCGGTGACCGTCATGGTAAGGGTGTCGCGGTTCTTCACATGGGCCAGTTCATGCGCCATGACGCCGCGGATTTCCTCGCGGGTCAGCATGTCCAGCAGGCCGGTGGTGGCGCAGACGGCGGCATTGGCCGGATCGCGCCCTGTGGCGAAGGCATTGGGCTGGTCATTGGGAATGATGGCGATGACGGGCCGCGGCAGGCCTGCGTCGCGCGCCATCTGAACTACATCGGCGACATAGGTCCGGACCACGGCATTGGGATGCTGTTCGTCGACCGGCTGGGCCCGGTACATCTTGAGGACGATCTTGTCGGCGTTCCAGTAGCTGAACAGATTCATCCCGCCGGCGACCACGAGAGCGATCAGCATGCCCGCCGGACCGCCCAGCAGGTAGCCGAGGCCGACGAACAGGGCGGTCAGGGCCGCGAGCAGGGCGAAGGTCTTGAGGTGATTCATGATCCGAAATGTTTGGTCGCAGCTGGTGCCGGGCCGGCGCAATCACCATGTGAGAGGATCAATGCCAAGGCTCAAGCCGGGACTGCTGTGACCGATCATCCCACCCCCCAGGAAACGCCGGTGCCGGCCTTCAATGCCGATGTGCCGAACGCCACCCCGCAACGCCCGCTGAGCGAAGTCGCGCGGCGTGCCTTGCTGGAGGCCGCCGATCGCCGGGCGGCAGCGGGCGGGCCCGATCTGCCGCCCGAACACGGCGGTCCGGCCGGGCCCGAGCCGACCCGTTACGGGGACTGGGAGAAAAAGGGTCTGGCGGTTGATTTCTGACCCGACCGCCGTTTCCGTCCCCGGCTCCTGCCCCGGAAAAATCCGGCAGCCTGGTTAATTTGGATGCCTCGGGGGGAAAGGGCGCGCGGCCTTTCGCCCATCCGGTGCAAACCCGGACCTGTTGGTTTCCAAAAGGTTAAAGCGGCTCCGAGCTGGAGTTCGTGTGATGCGTATCCTGAACGCTGCGGTCGGTGCCGCGCTTCTGATCCTTGTGGCGAGCCCCGCCCTGGCTGGAGACGGACGCGGCGGCGGAGGTGGCCAACATGGCTGCGTCGGAGGCTGTGGTCATCGACCCCCACCGTATACGCTACCCCCGTCACATGGCCCTGATTACAACAGAACTATCAATGTGAACGTCAACGCCCTCGCCCGAGCATCGGAGCGCGGCTATCTGAACGCCCGCCCCTATGATGTCAGCGGTATCAGGGGCTACGGCTACGGTGGCGGCGCCGTCTATGTCGGCGGCGGCTATGGTGGAGATGTCGGCGGCTACTACGGCGCCGGCGCGGTCTACAACGAAGAGGTCTATGGGGGCCGCGCCTGCGCCAGCGCGCCGTTCGGCTATGTGGTCAGCGGTTTCGGGCGTGACGGCCGGCAGGCATCGGCCTGTGCCGGGCCTGTCTGTCGCGAGGGCCACGACCGGGGTGGCCGCTATGGCTATAGCGCACGCCAAGGCTGCGGCACGGACCCGCACGAAGCCTATGGGTCCTACGGGGAATCACGCGCCCGTGCGCGCTACGGGGCGTACCGGGCTCGGGAAGAGTATCGGCAGGATTCGACCTACGGCGGAGGCGAGGCCTATGGGGGCAGCCGGGTTTCCGATGGCCGTTCTGACTGTGACTGCGATCACGGTGCCGGCCACGACCACGCTCCCTATCCGCCGCCCTAT
>Ga0247833_1004337_pt1 | contig 17782 bp, 13 predicted proteins | sample LaCruzMarch2015__7_FD_187117 | JGI IMG/M metagenome (GOLD analysis project Ga0247833, IMG submission 187117) | Freshwater microbial communities from meromictic Lake La Cruz, Castile-La Mancha, Spain - LaCruzMarch2015_8m | ecosystem: Environmental > Aquatic > Freshwater > Lake | place: Spain... | reverse complement strand
GAGCATTTTGCAGCGGTGCCTGGAACGCCGGCGCGGGCACCTGCGGCGGAAACACGGGTCCTGTCCCCGGCAACGGCTGGGGCGGCAGGGCCTGCGGCACGGGGAATCCCTGGGGAGCCGGAAATCCTTGCGGCGGTGGCAGCGGCTGCGGCAGTGGCATCTGTGCCGGAGGCGGTGCTGGAATGGGCTGTGGCACCACCACCTGCGGCGCGACGGGGGCCGGGGGCGGCGCAGGCAGGCTGCCCGCGTTCGCCCGGGCCTGCTCGGCGCGGGCCACCACCTCTTCCGGCGGCGTAGCCGCCATCGGCGTCATCGCGAGATCGACCACTCGTTCGTCGCGGATCTCACCGGGCCAGACGTTTTCTGTGACGAAGTCGAGCGGAAACACCTGATACCACGGTAGCGGAAACGGCTGGCGGACGGTGAGGGTTTCAAACCCATCCTTCACGAGGCGGATCTTGCGTGTGCCGTAATACACGAAGTCGGTCGATACGGGCGTGGTGCCGACCTGATAGTCGTCGACATAGACGAGTGCGCCGGGCGGATTCGAGCGGATCGTCATCCGGCGCTGGACGCAACCGAGTGATGCGACGCAGCCGAGCACCGCGAGCACGGCGGCACACCGAATCGAGCGGACGGCGGCGTCGCGAATCATGGCGCGGACGATACGTGGGCTCGTGCGGGGCCGCCAGTGCAGCCGGGCCCCGGGGGGAACACCGCAGTTTTCCCGGGCAGACATGTATCGCCCGGGCCACGTGCCCTCGCTAGAATCCCGTGTCGGAGCAACCCCCCGAGGCTCGAGACGCGTGGGCAAAGGTACGAGCCTGATCTACTCCGACCGCACCGACGTCGGCCGCCGGCGGGCGAACAACCAAGATTCGAAGTCGGTGCTGCCGCCGTCGAGCCCGCAGCAGTATCAATCGCGGGGCTGGATGTTTCTCGTGGCCGACGGCATGGGGGCCCACGCTGCCGGCGAGATGGCCAGCGGCATAGCGGCCGAACGAGTGCCACTCGTCTATGAGAAATCGGCCCAGCACTCCCCGCCGCTCGCCCTGCGCCGCAGCATCGAGCAGACCAACGCCGAGATCAACGCCAAGGGGGAGAGCGCCGCGGAGTTTCGCGGGATGGGCACCACCTGCACCGTGCTCGTGCTCGTGCCACGCGGCGCGCTCGTCGGGCACATCGGCGACAGCCGCGCCTACCGCGTGCGCGGCCGCACGATCGAGCAGCTTTCGCGCGACCACTCGCTCGTGTGGGAGCTCGAATCGGCAGGCGGCATGTCGCGTGAGCAGGCCGCCGACGCCGCGCCAAAAAATATCATCACCCGCTCGATGGGGCCCCATCCGCGCGTCGACGTCGACATCGAAGGACCGTTTCCCATCGAGGAGGGCGACACGTTCCTGCTCTGCAGCGACGGCCTCTCCGGGCAGGTGGCCGACGAGGAGATCGGCCTTTTCGCCGCCGAGCTCGAGCCGCGCGAGGCGACGGCGGCGCTCACGGGGCTGGCGCTCGTGCGCGGGGCGCCCGACAACGTGACGGTGATCGCGGCCCGGGCGGGGGCGGAAGAAGTGTCGAAGGTGTCGGCTGGTGACGAGCCGTGGCCGCTCACGGAGGAGCCGGCTGCGTTGACCGGTCGCGCGGCGCTCCCGTGGAAGTGGCTGGCTGCGGCTGCGGGCGGGTTGTTCGTCGCGCTGGCGCTTTCGCCGGTCGGCGACATAGCGAGTTGGATCAAAACGGTGTTCGGGAATGACATTGGCGGCGCCGTGGGGCTCGTCGGGTGCGGTGCAGCCGTGCTCGTGACCCTTGCCGGGGCGACGATGGCGTTGCTCGGCTTCCTCGCGCCTGCCGCCGGCAACGGCCGCGTGCTGCCGCCCGGTCGTCAGATTGGCAAGGGGCCGTATCGCGCCTACGACTGTCTGCCGAACGAGCGGCTCTTCGAGCGGATCGTGGCGAGCGTCGAGGCCGGGGCGGCCGGCCTCTCCGACGGCGATCGCGATCGCACCACGGCGATCCTCGGCCGAGTGCGGCGGCACGTAGCCGAACAGGCGTTCCACGAGGCAGTCGTAGCCCTCGCCGAGGCGCTCGCGCTTTACACCCGCGCCGTCGAGCAAGCCCGCAGCGGCGACACGATCCGCGGCCCGGCGCCGGCCGACGCATGAAGATCATCTCCCGCTACGTGCTGAGCGAGCTCCTGCAGGTGTTCCTCGTGGCCCTCGGGGCGCTCACGCTGTTCATGCTCGTGGTGGGCCTCGTCAAGGAAGCGCAGCAGCAGGGCCTGGGCATGCTCCAGATCGCGCAGCTCGTGCCCTACGTCTTGCCCGAGGCGATGCGGTTTGCCGTGCCGGGCACGATGCTCTTCGCCGTGGCGAGCGTCTTCGGCCGGATGTCGGCGGGCAACGAGATCACGGCCCTCAAGGCCGCCGGCATCACGCCGATGGCCGCGATCTGGCCGGCTATCGGCCTCGCGATCGTCGTGAGCTTCGTGTCGGTGTGGCTCAATGACATTGCCGTGTCGTGGGGCCGCGACGGTGTGCGCCGCGTGATCGTGAGCAGTGTCGAAGACATCATCTACGGCCGGTTGCGGCAGCAGCGGTCGTACAGCACGGCGAAACTTTCGATCAACGTGAAGGGGGTCGAAGGCCGCAAGCTCCTCCGGCCCACGCTCTCCTTCCAGCCTGGCGGCGAGACGGCGCCGGTGACCGTGTCGGCCGCCGAGGCGGAGATGCGGGCCGACGCCAAGACGGGCACGCTCACGATCATCTGTCGCAACGGCACGCTGCACGTGGGCGACGTGAAGGCGGTGTTTCCCGACACGATCGAACGCGTCGTGCCGCTCGACGCCGTGAGCCGCAAGGAGACGGTTTCGACGAGCCCTTCGGAGATCCCGCTCGCAGATTTTCCCAAGGCGCGGGTCGACCAGATCGGGCTCATCGGACAGATTCAAGAGCTTGCGGCCGCGAAGGTGGCGATCGGCATGTTCACCGGCCGCCTCGAGCAGACCACCCCCGTGGCCGTCGAGGGTGAGCGGCAGCAGACCAAGCTCGCGACCACCCGCCTCAATCGCATCATCATGGAGCCGTGGCGCCGCTGGGCCAACGGCTTCAGTTGCCTGTGCTTCGTGCTCGTGGGCGCCCCGATGGCGATCCGGATGCGCAACGCCGACTTCCTCACGAGCTTCTTCCTCTGCTTCCTGCCGATCCTCGTCGTCTACTATCCCCTGTTCATGCTCGGGGTCTCGCGGGTGAAGGCGGGCGTGATGCCGCCGCCGGCCGTGTGGATGGCGAACGTGCTGATCACGCTCTGGGGCCTGTGGCTCCTGCGCCGCGTCGTCCGCGGGTGAGCGTGTAAGACAGGCTTCAGCCTGTCATGCGTTCCCTCGAGGTGCCCAAGCCGGCTCGGGGTTACCCCGTACCGTTTCGCCGGACGTTCGGCCTGTTGAACACGCGCCGGCTTCGAGCTCCCCGAATCCCCTCGCCGGACGTTCGCCTCCGCCCTCCAGGCTTCGGCTCACTCGGACCTGCCTGCGCTGCGCCATCCATGGCTGCGCTGGTCAGCTACGCCGTCTCAGTGACACGGGGAGCCCGAATCCTCCCTCAACTGGAAAGGGGGAGGCGGCGGAGACGGTCGGTGCGATGCGGAAGAGCCGACGGGCAGATACGCCGCATCCCTGCCAGCGCTAGGCCCGGAGGGCCGGGTGCGGACCAGCCGGCGGCGGCCGGCCAAGGGAAGTTCGGCAGGATGCCGAGACTTCCCGTGAAGCAGCCTAGCGATCGCCCTCGGCGATGGAGCAGCGTACCGCCGGCTCCGACGCCGGCTTGGACGCGTCGAGCCGGATGTAGCCAAACACCGCCAAGCCGAATCTCTGCCCTATGCCGCCTGCGCCGCGGCGTTGATGACGGCGGCGATGCGGACGGCGTCGTGGCAGGCGTCTTCGCTCACGCCGAGGTGCACGAGGCTGGCTTCGTGGTTTTTGATGCACAGTTCGCAGCCGGCGAGCGCCGCGCAGGCGAGGCTCATCAGCTCAAAGTCGGCCTTGCTCGTGGCTGGCTGCATCATGCGGCTCATGCGGAGGCGAGGCGGGCGGGCTTCGTAGCTTTCCTTGCCGAGCATGTGGCGGAAGCGGTAGTAGACCGTGTTCATGGCCATCAGGCCGGCCGCCGCTACAGCGTCGGAGATCACAGTGGCAGCCGCGTCGCCGAGGCTGGTGCGGATGTCGGATTCGAGGGCGGCGGCGAGGGGCTGCGCCCGCACGAACCGGGCCGCGGCCAGGGCGATGCCGAGGGCCTGGGCGGGTTGCAGATTTTCACCGGTGAGCACGCTCGAGAGGTTGAGGCGGATGTCTTTGAGGTCGTCTGGGAGCGCGTCGCGGAGGGCGTCGAGCGCGGGCGTGGCAAGCGACATGGGTGGGTCGGTCCGAGAGAGGGGATGAGGCCGCGCCCGGTCGGGCGATTCAGCGGAAATTGTAGCCGGTCGTTGCCGGTCGAGGGGCGGGGATGCTACGTTCGGGAAATTTGTTTTTTCCCCCGCCCGAGCCCCCGATGCCCCGTCGCGACGACCTCCACACGATCCTCCTGATCGGCTCCGGCCCGATCGTCATCGGCCAAGCCTGCGAGTTCGACTATTCCGGCACCCAGGCCTGCAAGGCGCTCCGGGAGGATGGCTATCGCGTCGTGCTCGTGAATTCGAACCCGGCCACGATCATGACCGATCCGGGCACGGCCGACCGCACGTACATCGAGCCGCTCACCTGGGAGATGCTCGAGAAGGTGATCGAGGCGGAGAAGCCCGATGCCGTGCTGCCCACGCTCGGCGGCCAGACGGCGCTCAACCTCGCGATGGAGCTCGACCGGCGCGGCATTCTCGCCAAGCACGGCGTGGAGATGATCGGGGCGGATGCGGCGGCGATCAAGCGGGGCGAAGACCGCGAGATCTTCAAGGAGACGATGCGGAAGATCGGTCTCGAAACCTGCCGTGGCCGGATCGTGAAAAGCCTGCAGGAAGCCCGCGAGGTGCTCGCGGAGATCGGCCTGCCCGCCGTCATCCGTCCCAGCTTCACCCTTGGCGGGTCGGGGTCGGGCATCGCCTTCAACCGCGAGGAGTTCGACACCAAGGTGCAGCGCGGGCTCGATCTTTCGCCCGTGGGCGAGGTGCTCGTCGAGGAGTCGATCCTCGGCTGGAAGGAATACGAGATGGAGGTGATGCGCGACGCCGACGACAACGCCGTCATCATCTGCTCGATCGAAAACTTCGACCCCTGCGGCGTGCACACCGGCGATTCGATCACCGTGGCTCCGGCCATGACGCTCACCGACAAGCAGTTTCAGCGGATGCGCGATGCGAGCTTCGCCGTGATTCGGGCGATCGGCGTGGCCACGGGTGGGTCGAACATCCAGTTCGCCGTCGAGCCGCAGACCGGGCGGATGATCGTGATTGAGATGAACCCGCGCGTGAGCCGCTCGAGCGCCCTCGCCAGCAAGGCCACGGGCTTTCCGATCGCGAAGATCGCCGCGAAGCTCGCCGTCGGGTGGCGGCTGCACGAACTGCCCAACGACATCACGAGGAAGACCAAGGCCTGCTTCGAGCCCTCGATCGACTATGTCGTCGTCAAGGTGCCGCGGTTCGCGTTCGAAAAGTTTCCCGAGGCCGACAGCCGGCTGACCACGCAGATGAAGAGCGTGGGCGAGACGATGGCCATCGGCCGCACGTTCAAGGAGGCGTTTCAAAAGGCGCTCCGCGGCCTCGAGGTGGGCAGCTTCGGCTTCGGCTGCGATCAGAAAGACCTCTGGGGCACCGTGGCCGAGCCCGCCCCCGACGACATCCGCGCGCGGGTCGCCACGCCCGACCCCGATCGTGTGTGGTATCTGCGCTATGCGCTCAAGGCCGGGATGACGGTCGCCGAGCTCCACGAGCTGACCGCCATCGATCCGTGGTTTCTCGACCAGCTGCTGCAGCTCGTGGAGATGGAGAGCCTCCTGCGCACGGCGGGAGCGCTCGCAGCCGTCGACGACGCGGTGCTGCGGCAGGCGAAGCAGTGTGGCTTCTCCGACCGGCAGCTGGCCGTGCTGCTCGGGGCGGCGGAGCTCGAGGTGCGCGACGAACGCAAGCGCCGCGGCATCGTCGCCACCTACAAGGCGGTGGACACGTGCGCCGCCGAATTCGAGGCCCAGACGCCCTACTACTATTCGACCTGGGAAGCGGAAGACGAGACGCGGCCAAAGGCCCCCGGCAAAAAACGCGTGATGATCCTCGGCGGCGGGCCCAATCGGATCGGGCAGGGGATCGAGTTCGACTACTGCTGCTGCCATGCGAGCTTCGCGCTGCGCGAGATGGGGATCGAGAGCGTGATGGTGAATTCGAACCCCGAGACGGTGAGCACCGACTACGACACGAGCGACATGCTGTTCTTCGAGCCGCTCACCTGCGAGGACGTGCTCAACATCGCCGACCGCATCGACCCCGACGGCGTGATCGTGCAGCTGGGCGGGCAGACGCCCCTCAACCTCGCCCGCGCGCTCCACGCGGCCGGCCTGCCGATCATCGGCACGACGGTCGACACGATCGATCAGGCGGAAGACCGCGAGCAGTTCAAGGCACTCCTCGAGCGGCTCGATCTCAAGCAGCCCGCCAGCGGCATCGCCCGCACGCTCGAGCAGGCCCGCCGCGAAGTGGCTCGGATCGGCTATCCGTCGCTCGTGCGACCGAGCTTCGTGCTCGGCGGCCGCGCCATGGAGATCTGCTACGACAACGCGCAGTTCGAGCGGTATGTGGCCGAGGCCTTCGTGGTGGCGCAGGGTCAGCCGGTGCTCATCGACCGGTTTCTCGAAGACGCGATCGAGGTCGATGTCGACTGCATCTGCGACGGCACCGACGTGATCGTGGCCGGCGTGATGGAGCACATCGAGGAGGCGGGGGTGCATTCGGGCGACTCCGCGTGCTGCATCCCGCCCCACAGCCTGTCGGACGACGTTGTCGCCGAGATCAAGGCGGCGGCCGCCGGCCTGGCCCGCAGCCTCGGCGTGGTGGGGCTCATGAACGTGCAGTTCGCCGTGAAAAAGGAAGACGGCCGCCCCACGCTGTACGTGATCGAGGTGAATCCCCGGGCCAGCCGTACCGTGCCGTTCGTCGCCAAGGCGACGGGGCTGCCGGTGGCGAAGGTGGCCGTGAAGGTGATGGCGGGCGTGAGCCTCGCGGAGCAAGGGATCGTGGCCGATCCGGTGCCGGCGCACGTGAGCGTGAAGGAAAGTGTGTTTCCGTTCGTGAAGTTCGCCGGCGTCGACATCGCGCTCGGGCCGGAGATGCGGAGCACGGGCGAGGTGATGGGGGTGAGCGATCGCTTCAGCATCGCCTTTGCGAAGAGCCAGGTGGCTGCGGGCATCCTCCTGCCGGAGCAGGGGCGAATCTTCCTGAGCGTGGCGAGCCCGCAGGCGAAGGAGTCGATGGTGGGCCTCGCGCGGCGGCTTGCCGCCCTGGGCTTTGAATTGCTCGCGACCTCGGGCACGGCCCGGGCGCTCGCAGCGGCCGGCATCCCGGTGGAGACGGTGAAGAAGCTCCAGGAGGGGCATCCGAACCTGATCGACCACCTCATCGACGGCACGGTGCAGCTGATCTTCAATACGCCGCGGGGCAAAGGCGCCCGGACCGACGAGGGCCGCATCCGGGCGGCCAGCGTGCTCTACGGCGTGCCCTGCATCACCACGCTCCCGGCCGCCGAGGCCTGCGTGCGGGCCATGGAGGCGTTGCGCATCGAATCGCTCGCCGTGCAGCCGATCCAGGACCGGTTTCCCGAAACGGCCGCCGCTCGCTGACGCGGCGGACGGGAGAACGTCCGGCTCAGGAAAGGGCGGAATTTCGCGGCAGGACGTGCGGTCGTCGCGCTTGTGCCGGCTGTGCCGGTCGTAGGGCTTCGACCCGGGATTCCAGGAAGTCTGGTCGGTGCAGTGGTGCCGCGCGTATCGCGCCCGGGGGCCGCAGACCGACGTTTGATGCACGGGCTCGAATCACGTGGTTCCGAATCGACAGGGAGGTCGTGATGCGCAAGGCGGCGTGCGGAGTGATGACGGTGCTCGTGGCGGTCGCTGCGGTGGAGGCCGCCGCGGCATGGCCGTTCACGCAGATCTGGGAGCGACGCAGAGCGGAGCTCTACTCCCAGTTGTCGCGTGACGTGACGGTGCGGGTGAACGCCCGTGTACACGAGGCGCAGCAAGACCTCCAGGACTCGCTCGACACGCAGGTGGCCGATGAGGCCGAGAAGCTGCAGCTGCAGTTCCAGACCGGCTCGCAGGAGCTCGATGCGCGGTTTGAAGCGGAAGCCAAGGCACTCGACGAAGCGTTCGCCGTCGAAGCGAAGGCGCTGCGGGAGCGGGTCGACGCCCAGTTCCAGGAGATGAAAAAGGCCATCGACGCCGAGGTGGCGAAAGCCGCCACGACGGTGGCCGGCCAGTCGGCTGCCGAGGCGAAGAAGACGGCCGACAGGGTCGAGGCGGTGGGCAAAGAGGTGGCCGCGAAGACCACGCAGGAGCTCGAACGAATCGAGAAACGGTCAGCTGCCGAGTTCGAGAGGCTCTCCGCGGCCGCCGACAAGCGGCTCGAAACCGAACTGGCCGAGTTGCGAGCCCAGATCGACGAGCGGATGATGGCGCTCGCTGAGGAGCTGAAAGAGCGCCGCGAGCCCGAAGAGACGAAGTGAGTCGCGGGAGCCGGTGGCACGCTGCGCGATCGCCGAGAGCGATCGATCTTCAGAACTCGACTCGCCCAAACCGGCTTCGGGGGAGCGGCAAAAGTCTCCTCACTCAGGCCGCAGCGGCCCTCGTTCGGGAAGCGTTCGCCGACTCCCCCGAAGCCTCCCTCTACCAGTTGGGGAGGCGAGGGGTTACCCCTGCCGTTGAGACGGCGTATTTGACCAGCGCAGGCAGGATGCCGGAGCGCAGGCAAATCCGAGTGAGCCGTAGCCTGGAGGGCGAAGGCGAACGTCCGGCGAGACGGTACGGGGTAATCCCGAGCCGGCGCCTACTCAACACCTGGCGAGCGTCCGGCGACGGGATATGGGGAGCCCGAAGCCGTGTTGGGCGCGTTGAGGTTGGGCGGTGAGACAGAGTCGGGAGTCGGTAGCCCCGAACAGTCGCGATGGCGTCACGTGGATGGCGACCAGGTCGCGCCGGCGGTAGAGTCGCTTTCGAATGTCCGCAATCGCTTTCCCCGCCGTGCCTCCTCCGCCGCGGCCGCTGCCTGCGCCGGTGCTCGATGACCCGCCGCGGCTGACGGCGCGCACACTCGAAGGGCTCGAGTGGATTCTGGCGCGGGAGCTCGAGGCCGTCGGGGCGACCGACCTTCGCATCGGCCGGCGGACGATCGAGTTTTCGGCACCGCCCGGCCTTGAGAAAGAGACGCTCTATCGGGCCGTGCTCGAGAGCCGCACGGCGATCCGGATCCTCGAGCCGCTGGGCCGGTTTCGCGTCGACTCGCCCGAAGCGCTCTACCGCGAACTTCAAAACGTCGACTGGACGGAGCAGTTGAGAGTGTCTGACACGATGCGTGTCGACGCCGCGATCCACGACACGTTCACGACGCACTCGCTGTTCGCGGCCCAGGTCGTGAAAGACGCCGTTGTCGACCAGCTGCGCACGCCGAGCGGCAAGCGGCCGAGCGTGCAATTGCGCGGGGCGACGCTTCGGCTGGGGCTGCACCTCGTGGGTGACGTGGCCACGATCTTTCGCGACGCCGCCGGGCGGTCGCTCCACCAGCGGGGCTGGCGAATGGGCGAGGTGGAGGCGCCGCTTTCGGAGGTGCTCGCGGCGGGCATCCTCGCCATCGCTGGCTGGTGGCGGCCGGGATCACGCGAAGCGCCATCAACCGGCGAGCCGTTGCTCGACCCGATGTGCGGCTCAGGCACGTTCGTGGTGGAGGCGGCGACGATCGCCGCGGGGATGGCGCCAGGCCTGTGGCGTGCCCGCCGCAAAGCGCACGGATTTCTTCGGTTTCGCGATTGCGACAAGGCCTTGGCCGAGCGGCTCGTGGCGGAACTCGAGGCACGTGTCGGCATACCCGATGTGTCGTTCATGGCCAGCGATCTCGATGTGAAGGCCGTCGAAGCGACGCGGGCGTGTGCCGAGGCGGCGGGGGTGTCGAGTTGCCTCACGATCGCGAAGCATCACTTCGAAGAAGTGCGGCCCGCAGGCCCGCCCGGTCTCGTGGTCACGAATCCGCCCTACGGCGAGCGGCTCGCGCTGCCGCGGGCTGCCGCCCTCTTTCGCCGGATTGGCGACTGGCTCGTGCAGCAGTGCGGTGGCTGGCGGGCGGCGATCCTCGCTCCCGACACGCCAGCGGTCGGCAACCTCGGTCTGCGGCCGACGCATCGCATTCCGCTCATGAACGGCCCGATCGTGTGCCGCCTGCTCGAAGTCGAGATCCGCGAACGCACGACTGCGCCGACCCCCGCCCGTTCCCCTCTCCCTCCGGGAGAGAGCCGGGGTGAGGGTGCCCTCACGCCCGCGATCGCCCCGAGCGCAAGCGATGACTCCATAAGTACTCCTGCGACCTCACTCGCGCACGGTGATCGGGATCCGGCTGTCAGAGGGGCGGCGCCGGTTCGCAAGGGCGCTCGGGCCGTCGCCGATCAGATCGGCGATTTCCGCCGCCGGCTGGCGAAGCGGTTCAAGCACATCGCGAAGTGGGCCCGCCGCCAGGGCATCGAGGCGTTTCGCATCTACGATCGCGATATCCCCGAGATCCCGCTCGTGATCGACTGGTACGCCGGCTGGCTGCATGCGGCCGAGTATGAGCGGCCGCACGAACGCACGGAGATCGAGCACGACGTGTGGCTCGACAAGATGATCGAGGCCGCGGCGCTCGAGCTCGGCGTGCCCGTGCACCAGACGTTTCTCAAGGTGCGGAAGCGACAGCGGGGTGGCGATCAATACGAGAAGGTCGGCGAGCGTCAGGCGGTGCTCACGGTGCGGGAGGGCGGCTTGGAGTTCGAGGTGAACCTCTCCGACTATCTCGACACGGGCTTGTTTCTGGACCATCGCCAGACCCGCGCGATGGTGCGCGCCGAGTCGGCAGGAAAACGATTCCTCAACCTCTTCTGCTACACGGGGAGTTTCTCCGTCTACGCAGCGGCGGGCGGGGCTGCGGAGACGACGAGCGTGGATCTCTCGAACACCTATCTCGACTGGACGCGCACAAACCTCGCGCAGAACGCCTTCAAGGATGCCGGGCGGCACCGGACGGTGCGGGACGAGGCCCGGGCATTTCTCGAGCACCGGGCGAAGAGGGGAGAGGCCCCGTTCGATCTCGTCGTCTGCGATCCGCCGACGTTTTCGCGGTCGGCGAAGAGCGAGGTGCCGTGGGATGTGGAGCGCGACCACGCCGACCTCCTCGGCCTCGTCGCGCAGAACCTCGCCCCGGGCGGCGTCGTCTACTTCTCGACGAACTTCCGCCGGTTTCATCTCGCGGAAGAGCCGCTCGCGAAGCTCTTCACGATCCGCGAGATCACGCGGCAGACGCTGCCCGAAGACTTCCGCAACGAGCGGATCCACCGCGCGTGGCGGATGGTGAAGCGGTGATGGCGGTTTGACCCGGCAGTCGCACCGCTTCTACATTCGCCGTCATGCAAGAAGGTATTCATGTCACCGCGCAACGCTTGGGCCCGCTCATCGCCGGCCTGGTGGTGTGCTTCATCGGCTGTCGGCCGGCGGATCCGACGGTCGTGAAGATCGTGTCGAGCCTGCCGCGGACGGGCTCCGCGAAGCAGCAGTCCGACACGATCGTGGGCGGCATCCGGATGGCGATCGAGGAGGCGGGCGGACAGGTGGGCCCGTTTCGCGTCGAATACCTCGACCTCGACGATTCGACGGCCGCCGCGGGCCAGTGGACGAGCGAAGCCGAGGCGGCCAATGCCCGCCGGGCACTCCAGGATCCCGACGTCGTCGCCTACATCGGCACGTTTAATTCCGGCGCTGCGAAGGTGTCGATGCCGATCCTGAATCTGGGCGACCTGCTCATGGTGTCGCCGGCAAACACAGCCGTCGGGCTCACGAAGCCGGGCCTCGGCGCTCCCGGCGAGCCAAACGTCTATCGCCCCACCGGCCGGCTCAACTACACGCGCGTGGTGCCCGCCGACGATCTCCAGGGGCCGCTCTCCGCCGACTGGGCCAAGAAGCGCGGGGTGAAGAAGGTGTATATCCTCGACGACAGCGAGGTGTATGGCAAAGGCATCGCCGATCTCTTCGACGAGCGCTGCCGCGAGATCGGCATCGAGGTGCTCGGCCACGACTCGATCGACGCGAAGGCGCAGGAGTTCAAGTCGTTGATGGCCAGCGTGAAGGCGGCCGGGCCCGATCTCGTGTATTTCGGCGGCACGACACAGAGCAAGGGCGGGCAGCTCGCGAAGGACATGGCGAGCGCCGGCATCCAGGCGATGTTCATGGTGCCTGACGGCTGTCGCGAGCAGGTATTCATCGACTCGGCCGGCGCGGGGAACCTCGAAGGCCGGTGCTTCGTGACCTTCGGCGGCCTGCCTCCCGAGAAGCTCACGGGCAAGGGAGCGGAGTTCGTCGAGCGGTATCAAAAGAAGCACGGCGAACTGCCCGAGGCCTACGCCGTGTACGGCTACGAGGCGGCCTGTGTGGCGCTCCGCGCGATCCGCGACGCGGGTGTGAAAGATCGCCGGGCGATCTCCGACGCGGCGCTCGCCCTCAAGGACTTCGACGGCGCCCTCGGCCGCTGGGGCTTCGACAAGAACGGCGACACGACGATGCAGACGCTCACCGTGAGCGCGGTGCGCGGCGGGAAATTCGAGTTCGAAGAGGTGCTCGACGCGAATGCCGTGGGCGAGGGGGGCTCTCGCAGCGACACGGCCCGCTAGGGTTGATCTAGTCCGAAACTTAGTTTAGTGTGCTGGAATGCGTGCGACGCGGCTCAATATGCACGATGCGAAAACGCATCTCTCCCGCCATCTCGCCGGGATGAAGCCTGACGATCGCCTCATCCTCTGCAATCGCAACCGCCCGGTCGCGGAAGTTCGTCTGCTCTCGACCGCCCGCCCGAAGCCGCGGACATTCGGCGTCGCGAAGGGGCAGTTTCGTGTGCCCGCCGAATTCTTCGAGCCGTTGCCCGACGACGTGCTGGCCGGCTTCGAGGGGCGGGGATGAAACTGCTCCTCGACACGCACGCCTTTCTCTGGATGATCTCGGACGACGCCGGGCTGTCGGCAGCCGCCCGGCAGGCCATCGTGGCCGAGGACAACGAAGTGTGGCTGAGCTCCGCCTCAGCCTGGGAGATCGCCATCAAGTATTCGCTCGGCAAACTGCCGCTGCCCGAAGAGCCAGACCGCTATGTTCCCCGGATGCGCGAGCGGTCTGGCGTGGCGCTGTTGCCGATTGGCGAGGCCGAGGTGTGCCAGATTCATCGCTTGCCGCCGTTGCACCGCGATCCGTTCGACCGCGTGCTCGTGGCCCAGGCCAACTGCCATGGGATGGTGATCGTGACCGACGATCCGGTCATTGGCCGTTACCCCGTGCAAACCCTCTGGTAAGACGGCACGCGTGCAGTTCTTCCTCCAGCAATGCCTGATCGGGCTTACAAACGGCGCGCTCATCGCGCTCGTGGCCCTCGGCTACACGATGGTCTACGGAATCATCGGCTTGATCAATTTCGCCCACGGCGACCTGATCATGCTCGGGGCGTGCCTCGCGCTCTCGCTCGTGGCGGCCCTCGGGATCGGCGTGGCCGACGCGGGTGGGATGGCCGCGGTCGGCCCGGCGGGCACGTGGCTCGGCATCGCCCTGCTCGTGGGCCTGTGCGGTCTTTTTTGCGGCGGGCTCAACGTGGCCGTCGACCGGATCGTCTACAAGCCGCTTCGCACGGCGCCGAAACTCGCCCCGCTCGTCTCCGCGATCGGCGTGTCGTTTATCTTCATGAACATCGGGCTGTTCTGGCTCGGGCCGGCCGATCGGTCGTTTCCGGAACTCCTGCCGGCCGCGAACCTGCTTCCCGGGGATGGCCTCCAGTTCACCTGGAAAGATCTGCTCGTGGTGCTCGTCGTCGGGCCACTGATGGTGGCGCTCTCGCTTCTCGTGCGCACGACGAAGCTCGGCAAGGCGATGCGGGCCGTGTCGCAGGACCAGACCGCCGCGGCCCTGGTGGGGATCGACGTCGATCGCGTGATCGCGGCCACGTTTTTCATCGGCGGCTTCCTCGGCGGTGCGGCGAGCGTGATCTACGGGCTCTACATCAACACGATCAGCTTCCAGATGGGGTTTCAGAACGGGCTCTATGCCTTCACGGCCGCCGTGCTCGGCGGCATCGGCAGCATTCCCGGAGCGGTCGTGGGGGGCGTCGTCATCGGCCTCGTGCGTTCGCTCTCGAGCGCCTATGTCGGCGAGCGGTGGACCGGGGCGATCGTGTTTGCGATTCTGATCGTGATCCTCGTATTTCGCCCCGAAGGGCTGCTCGGCCGGCGGACGAAGGAGAAGGTCTGATGCGCACGTTTCTGCGGGAGCGCTGGGATCTCGTGGCCCTGGGCGTGCTGGCTGTGGCCCCGCTCGTCGTGCCGGCGCTCGGCGGGGCGCTCGGCGGGCAGGTGACCACGCTCTTCATCTACTGCATCCTGGCGCTCGGGCTCAACGTGATGGTGGGCTACACGGGCCTCGTGCATCTCGGGATCGCCGCCTTCTTCGGCATCGGGGCCTACCTGATGGCGATTCTCACGGTGCCGATGTATCCGTTTCAGGTCGGGTGGCTGGCCGCGGCGATCATCAGCGTGCTGGCCACTGCGGGCGTGGGCCTCGCCCTCGGCGCCCCCACGCTGCGGCTGCGCGGCGACTACCTCGCGATCGTCACGCTCGGCTTCGGCGAGGTGGTGAAGGTGACGCTCCGCAACCTCGAGCAGATCACCGGCGGCATGAAGGGGCTCAACCCCGTGCCGCCTCCCGGGGCGGGCGTGAAGCTCGGCAGCCTCGATCTCGGCCTCGCGTTCGCGATCGATCCGCGCTGGTTCTACTATCTCGCGCTCGCCGCGCTCGCCGGCGTGGTCGTGGCGATGCGCAGGCTCGAGCACTCGCGGCTCGGGCGGGCGTGGGTGGCCGTGCGTGAAGACGAGCTCGCGGCATCGGCGATGGGCATTTCCGCCACGCGGGTGAAGCTCTCGGCCTTCGCGATGTCGTCGGCCGTGGCCGGCCTCGCCGGCTGCCTCTATGCCGGCAGCCTGTCCACGACGGCCGACCCCAACGCCTACGACTTCAACCGCTCGATCATGGTGCTCTGCGCGGTCATCCTGGGCGGCCTCGGCAGCATTCCCGGCACGCTGCTCGGCGTGGCGATCCTCGTGGGTTTCGATACGGTGCTCGCCCCGTGGGCCGACTCGTGGATCCAGCAGATGAACATCAACCCCACGGGATCGAGCCTGCTCTCCTTCAGCGGCTGGCGGCTGGCGATCTTCGGCCTCGCGCTCGTGATCGTGATGCGCTACCGCCCCGAGGGGCTCGTGCCGTCGCGGCGGCTTGCGGCCGAACTGCACGAGGCGCAGCCATGAAAAAGCGACTCTTGCCGCAGATGACGGGATTTCAGCGGCGGGCCCCGGTCTCCGCGCCGCCGCTCGTCGCCGACACGCCGCTGCTCGACGTCGATCGGCTGACGGTGCGGTTTGGCGGCCTTGTGGCCGTGTCGGAGGTGAGCCTCGACGTGCCCGAGGGGAGCATCGTGTCGCTCATCGGCCCCAACGGTGCAGGCAAGACGACGGCCTTCAACACGATCAGCGGCATCTACGCCCCGACGAGCGGCGCGGTGCGGTTTCGGGGGCGTCGGCTCGAGCAGTCGTTCACCGCGGGCACGTTGTGGGCGGCGATGGGCATCGGCCTGCTCACGGGGCTGTTGTGCGCGGCGGCCGCCGTCGACGTCGACCGACTCTGGCTGGCCGTCGTGAAGCGCGGCATGCTCACCGGTGAGCCGTTTTCGGTGGCCGGTGCCCTCGATCGCCTGCGCGGCTACTTTCGCGCCGAGCTCGCACTCGATCAGATGGCGGGCAAGTGGCGTGTCGTGAGCGCCGACGGGAGCGACGTGCTCGCGATCCGGCGCGACCTCGCCGAGGCCCGGGCCCTCCGCGACCGGCTTCAGGCAGCCGTGACCGCGCGGCGGGCGGGGCCGGGCACGGTGCCCGACGCCAGCGATCTGTCGGGGCCGGCGGACCCGGTGGCCGGTGCCGTCGAACTGCCTGCCATCAAGGAAGAGGTGCTCGACAGGCTCGCCGCGGGGAAGCGGCGCGTCAGGCTGCGAGGCTGGCTTGGCCTCGGCGCGGGGTGGGCGCTCGGCACCGCCGGCACGATCGCCGTCTGGCGGCGTGGCCGCCGATCGCCGCACGTGGTGGCCCAGTGCGGCATCTCGCGCACGTTTCAAAACATCCGTCTGTTTTCCAACATGACGGTGCTCGAAAACGTGCTCGTCGGCCTCGATCGCGCGATCCCCGGCGGCGTGGCGGCGATGCTCTTCAAGACGCCGGCCAACCGCCGGGCCGAAGCGGAAGCTCGCCGGATGGCCCTCGAAGAGCTCGAATTCGTCGGCCTCGCCGCGGAGGGCAATCGGATCGCCGGACAGCTCCCGTATGGCGACCAGCGCCGGCTCGAGATCGCGCGGGCGCTCGCCACCGGGGCCACGCTCCTCCTGCTCGACGAGCCGGCCGCGGGCATGAACCCCACCGAGACCGCCGACCTCGCCCACCTCGTCGAACGGATCCGCGCCCGCGGCGTGACGGTGCTCCTCATCGAACACCACATGAACGTGGTGATGCGGATCAGCGACCGCGTGGCCGTGCTCGACCACGGCGTGAAAATCGCCGAAGGCACGCCCGCCGAAGTGCGGCGCGACGAGAAGGTGATCGAGGCCTACCTGGGAAGCGAAGGCTAGGCGATGCAGCTCCTCGAAGTTGATACCCTCGAAGCGGGCTACGGGCCGATCCGGGCGCTCGACCGCGTGTCGCTCACGGTGGGCGACGGTGAGCTCGTGGCGATCATCGGTGCCAACGGGGCCGGCAAGACGACGCTCCTGATGGCGATTTCCGGCGTCGTGCCCTCCCGCGGCGGCGAGGTGCGGCTCTCCGGAAAGCGGATCACTGGGCTCGAACCGCACGAGATCGTGCGCCTCGGCGTCGGCCACGCGCCGGAAGGCCGCCGGATCTTTCCCCGGCTCACGGTCCGCGAAAACCTCGAACTCGGCGGCTTCGCCCAAGAAGACAGCGCGAGAGTGAGGCGCGACATCGACGAAGCCTGCGGACTGTTTCCGGTGCTCGCGGAACGCATGGGGCAATTGGGGGGCACACTCTCCGGCGGCGAACAGCAGATGCTCGCACTCGCGCGGGCCCTCGTGGGCCGGCCGCGGCTGCTCCTCCTCGACGAACCGTCGCTCGGCCTCGCGCCCCTGATCGTGGCCAAGATCTTCGAGGTGATCGCCGGCCTCACTGCCCGCGGCATCGCCGTGATGCTCGTGGAGCAAAACGCCCGCGCCGCCCTCAAGCTCGCCGCCCGGGGCTACGTGCTCGAGACGGGCCGCATCACGCTCACCGGCAGCGGCCCCGACCTCGCCGCCGACCCGCGCGTGCGTGACGCGTATCTGGGCGAGTAGCGTGGGGTAAGCGTCCCGCTTGCCACGGCTATCGTCACAGGATCGCGCCGGCTTCGGGCTCCCCATATCCCGCTCGCCGGACGTTCGCCTCCGCCCTCCAGGCTCCGGCTCACTCGGATTTGCCTGCGCTGCGCCATCCATGGCTCCGCTGGTCAAATACGCCGGCGAGCGG
>Ga0247833_1004335_pt1 | contig 17784 bp, 8 predicted proteins | sample LaCruzMarch2015__7_FD_187117 | JGI IMG/M metagenome (GOLD analysis project Ga0247833, IMG submission 187117) | Freshwater microbial communities from meromictic Lake La Cruz, Castile-La Mancha, Spain - LaCruzMarch2015_8m | ecosystem: Environmental > Aquatic > Freshwater > Lake | place: Spain... | reverse complement strand
AGACAAGGCGTTCACTGACTTAGCAGAACATACTGATGTGCGTGTGCAAGCTCTTGTCGCAGCACGTTTAGGTGTGAAGTCCACACTTGAGGAAACACGTACAGAGGCGTTGATCGGGGTGGCAGCGCGCGGTGCGTTGCCTATCATGCTGAACTACTACGGCGCACACACCGGACGCTTCAGTGGTGGTGACAAACTGAACCTTCAGAACTTACCAAGTAGGGGCAACACCACGATTAGACGGGCACTCAAGGCTCCCGAAGGACACATGGTTATCTCGTCAGACTCCTCACAGATTGAGGCTCGTACTGTGGCGTGGATCGCAGGGCAAGAGGACTTAGTGCAAGCCTTTCGTGAGGCACGTGATGTGTACTCAGAGTTTGCCACCGAAGTCTATGGTCGCAAGATCACCAAGGCTGACAAGGTGGAACGCTTTGTAGGTAAGACCTGCATCCTTGGGCTTGGCTACGGCATGGGTGCTGAGAAGTTACGCCGCACACTAGAGCTTGGTGCAGGTGGTATCAGTGTGAACATCGACATCGGTGAGGCAGAGCGCATCGTTCGGATCTATCGCACCAAGAACTTTAAGATCGTGCAGTTCTGGCAGAAGTGTGGACACGCATTGACTGCGATGATGCAAGGTGGAAGTGGCAACCTACATGACGTACTGACCTATGACAACACCGGCATAACACTCCCCAACAAGTTTAGGATTCAGTACCCTGCACTGCGCCAGGCGACTAACGGATTTGAATACATCAACGATGCACGACAGCATAGGAATTTTTTATCTGGGGCTGAGGCAACATGGACACGCATCTATGGTGGCAAGGTAACAGAGAACATCGTCCAAGCACTGGCGGCAATCGTTATCCGTGAGCAGATGGCTACAGCAGGGCAGCACTACCACGTAGCGTTCCAAGTCCACGATGAAATCATCATCACTGCACCTGATGGTGAGGCAGAGCAAGCCGAGACCAAGCTCATGGAGATTATGTCAGCCCCACCCAAGTGGGCAGCAGATTTACCTGTGGCGTGTGAGTCAGGAAAAGCTAAGAACTATGGCGATACCTGATGTATACTCAAGATTCCAAGACTACCGAGACCTCACGGACACCCGTGGGGCACACCGCCATGCGCCTAAGCCATTCGTATTCATCCATTAAGTTGTTTGAGAACTGTCCTCTACGCTACTACCGCCAACGTATCACCAAGGATGTGAAGGATGAGGGTGGTGAGGCATCCAAGCACGGCGAACGTATCCATGCGTTCCTAGAGAACCGACTCAAGGGTGCAGGTTTGCCTGTGGAAGTGGCGCAGTACGAGCCCCTATGCAAGTCAGTCGAACAGCTTGCCAGTCAGGGTGAGTTATTCATCGAGCATGAGCTAGTGCTAAACGACAACCTTACACCAACAGGTTGGTGGGACACAGACGCATGGCTGCGTAGTAAACTTGACGTCTTTGTAATCATAGGTGCAGACGCAGTGGTGATGGACTGGAAAACAGGCAAGCGCAAGGCAGATAACTTTCAGATGGAGTTGTTCGCAGCGCAGGTGTTCAAGCATTACCCAGAAGTGCAGCGTGTCAAGACCAGTCTGGTGTGGCTCAAGACGATGGAGATGGACACTGAACAGTTCACCCGCTTGGATATGAACGCTATCTGGGCTGAGGTTATGAAGCGTATCCAACGTATTCAAGATGCTTACGAGCATGGCAACTGGCCGGCTAGACCGAGTGGGCTGTGCGGGTACTGCCCTTGCCGACATGATTGTGACTATGCTAGGGTTTAACCTAATACAAATTACTTGACACAGATGTAAAGGAGAGTATAATGGGTAGCTCAACACCAGAAGGTAAGATTAAAGATAAGGTTAAGGCTCTGTTCAAGGAGCACAAGGTTTGGTATTTTCTACCGGGTAACAATGGGTTCGGTAGGTCAGGTGTACCAGACTTCGTGGCTTGTGTGGATGGGTACTTTATCGGTGTCGAATGTAAAGCAGACAAGACCAAGAAGCCTACCGCATTGCAGCTAAAGTGCGGAGAGCAGATCAGGCAAGCGGGTGGGGTATGGCTACTGGTCTACGATGATGAGACGTTGGCAGAGCTATTAGATTATGTGACGATAGCACAGGACATGAAACAATATGTTGGTCGTTGAGAAAGCCCATGCACTGGCGTTGAAGTTAAACAATCCGAACAGAGTACTCGATAGTATCCCGTCAGCACGTACCTATGAAGTGCGTGGTGTGCCACTGGTCATTACACCGCATCGGTTGGATGAGGTTAAGGTGTTGAATAACCTCGGCATCAAGGCACCCTCTCCAATCCTGCACTACTATGACTGGCCGGGACAGTTCACACCGTATGAGCATCAGCGGCAGACCGCAGCGTTCCTGACACTACAGCATCGAGGTTTGGTATTGAATGAGATTGGTACAGGCAAGACACAAAGCGCACTGTGGGCAGCAGACTATCTGATTAAGATGGGTAAGGTCAAGAAGGTTCTGATCTTGTCACCACTGTCCACGTTGGAACGAGTGTGGGGCGATGGGATATTTACTGGGCTCATCCACCGTAGGTTTGTAGTGCTGCATGGTACGGCAGAGAAGCGCACGAAGTTACTACGTACTGAGGCTGACTTCTACATTGTGAACCATGACGGGTTTCCGATCATTGCAGATGAAGCCATTGGTAAGTTCGACCTTGTGATTGTGGACGAGGCAGCAGTGCTGCGTAACCCATCGACACGTAGGTTCAAGATCTTTCGTAACTGGATGGACAAGAATCCTGATACACGTTTATGGTTGATGACTGGCACACCGACACCGAATGATCCGACAGACTCATGGGCACTGGCACGACTGGCTAACTCACCGTTCCTGACCAAGACATTCACGGCGTTCCGTGAGCAGGTGATGATGAAGATTGGACAGTGGAAGTTCGTACCCCGCCCTGAGTCAGCCGAGATTGTGAAGCACATCCTGCAACCTGCTGTACGTTATACCCGTGATGAGTGTTTCGATTTACCAGACACCATCATCCAGACTAGACAGGTGGACTTAACACCGGAGCAGAAGAAGCATTACTCACAGATGTTGAAACACTTTGTGACTGAGATGCAGACCGAGGGTACGATTACCGCGGTCAACGAGGCAGTGAAGATTCAGAAGTTAGTACAGATCGCTTGCGGCGTGGCGTATGGCGATGACGGTCAGCATATTCAGATCGACTGTTCACCACGAGTCAACCTTGTGAAGGAGCTTATTGAAGAAGCCGGAGAGAAAGTAATCGTGTTCGTACCATTGACGGGAACGCTGCATATGTTGGAGCGTGAACTAGGCAAGCACTTTACTGTGGCTGTGGTCAACGGAGAAGTATCTAGTGGCAAACGCAACCAGATATTCCATGACTTCCAACACAGCGCAGACCCTAGAGTATTGATCGCTCACCCCGGAACGATGGCACACGGACTGACACTTACCTCTGCGTCCACGATCATATGGTATGGGCCAAGCAACAGTAACGAAACGTATGTCCAAGCCAACGGTCGCATCGAACGTATCGGTAAGAAGCACGTGTCGAACGTCATCCACATCGAGAGCACAGAGCTTGAGCATATGGCATATGAACGACTGAAGAACAAGCAGAAGTTGCAGGGACTACTGCTTGATATGATCCAACAACAAACAGGAAGATGACATGAGCGAAGCCGCAGGATTAAACGTAGGGGATGTTATCCGTACCTACATGAAGTTACGTGACCAGAAGGCAGCCATTGAAGGCGAAGTTAAGGAGCGTGTCTCCGACATTAAAGCCAAGATGGAGAAGTTGGAAGCCTTCCTCAAGGCACAGATGGATGCGCAGGGGCTGACAAGTTTCAAGTCAGACCACGGCACTGCGTTCCTAACCACCACAGACTATGCAAGCGTGGCGGATTGGGATAGTGTGTTGGACTTTATCCGTACCAACGAAGCATACGATATGTTAGAGAAGCGAGTCAGTAAGATGGCAGTACGAGGATACATCGAGCAGACTAAAGCAGTACCACCCGGAATCAACTATGGCACTAAGTTGGAAATAAACGTCCGTAAACCCGGTGCCAAAGCAGAAGACTAGACCCCCCGCTCACCTTAAGGAGAACCCTATGAGCAATGCACTTATCCCTACAAACATTCAGATCCCCGCCCACCTTGCGGCACGTGTCGGAGTTCCGTCAGCACTGGCCCAGTCCATGACGGGTGGCTTGTCATCTGGCAACTCGTTCCCACGTATTAGCATCAAGGGCGCTCGCTTCCGTATCGTCGAAGGCGACACTGAGACTGTATTGGAATCCACCACACTGGATGTTGTTGTTGTCGGCGCTAACCCCCGCCTGTCTAAGACTTGGTACGCCAAGCAGTGGACACCTGACGCTGAGCCACAATCACCTGACTGTTTCTCGTTGGATGGTATCGGCCCTGATGCTGAATCTAAAGACCCACAAAATGATGTGTGTGCTTCCTGCCCACAGAACGCATGGGGTTCCAAGGTAACGCCACAAGGGCAAGAGATCAAGGCGTGTGCTGACCTCAAGCGTCTGGCTGTTGTGTCGGCTGACGATCCATCTGGCCCTGTCTACCTGTTGTCAGTAACACCTGCCGCACTGAAAGGTTTGAATCAGTACCAGAAAGAGTTGTCAGTACGTGGCATCCCGCCAGAGATTGTCAAGACACGTGTATCATTTGACACTGACGCATCGTTTCCCAAGCTGAAGTTTACCTTCGGCGGATTCCTTGAGGCTGACACACAAGAGATTGTGGACAAGCTGTTCGGTTCGGATGAGGTCAAGGAAGTTACTGGCGAGAGCGCTCGTCAAGCAGTGGCAGTCCCTAGGATTGCTGCTCCACAAGTTGCACCGAAACCCGCTGTGAAAGCGGTAGTCCCCGTTGAGAAACCTGCACCTGCCCCTGCACCCGCACCGGCTGCTGCTCCTAAGCGTGGTTTTGGTGCGTCCAAGGCTGAGGCTGCTCCTGCTGCTACTAAACCTGCTGCTAAACCTACCGCTAAACCTGCTGCCCCTGCCCCTGCGGCTGCTGCTGATGCGATGTCTTTAGCTGACGAGATTGCTGCTCTCGTTGGGGAGGTGAGTGCTGATGACGCCTAAGCCACTCGACTTTAGAAAGGTTGAGGCGCTTCGCAAGCATATGCTTTTAACAACTTCGGATATGTCGGAGTTGTTAAAAGTCTCCCGTATGACGTATTATGGGTGGGTGAAGGGCAAGCCCCTTCGCAAATCTAATGATGAGGCGGTGAGGACAATGCTTAGACGATTGCTTGCTGTGATGACAGACCACGGATGGCCTATGCCTGAAGTGATTGCGTCTGACCAGAAGCAACGCAAGGAGCGGCTCATTGAGATTCTAAACCAGAAGTAATACGGTAACGGGAGGAGCCATCCTCCCGTTCAGCAGGGGCAATATGGATACGTTGAGCTTTCTTCAACGAGTCCTACCAACGGAAGGTTTCTATGTCACTACGGTCATCAATGAAGATGGACGCAGACAGGGATTCTTTTCCTCGGTAGATGAACTCGCAAAAGCAGTGGTCGGACTAGACCAACGTGGCAACAACACATACTTCGCACTTTCTAGTTTTATAGAGAAGGGTAGTCGCAAGCAGGAGAACGTCCGTGCTACCAAGGTGGTGGCGCTTGATGTGGATTGTGGTGAGGGTAAGCCGTTCCCGACATGGCGAGAAGGACTCAAGGCGCTTGGCGGTTTTGTTGCCACGATGCGCCTACCCAAGCCTATGATTATCCACTCGGGTAACGGACTGCACGTTTACTGGGTACTGACCGAGGCGCTTGCCCCTGCACAGTGGAAGCCGTTGGCTGAAGCGATGAAGGCAGCAACCAAGGATAAGTTGTTCGATGTTGATCCTACTGTGCCGGCCGATTCGGCACGGGTGCTACGCCCCGTTGGAACAAAGAATCCCAAGGGCGGCAACATCGTTAAGCTATTACTGGATGCACCCCCCGTAACTGTCGAGCAACTTGTTGCTGTGTTGAGTCCGTACATGGTGGCTCACCCAGTGACACAGCCGACACGCTCAGCATCCAACAGTGGGTTGGCACAAGCGTTACAGATTCAGCAGGAGTTCCCTCCGGCTAACGGAACTGTGATCGCTGCCAAGTGTCAGCAGATTGGGTGGGCTGTCAAGAACCAAGGTGAAGTACAAGAACCACTTTGGTATGGGCTGATGGGTGTGGCTGCGTACTGCGATACTGCTGATGCGGTGGCAATCTCTTGGTCTGAGAACCATGCAGGGCATAACCCCACTGAGACACTGCGCAAGATGGCGCATTGGAAGCAGTCCACAACAGGGCCGACAACGTGCAGCAAGTTGGAAGACCTGCGCCCCGGTGGATGTAAGGGATGTAAGTACAAGGATAAGGTCGGCACTCCCGCAAGACTGGGTGTGCAGTACGCAGAGGTCGCGCCACCCGTGACCGTGCCACAAGTTGTCGCTGTAGATATACCACTGCCCCGACCGTTTAAGCGCACCGCTCAGGGTATCAAGATGACAATCGACGACACAGATATAGATGTGTGCCGCTTCGATATATACCCAGTGGCGTATGGCAAGGATGAAACTCTGGGCTATGAGACAGTACGCTTTTGTTGGAACCGCCCTCACCTAGGGTGGAGTGAACTGGTGATGCGCCAAGCGCTGCTCACTGAAGGACACAGAGATTTCCCCACGGCACTGGCTGACCAAGGCATAGTGCTTCAGAACAAAAACCAAACAGGATACTTCCAATATATGTTGCGCTCATACATGGACGAGTTGCGGCAGAAACGTGCGATGACAAACCTCTACGCCACGATGGGTTGGAAAGAGAACTTTTCTCAGTTTGTTATCGGTGACACGATACTGCGCCGTGAAGCTGATGGTTCCGTCAGCGAAGAAACAATTAACCTATCGTCTGGCACTGTGCGTATGGGTCAGGAGCTATGGGGTACTGCCGGATCACTTGATGCTTGGGTGAATTTCACTTCGCTCTTAACCAAGGCTGACCTACGTGCCCATATGTTTGCCCTATCCGTTGGACTGTCGGCTCCGCTCTATGCGTTCACTGGTCTGAAGGGATTGACCGTCTCACTCTACGGCCCGACTGGCGGTGGTAAATCACTGGCACAGATGTGGGTGCAGTCTATCTATGGCAACCCCGACAAGCTGCACTTCGCTGCCAAGTTCACACAGAACTCCCTGTTTGGACGCATGGGTATGTACTCCCATATGCCAATGACGATTGATGAAGTCACCATGATGGACAACAAAGAAGTCGGTGACTTCGCCTACTGGGTAAGCCAAGGTCGAGATAAGGCACGGATGAACCGCAACGCCGAGGAGCGTGACGCTAAGACTTGGGCAATGCCTGTCATTGTATCCACCAACAAGTCTATGAATTCCAAGCTAGTAGCCAGCGGAATGGACACGGACGCACAGATGGCACGTATCCTTGAGGTGAACGTACCGGCAAGCGCAATCTTTACACGTGACAGTACAGCCGGACGCAAGGTCTACGAATTTATCCACAGCAACTATGGCTTTGTGGGTAGAGAATTTATCAAGCGCCTGTTGGAGATGGGCGAGTCTGGTGTACGTGCTGCGATTGCCGAGGCAACGGCTAGATTTCATACCAAGTACAAGGCAAACTTCTCTGGTGAAGAACGCTTCTGGGAACAAGCAATTATCCTAGCTGATCTTGCAGCACAGATGGCTAAGGACTGGGGACTGATTGCGTATGACCACAAGGACGGGATCGAGTGGGTACTAGCACAAGTTGGTGCAATCCGGCGCAGTGTCTCAGAGTTTAAGACTGATGCGTTCGATCTGTTAGCTGAGTACCTCAACGAGACTGCGGATATGCAAGTGCAGATTTTCCACACCGGTACGCAGAAACCCACGATGGACTACAACCGTATACCACGTGGTGAGATCAGGGTGCGCTTTGACTTTTACCGCAAGACAGTAGCTGAACCTGTTACACGGGGCACATTGATTATTGACCGCACCCACCTACGCCGATGGTTAGCTGACCGAGGCGCAGACTACAAGACGTTTGTAGGTGAGTTCGCTACGGAGAACATTATCGCTACGCCCAAATCCCAAAAGGCGTTCCTTGGTAAGGATACTCCTGTCAAACTCGGACAGTCCTATGTAATCGGAGTTAACCTGAACCACCCACGCTTGACGGGTATGTTGTCAGACGCAGACGAGGCTGTTGAGAACCTCGCCTACGGACAGTTAAAGGCAGTCTAACGTACTTCGTCTTCTAATCCATTTAGCCTGAGCAGTTCGATCGTTTCTGGTCGCATCTGCTTGGGTGCGGATTTGAGGTAGCGTAGGACTGTTGGACGCGCGGCTTCCTGTGCAGCTCGGTTTGCTGAACGTGTGAACGTACTGACTTCCAACCCTGTACCCTTGGCATCCTCGTTCCACTGGCGAACATCCTCTGCGATACGCTGCATCCGCTCGGTATCATTATCGAGCTTGGCTTTCACATACGCAGAAACATAATCAGCCTTGATCGCCTTGGAGTAGTTGGCTACATCCTTAGAGATACGCACAATGTCGTTTTGCTCCGTGGCAATAGCAGGGTAGAAGCCCAACATCCTAGCAATGATGACATGACCGGGTGCTTCACGGGATACAACCTGTCCACGGTTGTTGGTAATCATTCCGCTATCCATATAGGCAAGTCCATCAGCCACTGCGCGCATCGCTGCGATAGGTGAGTCACGCATAATGCCACTGATGGAGGTTACATCATCGCGCAGACCGATCGTCTCGGCTCCATACTTGGCGATGCTACCTGCCATACCTGCAAGCCCAGAGATACCACTGAATACAGGGCCGGCGAAGTCAGCGACTTCACGTGCAGGATCGGCACCGGCTTTGAACGCACCGGTCAATGGAATCAAATCACCCATACCCATACGTGTAGACATCGTGGCACCCGTCATGCGATCAAGTACACCGCGCATCACATAGGGCGTCATACCGGGGGCGACAGCATCCACCCACTCAGCAATTTCTTTCTCGATGCTGCCCATCTTCAGGCCCAGCTTCTGAGCGATTGTATCAACAATGTCAAAGATGTCCTCAGCAAACGGTAAACCTTTAAGACCCGACGTCAAGAGCAACAACCCAAGCATAAGGAGTTGCCCCTTTGGTGGAAGCGACTTCATTAGCTGCACCGTGACAATCACGAACTGCTTGTACATAAAGATGTACTGCAACACATTACCCCGTGCCATCTCTGGTCGGTTGAACATGGCGTACTCGCCTTGCGATGTGTTGACTGCGGTTCGTGCAGCCTCAGTAGCTTCTGCAATAAGTTGTGCTGTGTCTGTCATGCCCTGAGATTGCAGGCGATCCTTCTCCAACCGATATGCAGCCAGTGCGGTTGTGCGCCGGTTGAACTGTTCGGTGTAGGAGAACATCGACATCCATGCTTTGATGGCGGTCTGTGCTTTATTGTTAAACACCTTGCCACGTGCAGTGCCAACCAATGCGTTGAACTGTGCAGCTTGCAGGGTGCCTTGCTCTGTCTGATCGAACAGGAACTGAGCTTCGTCTTTAGTCAATCCGTACTGCTCGTAAGAAGCATCACGCATCATCTCCTTGATGAACGCAGCGTCACCGAGCTTGAAGTTCTTCACATCAGCGGCTGCTTTCCATAAGGCCGTGGCAGACTTCGCCTCACCATACCCACCACCATAACCCCGCTTGGAGTTGTAGTAGGACAGGTAGGGCAGCGAGTGTGTGGCAAGGGAGGTCAAGTTAATCACGGCAGTGGCCACCGAACCACCGAGCTGCATCAGCACCGTGGCAAGTTTAAGCGCAGAGCCGGCTTCACCTGACAACATATCCTCGGTTGAGTCCGAGATGTTAGACGTCTCACTGTACCAACGCAGGACTTTCTTAGCTTCCTCGCGATAGTCTTCACCACGCCCAAGGGTAGGTACTTCTTTACCGTCAATGGTGACAGTGTTTTCCCCGGCACTTCCCTTCATATACCGATACATATAAGCGTATTCATCATACGCTCGCTGTGCGCGGGCACGTTCGCCATCAGTCTGCGCGTTGTCTACTGCCGCCTTAAGGTCACGGATTAGTGCGTCATCGCCCAACCAGTTGGCGTTGTTTAACAGCGTGTCATTCAGACGGTGGTTGTGTAACTTCTTAGCTGCCACGTGCGCTATGGTTTCCAAGTGCTCAGAGACTGAACGCACTACATCCTTATCCCAACCCTCAGTACCGGAGCGTTGTAAGTTACGGCGCGCGCGGGAGTTCTGACTGGTCAGTGTTGTGACAATACGTTCACGTGCGGCAGGTGCAAGGTTAATGTTCAGGCGGTTTAGCACGTACACGAACTCGTTAAAGTTCACGGCTTCAGTTAAGTCTGGTGATTGGCGAGTACGTGATACCTCCACCTTCAGACGCAGCTTAGTCTCTACACCTTCATCATCCAACAAGATAAACTCGTTATCAGCACCGAACTCTTTCTCTAGGTCAGCCGCAGCATCCATCGCTTCGCTGCGTGTGTTGAACTGGAAGTATGGGAGCGAAGCACGGATGTTCTCATCCAACGCCACAGGATTACCCTTGGAGTCTACTGCAACAAGGCGCACCTGCTCAGTACCACGGCGGGTGAAGGGAACATAGGAGCCAAGGATTGTACGCTTGGCGTAGTAGTCTGCGTTCTTAGACTGGAGATCAAACAAGAACAGATCACGAACGGCTTTCTGTACAGCGAAGGACTCAGCATTAGACTTCACCTTGGCACGTAGGCTAGGTAAGGCAGCACGGAGATCATCGTACTCAGCCTTTAGGAACTCCTCCATATCTTTAACGATCTTGGGGTTTGCGTTAGGATCTTTGACCCACGCGGCGTACACATCGTCGTTAAACAAGGCGCGACCAAAGGCAATGGCAAACTCCTCAGAGTTCTTATCAGCTTGCTTCTTAATCTCCACACTTGCGTTGGCCACATCACTACCTGCGTAGCGCATAGCCTGATACCGCTCGGCGGCACGGCGAATAGCAGCCAAGTCCTCGGCGGAGAATACGTTGGTGCCACTGCGTCCATCGTTCAGATCATTCAACACCCTACGTGTTTCAGCTTGCGCTGCTTCGTAGTTAGCCAGCATCAAGTCGATTGCGGATTCGTTAACCGTGTCACGCAGCTCAGTGTAGATTTTCCACTCAGGACTATTCTCATCTACGTCGTACTGGAACGTGGTTTTACTACCATCTGAGTAGGTAATTTCAAATCCTTTTCGGAACTCCTCGGCTGTAACAAACCCTGCCTTCTTAATCTTGCGACGCACCTCTGGATTAACCGTGACGTTACCGTTCGCATCTATGCTCACCAATGAGTCGTAGGATTTAATCTTCTGGTCAGTGGCTTGAGCCGCACGGAATAACGCAGCACGGGCTAACAGTTCACCGGCAGTCTCTTTCTCTTTCTCACTTACGCCCTTACCAAAGAAGCCAAGATCAGGCGAGTGTGTGTACGAAGTCATGCGTTGATACTTCGACAGCAGTGCACGTGCGAACTGCTGCTGCTTCTCAAGGAGACGGTAGATCTGGCTCAGTCCGTAGCTGCGACGAGCCTTGTTGTCCAGAGTTTGCAACTGCTCAAGGATACGTGAGACCGTGCCGGGGACATCACGACGAGTACCGAATACGTTCTTAGCAAACGCTTCGACAGTACCCATCAAGCCACCAGAGCCACCTAAGCGGCGGTTCAGTGCACCCGTACTGAACAAGCGCGAACCCATATTACCTGCAAAGATACGTGCGTAGCGGCCATCGGCTTCATCTTGACTGATAGCTTCGAGTCTGCCCATGATGGAACGTGCGTTGATGAAACTACCTGCATCACCTTGGCGTACGTACTTACGTGCGAGGTTAACGAAGTAGCGAGCCTCGTCGTCTTGGAACTCAAAGCCCAACTTGTTGAGGAAGTTCTTCAGAACGTTCCACATCCGCGCGATGAGTGAGGTGTCCAGTTCCGCAGCGTTATCAGCTAGGTATTCCTCGATGGCTTCGAGCTTGCCCATACCACGCACTGACATCATGGCTTCGACTGCGGCTTGCACACCGGGGTCAAGGTCATAGATCTTATTCAGAACTTCATCGAGCTTAGCCTTGGGGATAACTCCCTTAAAACCAAAGTGGCCGAGTGTCTCGTGCGCTAGTATGAATTTAAGCTGCTGCTCGCTACGTACAAAGTCAGTAAAGATAATGACGTTGGGGCCAAATGAATAACCCGCAGCGTTGGTTGTATCGAAGTCACCTTCCTTGCGAGCTGCTGCCGCACGGCGGTAGAGGTCTGGGTTGCGCTTCTTTAGATCAGCTACGTTGGCATAGATCGTGGTGCTAGGCTTGATGCGCAGCTTAGCAAGGAAGTTATTAACCAATAGGCGTACACGCCCGGGAGCAATCGTTGTAGAGTCGGGGGTACCATCGGCGCGGAAGAAACTACCGTCCTCGTCGTTGCTAGAATCCCACTCGTCCTCTACTTGGAAACCGTTCTTCTCTATCTGTTGGCGCTCGAACTCAGCTTGACGCAGTGCAGCATCTTCGGCTGCAAGGGCTTTAGCTTCTTCGCGTTGTGCCTTTTCGATGGCACGTTGGTCAGCCGTGGATACTTCCGTAGTGGTGATGATGTACCGACCACCGGACTTGAGCATCTTGGGTGAGCCATCTGCCTTGAAGTAATCGCTGAGCTTGGAGCCCCGGACAATAAAGTTCTTACCCGCGTCCGTCGTGCGGGCATACAGTTGCTTAGCAAGCTCCACTACGTTGGCATATGATTGCCCATAGAAGCTCGCTGGTTGGGTGAGCTTAGCGTACTCACGAATCCTAGAGATAAGATCAGCGATCAGTTCACCCAGTAATGCTTCGGGTGTGTGCGTCATCGTGTCGGCACTGGTCGGTGGTGCGTTCTCAGTGGTCTCGCCTGTAACCGGATTGGTCTGCTTTTTGTACTCCTCTGGCATATTGGTAATACGCACATTGATACTAGGTAGTAAGTTACGGCTCACCGCATAGGAGAACCAAGGTTTTAAGTCTCCCTTTTGATGATTTTTTGTAGTGCTCTTATATGCAGCTTCGAGTTTTGTTTGGAACTGGGCAAGCTCAAGGAACGCTTCGTCCATCGCAGCCATCTGTGCGTCACTGAACTCAGTGTTGGCAAGAAACGCTTGAGCTTGGTCAACCAGTTTTTTAATGTTGGTATCTTCACCCGCAAAGTGCGCGTAGTACATCACGTTCTGGATTGCGTCCTTAAAGGTCACGATGTCAGTGGTCTCGTTCGCAGTCTGAATCTCTTGTGTCAACAACTCTGCGGGGCTAAGCTCCTCATCCATCTTCTGTGTAACTTTACTTGCAGCAGTCTCAGTAACTTCTTCCTCAACTGGAGCGGTTGAGGTTGCGGGAGCCGAGACTGCGTCCGGCTTTTTTGCAGGAGCTTCCTTCTTAGAGGGTGCAATCTCCTCAGTCGCTGCAATCGTGGGCTTACCATCAGCCACAGCCTGACGCCACTGCTCTTGCTGCTCAGGTGAAAGATCTTTCCACTTGGGCTGTGTCTTGGGATCTGCGAACTGCCCCCACTTGCGTCCGGCTTGGGCAAGCTCTCCGCGTTTTAACGAATCTTGAACAAGGCGTTCTTGGATTTCGCTGACGTCGGCAGCTTTTTTGTCTTTGGCTTTGGACTTGAGGGCTTCACCTTTTGCGGGAGCGGTTTGCTTGGCGGGTACTTTTGCTCCCACTCCTTTGCTAACTCCGGCTGGTTTGCGTGGAGATACTTTCTTTGCGCTTGGCTCTTGAACGGCATTTTTCTTTCCTCTCTTTAGGGAAGCAGCTTTAGTTGCAGGTGCTTTAGTTATACCTAGCAAATTCTCAAACTTAGCTTTAGCCGCAACTCCGTCAAGCATCATGGCATTTAGAAACGGATTGTCTGCTTGGGTAAACGAAGGCGCTATGGTTTTCTTTTGTTCCGGTGTCAGCGATCCAAGCCAATCAGCATAGTCAGCCACACCAATCAAGTCGGGGTTTACCCGCAGATCTTGTGAACCGTTTCGCGCATAATTTTGATCAAAGTTTTCAAACGGTGTGCGTGACTTAGGAGCAGAGGGTGTAGTTGCTTTAGAAGCTTTAGGTGCTTTAGGTGCTTTAGCCGCAGGTGCTTCTTGTAATACGTTGTCCTGAAACGTACCTTCCATGACAGTGCCATCAGCATCTACAAAGCGACCCTGTCCATCAAGCACAACGGAACCATCCCTAGCGGATTTAATTTGCCCTGTATATACAGAGCCATCGGGATATGTGTATACCCCTTGGCCATTAGGTAGCCCATCTACCATCTCCCCCGTGTAGGTAGCCCCATCTGGGAATTGCAGCGGAGCCATGACACTAGCTTCGGAAACACGTGCGCTTTTCTTTCCCTTTTTAAGTCCGGCTGCCCTTGGTGCGCGCGGCTTGCGAGGAGTACTTTTACCGCCTGTAAAAACATCAGTTTTCGCAGATAAGAATTGATCTACTTCGTTGATATAATTTTGCGCTTGCGCAGCATCTAACCCCATAAGCCCAAACCCACTCTCGGGATCGGTCACTTCGGCTAATAATTTTTTGCGTCCGGCGTCTCTGCCCTGAGTTAAATAGACCAACGCAATGGAACGCATCTCACCACGTATATGTGACTCCCCTGCTATTTCATCAGCCAGTAACAGGGCACCAACATCTGGATCGCCGCGGTATGAAATTAACGCTTTGTCCAGAGGGTCTTCCGTTACAACAGGTGCAACAGGTGCAACAGGTGCACCAAGTTGTGGTGGCACTGGAGGTGCGCCAAGTGCAAGCGGCCCACCGAGTTGTGGTGTAGGGGGTACGGGGGGTGGTGGGGGCGCACCAAGTTGTGGAGGTGCAGTAGGCCCACCTAGCTCGTTATAAATAGGCCCACCTCCTGATGCTCCTGCAAAAGTTACATCGCTGTAGTAGGGGGCAACTGCTGTGCCGGAAGGTGGCGCAGGTAGTAGCGGGGGTTGGATAGGTGCTGCACCTATCGTAGGGAAGATAGGTTTTTGTGCCGCACCCACCTTTGTATAAATAGGCCCACCCCCTTCGCTACCCATAAAAGTTACAGGTGTGTAGTATGGCTCGATCCCTGTACCAGAAGGTGCAGATGGAACCATTAGATCCCGACCTTTGGTCGGCTCAGCTTTTTGTCCGGGAGCTAGAAGATTCTCAGGCTGTCTACTAAGTAGGTTGGCTGCTGCACCAAGTGGGCCACCGAGGGCAGCACCCGCAGCAAACGAGTTAACAAAACGGTTAAGCGCCTCATCTGAGCCCAAGTCCTGTCCGGACAAGCCCATGACCAAGCCTTCTTGAAATACTTCTGTACCACCTTCAGCCACCGCACCGACACCAAAGCCAGTTGCACCACGCTTGAGTAACTCGACTCCTCGCGCTGTACGTGTGGGGCCTTGAGTTACAGTCGTTGTACCGGCAGCACCCTTGGTTGTCGTAGTCGTAGCCCCGGGTAATGCAGCACGACCTAGTCTATTACCGAACAACCGACCGGCAAGTAAGAACTCAGTGGACGATTCTGCCAGTGCGTAGGGAAACGACCCGGCAAGTGCAGTCATCCGCGCACTGAAGTCTTCTGGCCCTACACCTTGCTCCCGCATTTCCCCATAGATGTCAGCCGCACCCATCGCTTGGCTGCTTACAAAGTTCGCAGCCGTAGCCCCTGTAAGAGCCGAGGCGTTTCTAAGTAGCGCGAACTCTGCCGAATCCTTGGTGATCGTACCTGCGCGGTATTTAGCAGCGGCATCTATCACTTTATCTTTAAACGCTTTCTTACCAAAGAAGCCCGCGATGCCCCCACCCAACGTACCCAGACCGGGACCCGCCGCAGCACTACCTGCTGCCGCACCGATTAAACCTGCTGCAACAGACTCAAGTAAGTTCGGACCCTGCGCTGCAAGGTTAGCAACGAACCAGTCCACAAGTCCTGAAGCAGAGTCCACATCTGTGAACTTACGCTCGTACGGCGCTGTCTTGCGTAGGTCTTCTGCTTGTTGTGCAACAATACGCCCACCAGTTTCTTCAGCACCTGCAAGTTGCAAGCCACTGCCCAACAACATCTGAAGCTGATCGACGCCACGCCCAAAGGACTTAGAGGCTAGGCGACCAAGGCCGGGGCTTTGCACGTTGGCAAGAATCTGGCTGTATGACTGTTGATCAACCGGAGTCCAGTCTTCTCCTTTAGGTGGGGGGATAGGCGCACCACCCATAAGCTTCTGCGTATCAAGTAGTGTCTGCGCATCGTCTTCATCAAACGCCACGCCCTGCACGTAGAACTGTTTCTTTGACGGGCTGTAATACGCACTTGCCGGCGCTTGTGGTTGTGCTCTAGCCGGCGCTTGCCGCGCCATCTGTATACCGGCAGCAGTGAGGTTGTTCATCTGCGCGTTAAACGCATCCATGTTTTGCACGGGTGCCGGTGCCGCCCCTTGGTCAAACCCAAACGGGTTTACAACTGGAGACGGAATACCACTAGGCTCTTGATACAACGGATTGTCAAACGATAGTCCTCTGGTCGCCATCTTATTTTCCTAAGTTAACACGTTGTCCTGTTGGGGCAAGGTTAATAGTACCAGCAGGAGTAACTTGCGTACGCGGTGTGGGATCTACAATCTCCAAAGTTTCCCCGTTAATAATAACCGCTAACCTACCTGAACCATCGCCAAGTGGTTTGATGTCCAGCTTTTCTTTCTTCCTAATTTCTTCAGCAAGTTTAAAGTTACCGTCAATGATTGCTTTACGGATGTCTTTTGCAGCGTTAATTTTTGCTACCGCTACTGACTCGCTGAACTCAAGTTTCTGAGCCAGCTCAGTTGCTTTCGCAGCAGAAGCCGATACCGCCGCACGAGCAGCAGGATCAAATTCTCGCAGCGCATAATTCGCCACTTGCTGGGAGGTCATACCTTCTTTAATACGGCGACCATTTACAAAGAGACTGTACGTACCATCATCGCGCGGCAAGAACGCAACTGGAGCGCCAAGGCTCTCAGTTAATACATTAGCAAGACGACGCGGATCATTTGCTGTAGCCAGTTCTCGCAGACCCTGCATACCCTGCAAGTACGTACGCTTCTCTGTAACTTGTTGCCCAAGCTGAGTCATGGCCATATCAATCTGACCGATGTTTGCATCAGCTTGGGCAACCTGATTGACATCACCTTTAAGTGCAGCAAGTTGTCTTACTTGTAACGCCCGGGTACGTTGATCGGTCAGTGTCGCTAGGTTAGCTTGCGCTGCTTGTTCTAAGCGTTGTAGCTCCTGCGGCGCTGCTTCTGGGTTAGCAAGAAAGAAATCCTGTTCAGTTAACATTCTTTGTGATTGTGCCGCAGGAACACCGGGGATAGGAGCTTGCGTTGGCGCAGCACCGGGGACAGGAGCCGCAGCCGGAGCAGTCGCACCAAGTGCAGGTGTACCAGAAACAGTACCGGGGATAGGAGCTTGCGTTGGCGCAGCACCGGGGACAGGAGCCGCAGCCGGAGCAGTCGCACCAAGTGCAGGTGTACCAGAAACAGTACCGGGGGCAGGAGCACCGGGGGCAGCACCGGGGACACCCGCTTGTTTATTAAGCTGAGCCAATACCTTGGGTACATACTCACGTGTCTCTTTAGGTAACTTTTTAGGGTCAGCACCATCGGCTAACC
>Ga0247833_1004330_pt1 | contig 17794 bp, 9 predicted proteins | sample LaCruzMarch2015__7_FD_187117 | JGI IMG/M metagenome (GOLD analysis project Ga0247833, IMG submission 187117) | Freshwater microbial communities from meromictic Lake La Cruz, Castile-La Mancha, Spain - LaCruzMarch2015_8m | ecosystem: Environmental > Aquatic > Freshwater > Lake | place: Spain... | reverse complement strand
ACGCAGGCGATGGACCAGGAACCGGCCATCCGCCGAACCCGTGGCGCCGGACCCAAGGAGCGTGCCCTTGGTGGTTCCGTCTACCTTGCACAGGAAGAACTCGCCTTCCCCGCCTCCCTGGATGGCGATTCGGTCTGGACCCACGAACCGAACGCTATAGAAGATTTCTTGAGTGCCGGGGGCGATGGTGACGATGTTCGTGAAGTTCGCTCTCGCGGTTTTAACGACAGTTTTTAGGAGAGTAGGCGAAAACTCCGTCCAGGCAACGCTGGCATTGTTTGGCGAAATCACCAGCTGCGGTCGGCCGGTCGACCAAACGGTGCTGGTTCCGGCGGTGAGGTTATAGCGCCGCGTTGTGCCAAAGGTAGTGGCGTAGAGCAGGACGCTTTGGCCATCGGTGGCGGAAGAGATTGCCGGCGCACCTTCGATGTTCTCGGATGAAAGGTAGGCGGAGTTTTCGCCGTTGTAGTCGAAGGTGAGCAGGCCCGAAGTCGTGAAGGCCGCGATGCTGGTCTCCGAAAGCGGCGGGGTAATCGTGTTGACGGTTGCGGAGCTGATCGTGCCCGCGAGGCCGATGGCCACTGCCCCGGCGTTTGAGTTGATGACGACCGGATCTTGCGTCAGGACCGAGCGGGTCGAGATTCCGCCGAAGGTGCCGGAAGTTGTGTTGACGCTTGTGGCGCGGTTTGACCCTCCGCAGGCGGCAAGGAAAATGCCGAGGCAACAGATGAGGGGGAGACGGCTTTTCGACACAGTGCCAGTATAGGCTTGGCACGCAATTTCGGGCACGAAAAAAGCCGACCTTTCGGTCGGCTTCTTAGATCTATACCGGGCAGCGGGAACTTAAGACTCCTCCCTTGGGCACGGATCCAATATTTTTGGCGGATCGGCTGGTTTGGTTGGAGTCCTCGTCTAGCGGCCAATACCGGTCAGCGGATGCTACTAGGTACTACCCTTGGCGGAACCTGGCCTTAAATGACGCAGCCGAATGGTCTTGGGCCCAGAGATCATTTCCTTTCGGGAATCTGGAAGCCGAGGCGTAACTTGGACTCTTTGCATCGTCACGTCCTCCGCGTGGCGAATATAGAACCCAAAAGCTGGGAAGTGCTTGACTCCAAACCAGGCTGCGTCCGGATATCCGCCTTCATTTTCGGGAACCTGAATCCTTGGCGCATCCGAAGGAGCGCCGCCTGCAGCGTCCAAGATAACGTTATTGAGGTAGACGTCCCGCACTGGATATCCCGGAATACCTGCGATCATGGATCCTCGCTGACCGTTCTCGGCCCCGCTGACATTTTCAAAGATAAGTCGCCGAATTTCGCTGATAACTGGCTTCGGAAGGCCAGGGATCGTACGCCCTCGGCTCCCCCGTCGGATGAAGATGGGCGAACCACTGCGAGTGATCGTGAGATCCTGACAAACAATGTCCTGTACCATTCCACCGTCTACGCTGGCCCACGTAATCCCCGTAGTAGCCTCACCACCGGGATTCCCTCCCAGCCGGCAATCACGAATTAGGACATTTCGAAAGGCGCCCTGAGTGTCTGTGCCAAATTTCAAGGCATTGCACCAAGTCGTAAACTCGGAGTTCTCAACAAGCACATTCTCTGTTGCCCGAAGGCCTGCGCCTTTGAAGCACAATGCGTCATCGCCCGACCTAACGAGACAGTTGCGGATGATGACGTTTCGACAGCTGTCAATGTCGATTCCGTCGTTATTGCCGTTCACTCGGCTGTCAACCTTGATTCCGTCAAGGATCAAGTTCTCGCAGTTGAGGTAACTCTGCATCCATGACGCCGCATCTCGTAGAGTGATGCCTCGCAACACGACATTCGTGCATTCGATCACTCGAATCAGAAACGGGCGGCCCGTCACCGAGGCGATCGTTGTTGGCCCAGGAAAGTGTGCCTTGGTTCCACGGCCGTCAATCACTCCTTCCCCACGAATGCCGATGTTCACGCATCGTTCTGCATAGAACATCGACTGCCGAAGATTCATGTTCGAGTCCATCACCGTTTTCGTCAATGGCACTCGATCCGGGTAGTCCCTGATGTTAAGGCTTCCCAGCAGTCTCGCCCCCTTGCGAACTTCAAGCATCACATTGGATTTGAAGTCTAGGGTTCCGGTGACGAAGTCGCCATTTTCCACGACGACGGTCCCGCCTCCGGCGTTGGAACACGCGTCAATCGCAGACTGAATCGCACGGGTGTTCACCGTAACACCGCCGGGTTTTGCGCCGAAACTCCTGATATCGAAGTTCCTCGGCGGGACAGACCAGGGTCTGAGAGTTCGTTGAAGCTTCTCGGCCATGCTGAACACACGGGCTTTCGTTCCGTCAACCCAATCTGGACGCATAGCCGGTGAAACCAGCTCCGAATCCCCGCCCGACGTTCGAACCGGTTCCGTAACATCCGCCGGGAAGCGGACGTTTACGAGTTGCCGGCGCGGTGAATCCTTGAAATAGAAAACTGGTTGGCCGCCCCCCGAACCGATACCGGATTCTTCAAACTTGAGATCTGCCGAGTCCTCTGAGGCGACGGCAACGCGAAAGTCGGGCTGCTTCAGCGCAAAATCGACGTTGCGGAACGTTACCCCCTGAGAGTGACGCAGGTAGAACGCCCATGCGGGAAGCTCGCCCCACATCGAGAATTCCGGATAATTCTGTTCGTTCTCTGGGATCATGCCGATTTGGTTGAGGGGCACGTTAGCTCGCGCCGGATCTCCACCACCGCCGTAAGTGACCTTGACACGCTCTAGAAGAACGTTCTTTATCAAGTATCCGGGCATCCCAACGATCGAAGACGGTATCAGGTTGTGCGGCTTACCGACCTCCTGGAAGTAGTCCTTGGGAAGCGCCGGCACTTCGACATCAATATCACGCAGCACAATTCCACGAATGAACCCCGGACTCCGCTTCTTGTTCCGATGACCGAGCCGGAGGAAGACCGCGTTACCCGTATTGACCGCCTTCAATCTCTCGACCGTCACGTCTTCAATTTCTGCTCCGTCCACGCTTTGGATCGCGATTGCAGAGCGGTACGTATCGCGGACCGAAACATCCGAAATGTGAATCCGCTTGAATCCGATGTGCGATGCCGTTCCAAACTTGATCGCGCTCGCTCTTGAAGCAAGTTTGATACGAGCTACGGTGATGTCTTCGCAGCCTTTGCCAAAAGGCTCCGATTTCAGGCAAAGCGCGTCGTCCGCCGAGTCGATGTCGCAGTCATACATCTCTACTCGTTGACAGTCCACTAAGTCGATTCCGTCGTTGTTCCAGTATCGAGTGCTTCGCACCTTCATTCGGTGGAACTTCATCTCCTCGCAGTCACGGTACGTCTGAACCCAGTTCGCTGAGTTTGCGAAAGTGACGTCGGCGATAAGCACTCCGACACACTTTCTAAACTCCACAACTTGAGGCCGAACCGATTCCGATGGTCGAGTGAATCCATGGTAGACGTGCTGCTCCAGCTTTTGATCAGCCATTAGCTTGTGGGGGTCCACCTCGGTTGGGTTACCCGTGGATCCAATAAAACTCAGCTTCTGGCCGGGTTTGACCCCAGGGTAGAAATCTAGAAAAGTCTTCTGAACCTTGATCCTCTCAAACTCTTTGACAAGTTCTTCCGAATTTCCGTCAAGAACACCCTGACCCGTGATCGCCACATTCTTCTGGTTCGTCGCCATCACCATCGCGGGCCAATTTCCACGCTCATAATCCGTTAGTTTTGGCGAGCCTAGCAGCCGGGAATCCCTTTCCAGGTGCAGCGTGACATGGCTCTTTAGATGTAGAGTTCCCGTGAGGTAGGTTCCCGCAGGAAATCGTACGGTGCCTCCGCCTGCCGCATGCGCTCGATCGATTGCAGCCTGGAGATAACGAGTCTGGACGACTTTTGAATCTTTCACAGCACCGAGGTCAAGGACGTTGTACGTCTTTCCTTCGACCTGACCCGCGAAGGGTTGGATGAAAACAAGAGCAAAAATTGAAGCAATCATCTGGACTTGACCTCGGGTCGTTCATTCTCAACGTTACGGGTGCTTCCGAACCGGTTCAAACACCAACTTACCCGAGCCGGTGCTAACCGCTCCCCTTAAAGCTTCGCATCGGAATCGAGCGTCTCCCAGCGGCTCGACTCCTTGCGCGGCCCCAGTGAACCGGAGGGGAGCTTAACTGCTCGCCAAAGTTCGGCACTGTGGGATGGGAACGGGTGTGACCTAGAATTTCGGGCACGAAAAAAGCCGACCTTTCGGTCGGCTTCTTAGATCTATACCGGGCAGCGGGAACTTAAGGCTTTGCCGTGCTAACGATCCTCTGGATCAACCGGATACGACCTTCATCGCCAACCAAAATGTCGCCATTTTGAAGCGAGTGAATGCTCCGGATGTTTCGGAACTGAGCCGTCCTACCCGTGCCTTCTGCAGTACCGGCGACTCCCGTCCCGGCGACGCTTTGTACGCCGTTTCCAAACCGGCGAATGGCCTGGTTCGTGCGATCTCCGATGTAGAAGGTGTTCGACGAATCAACCGTAATCGCGGACGGATTCTGGAACTTGGCGCTTAAAGGAATGGACGCATCTCCGTAACCAGCAACGGACCCGGCCACGGTGGTCGTCGTTCCCGACGTTTCAACCCGTCGAATACGGTGAGCGCTCGAATCCACAACAAAGAGGAACCCGTCCGGCGCCAAGGTAAGAGCAAGCGGAAGGCTAAAGCGGGCGCTTGGCCCGGTTCCATCCACCGTACCAGCGGCCGGCGTGGTTACCGTGCCGTCACCGGCTGCCGTTAGTACCTGCCAGCTTGCGGCCAACCGTCGGTTAGAGCCGATCGCTGATAGGCTTCGAACGCGCTTACCTAGGCCCTCCGTAACGAACAACTGACCGTCCCCGGTTCGAACGATTCCAGTGAGATCGTTAAATCGAGAACCGTCTCCCGTGCTGCCGTTCGCGAAACCGGCCGTGTTGGTTAGCCCCGCGATTGTGGATACCGTATAGGATGCGGCGGAGGCCGGATCTCCCAATGTGACACCGTTCGCGTCTTGTTCATCGAAGTCAGCCCGGAGCTCAATTCGCAGAACCGTGTTCTTTTGCACCACGTAAATCGTCTTGCCATCAGGCTCGCACGCGATACCCGTCGGACTTGTGAGCAGCGCGACATCACCTCGGCCGTCGGTGAATCCAGGGACTCCCGGTCTCCCGGCGATGGTCGTGACGTTTCCGGAAGCAGAGATTCGGCGGACGGCATGGTTATCTGCATCCGCAACGAAGATTGTTCCGTTTTCTGCACTGGTAATGCCAGACACCGATCGGAAAGCGGCCGAAGCAAGAGGTCCATCCGCGAAGCCAGGATCTGCCCCAGCAAAACCGCGGACGCGGACGTTCGTTGACCCACCGGGGTTCGTCGGTCCCGCGTTCGAAACCGCATCGGGCGGCGCGAGCAAGCTCGTACCCGCCTCGACCTCAACCGTAAAGCTGAACGCCGTGATTCCGCTCGGAACGATAAAGTCCCAGTTGCCTACGGCCGTTGCAACTCCGCTGGCGAGCGTAGCCGGAGTCGCAACCTCGATCACCGGGGTGCGGCCGTCGCCGCCCGGAACGTACGTCGTCGGATTAGCAAGTCGTGGCTTCTCGGCAGTGCTGATTCCACCAGTTGGGATATCAACCGGGAAGTTCGAGCCGGTCGAGACGATTCTGCGTAGCCGATTGTTGCCTTCATCGGCAATAAGTAGTTGACCGTTATCCGCAAAGTTAACTCCGGTCGGGCTGCTTAGGCGAACCAAGCTACCTTCTCCGTCCGTAAATCCTGCCGTTCCGTTCCCGGCAATGGTGGCAAAAAGCCAATTCGGTGCCGAACCCGGGGTTGAACCAGGCCTTAATTGCGCCTGTCGAATCCGGTGATTCCCGGTATCAGCCACGTACAAAGTTCCAAACCGCAACGCCACGTCTCGCGGCCCGGAGAATTGAACCAAATCACCAGTTCCATCCAGGAAGCCGAGGCTGCCCATGTTAACCGTCTGCCCCCCAGATATAACCCGAATGGAATTTGCGCCCGTATTCGCGATCGCCGTTATTGATCCTTGCGTTGCAATGCCCCGCGGATTGGTGAGGCCGGTGGCCAAAGTGTTCACTCCGGTACCGCTCGGGTTATTAACAAGGCTTCGGATCGATCGCGCCGTCCCCGCGCCGCTGTCGGTGGACACGAGGGAAATCGAATTCGAAGACTCGGAACTAAGCGCGAGACCCGACGGCGCGTTAAACGATGCCAGTGACAAACTTGAATTATCTGCCGTACCGGCTGATCCGCTCCCGGCAAATGTGTCAACGCTAAAAGTCGATAAGGAAACTCGCTTGATGCGGTGAGTTCCCGCTTCTGCGAAGAAGAGCGATTCCCTGTTCTCGAACAGTTTCGTGTAGACGAGGCCCCTCGGCTGACTCAAACCTGTAACAACCGTGGAGACCACCCCATTTTTCAATCGGCGAATGGTGCCGTCGTTTACGGTGAAGTAGATTGATCCGTTGTCGTCTGAGACAACCGCCTGCGGCGCTGCGAAACTTGATGAGCCGGCCGGGCCGTCTAAACCACCCGTCGTTCCATCACCCGCGATCGAAAGAATGTTGTGCAGTGGGCGAAGATCGGTGGCGACCGAAGTCACGTTCGCAAAGTTACGGAAATGTAATTTTAACGGGCCGACCATGGTTTCCTGGCTGCTGTTCTTAAGCGAAACGGTGAGGCGCCTTCGTCCCAAAGCTCCCTCGTTGATGAGGCTACTTGAGGAGAATTGGACCGAACTCCCGGCAAACACGGTCCGGCTCGACGGCTTCAGCTCGGTAATTCGAACGGCGCCGGTTTCGAGGTCGACATCGAAGCGTGCCGTTCCAGACTCCACGACGGCGGGAGGAACGGGCGGCTCATTTACGGCTAAGCCACCGCCATTCGAACCTCCGCATCCGGCCATGAAAACCGCCGCTGCGAGAGCAGAGGGGAAATGATAACGGGCTAAGTATCGCATTGTGGCCAGTATGCCACGACTAGTCGGCGAGCGCAACCTTCTTGGCTCCTTGTGGATCGAAGAAAACTACCGGCTCCCGGAGCCCGGATCCGTAGCCCACGCCATAGTTCGGCGCTGTGGGATGGGAACGGGTTTGACCCAGAACTTCGGGCACTAAAGAAGCCGACCTTTCGGTCGGCTTTTTAGATTTATACCGGGCAGCGCACCTATCTGACGAGACCCACGGGCCTGGTAGGTTCCGCCGGCGGGGAGCTTAACTTCTCGCCAAAGTTCGGCGCTGTGGGATTGGAACGGGTGTGACCTAGAACTTCGGGCACAAAAAAAGCCGACCTTTCGGTCGGCTTCTTAGATTTACATCGGGAAGAGAGCTTATCTGACGAGGCCGAATCGATCTCGTCCAAGTGGCCTGACTACTTCCACCGCCCCGACAAGCCGGAGCGGAGCTTAACTGCTCGCCAAAGTTCGGCACTGTGGGATGGGAACGGGTGTGACCCAGAATTTCGGGCACTAAAAAAGCCGACCTCTCGGTCGGCTTCTTAGATTTATACCGGGCAGCGCGCTTATCTGACGAGGCCCTACGGCCTGACTACTTCCGCCGCTGTGGAGCTTAACTGCCGTGTTCGGGATGGGAACGGGTGTGACCTCCACGCTATGGCCACCCGGAAATGGGTAGCGCTAAGTGCGCTTTGATAGTTGCACATGGTTTGATTAGAAGCATAATCGAAAACTCTTGGAGCGGAGCTTAATATCAAGCCCTCGGCCACTTAGTATCGCTCACCTTAGTACATTACTGCACTCACAGCCGCGACCTATCAAACCGGTAGTCTTCCGGGGGCCTTACTCTTTCGATGGGAAATCTTATCTTGAGGTGTGCTTGGCGCTTAGATGCTTTCAGCGCTTATCACTGCCCGACGTGGCTACCCAGCGTATGCGCCTGGCGGCACAACTGGTACACCAGAGGTCAGTTCATTCCGGTCCTCTCGTACTAAGAACGACTTCTCTCAAATTTCCTACGTGCGTAGTGGATAGGGACCGAACTGGCTCACGCCGTTCTGAACCCAGCTCGCGTGCCGCTTTAATCCGTGAACTCCGGAACCCTTGGGACCGTGTACAGCCCCAGGATGCGACGAGCCGACATCGAGGTGCCAAACCATGCCGTCGCTGTGAGCGCTCGGGCAAGATCAGCCTGTTATCCCCGGGGTAGCTTATATCCGATGAACCCTGACGTGCCCACGCACCATCAGAGGGTCACTTAGCCCTACTTTCGTACCTGCTCGACTTGTAGGTCTCACAGTCAAGCGCACTCTATACCTATACGCTCAACGGCTGATTTCCAACCAGCCTGAGTGCACCTTTGGGCGCCTCCGTTACTTTTTAGGAGGCGACCGCCCCAGTCAAACTACCCGCCAGCCACTGTCTCCGCCCCGGATAACGGGGAAGGTTAGTGAACCAGATGCAGAAGGGTGGTGTTCCATTGGTGCCGAAGCTCCCACCTACGCTCTACATCTACAACCAGTTCACAATGGCAGGGTGTAGTAAAGCTCCACGGGGTCTTTCCGTCCTACTACGCATAGCCCGCATCTTCACGGGCACTACAGTTTCACCGAGCTTCTCGTTGAGACAGTTCCCAAGTCGTTACGCCTTTCATGCGGGTCGGTATTTAGCCGACAAGGAATTTCGCTACCTTAGGACCGTTAGAGTTACGGCCGCCATTCACCAGGGCTTCAATTCAATGCTTCGCTTGCGCTGACATCTCCTATTAACCTACTGGCATTGGGCAGGCGTCAGCCCCTATACATCGACTTTCGTCTTTGCAGAGACCTGTGTTTTTGGTAAACAGTCGCCTGGGATGCTTCGCTGCGGCCTCTTTCGAGGCGCCCCTTATCCCGAAGTTACGGGGCTCATTTGCCTAGTTCCTTAACGAGAGTTCTCTCGAACGCCTTAGTCTCCTCGACTCACCTACCTGTGTCGGTTTGCAGTACGGTCAAACATACGATTAACGCTGCGGGACTTTTCTCGGCCCCAGTCAAACCCAGTTCGTTCACCCCGAAGGGTTCCCTTCCCCGGCCCCGCTCTTCTGAAAAGAACTCTTACAAGTTCTAGAGTTTCGGCCTAGCCCGCAACTACCAACAGTGCGGGATGGGTCTTTCTGAAGCGTCCTCCCATGGCTCGTATGCCTGGGTCCAGAATGTCTACTGGATATCCATCGGTTACGCCTTCTGGCCTCACCTTAGGGACCGCCTAACCTCCGTCTGACGAACATAGCCGGAGAAACCTTAGGCTTTCGGCGTACAGGATTCTCACCTGTATAATCGCTACTCATTCCTGCATTCTCACTCGTGTCCGCTCCACCAGTGCTTCCGCTCTAGCTTCAACGCTGAACACGACGCTCCCCTACCGCTTACTTTCGTAAGCCCGAAGCTTCGGGAGGTGACTTTAGCCCCCTTACATTGTCCGCGCAGAGTCACATTCGGCCAGTAAGCTATTACGCACTTTTTAAAGGATGGCTGCTTCCAAGCCAACCTCCTGGCTGTTTACGCGACTCCACATCGTTTCACACTTAGTCACCGTTTAGGGCCCTTAGCTGTCGATCTGGATTGTTTTCCTTTTGACCACGGATCTTATCACTCGCAGTCTTACTGCCCTGCTAATTCGACGGTATTCGGAGTTTGGTTGGGTTCGGTAAGCCGGTAAGCCCCCTAGCCCATTCAGTGCTCTACCCCCGCCGAACATCACAGAACGCTCCACCCAAATGGATTTCGGGGAGAACCAGCTATCTCTGTGCTCGATTGGCATTTCACCGGACTAACCACAGTTCATCCCGAGACTTTTCAACGTCAATGAGTTCGGGCCTCCATGGTGTGTTACCACCACTTCACCCTGACCATGGCTAGATCGCACAGTTTCGGGTCTGCTGGTAATGACTTGACGCCCTATTAAGACTCGGTTTCCCTCCGCCTCCGCGGCTGAACCGCTTAAGCTTGCCAATACCAACAACTCGCAGGATCATTCTGCAAAAGGTACGCCATCACACTTAAATGTGCTCTGACTGTTTGCGGGTCGTACGATTTCAGGTTCTATTTCACTCCCCTCACCGGGGTTCTTTTCACCTTTCCCTCACGGTACTAGATGCACTATCGGTGACAAGCTGTATTTAGCCTTACCGAGTGGTCTCGGTGGATTCACGCGGAATTCCTCGTGCTCCGCGCTACTCGGGTACCACTTAAATTTGATCAAATTTTAGGCGTACGGGACTATCACCCTCTATGGTCGGACTTTCCAATCCTGTTCCGTTAACTTGAATCAATACCTTTTTCTACCAGCCTCGAATCCAACCCGAAGGCTCGATTCGAGGAGAGAGGTAGTAGTGGCCCCACAACCCCAGCCGGCATGCCGACTGGTTTAGGCTCCTCCGCGTTCGCTCGCCGCTACTTGCGGAATCTCTTCGATTTCTTTTCCTCAGCTTACTTAGATGTTTCAGTTCAGCTGGTTGCCGCTCCAACACCTATTTATTCAGTGAAGGGCTACTAGGCATTACCCTAGCAGGGTTTCCCCATTCGGACACCTCCGGATCAAAACTCTTGTGCAGTTCCCCGGAGCGTTTCGCCGCTTACGCGTCCTTCATCGGCAGCTTGTCCCTAGGCATTCGTCGTACACCCTTAGTAGCTTAACTAGACTACAAATTCTCACGAGTGCTCAAATGATGCTTTCGGAAAGATCGCTATGCAACTGTCAAAGGGCTCTTTTCGCCTCAACCGCTTTGTCTTTCGACTCGTCGCTTGAGTTGGTTATGATACCGAAACCAGTTCCTGATGTCAAGCGTTCGTAAAAAATTTCTCGAAAAAGTCTAAAACAGCCCCAAATCAAGCCCAAAACCCCCAAAAACAGCCTCTGAAGAGCCGCTTCAGCCCTTTTTAAGCCTTCAAAAAGAATTCCCACTCTCTCCGAGAATTTCTTAGAAAGTCTCGCCAACCTCGGCCAGCACCCATCTCTGCCGTACATTCCGTCAAAGAATCTGTGCAGAACCTCTTGCGCCCGGACAAAGGGGGATCGTAAACAGGAGAAATCAACATGGCCGGCGGTCACCGCGGCGCAAAGAATAGATGCGCGCCACGGGCAAACCGGCCCAAACACTCTCAATGCATCGCGCGATCGCCGAGCAGCAACTGAATAAACGCAATCTGACCCAGGTGGTAAGTCATGTTCCAAGCCGGCAAACCCAACACATCCGCCAGGTTCATCCGCATCCCGCCGCCAAAAGGCATCACCACCTCATCCATCAGGCGCTCATCCGGAAAGTTCGCTACGATCCCGCACCATTCCGCAACCTGCACCCGGGCCTGCTCCACGCAGTCCTCCACTGTCGCCAGCCGCGCACTGGCCTCGCGCATCGCCAAACGGTCGTGGTCCGTAAAGCTCGGCACTTCCCCATCCAGCGCAATCGGCTTCAGCCAGTCAATCGCCACCGCCAACTCCCGCATCTGGTCCAGCACGCTCCGTGCCGCCCCACCGGGAGACCAATCCCGCTTATCCTCCGAAACGGCAAGCGCCGAACGACAAACGTCGTCCAGCGCCTTCTGAGTCTGCCTAACCAACTGATCTTGGTATCGCATACGAACTTATTCCAGGATGTGCAAGCCCGCCGCATTCCAGTCCGCAAGGAATCGCTGCAAACCAGAATCGGTCAGAGGATGCTTGAACAGCATCTCAATCACCTTGAAAGGCATCGTCGCGACGTGCGCACCGGCGCGAACACTCTCCAGAACGTGCAAAGGATGCCGAACGCTGGCAACCAACACTTCACTATCGAATCCGTAGGTCTCAACCATCGAGACCGTGTCCCGAACCGCGTCCATCCCTTCCAAAGTCAAATCGTCAACTCGGCCAACGAAGTTCGAAATGTATGTCGCCCCCGCCTTCGCGGCCAACAATGCCTGACCGACCGTGAATACCAAGGTCACGTTCGTCTTGATGTCCCGACGAGTCAGTTCCGAAACCAACCGAATTCCCGGCTCGATCAGAGGAACCTTAACCACCACGTTCGGCGCGAAGCTGCTGACGTACAAAGCTTCCTTCAGCATCGTGTCGTAGTCCGTCGCCACCACCTCTGCGCTGATGTCGCCTTCCGGCAAGATCTTGCAAATCTCCTGGACCGTCTCCTTGAAGCCGCGCCCGCTCTTTGCAATCAGGGTCGGATTCGTGGTCACGCCATCGATAATTCCAAGCTCTGCTGCCTTCTCGACTTCCTTCACATCACCGGTATCAACAAATAACTTCACAACCGCATTCTACTTTCGACACCTACCCGGGTCGCAACCAATACTCACCCATACTGAAGGTTCGAATGCGAAGGTTTACCGATACCATCGTGGCCCCTTTCACCGGCCCGGGACCCGCTGCCGTCACCGGCTACCGAATCTCCGGCCCCGACGCCTGGTTCATCGGCGCAACCCTTGCCAACAACCACCCAACTGAACCCGAGCCAATGCGGGCCTACGTGCAAACCCTAACCACCGGCGAGCTCGGCGTGCTCATCTTCTATCCCGAAGGCAAAAGCTACACCGGAGACCAAACCGTCGAACTCTTCGCCCACGGCAGCCCCGCCTCCCAGCAACTCATCCTTGCTGCCGCCACCCAAAACGGAGCCCGCACCGCAAAGCCCGGTGAATTCACCGAACGAGCCTTCCTAAACGGCCGCCTCGAACTCACCCAAGCCGAAGCCGTGGCCGAAATGATCGCCGCCGACTCCCCCGAGTTCTTCGCCCTCGCCCGCGACTCGCACCAGGGCCGACTCCGAACCCAAGTTTCCGAGCTCCGCGAAGCCTGGCTAGACCTCCTGGCAAAGGTCGAAGCCAGCACCGACTTTAGCGAAGAAATCGGCGACTTCGATTACAATGCCGCCGCACAAAAAGTAAACGAAGTCAAGCCGATCCTTCAACACCTCATCGCCGACGCCAATCGCTCCGAGATCATCCGGCGCGGATTCCGCATCGCCATCGTGGGGCGGCCAAACGTCGGCAAGTCTTCCCTGCTCAATGCCCTCATCAAGCGAGATCGCGCGATCGTTACTAACATCGCCGGCACCACACGCGACACCCTCGAAGAGTCTATAGAGATACGCGGGCGCAAAGCCGTCCTCATCGACACCGCCGGACTTCGCGAAACCACCGACGTCGTCGAACTCCTCGGCATCGAACGCACCCGCTTAGAAATCGCCGGCGCCGACCTCACCATCCTCCTCTTCGACCTAGAAACCGGCTGGACCGACGACGACCAACGCTTTGCCCGACAGTTTCGCGATGCCCTCATCGTCGGCAACAAAATCGATCTCGCCAAACCCAACTCCGAGGTCGCCCTCGGAATCTCCGCCGCCCACGGCCTCGGCCTAGAACCCCTCATCGACGTCATCGAGCAAAAGATGATCGCCGCCACCCCAAAGACCCTGGTCAACGAGCGCCACTCCGCCCTGCTCCTAACCTTTGCCGAAAACGTGAACGAGCTAGAAAACGCCCTCACCGTGCTCGTCCCGTCCGATCTGCTCTCTACTCTACTAAGAGAAGGAATCCACATCCTCGGCCAAATCTCCGGCGAAACTGCCAGCCCGAACATGATCGACGAGATATTCCGCCGATTCTGCATCGGCAAATGATCCGCCAGTAAACTCATGCGCATGAGCGAAGATATGCGACCGGATTCTGACGAGACCACCGAAGCGACCCTCGACCAAGAAGTCAACATGGATCCAGGCCCAGATGAGGAAGTCATCCCGACCGACGACGCCGTCATCCAGCAGCTTCAAACCGAGAAAGCCGAACTCCACGATCAGCTCTTGCGCTTGCAAGCCGAGTTCATCAACTACCGCCGCCTGCAAGAAACCCGCATCGCCCAAGATCGAAAGTTCGCCACCGAGCGCCTCGTCCGAGAACTCCTCCCCGTTCTCGACAACTTCGAGCGCACCGTGCGCCACCTCTCCGCCGGCACCCCCGTCGAGCAAATGATCGACGGAATCCAAGCCGTCGAAAAGCAGTTCATGACCGTCCTCCAGGGCCAAGGCGTCACCCGAATCGCCAGCATCGGCGAGAGCTTTAACCCCGAAATCCACGAGGCCATCGGAATCGTCGAATCGAACGAGCACGAAGAAGGCACCGTTCTAGAAGAAGTAGAAGCCGGCTTCCGCATCGCCGAACGCATCATCCGCCCCGCGCGAGTAAAGGTGGCAAGGCCGGTATGAGCCGCAAACACTTCGGCACCGACGGCGTCCGCGGCGTCGCCAACCTCAAACTCACCCCCGAACTCGCGTTCCAGCGCCATCGGACTGCGCTGGCCTGTCAAGTTGACCCTAGGTACCAGGTTGAGAAACTGTACTTAGAAACGAAGCTCATGCGCGCAATTCATCCGTCGACAATCTACCAAACGTGCACACCATGTTTGAGCTCCTAGCAAGCAGATGTCTCAAAATCCGTTTACTGTACTAGGGGTGTCCTACGACGCTACTGACGAAGCTATTCAGGGAGCCTTTCGGCGCCTAGTCAAAGTTCATCACCCTGATGTAGACAAATCACCACAGGCTCCTGAAAAATTTAGGCAGATATACGCAGCATACGATCTGTTGCGTGACAGCAGGTCACGGCAGGAACAGCGCGTTCGCTGGGAACCGCCAAAAGCTTCTAGCAGTAAATCTTCGAATAGCACTGAGCAAGCAACAACTACCTCGGGCACCGGAACCCAGCAACAAGCGGGCCCCAGAAATACAACCGGAGCATACTTCGGAGGAAGTCCTGGCTATGCAACCAACGCAAACAAGGCACAATCCGCAAAAGCAAGTGCCCAGACAACTACTAACAGCAGTAAGGCGGGCACCAGAAGTCGGCGTTCAAGATCTGAGCAAGTATCGAGCGAGGTCGATTCCGAACCCTCGTTGGACGCTTTTGGCTTGCCTTCCGACTATCACCAACGGATGCTAGAAGGTGTACGATTGTGGCAAAATATTGAGCCAGTACCAAGCAAAAATTTTCAGTACTTTACTGGATTTGCTCTGATCGGGGCACTTCTATTGATCCCACCTTTGCGCGTTTATATCTTACCCGCAGCTATGGTTTCTTTAATCGCGCTATTCTTTGCATACGAAAAGTACCATGAAATTCGAAAAGAACAATTCCTGAAAACTTATTTGGCTCTTGAGTTCAATCCAAATCGGCAGCTTTGGGAAGAATATGTTCGTGCAATGAATCGTTACCATGAACGGAATCTTCAAGTATTTAGAACAAAAACCGGACGATGCTATCACCAATCTCAATATTGCGTCAACGGCGTATATACAGATCAAACGACTCTTAAAGCCGCAGAAGAATTCGGCCTAACGGCGTGCTCAAAGTGCACTGGGTACATAAAACCCCATCTCCAAACCCCCTACCCTTTCTCCAGAGACGATATTTATGGATAGACAACTAAAAGATCCGCAATCGAGTGACGTGAAAATTGATAGTGTTACTCGCAAACACTTCGGCACCGACGGCGTCCGCGGCGTCGCCAACCAAAAACTGACCCCCGAACTCGCGTTCCAACTCGGCCTCGGCGCCGCCCGCTGGCTCCGCGCCACTGGCCAACCGCTGCAAGCCGTCATCTGCCGCGACACCCGGCGGTCCGGCCCCATGCTCGCGGCGGCCATCTCCGCCGGCCTCGCGTCGGAAGGCGTTTCCGTCACCGATATCGGCGTCGCCCCGACCCCGACCGTTTCCTTCCTCGCCCGAACCGGCGAGTACGGACTCGGGGTCGTTGTCTCCGCATCCCACAATCCGGCCCCCGATAATGGCATCAAGTTCTTCGGCCACGACGGCAAAAAGCTCCCCGACGAAGCCGAAATCGCGATCGAAGCGGGAATGACCGCCGAAACCACCCGCCCCACCGGCGGCGCAATCGGCTACATCAATGCCGACGCCACCGGCGTCGAGGCATATCTCCAGTTCCTCGAAGCCCAAGTCCCCGAAAGACTGGAAGGACTCAAAGTCGTCCTAGACGCCGCAAATGGTGCCGGGTACGAACTCGCTCCGCAAATCCTCCGCCGCCTCGGTGCCGAAGTCATCACCATCGGCAACGATCCCGGTGACGGCACCACTATCAATGCCCAAGGCGGAGCGACCAAACCCCAAACCGTCCAAGCCGCGACCGTCGAGCACGGAGCCGAGTTCGGCATCGCCCTCGATGGCGATGCCGACCGTGCTGTCTTCAGCGATTCCCTCGGCCGCCTCATCAACGGCGACCGAACCATGGCCATGTGGGCCCGCCAGGCACAACTTGATGGCGAGCTGAACCCAAGTGTCGTGGTTGGAACCGTGATGTCAAACATGGGCTTCGAGCAGTACCTCGTCCAAAACGGCATCCAGCTCGACCGCGCGAAGGTCGGCGATAAGTACGTCGCCCAGCAAATCACCGCCACCGGCGCGCGCATCGGCGGCGAGCAAAGCGGCCATGTGATCTTCCCCGAACTCGCCCCCACCGGAGATGGCCTGCAAACCATGCTCCAAACCCTCCGGGTCCTCAAACGCTCCGGCCGCCCATCCCGAGAAATCTTCGACGACTTCGCCAACTGGCCGCAGCTGCTGATCAACATCGCCGTGGAAAGCAAAGACGGCTGGGAAGACCTCCTCGCCGCCGACCTCGCCACCGCCGAAGAAAAACTAACCGGCCGAGGCCGAGTAAACGTCCGCCCCAGCGGCACCCAACCCATGATCCGCGTCATGGTAGAAGCCGACAACGTCACGCTAAGAGATGAACTAGCCACCCTCCTAGCCGACCGCCTAGTAACCGGCCTAAACGGCCACATCGAAGGCAAAGTAGACCTAACCCACGAACTAGGCGACTAGCCCAATCTCTGAACCCAAAGTCGTAGCGCACCCCCCATCAACCAAAGAGCCAGCCCGCCCCAAAACAAACCCGAACCCCCGAACAAATCCGAACCAACCCGAACGCAGCGGAAAGTAGCTCACCCGTCCCGGGTGAGTTCGAATAGCCGCAATAATGCAACCGGGCCACAAACCCGAAATACCCCGGTAGGGGTCAAAGAAGGTAGCCAGGCATTGAAAATGCCTGGGCAGCCAAACCGACCCGCAAAAGTCCGAGGAGCGCAGCGACCCCCTCGCGAACGGAAACTGCAGACCACGCACCATCCGTAGCGAACGTCCAATCACTTGGAGCAAAAGCCTGTCTATAAGGCTCAAAGGCTACGGGCAGGGCCGTGATTCGTGATGGCCGGATGCCTCAGCCAAGTAAATCCCGATTCACCTGGCACATACAAGATACCGTGTTGTCAGCTGGGTGTCAAGCCTGGCTGACAATCGAATGGCACACCTCCTTTGAGAACTCCATAGGCGACCCGGATCAGTTTGTGCATCACGGCGACCAGCGCCGCTCGCTTTGCTTTTCGCTGAGCCAGAAGCCGTTCATAAAAGGTTTGAAAGGGACCGCTGCACCGGATTGCAGCAACTGCTGCCATGTACAGAGCCTTTCGAAGTGGGCGACAACCTTGGCGAGATAGCTTCCCAGATCCGGTGAGGCTCGTTCCGGAATGCCGAAGAGATGGACAAAGACCCGCGAAGGCCGCAACTTTCTTTGCAGAGGCAAATCGCCGCACGTCACGCACCTCAGCAAGAATGGACCAAGCGGTCACGGCACCAATTCCAGGAATGGAAGTCAGCAAATCGCAAGCCCGTCCTAGAGCCTCATCGGATTTCAGAACGCGCACAATCTCGCGCTCAACTTGGTCAATCTGCTCATCTAAAAACGCTGCCTGAGCGG
>Ga0247833_1004328_pt1 | contig 17798 bp, 12 predicted proteins | sample LaCruzMarch2015__7_FD_187117 | JGI IMG/M metagenome (GOLD analysis project Ga0247833, IMG submission 187117) | Freshwater microbial communities from meromictic Lake La Cruz, Castile-La Mancha, Spain - LaCruzMarch2015_8m | ecosystem: Environmental > Aquatic > Freshwater > Lake | place: Spain... | reverse complement strand
CCGTGAGACAGGCGGCTTTCTTCGCGGCGATCAGCGCCTTCATGTCGTCGCTGCTGTCCTTCCACGCGCCGAGGACTTTGAAGGCATGGTCGCGGATGCCCTTGTCCTTGCTGGTGGCGAGCTGCCGCCGCACCGAGGCGGGGAAGCCCACGGCGCTGATCTTCTTCGCCGCGATGGCGTCCAGCATCGCATGGGTCCAGGACTCGCGATTCGACAAGGCACCGAACGCGGCCAGTTGCGTGCCGTAGTCCTTCGATGCGGCAAGCTGTGTCAGCAGTGCGATGAAGGCATCGCCCCCAGCATCGGCGGAGGCCCGGATAACTTCGACGACCAACGCGCTAGGCTGCTGATCGGCTGTGCTGAGCACTTTCACAAAGGCCGCCGTCACCGCCCCGCTCTTCACCTTGCGCAGCGTCTGCACTGCGGTGATGCGCTGGGCCACCAGCGTCTTCGGCTCGACCAATCTGGCCACGATGCGACCAATCGCCGCCTCATCACCCCACAACGTCGCGAGGTTCTGCGCGTGCTTCTGCACGTCCGCATTCGTGCTGGCCATGAACTCCGCGAACAAGGCCGAGAAATCCTTCGTCGGCTTGATAATGCCACCCTCCTGGCCTTTCTCGATGCCGTCCAGCGCATGAGCCAGCAACACGTCATGCGCCTTGATCTTCGTCAGGAAGTCGAGCGCGAGGTCCAGGTTCTTCGCATCGCGTGTGTCACACAGGCGACGCATGGATTTGTGGGTGACGGTTCGGATGGGGGCGTTGGCCTTTTTGGCAAAGGGAGCCATTTGGGCAAGCACGCCTGAGGGCTGCGCCACGAGCAAAGGCTCGAGCGCCATCCAGACAACAAAAGCGCCCGAAGAATCGGGACTCTCTGCCAACCCGGCCAGCATCGGAGTTACTATGGCGTCTGTGACAACGGTGGTGGCGAGCGTCTCACTGACGGTCAGCTGACGCACTAAAAGCTGCCGCATAGCCAGGGCACTCGCCGCCCTGACACTGGCTTCGCTGTCCAGTGCGGCGACATACAAACTCAGCATCAGGCCACGATGCCCGATCTGCTTTTGCATGAGCACTGACTTGCGCATCCTTTCGGCGACCGCTTCATTCTTGGAGGCGTCGGCCCTCTTCAACAGCTCCTGAATCTTTTCGTCCAACCCTGCTTCGTAGTTCCGTCCCAGCTCGCCGACAGCACGCGCAGCCCAGAGCCGATGAGCGACGGGGCTTGTTTTGTCCGAGAGCACTTTCCGCTTCTTTTCATCCAGCATTCTTGCATCCAGCAGCGTCCACAGCGGGTCCAGGTTGGCTGGGTCCTTGGCCACGAGGTCCCAAATCAAAGCTTCCGAGGCTGCGTCTTTTTTCTCCACGAGCACCCGCCGCGCTTTCCGCCGCATCCAGCTATTCGGGTGCTCCAGCAGCTTCACCAGCGCGGGCGTGTCCAGCTTGGTGAGGTCCATGTCTTTGTCTGGACGCGAGTTGCCTTGTTGGGGGGCTGGGGCCTTGCTAGCTGCCAGGAATCGGCTGTTTGGGGTGCCTGACGCAACTGTGTCCGTCACGGAAGCAACTGTGTCCATCGGGGTTAGGGCTTCTTTTTCACCGTTTGGGCGGGGGGCGGGGGCCTGCACGGTCGTCGCTCCTGTGTAAACCACCCGCCAAATCCGTCCGCGTGCGCGGTCCACGCCTTCGGGGTTCGCCTTGGCGTTCTGGTAGCAGGGATACTTATCGCACCAGTCCATGACCCACAGATTGCCATCGGGGCCGGTCTGGGTGCTGACGGGGCGGAACCAGCCGTCGTTGGCGCGCAGGAAGTCGCGACGCGGCTCGCATTTGAACGTGGCCCCGACGGGGGTGAGCACTTCCTCGTGGATGGCGTTGTCGTGGATGTTGCCGATGAAGGCATGGCCCCAAGTGTCCTGCGGATAGACGCCGCCCTGGTAGATCTGGATGCCCGCATACGCGGCGCGGAAGTGCTTGTGCTTCACGATGCTGGGCAGCAGCTCATAGGAATACGGGTTCTCCGGCGCGCCGCCCTGACGCACGTAGATGCCGCCGGGAGCCATGTGGAAGAAGTGGTCGATGACGCAGGCGCTGACGAAGAAGTTCCCCGCCGCGTCGTAGTCGCAGCCCCAGGGATTGCTGGTGCCGTCGGCGAAGACTTCGAATTCCCAGGGCGCGGCCTTATCGCGGTTCATGGGGCGGCAGCGGCCGATGCCGGCGTCGAACTTGAAGCCCTCGCTCTCGGGCTGACCGGGGCGGCGGACCTTGCTGTTGGTGAAGACGCCGTGCGTCATGTAAAGCCAGCCGTCGGGGCCCCAGGTGAAGCTGTTGACCAGCTCGTGAGTGTCCTCGCGACCAAAGCCGGTCAAGACCACGCGCCATTCGTCGGGCTTGTCGTCGTGGTTGCTGTCCCTGAAGTGCAGGAGGTGTGGCTGCTGGCCCACGTAAATGCCGTCGTCGCCACACAGGATGGCACTGGCCAAGTCCAGGCCCTCGATGAAGACGGTGCGCTTATCGGCGACACCGTCGTTGTCGGTATCTTCCAGGATGATGACGCGGTCCTTGGGGATTTCGGATTCTTGATTCCTGATTCCTGATTGGGGGAGGCAAATCGCAGGCACGGGGTGGTATTGGTCGTCCTTCGCAGCCTGGCCAAAGGGGCGCTTCTCCACGGGGAGCGGTGTGCCTTCGGGATACTCGTAAAGCTCAACGACCCAGAGGCGGCCCCGTGTGTCCCAGGTCATGGCGACCGGGTTCTGCACCATCGGCTCATGCGCGAAGCAGCGGACCTCGTAGCCCTCGGGCACGGTCATTTTGGCGCGGGCCTCTTCGGGCGTCGGGCAGGGCGTGTTGGCCGGGGCGCGTTCGCCTTCGATTTCCTTAGCCGCCCCGTGGGCGATTCCGGCGAGGGCGAGCAATAGGAGCAGAGACGTTTTCATGAGAAGGGGGCAAAGGAACGAGGGCCATGCTGGAATTTGCCAGACATGTTTTGGGCGGAATCCGCCAAGGATGGCAAACCGCCGCTCCTGTGGCAAGCCTGTGCCTCGTGGCACCGAGCAGCTTCAGAAATCCCCCGGCCCTTGCATCATGCGCCAGAGGCCAAAGGCAAACAGCGCGATCAGCAGCACAAAGGTGATGCCGGTGCGGGCTTCGATGCGGGCGATCAGATCGAGCACCTTGGCACGTTGCGGCGCAGGCAGCACGGTGACGACCAGCGTGAGCACCGCACCGAAGGCAAAAACGGGCGTGAAGGGATGCCAGTGCAGGGCTTGTGGCAAATCGCCGCGAGCGAAGGCGGTCAGCCCGCGTGTCAGACCACAGCCGGGGCAAGGCAGGCCCGTGGCCTCATGAAACACACAAACCCAGAGGCTCTTGCCGAAGGCATTCCCCATGACCAGCACAAGGCCGGTGGCGACCATGCCAATGCAAACCGCGCGCTCGCGCAGGGCAGAAGCAATGGGAGCAGGGAAGCGCATGAGAATAGTTTAGCTTTGAACGACTTGGGACAAGCCCACCGCAGGTGATCTTCCTCTTACTCGTCCTCCGACTCCTCCTCAATAGTTTCGTGTGAGCGCCATGCCTTCCGAGGAAGAGTAGGAGTAAGAGGACGAGTAGGACTGAAGCGTTCGCAGCGTTGAGGTGATGCGCGAGTCCATGACTGCGCACTTTCCACTCGACTCGCCGCCCCTCACCCGCCAGCATCCGCGCCGCTATGTCTTCCACTTATTGGCCCTTCTTCGTCCTCGCCATCAGCGTTGCCTTCATCATTGTCGGCATCAGCAAGCTGCGGCTTCATGCTTTCCTGGCCCTGGTGCTGGCGGCCTTGCTCGCGGGATTACTGACGAACAAGGAGTCGTGGGACATCGTGCAGAAGGACGGCAAGGTGAAGGCGCTGCCGCATCTCGTCGGTGTGGTGGAAATGGTCAGCAAGGGGCTGGGCGACACCGCACGCGACATCGCCATCAGCATCGCACTCGCGGCCGTGATCGGCATGTGCCTGATGGAGAGCGGTGGGGCGGACAAGGTGGTGCGACGCTTCCTGGCCTTCTTCGGTGAAAAACGAGCGGGCTGGGCGCTTCTATGGAGCACCTTCATCCTGAGTGCGCCGATCTTCTTCGACACAATGTTCATGCTGATGGCTCCGCTGGCCATGACGCTGGCACTGCGCACGGGCAAGGACTACGTGCTCTACATTTTGGCCGTGTGCTGCGCGGGAACGATCACCCACAGCATGACCGTGCCGCACCCTGGCCCGGTGGCGGTGGTGGAAGATTTGAGGATCAGCGTGGGTGAGTCCCTAGTCTGGGGCATGGTCATTGGCGGCATCGTCTCAACTCTGGGCTTCCTTTTCAGCCACTGGCTCAACAAGCGCACGGTGGTGCCGGTGCGTGGGTCGGGTGCCGTCTCGCTGGAGAACCTGCACGGCATCAGCAGCAAGCCAGAAAGCGAGTTGCCGTCCTTTTTCTGGAGCATCACCCCCGTGCTGCTGCCGATCCTCCTGATCAGTCTGACGACGATCTTTGAACTCGCTCATGCTGGGGCTGCGAAGGGCGCAGGGTGGGGCACCTCCATGATCGCACTGTTTGGTGGCGAACAAAGTTTCACCGCTGTGCGACACTGGGTGGACTTCATCGGGCACAAAAACATCGCCCTTCTCATCGGTGCGGCGATTGCGTTGGTCGTGCTGGCCAAGCAACGTGGCTTTGGCCTGAAGAAGCTGGAGGACTTGGTTGGCCCGCCCTTGGAAACCGCCGGCATGATCATCCTGATCACGAGCGCGGGCGGAGCCTTCGGCTTGGCACTGCGCAGCGCGGGCGTGGGGGATGCGGTGAAGGCGCTGGCCCAGGGCTACAATATCAACCTGCTCATCCTCGGCTGGCTGGTCGCGGTGGTCATCCGCGTGGCCCAGGGCTCCGCCACCGTGGCGATGCTCACGGCCTCATCCATCATGGCCCCAATGCTGGCTGCGGGCGGCTTAGGCTGCCATCCGGTCTATCTGTTCTGCGCCATCGGCTTCGGAGCCATGTTCTGCTCCTGGATGAATGACAGCGGCTTCTGGGTCGTGTCCCGTCTCAGCGGCATGAATGAAAAGGAAACGCTGCGCACCTGGACGCTGCAAACGGGCGCGGACTCGGTCATCGGTATCATCGTGGTGCTGATCTTCAGCAAGCTGCTACCGATGGTGTAAGTCGAACCGTTTGATTGAATCCCAGCGCTGCCCGCGTTCATTCCACCCGCCAATTCAGCACTCCATCTGCTCCTCCCATGTCCGCCCCCATCAAATTCACCCGCACTCACTGGCTCATCTGCATCATTGCCAGCATCGGCTTTGCCTTCGACATCTATGAGCTGCTGATGCTGCCGCTGATCGTGAAGCCCGCGCTCGCAGCCCTGGGCGGTGTGGGGCCGGATGGCGTGCCGCTGCTGACCCCCGGTTCGCCGGGTTATGTGGAATGGGCGCGCATGTTGTTCTTCGTGCCGGCCATCGCGGGCGGGGTCTTTGGTCTGCTCGGCGGCTACCTGACGGACCTGCTCGGTCGCCGCCGCGTGCTGACCTTCAGCATCCTGCTGTATGCGGTGTCGGCCTTTGCTGCTGGGTATGCGACGGACCTCTATCAACTGCTGTTCCTGCGCTGCCTCGTCTTCATCGGCGTCTGTGTGGAGTTCGTGGCGGCGGTCGCTTGGCTGGCTGAGCTGTTCCCGAACCCGAAGCAACGCGAAAAGGTGCTGGGCTACACGCAGGCATTCTCGTCCATCGGCGGTTTCATGGTCGCCTGGGTGAATGGCTACGCTGCCGAGCACGCCAGCATTTTCCCCATGATCCACGGCGGGCATGAAGCGTGGCGCTACACCTTGATCTCTGGCGTGCTGCCCGCGCTGCCCTTGATCATGATTCGTCCCTTCCTGCCAGAGTCGCCTGAGTGGCAGAAGAAGAAGGACTCCGGCAAGCTCCAGCGCCCGAGCATCGCCGCGCTATTTAGCCCCGAACTTCGCCGCACCACGATCCTGACGACCCTCGGCTTCGCCGCCAGCTACGGCATCGCCTTTGGAGCCATTCAACAACTGCCGCAGATTCTTGGTGCACCGAAAGGCGGCCACAAAGAAGTGCTAGCCGCAGGCGCACAGGCGCAGGAGAAGCTGAAGACCACCCTGGCCGCCGCAGGCAAACCTGCTCCAACCGAACGCCAGTTGAAAGTCGCCTCTGCCAATGCCTCGGATGCCGTAATCGCGAACATCACCAAGATGCAGGAAACCGGGGGCCTGGTCGGTCGCTGCCTGCTCGCCGTAGTCGTGCTGGTCTTCATGAGTCGCCGCTTGCAGTTCAGCCTGTTCATCATGCCAGCGCTGATTTTTGTGCCGTTCTATTTCAACTGGGTCGGAGGGAACTTGAACACGGAGTCTCTCGACCTGGTGAAGTGGGGCATCTTCCTCGCTGGCCTCTTAACCGTGGCGCAGTTCAGCTTCTGGGGGAACTACATTCCGCTGGTCTTCCCCGTGCATCTGCGCGGCACCGGAGAAAGCTTCGCCGCCAACATCGGTGGTCGCATCATCGGCACCGCCGCCGCCTGGATCACCATCACGCTGTCAGAATCGGTGCCGCCAAACCCGGCCAAGATTGCCATGGTCGGTGCAGCGGTGGCCGGAGTCTATGCCTTGGTCGGTGCCGTGCTCGCCTGGATGCTGCCCGAGCCGAAGGAAGGCGAGCATTGAGACAGCGGGGCGGACACGCTTCTCTACTTTTGCAGCCTTTGCCCTCACCCCTTCCCCTGTCCCATTTCATGGGCGAGGGCGAATATCCTGGGACCATACAAAGCGAATAGGCGAAACAAAGTCACAGTCATCTGTCGAAGGCTGCGTTCCGCCACAGAACTACGTCATACCCAAGAATGTTCGCCCTCGCCCGCTTGCGGGAGAGGGGAAGGGGTGGGGACCAGAGCCTCGACTACTCCCCAATGCAATACAGCACCTTGTCGCTGCGCAGGTAGAGCTTGTTGCCATCCACAGCGGGCGTCGCGTTGAACTGGCTGTCGTCGTCGGACAGGATGTTCACGGCCAGCTTTTCATACGTGGGTTTGGCGGCCAAAACGAAGGTGCCGTTCTTGCGGCTCGGGCAGTAGAGCTTGCCATCGACCAACACGGGCGAGGCGTAGAAGGGCTTGCCGCCGCCTCGACGATTGCCACCACCAGCACCGCTTTCCATCACGCGCTCGCGATACACCCCGTCGCCAGTTTTGGCGTTGATGCACAGGGCAAAGCCCTGGTCGTCGATGACATACAAATGGCCTTCGTGCAGGATCGGGCTGGGCACATAGCTGGCGTTGGTGGCGCTCCAGAGGACGTTCTTGGTGATGTCACCACTGCCACCGAGCTTGATGGCGACCGTGCCGCGCTTGGGGAACCCGCCGGTGACATAGACCGCATCGGACCCTACGGCGACGCCGGGGGAGACATTGCCCGGCAATTCATGCGTGGCATACCAGCGGAGCTTGCCGTTGTCGGGGTTGAAGCCCCACAGCTCATTCGCCACCGGCAGCAGCAAATCTTCACCCGCCAGCACAGGCGTGCTATAAACCAACTCCAGGCCCTCGGCCGGGGCGCGCCAGACCTGTTTACCGGTCTTTTTGTCCAGCGCCACGACCGCCCCGCCCTCATCCATGGCGGTCACGATCACCGTGTCCTTGTAAAGGATCGGACTGGCGGCACTACCCCATCGGCGGCTGTTCGAGTTCATGCCGAGCGAGGTCTGCCAGAGTTGCTTGCCATCGAAATCAAAAGCGAGCGCGCCACTCTTGCCGAAGAACACAAACACGCTTATGCCATCGCTCGTCGGCGTATTGCTCGCATAGCCATGCTCGGTGATGAAACCTGCGTATTCATCCTCGGGCTGCAAGGCGGGCATGGTCTTGTCCCACAAGATTTTGCCGTCGGCGTTGTTGAGGCAAAGCAAATGGCGCTTCAGTTTGTCCATGGTGCCGTTGCTCCCATCGCCATAGCCGGACCAGCAGGTGATGAAGACCCGATCACCTACGATGATGGGGCTGGACGAGCCGGGGCCGGGCAGGTTCGCCTTCCATGCGATGTGCTCGCCCGCGCTCCACGTCACGGGCACTTTGCCCTCACCGATGCCGTCCCCTTTGGCTCCACGCAGGCGAGGCCAGTCAGCATTGGCTTGAAAAGAACAACCAAGGATGGCGACAAGGGTGAGAGCGGTCTTCATGAAGCGCCCTATAACCCGCGATCCGCAACGAAGTTGCACCACGTTCAGACAAGTCATTGTGATGGTTTGACAAAGCAGTGCTTCACGCCATAACGAAGTCCCCAGCGAATGACGGCTGCGATCGTGATACTTCTGCTGGTGGCCCTGGGTGCCTGCTACGGCTTCTACAGAGCCGGTCGGCTGGCGACCTTCCGTCGGCACAACATCGAAGAGCTGAAGCAGGAACAGGAAGCCATCGTGTCCGAGGAGCGGCGGCTGTTTAGCTTCTTGCAGGCCCTGGGCGTGGCCATTTCCAAGGACAATCGCGAAAGCACGCTGCACCGCTTGATCGTTGAGGGGGCGATGCGCGTGACTGGCAGCAAAGGTGGAGCCTTCTACGCCTATGACGAGGCGCGCAAGATGCTGGTGCCCCGGTTTTGCTCGGATCAGTGCGCGCCCTTGATTCACCTGACTGACAAGGTGCTGGCGCAGGCCGAGACAAATCCGTCCTCTCTGCTAAGCACCCTGCGCTGGCAGGCGATTGGCTTGGAAAACGGGATGCTTGGGGGCATTTTCACCAGCCAGCAGTCCGAGTGCGTGCAAGACCTCGCCGAGCATGGGCGCATGAAGAGCCCAGACAATGCGCACCAGCAACACATCACGGTCATGGCTGGGCCGCTCAGCTCTGGCGACCGTCGCCTGGGGGTGCTGGCGGTGACCGCCGACAGCCAGGCCCAGGAATTTTCAGAGAATGACTTCGAGGTCTTCAACTCGCTGGTTGAGCAATCCGCCTTCGCCCTGGCCAATGCGCGCGCGCATCAGGAAGTGCAGACCAAACGACAGTTAGAGGCCGAGCTGCACACGGCGGGCGAAGTTCAGCGCATTCTCCTGCCGACAAGCGAACCCACGCTGGATGGCTACACGATTGCCGGGCGCAACCGCCCCGCGCGCATCCTCAGCGGTGACTTCTACGACTACGTGCGCGTGGATGCCGCGCACTTCGGGGCAGTGATCGCCGACGTGTCTGGCAAGGGCTTCCCTGCCGCCCTGATTGCCGCCACCACGCGCGCGGCGCTGCAAGCCCACGCGCTGGGCAAGCTCTCCCCCGCGAGCGTGCTGAGCGCCGTGAACCGGCAGGTGAGCGAGGACATCCGTGGCGACACGTTCATTAGCATGATCTACCTGATCTTCGAGCAGGGCAGCCCGCACATCACCCTCGCTCGCGCTGGTCATCCGAATCCGCTGATTTGGCGCCGAGCCACGGGCGGAGTGGAGAAGGTCGAAAGTGGCGGCATGGGCGTGGGCATCGACGATGGCGACACCTTTGAGCGCGTGACCAAAGACACCACCGCCACCCTGAACTCGGGCGACCTAATGCTGCTTTACACTGACGGCGTGGATGAAGCATTGGATGCCGAGGGAGCGGAGTTCGGCGTCGAGCGTATCCAGACCCTACTCGCCGAAGTCGCGCCCCAAGGGGCCAAGGCGGTGGTCGATCAGTTGATGGAAGCGCTCAATGCCTTCGTCGGAGGCAAGGCCTCCAATGACGACGTGACGCTGATCGCACTGCAGAAGGTGTGAGCGGGGAACGGGGAGAAATCGACCCAGCATTTGAATCCCTTGCGACCGTGTGCATAGTGCACACCCCTTTCCTTCCTTTTCAAAACCCCTTCAAACTCATGGAACCCAACGCCACAGACGAACTTGTGAACGACGACGCAGCCCCAGCTGCCGAGACCACCACCGAACCTAAAGCCCCCGCTGACCCTATGGCCGAACTTCAGGCTGAGATGGAGCGCTGGCGCGATCTGGCCTACCGAAGCCAGGCGGAGCTGGACAACTTCCGCAAGCGCGTGGCCCGCGAGCAGCAGGAGACGCGCTCCTTTGCCAATGCGGACCTGCTGCGCAGCCTGATCCCCATCATGGACAACTTCGCCATGGGCCTGGATGCCGCACGCGCCGAGTCAGAGAAGTCCATCGTCTTCATGGGCATGAGCATGGTACACAAGCAGATCGAGGATTTCCTCCGCGACATGGGTGTGCAGGAGATCGAGTCCCTGGGCAACGCCTTCGACCCGAATCAGCATGAAGCCATGTCCCAAGAGCCCAGTGCTGACACCGCTGAAGGCACCGTCGTGCGCGTGCTGCGCCGCGGCTACAAGCTGAAGGACCGCCTCCTGCGTGCCGCCAGCGTCGTTGTCTCCAGCGGGCCGGAAAAGGTGGTTGAGAGTTAAGGGTTGAGAGCCAGAGAGGCACGCACGCAGCTACTCCTCTCAATCCACCTTTCCCTTCCTCCATTTCAGACTCCCAACACTCAACTTTCCACTCTCAACTTTCCCCCTTCCCCCATGGCCAAACGCGACTACTACGAAGTCCTCGGCGTCAGCAAGACTGCCACCGCCGACGAGATGAAAAAGGCCTACCGCAAGCTGGCGGTGCAGTTCCATCCCGACAAGAATCCCGGCGACAAGACCGCCGAGGACAAATTCAAGGAAGTGGGCGAGGCCTATGACATCCTGAGCGACGAGGAGAAGCGCGCAGCCTATGATCGCTACGGTCACGCAGCATTCGCTGGTGGCATGCCCAGTGGCGGCGGGGGTGGCGGTGGGGGCTTCCACGATCCGTTCGACATCTTCCGCGAGGTCTTCGGTGGCCAAGGCGGCGGCGGCGCTGGTGGCGGCATCTTTGAGCAATTTTTTGGTGGCGCTGGTGGCGCTGGTGGCGGTGGTGGCCGTCGTCGCTCCTCCAGCGGTCCCCAGCGCGGCAGCGACCTGCGCGTGCCCTTGGAGATCACATTGGAAGAAGCAGCCGTCGGCACCGAAAAAGAAGTCGAGATCGAGCGCCTCATCCCGTGCAAGCCTTGCAACGGCAGCGGCTCCAACAGCGGCTCAAGCAAGAAGACCTGCCGCACCTGTGGCGGCGTCGGTCAGGTCATCAGCTCACGTGGCTTTTTCCAGATCCAGCAGACCTGCCCCGACTGCGATGGCGCAGGCGAGACGATCAGCGACCCGTGCAAGACCTGCCGCGGTGCCGGTCGCCAAAAGGACCGTGCACGTATCCGCCTGAAAATCCCAGCCGGAATTGAGGAAGGCACCCAACTGCGCAGCACCGGCAACGGCGACCTGGGCACCAAAGGCGGGCCTGCGGGTGACCTCTACGTATTGATCCATCTGCGCCAGCACGACGTGTTTGAGCGCGAGGGGCATGACCTGCACTGCGAAATGCCGCTGTCCTACGCCACGGCCGCCCTGGGTGGCGAATTGGAAGTGCCTACACTCGCTGGCAAGGCGACCGTCAAGGTGCCCCAAGGAACGCAGAACGGCACGCAGTTCCGCCTGCGCGGCAAGGGCATGAAAGTGCTGGGTCGCGACCAGTTCGGCGACCTCTACGTGCAGGTGCAGATCGCCGTCCCGAACAAGCTCACCACCGAGCAACGCGAGAAGCTCGTCGAGTTCGCCAAGGCACTAGGCGAGAACAACTCACCGCTGCACGAGAGTTTCTTTGCCAAGGCGAAAAAGTTCTTCGCCTAACACAAAAAACATCTGCTCGCAGCGCAGGCAGAGGTTGCAATGGTTCTAGCTCGAAGCCCCAGATCGCTCAGCGAATCTTGCCGTTGAAGCCCGCGCCTTGCAGTGCGAGTTCCAACGCGTTCTGATCGAAGTCACCCTTCACGGTGATCTTTTCAGCCTTGGAGGCAGCATCGGTTTCCGTCACACCAGTCACGCTCTTGGCAGCTTCATTAACAGCGTTGGCGCATTTCTGGCAGCAGAGGTGCAGGCCGGAGACGGTGGCGGACTTGGTCATTTTGGGCTTCGCGGCCAGGGCCGTAGAGGCACTGCCACCAGGCGGCTTTTCAGCATCTTCGCCGCTCATGGTGCCGAAGTAGCCCGCGCTCAGGATGGCTTCGACCGCCTTCTTGATCGCAGACTTGCTCTTGGTCGTGATCATTACATTGCGGCCACCAGGTTTGACGGTGACGTCTTTGATTTTGCTAGCCGCTTCGGTGATGCCCTTGGCGCAGCCATTGCAGCAGTTGTGCACGCCGCTGAGGGTGACAGTGGTTTCTGCCGCTGTGGCAAAGGAAAGGCAGGCAACAAGGGCCGCGACGGTGAGGGTCAATTGGGATGTCATGATGGCGATCCAAAGAACGAACCATGGAGCCATCTCTTAGCGCGGAGTTGTGGGACGCCAGCGATAATGCCCGGTCAGCGGGAACTCGAACAGGCGATCCTCCAACTGCGGTCCGCTGCCAATGTTGTGCACGACCCAGGGCCTCCCTTCGCCCTTCGGACTCGGCACCACGAGCATGATATGCGGCAGTTCCCCCGCGACGGTGCAGGTCACCAGATCGCCGGGCTGATAGTCCTCGGCTTTGTTAGTGACGGGCTGCGACGCACGCTGGTGCTTGAAAAAGGTCTGCAAATTGGGGACGCGCCGATGGTCGATATTCGTATCGGGCCGGCTCAGCCCCCAACACTGAGGATACGCGTCAAAGTTCCGCTTCATGTCCTCGTGCACCAGCTTTTGCAAATCGAAGCCCAGGACTCGATAGCTGCGAATCACTTCATCGGTGCACACGCCCGTGTCCGCAGGCACGTCGCCATTTGGATACGCGATTTTCACATAGGCTCCGTCATAGCGCACCGCTTGTTTCGTGCGGTCGAGCGCGGCTTGAACCAGTTTGGCCGCCAAGCCTTCCTGCTGTGCAATGGCACACGTGATAAGCAGCACACGTTTCGTGCGGTCGAGCGCGGCTTGAACCAGTTTGGCCGCCAAGCCTTCCTGCTGTGCAATGGCACACGTGATAAGCAGCACACAACTCAGCACACCCGGGAGAAACGATGCATTCATGAAGACTGCGTTGGATGCTCTGCCCGCGCAGCAGTTCAAACAGCACTACATAACTTTGCGCCTGGTCTTGCACTTTGCCCCAGATTCCTGCAATCTGGGTGCTCATGACTGCTCCAAAGGAAATCCAGCGCCTCAGCGACCTGTCGTCGCACCAGAAGAAATCAGGCCTCGCCGCGTGGCTGGGCTGGCTGTTCGACGGGCTGGACATGCACATCTACACGCTGGTGGCTACGCCCTTCGTCGCCGCGCTGCTGCTGCAAGCCAACGGCGTCGCAGCTGACCCCAAGGATGTGGACACCAAGGCCTCCATCATCCAGGCCGCCTTCCTCATTGGCTGGGCTCTGGGCGGCGCGGTGTTCGGGCGCATTGGTGACAAGATGGGCCGCAGCCGCGCGCTGGTGCTGACGATCATTTTCTATGCAGGCTTCACGGGCTTGTCTGCGCTCTGCACCGACTGGTGGCACTTGCTCATCTGCCGCTTCTTGTCGGCCCTCGGCATCGGTGGCGAATGGGCCGTGGGCGCTTCGTTGCTCTCCGAGACCTGGCCGAAGAAATGGCGGCCCTGGATCGCGGCCACGCTGCAAACCGCCGTCAACCTGGGCGTGCTGCTGGCCTGTCTAGCGGGCTGGATGCTGCGCCATGATGAGAGCCATCGCCTCATCTTCCTGGTCGGCATTCTGCCTGCGCTGCTGACGCTGTGGATTCGCAAGGCCGTGCCCGAGACCGAGGAATGGGAAGCAGCACGCAGCAAAGTGAAGCCGCCAGGCATCAGCGCATTGTTCGCCCAAGGTGTTTCAGGAACGACTTGGCGTGTGATGATCATTTGCGCGGTGTCGCTGACCGCACACTGGGCCTTCATGTTCTGGCAGCAGTCGCTGATTCGCGCGATGCCCGAGGTGAAGTCGCTGAGCGGTCCCGACCAAACCTATGCCGTGGTCGTGGCACTGATGTGGATCATGGTAGGGTCGATCATTGGCAACTTCGTCGCCGGTGCACTAGCCAAGGTCTGGGGCTATCGCTGGGCGATCGTGACCATGCTAGCCGCCTATGGACTGGCTATGTTCGGCGCTTTCAGCCGCGAGTGGGATCACGACACCATGCTCTGGTGGTATGCGCTGATCGGCCTGTGCCAAGGAGTGTTCGGCTTGTTCACCATGTGCCTGCCGCCGCTCTTTCCAACGCTGATCCGCACTACAGGTGCCGGCTTCTGCTACAACATCGGCCGCATCTTCGCCGCCTTCGGCACGGTGTTCTTCAAGCTCTTCGTTCCCGTCGGCGACTATCGCCAGGCCTTGCTCTACGCAGGCTGGCTGTTCATCCCGGCCGCCTTGGTGGCATTGATGCTGCCGGAGGAAAAGGATGATGTCGGCGAGGTGAATCTCGTCGCTGATTAGGCACCGGCTAAAGGTAGAGCACGTTGTCCCCAACATGCCGTCGTGGCAAGCCGATGGGCTTCGTTCATGCATTGGTTAATGCCAAGGGCTGCGACCCCGTGCGGCGATTGGGGACCAAGCGCCCTACCGCCAGAACTCCGAGCCTATGCTCGAGAATCAGCAGGCAGCTCCCGCTGAATCTCATCCACGCGATAACCAAAGCCGGGACCGCTCAGGGTGCTGAAGTCCACGATGCCCCCACGGCGCTGATAAAGGCCGCGGTGCACGGCCTCTTCAGGTTTCGAGGCAGCGGGGTAGAACTGCATGGCGTTGCACTCCACGCCCTGGATCGTGCCAGCATGAGCGGCCAGCTTCACATGCGGAATCATCGCCAGCATCGGGTTGGTTAAGTCCTGCACCATCAGCGGCATCCCGTGCGCCTTGGCCCAGCAGAGGCTGAGCAGCGCTCCAGTCTGCGTCTTGCAGGTCTTCAGCGCCACACCGCTCCATCCAAGACGGCGACCCAGACGCACAAACTCCCAGTCGTGCGCGCTCTCGTCGAGGAACAGTGGCTTGCGCGCCGACACGCTGCGCACGTCGATCTGATTCGCCTCCAAGTCATAGGGGAAAGGTTGCTCAACATACAACGTGCGCGCATAGATCTCCGGCTCGTCGCGCAGCAGCTTGTCCATGATCTCGTTTACGTAGGCTGGGTCTTTGACCGTGCAGTTGAAGTCCGCGCTGAGCCAGCGAACACCTTTGGCAAAGCCGATGCGACCCACGCGCACCATGCGCTCGAAGTCCCATGGGGCATCAGTACCCCGCAGCTTGATCTTGAGGCAGGTCAAGCCATCGCGCTTCACCCATTCATCCAGCAACACAGGATAGCCGTCGTTCGGTTCGCTGCCGGTGAGGTCCGATTTTTCCAGCGCATCGACACCACCTACCAAGTGCCACACCGGCAGTTGCTTCGGCACGTCCGTGACAAAGTAGTCTTGCGGGTAACGTCCGCTAAACGACAAGTCACTGCCCGCTTCGGCCTCAACAAACGCGCTAAGGTCGCGGTTCATGAAGTCGGCGTTGTAAGTCGCATACACATCGCGGTTGTGCAGCACGCCAAAGGCATCGTGCACGGCGATATCAAAGGCACTGAAGGCCACGAGCGCTCCGAGGTAAGGCATGGGTGCTCCGGTGCTCGCAGCGTTCTCCGATTCGAGCGCGGGCAGCAAATGCTGATGCTGGAAGTCATGGCCAAGCTCCATCGGATGTCCTTGCAAACCGCAGTCCACCAGCAGCTTCGCCACACGCAGAGAAAACGCCTCCATGCGTCGCGCACGCTCAGCGACGGTCAAAGTGCTGGGCCAAACCCAAGACACGCTCAGCGGCGTCTCACCCCAACCCACGGCCGTGCGGCCATCGCGACCTTCGACCGTAACCTTCACGCGCAGACAGACCACGCTGTCGACCGTTTCAGGACCGAACTTCAGCGGCACGCGCAGTGTGATCGGCAGGAAGTAAATAGCGGCTTCGCGAACGCGAATATCAGTGGGCTTCGGCATGAGGCGCGCAGTGTGGGCGGGGATGGTGCGCACTCAACAAAAAGGCGGATGCTTTCGCACCCGCCTTTTCGAAGTCGGTAAGTGAGCCTTCAGTTACGCGAACAGGTCGAGCACTGGCTGGCCCTTGTCGGCGATGGTGAAGGGACGCTTGCTAGGACTGTAAATGACTTGGTCGAGAGGCAGGCCCAGGGCATACGCGATGGAGGCGTTGAGGTCAGGGATCTTGACCTTGTTCTCGACGACCTCGCGGCCTTCCTTGTCGGTCTTGCCGTAGGTGTAGCCACCCTTAACGCCACCGCCAAACATGACGGCGGAGAAGGCCTTGGGGTAGTGATCGCGACCGGCGTTTTGGTTGATGTCGGGTGTGCGACCAAACTCGGAGGTTAGCACGATCAGCGTCTCCTCCAGCAGACCCCGGTTGTAGAGGTCACCGATCAGCGCGGACAAGGCCTTATCTAGCGTGTCGCATCGCTCTGGCACAGCGACGAAATTCGCATTGTGCGTGTCCCAGCCACCGAGGCTGACCTCCACGAAGCGCACACCGCGCTCGACCAAGCGACGGGCGAGCAGGCAGCCCTGGCCAAAGGATTCCTTGCCATACTGAGCGCGCAGTGCGGCGGGCTCTTCGGTGAGGTCGAAGGCCTTCAAGTCTTCCGACTTCATCATGGCCATCGCGTCGTCATACATGTCGGCATAGGCCTTCACGTTGCGATGGGGGAAGGTGCTGCGGAAATCCTTGTCCAAGTCATCAGCCAGCTTCATGCGTGCCTGGAACTTGTCTTCGGTGAGGCCGGGTTGCAGCTTCACATTCTTGAGGCCGTTCTCGGGATTGTTCACATAAAGCGGGGCCTGCGCGGCAGGGAAAAAGCCAGCGCCAGGGTGACGGCTATCATTGCCGATGAAGACGAAGTTTGGCAGCGTGCTGTTGCCGCCGCCTTGGAACACATTGAGCCATGCGCCCATCGCCGGATGACGGATGGTACCGCGCATGTCATAGCTGGTGTGCATCATGTAGTTGCCCTGCTCGTGCGCGCCCTGGGTGGAGGTCACGGAGTTGAGCACGGTGCCGTGATGCATCTGCTGGGCGGTCAGCGGCAGGTATTCGGAAATGCGTACGCCATCGGCGCTAGTCTTGATCGGCTTGGTCGGACCCGCCGTCTCCACACCTTCCTTGGGATCCCAAGTGTCCATGTGGCTCTGACCGCCGCTCATGTAGAGATAGATGACATTCTTGGCCGTGGCGACCTGCTTGAGCTTCGATGACCCCTCGAAGGCAGCAAAGCTTTTGTTGGTGAGCGACTGTCCAAGCAAGCCCACGCCCAGCAGGGAGGAGGCAGTCTTGGCAGCGAAGTCACGACGCGTGATTTCGCCAGAGCGGAGCAGTTGGGTAGCGAGTTCTTGTTTCATAAAAGCAGGGCGCAGGGTGATTATTGAATGAAGATGAATTGCTGCGTGTTCAGCAGCGAGAAGATCAGGTCTTCCATGGTGCTGAGGCCGCTGTCCTGGGCCTTGAGCCACAGTTCTTTTTCACGAGCAGTTGGTTTGCGGGACAGGATGGCCTTGTAGGCAGCCTCGACTTTCTCATCGGGATACGGGGCCTTGTTGACGTTCAGCATGAGCTGGCTGTAGCGGCCGATGATGGCAGGCATGAGCTGACCGTTCATCATGGCGAGAGCCTGGGGCACGCTGGCTTCGTTGTTCGCGTTCTCGATGGTTTCCCGGTCGCTCTGGCCGAACTCACGCAGGTAATGACCGCGCGGCGCAGGGCTTTCAATTTCGGCGGCACGCAGCCAGTTGCGGTTTACCTTGCCGCGCTCTT
>Ga0247833_1004321_pt1 | contig 17822 bp, 15 predicted proteins | sample LaCruzMarch2015__7_FD_187117 | JGI IMG/M metagenome (GOLD analysis project Ga0247833, IMG submission 187117) | Freshwater microbial communities from meromictic Lake La Cruz, Castile-La Mancha, Spain - LaCruzMarch2015_8m | ecosystem: Environmental > Aquatic > Freshwater > Lake | place: Spain... | reverse complement strand
CGGACGGTGGCCAGTTCTTCACCCCGCGCGAGGTGATCCGGGCCATGGTCCACACGGTGAAGCCCAAACTTGGGCAAACTGTTTACGACCCCTGCTGCGGCACTGGCGGCTTCCTTGCCATCGCCTACGAACACATCGCACGCAATCTCGGTTCAAGCCCGCTGAGCACGGACATCGAGACGCTGAAGCACGACACTTTCTTCGGCCGCGAGAAAGAGAATCTGGTGCTGCCGATCGCGCTGGCCAACCTCGTGCTGCATGGCATCGACCAGCCCAACTTGTGGCATGGCAACTCCCTGACCCGCCGCGCGACATACGCCGCCCTGTTCAACAAGGCTCCGAAGCAGTTCGACGTGATCCTGACCAATCCGCCCTTTGGCGGAAAGGAAGGCAAGGACGCCCAGAAGAACTTCGCATTCGAGACCAGTTCCACGCAGGTCCTGTTCGTGCAGGATATTCTGGGTGAGTTGGCACAGAAGGGCACCTGCGCCATCGTCCTGGACGAAGGCATGCTGTTTCGGACGAATGAAAGCTCTTTCGTTGAGACCAAGCGCAAACTGGTCGATGAATGCGACCTTTGGGCGATCGTCAGCTTGCCAGGCGGTGTGTTTTCGACCGCCGGGGCGGGCGTCAAGACGAACCTGCTGTTCTTTACCAAGGGCAAGAAAACCCAAAAGATCTGGTACTATGACCTGTCGAACGTGAAGGTGGGCAAGAAGACGCCCCTTACGTTGGCCCATTTTGGCTTCGGCAAGGACGGCAGTGTTCTGCCCGATGCTGAGCTGCCTTCGACGCTGACTGCAGAATGGCAAGAGGACGAGGCAAATGCCGGCACGCCATATCCGAGCTATGCCCGAATGCTTTCTCAGATGGGAACGCCGGGCGCTGACAGCCCGGTCTCTTGGACCGTTGATTTCGCCGCGCGTCGAGAAAAGGCTCGGGAGGAAATGAAGCCTCTCCTCGATCGGGCAAGGCAGCTCAAGGACGAAGTTGTCGACCTCAAGGAAGACCTCAAGCGCTTGAAAAAGGGCAAAGCTGCTGGTGAGGTTATCGATGCGCTGAACATCAAGATCGCAGAGGCGGAGAAAGCCTACCGCGATCTTGAGACGCAGGCTGCAAACATCGACGCGGCAGTGTTCGATTTGAAGGCCGTCAATCCGAGCGTCGTGGCCCAAGTTGACAATCGCACGCCGACGGAGATCATCGAGAGCATCAACGCACAGGGCCGCATCGTGAGTGATGCCTTGGCGAGGCTATCAGCTTTAGTCGCTGATGATCTTGCAGCACAGCTGTCGGCAGAAAGCGTTGAATAACATAGAGTTTTCGATGTGTCGGCCTCTGGCAGGCCCGTTCGCGGGCCTTTTGTTGTCTGGGACCCCGGGCAAGGGTGCAGCCGCCTGATTTCCGATCCCGGTTCCTTTTCTATCCAATCGGAACTGAACGCCGAACAATGTCAAAATCACGCTGAAAATTGTTGAATATCAATTTGATACCTGAAACGAACCGGACCTCGTGCGGTTAACAGGTCCGGAGAATATCGGCCCGGAGAGAACGCTTCCGAGGCTTCTTGCGCTGCGGCCGGTTAACAGCTCCACCCGCATAACCCCCGAAAACAACGGAAAAATCCGGCCACAGCCGGATCGGGAGAACGCTTTCGCGAGGGCAAGTGGCGGAAGCGGTGGGATTCGAACCCACGGTGGGGTTCCCCCCACGCTAGTTTTCAAGACTAGAGCCTTAAACCACTCGGCCACACTTCCCTACCGTTCGCGCGTCGGGGGGGGCACCGCTGCGGGTCGGTTCGGCCCGTTGGTGCGGGACCGCGTCCGGCGTGGGAGTGCTTGTAACTCCATTCGAGGGATATCGTCCAGCGGCGGCGGATCGTGCAGATCATTCCGGGCCAGATCACCCCGGACCGGACGACCCCGGGGCAACCGGATGCGGTCGTTGGCATGCCGCAGTCGGGGCCGCGTCCGTGGAGTTTCGCCTGCCGACCTGACCGGCCCGCCGGATCGCGCGGCTTGCGAACGCCGATCTGAGCGGTTTCGCGGCAAACCGGCCCGATCGGGCACGGAGAATTCCGCCGAACCCGCCGGGTCCACTTCCCACTCGGACGACCTGAGGGTATGGTGCTTCATAGCTGCGGGTTTCGGCGGCGGGGCGGAAACCCCTGGCGGAAACGACGCGCACGAACAACGGGCGGAAACCACCGTCAGGGTGGCGGCAGACAAGCGCGGCACAGAACGCGCGGGCATCGGGGGCTGGAATGGCAGGATCATGGGTGGGGCGGATCGCCTTGATGGCGGCACTCGGGGCCGGGCTGCCGGGCTGTGAACAGGGGGCCGGTCCGTTCAAGGGCAACGGTTTGTTCAAGGCGGCGGGCGACCGGGCCGGGGGCGCGGCCAGTGCCGATGCGGTCACGACGGCAACCTCCGTCAAGCTGGTGGATCGCGACGTCGAGGCGCCCGAGGTGTTTCAGGTCACCGATCAGGCGCTGTGGGACGGGCGCCCGTCGCTTGGCGGCGTCTGGGTGGCCTCGCCCGATGCGGTCGATCCGGAACGGGTGATCCTGCGCAACACCGCCAACGGCAAGTTCGTGATCGGGGCGCTGTTCCGGCGCGAGCGGGACAACCCGGGGCCCGCGCTGCAGATCTCGTCGGATGCGGCGGCGGCGCTCGGCCTGTTGGCGGGGCAACCGGCAAGCCTGCAGGTGACGGCCCTGCGGCGCGAAGAAGAGACCGCGACGCCGCCCGATGCGACAAAGCCCATCCTGGACGCGGCAGAGGCGGTGCAAACCACCCCGCTCGACCCGGTGGCCGTGGCCGGGGCTGCGATCGACAGGGCCGAGGGCAAGACCGGCGCGATCATCGGGGACACCGGTCAGCCGGTCCTGCAGACCGCCCCCGCATCCCCGGCCGCGCCACAAACCCCGGCCGCCGGGGCACCCGCCCCCAAACCGGCTGCCCAGACACCTGGAAACGGTGGCGCACAACTGATCCAGATCGGCATCTTCTCGGTCGAGGCCAATGCCAAGCGCGCGGTGGACACGCTGGTGAAATCCGGTGTGGCCGCCGACCTGCGGCGCGAGGAAACCCAGGGCAAGGCATTCTGGAGCGTCACCGCGCGCGGCGACGGCACCACCCTGGGCAAGGTCAAGGCTGCGGGCTTTGCCGATGCCTATGTCCTGAAACGCTGAACCTGCGGAGACATCCGATGCGCCTGATCCTGTTTGTCGTTGCCCTCACGCTCGCCGCCCTGCCCGCGCGCGCCTTCGACACGTCGGCCACGTCGGCCTGGGTCTATGACATGACCACCCACACCGTGCTGATGGACAAGAACGGCGAGGTTCCTTTGCCGCCCGCCTCGATGTCGAAACTGATGACGATCAACATGCTGTTCGAGGCGCTGAAGGATGGCCGCGTCAGCATGGACACCACCTTTCCGGTGTCGTCCCGCGCCACCGCGATGACCGCACAGGGCGCATCGACGATGTATCTGCAGGAAAGCGACCGCCCCACCGTGGCCGACCTGCTGCATGGCATGATCGTCAACTCGGGCGGCGATGCCTGCATCGTGGTGGCCGAAGGGCTGGCGGGCAGCGAAGAGGCGTTTGCGGCCCAGATGACCGAACGGGCCCGCGCGTTGGGGCTGGAACACTCGGTCTTCAAGAATTCGTCGGGATGGCCCGCGCCCGGTCACCAGATGAGCCTGAAGGACATCGCCCTGCTGTCGCGCCGCCTGATCGAAGAGTTTCCCGAGTATTACCCGCTGTTTGCCGAGACCGACTACAATTACAAGGATCGCGCGCCCGCCAATGCCCGCAACCGCAACCCGCTTCTGGATCTGGGCATCGGGGCCGACGGGCTGAAGACCGGCCATACCACCGAGGCGGGCTATGGTCTGGCCGGGTCGGTAAAGCAGGGCAACCGGCGGATCATTCTGGTCATTTCGGGCCTCGCGTCGGACAGGGAACGCGCCGAAGAGGCGGAAAAGATCACCTCCTGGGCGTTTCGCCAGTTCACCTTGAAAACCGTGGCCAGGGCGGGCACGCGGCTGGCCGAGGCAGAAGTGTTCATGGGCGCGGACGACACGGTGGGTCTGGTGCCCGCAACCGACCTGCAACTGCTGGTGCCCGCCCTGATGCAGGATGGCGTGACGGCCGATGTGGTCTATACCGGCCCGCTGACCGCGCCGATCACCAGGGGCGCGCAGGTCGCCGATCTGGTGATCCGCATTCCCGACCTGCCCGAACGGCGCGTGCCGCTGCTGGCCGAGGCGGACGTCGCGCGCGGCGGTTTCCTGACCCGCCTTTCGGCGGCGGCGGCGCACCTGAAGGCGCGCTATCTGGATCAGGCCCCGGCCAGTTGAAGGGCCGATAGGGTGACGGGACGGTTCCTCAGCCTTGAAGGCATCGACGGGTCGGGCAAATCAACCCAGGCCCGCCTGCTGGCCGAAAACCTGCGCGCCCTTCGCCTGCCCGTCATCCTGACCCGCGAACCGGGGGGATCTCCGGGGGCCGAGGACATCCGCCGTCTGGTGCTGCAGGGCGATCCGGACCGCTGGTCGCCGGAAACCGAGGCGCTGTTGTTCACCGCAGCGCGCCGCGACCATCTGGAAAAGACGATCCGGCCCGCGCTGGACCGGGGCGAGATCGTCATCACCGACCGGTTCGCCGACAGCACCCGGATCTATCAGGGCCTGCGCGGCAAGCTGGACACGGTGAACCGCCTGCACGACCTGATGATCGCCATCGATCCCGACCTGACGTTCCTGATCGACATCGACCCCGCCCTCGGCCTGTCGCGCGCGGTGGCCCGCGCCGGGCCGGAACAGCGGTTCGAAGAGATGGGGCTGGCCCTGCAGACCGCGATGCGCGCCGGCTTTCTGGACCTTGCCGCCCGCCACCCCCGTTTTGCCGTGATCGACGGGGCGCGGGGGCCCGAAGCGGTGGCGACAGACATCTTCGCCCGGGCCCGCGCCCATCTGGGGGTCTGACCGATGCCGTCGATCTACCTCGCCGATTTCCCCGAACCAGACCGCATCGACGGCGCCCCGCACCCCCGCGAAACCGCGCAGTTGTTCGGTCATCGCTCAGCGCAAGAGGAATACCTTGCCAGCTACACTTCGGGCCGCGCGCATCACGCCTGGCTGATCACCGGCCCGCAAGGCATCGGCAAGGCGACGCTCGCGTGGAAGATCGCCCGATTCCTGCTTGCCACCCCGCCCGACGACGGCGGCATGTTCGCCCCGCCGCCGCCGCAAAACCTTGATGTCCCACATGATCACCCGGTATCCCGTCGCCTGCGCGCGCTGTCCGAGCCGGGGATCTTCCTGCTGCGACGCGGGTTGAACCAGACGGAAACCGCCCTGTCGCAGATCATCAGTGTCGATGACGTGCGCGAGATGAAAGAATATTTCCAGCACAAGACGACCGAGGACACCCGCCGTGTCTGCATCATCGACGCCGCCGATGACCTGAACCCCAACGCCGCCAACGCCCTCTTGAAGCTGCTGGAGGAGCCCCCCGCCGGCGTCACCTTCCTGCTGCTGTCTCACGCGCCGTTCCGCCTTCTGCCCACCATCCGCTCGCGCTGCCGCGAGTTGCGCCTGTCGCCGCTGGCCCCGCAAGACCTGTCCGACGCGCTGACCGCCGCCGGGGGCACGGTGGACCCAGCCGATCGCACCGCCCTTGCCGAACTGGCAGGCGGGTCGGTGGGCGAGGCGTTCCGCCTGACCAACGCCGACGGGCTCGAGCTTTACGCCAGACTGATCGCCACCTTCGCCACCCTGCCCCGGCTCGACCGCCCCCGCGCGCTGGCGCTGACCGAGATCGGCCAGGGCCGCGCCAACGCCCCGCGCTTTGACCTGATCCTGACCCTGCTCGATCTGTTCCTCGCCCGTCTGGCCCGCGCGGGCAGCATCGGCCGGACCCCGCCCGAGGCGGCAAAGGGCGAGGCCGCGCTGATCGCCCGCCTGTCCCCCACGCCCCAGGCCGCCCGCCAATGGGCCGACCTGGCGCAATCCCTCGGCAACCGGGCCCGGCGCGGCAAGGCGGTGAACCTTGACCCTGCCGCGCTTCTGATGGATATGGTTCTCAAGATCGACGAGACGGCGGGCGCCCTGCTGGCCCAAAGGTAATTCCGATGCCAAGCGATGCCCACCCCGAAATCGTCGACAGCCACTGCCACCTCGATTTCCCGGAACTGATCGCCGACCTGCCCGCCGTGCTGTCCCGCGCGCAGCGCGCAGGCGTGACCCGGATGGTCACCATCTGCACGCGCCTGCGCCATGAACCCCGGGTCCGCGCCATCGCCGAAGCGAACCCGATGGTCTACTACGCCGCCGGTACCCACCCGATGAGCGCCGCCGAGGAACCCCTTGTCACCGTTGACGAACTGGTGGCGCTGGCCCGGCATCCGAAATTCGTGGGCATCGGCGAGACGGGGCTGGATTACCACTACACCGCCGACAGCGCCGCGATCCAGAAAACCTCGCTTCGCCTGCATATCGAAGCCGCCCAGATCACCGGCCTGCCGCTGATCATCCATGCCCGCGCCGCCGATGGCGACATGGCGCAGATCCTGACGGACGGCATGAAGGCCGCCCCCTTCGCCTGCGTGATGCACTGCTTTTCCTCCGGCGAGGCGCTTGCGAAAACCGCGATCGACCTCGGCTTCTATCTTTCGATGTCGGGTATCGCGACCTTCCCCAAATCCGCCGAATTGCGCGCGATCTTTGCCGCCGCCCCGGTCAGCCGCATCCTGCTGGAAACCGACAGCCCCTACCTCGCCCCGATCCCGCATCGCGGCAAGCGCAACGAACCCGCCTACGCCGCCTTCACTGCCCGGGCCGGGGCCGCCCTCTGCGGCTTGACCGAGGCGGAGTTCGCCGCCCAGACCACGGCCAATTTCGACCGCCTGTTCCCCAAGGCCGCCCCGGTCCGCGAACCGGACGTCACGGCCTTCGCGGCCCAGGCCCGCTCCTGATGGCCACCCTCACCTTCACCTTGCTTGGTTGCGGTTCCTCGGGCGGTGTGCCCCGCCTGGGTGGCGAATGGGGCGACTGCGACCCGCAGAACCCGAAAAACCGCCGCCGCCGCTGCTCGCTCCTGGTGCAGCGCAGCACCGTTCAGGGCACCACCGCCGTCCTGATCGACACCTCGCCCGACATGCGCGACCAACTGCTCGACGCCGGGGTGGGCGCGCTGGATGCCGTCGTCTACACCCATTCGCATGCCGACCACGTGCATGGCATCGACGACCTGCGGCAGATCGTGTTCAACACGCGCAAACGCCTGCCGGTCTGGGCCGATGGGCCGACGCAAGACGCGCTGATCGCCCGGTTCGCCTATGCCTTCATCCAGCCCGAAGGCTCGCCCTATCCGGCCATTCTGGACATGCACACCCTGTCCGGCCCGCTGACCGTCAGCGGGGCGGGCGGCGACGTGACCCTGACCCCGTTTCGCGCCGAACACGGGTCGATGGATGCGCTCGGGTTTCGCATCGCGGATCTGGCCTATCTGCCCGACGCCATCGAAATTCCGCCCGAAAGCTGGCGTATGCTGGAAAACCTCGACTGCTGGGTGGTGGACGCGCTGCGCCGCAAGCCGCACCCGACGCATGCCCACCTCGCCCTGACGCTGGACTGGATCGCGCGGGCCAGACCCGCCCGCGCCGTGCTGACCAACCTGCACATCGACCTCGACTATGCCACCCTGCTGACCGAGCTGCCCGCACATATCCGACCCGCCCACGACGGCCTGACGATCCGCTACGAGCTGCCTGATTGAGCGCGCTGCTCGACGTCATCCTGCCGGTTTTCCTGATCATCGGGTTTGGCCATGCCGCCGCGCGGTTCGGCCTGTTCAACGAGCCGGGCGTCGATGGCATCATGCGCTATGCGCAGAACTTCGCGGCCCCCTGCCTGCTGTTCTGGTCGATCGCCAATCTCGACCTCGGGGCGGCCTACAACACCGGTCTGCTGGTCAGCTTCTACACCGGCGCCTTTGCGGGGTTCGCCGCCGGGTTCTTCGGGGCAAGGCTGCTGTTCGACCGCCCCCTGACCGATTCGGTCGCCATCGGCTTTGCCTGCCTGTTTTCCAACTCGCTGCTGCTGGGTCTGCCGATCACCGAACGCGCCTATGGCACCGCAGCACTTCAGGGCAACTACGCGATCATCTCGGTCCATGCGCCGCTGTTGTATGGCTTCGGCATCTGCCTGATGGAGTGGGCGCGCAGTCGCGGGCAGGGGCTGTCGGCCCCGGCGCTGGCGCTGCAGGTCACCCGCGCGATCTTTCTGCAGCCGCTGGTCATCGGCATCACGCTGGGGTTCGTGGTGAACCTGTCGGGCCAACCGCTGCCCGGCGTTGTGGCTGCGGCGGTCGAGATGATGGCCCGCACCGCGATCCCGACTGCGCTGTTCGGCTTGGGCGGCGTGCTGGTCCGCTACCGCCCCGAAGGCGACCGCGCCACCATCGCGATGGTCTGCGCCGCCTCGCTGATCCTGCATCCGGCGGTCACCTACGGCGTGGCCCGCCTGTTCGACCTTGACACCCCCAGCCTGCGGTCCGCCGTGGTGACTGCGGCCATGGCCCCCGGCGTCAACGCCTACATGTTCGCGCATCTTTATGGCGTGGGCAAACGGGTGGCGGCATCCTCGGTGCTGGTGGCCACGGCGCTATCGATCCTGACGATCTGGGGCTGGCTCGCGATCCTGCCCTGACAAAGCGCAGGGCCGGTCCGGCAACCGAAGCCTGTCCGCGTCGCAAGTCCCCCGATTCGATTGACCGGCGGGAGATACCTTGGCAACCTTTTGCGAAGCCATATTTTCAAGACACATCCATACCGACATCGCAAGAGGCCGAGAATGTATCTTTGTGAAAGGATTAGACAGGGCGATCAATATACCGCTGCCCAATTCGTCACGCTTCAGCGGTTTGTGGCAAACCTGCGCGCCCAAGCCAGCCCCCACATCACGTCGGAGGCACGCCTGCAGGGCTACTTCGCCACCAGCGCGGATCGCGACCCCGACCAGTCGAACCGGGAGTCCGCCGACCTCATCCGCCGCATGGACGAAATCAGGACCCAGCTTGTCACGATGGGCCTGCCGGAGGCGTCGATCTACCGGGTCGGTGTCGCGCATGATCCCCGATCCGGCGGCGATATCGTGCTGACCTCCGGCTCGATCTGGGATCTCAGCAAACCGAGTTCCTCGCCGCCCGTCGCGCTGCCACCAGACCACCCCGATGCCAGCCAGGCCGGCACCCGCCCCCGATATCAGGGGTCCGAAGACGACGTGGAAAGCGAGGTGTCGTTCGACCCGAAAGACAAGGAGATCAAGACCGAGGTCAAGGTGACCTACAAGGCGGGGGGGCTTCCCTCGGCCCGGATCCTTGCGGTGACCATGGCGATCGGCCCGGACGGGCGGTTGGCAGAGGTTGGCACCGAGCTGAAGCTGTTCAAGGAAAAGATCGTCAAAAGCTGGGCAGCGGGGATTTTCAAGGATGTGCAGTTTTCGGTCAAAGTGACCTCGACCTACAACATCGAGAAAGAGGAGCTGAAAACCAAGCTGAAGGGCGCTCTGGATGCGGATATCGGCGTTCCGAATACAGAATTCCGGATCGGCACCGAGCTTTCGGGCTATGTGGATGCCGCAGGCAAACCGGGTGTCGCGCTGAACCTCACGCTGTTCAAGTTCTAGGTTCACGTCCCGATGACCCGCTGCGCGCGGCACCTTGAGCACTGCCAGACCGGGCGAGTGCGGGCAAATTCCTGAACGCGCCGGACGATCTGGTGCGGATGAAAGGACTCGAACCTTCACGGGAGTTACCCCACAGCGACCTCAACGCTGCGCGTCTACCAATTCCGCCACATCCGCACGTGATCTTCAGGTAGGCATAGGCTGTCTAGCGTCCCGGCCTGGCGAAGAAAAGGGGGTTTGTCGGGCGATTGCGCAACAAACCCGGCTTCCTCGCAGCGTGACGGGCCCCCAAGGCCAGGGGCCCCCAAGGTCAGGGGCCCGCAGGATCAGGGATTGGTGCCGGTCGCCGTCGCCGGTGCGGTCGCGGGCGGCGTCAGCGAAAACACCGGCAGCACCTGGGTCGTGGCGGCCTCCGGGTCGGGCTTGCCGCCCACGCTGTAGGCCGCCTTGCGGATCAGGGCCGCCCGGTCCGGCAGGCCCGGCGCGAACACTTCGGTGCCCGCCGCCGCAGCCTCCAGCCCGGTTTCATACCACGCGAGCGCCAGATCGGCGCGCTGCGTGGCCCCGAACCCCTGCGACAGGTGGTGGCCGACCAATTCGGCATACCCCTTTTCACCAAGCGCCGTCAGCAGCAGCGCCGACCCGATCGCCACGTCCAGCTTGTCGGTGGTATAGCCGACCCCCAGACAGATTTTCGCCGTCGCGGCCAGTTGCGCCGGAGCCATGCCGCTGGTCAGCACGAAGGCAGAGGTCGAGTTCAACACCTCGTCGCGCGGCTGCAGCGACAGGGCGGCAACCTGCGGCGCCAGAACCGGGCCGAAAGCCTGGCACTGTTCCGAGATTTGCGCGGGCGTCGCCCCGGCCACTTTGCCGGCCAGATCTTCGCCCTGCGCCATCGCATAGGTCCGCGCAAGGCAGAACTGCTCGCTCAGCGCCACGTTGGGATCCTGCATCGCGGCGACGGTGGTATAGCCGCCATTGGTGTTGGTCAGCAGGCTGACCTTGTTGCACTGCGAGGCGAGCGAGACCTGGGTCGCCGCCTGCGCCATGAATGTGGGCAGGGCGGCAGCGGCCGCGGCCGGTTCGGCCACCTGCGCGACAGGGTTCACCGGGGCCGCGACCACCGCTGTCGCCGCCGGAACGGCGACCGGTGCCGCAGGGGCGGCTGCCACGGTGCCAGCGGGCACGATCCCGAACTTTTCGTCCCGGTAGGTCAGCAACAGCCCGCGCACCCCCATCGGGTTGCTCGCGATCGCCTGATAGGTCGCGGCCCCGCCGGCCTGCGCGCGGTAATACGACGTCACCAGAAACTCGCGCTCGAAATCGGTCAACTGCCCGGTGGCCGGATATCCCATCACCGCCTGATATTCCGAAATCGCCGCCCGGGACTTCGGCCCGATCGACCCGTCCGGCGTGCCCACCGGAAACCCGAAGTAATTCAGCGAGACCTGCACCTCGCGATTGGCCGTGCGCTGCGCCGAGCTGACCGACGGCGTCGACGACGTGGAGCGATAGGTCTTGGTTTTCGCCCGGTTCTTGTTGGCCTCGTTGACGATCACCCCGCCGATGATGCCCCCCACGATGCCGCCCACCAGCGCGTCGCCGTCGGCCATCACGGGCTCCGCCCGCCCGATCATCAGCGACGTCACGACACAGGCCGTTGCAATTGCTTTCAGTTTCACCGCAAAATCCTTTCACAAACGGAATCATTGACAAAACGATACCACAGATCGCCGAAATCCAAAGGCATCTCGCCGACCCGCCCGCCGCGCCCGAAAGGCCCCGATGCCGCCTCCCGACTGGACCACGCTGCCCGGCCTTGCGCCCTACCCCGAAACGCTGGCCGCGATGGAAACCCGTGCCGCAGCCATCGCCGACGGCACGGCACCCGAGGCGATCTGGCTGCTGGAGCACCCGCCGCTCTATACCGCAGGCACCAGCGCAAAGCCCGCCGACCTGACCGACCCCCACCGCTTTCCGGTCTACAGCGCCGGGCGCGGCGGGCAATACACCTACCACGGGCCGGGGCAGCGGGTGGCCTATGTCATGCTCGACCTCAACCACCGGGGCCGGGACGTGCGGCAGTTCGTGTGCAGCCTGGAAAACTGGGTCATCGGTACTTTGGCGGAATTCAACGTCACGGGGATGCGCCGCGCCGGCCGGGTCGGGGTGTGGGTGACCCGCCCCGACCGCCCCCCGAACCGAGACGGCACCCCGCACGAGGCAAAGATCGCGGCCATCGGCGTCAAGCTGCGCCGCTGGGTGTCCTTTCATGGCCTGTCGATCAACGTGGAACCCGACCTGAGCCATTTCGACGGCATCGTGCCCTGCGGCCTCCGCGACCATGGAGTGACCAGCCTCGTCGACCTCGGCTTGCCGGTCACGATGGCTGATCTCGACACCGCGCTGAAGCGCAGCTTTACCCGCGCGTTTGCCGCCTGACGAGGCGGCGGTGCGCGATCTGCCGCGCCTGCGGCAATCTGCCCCGGCCTTTGGGCGATCACCCTTGCGTTTTGTTGATCTGCGTCAAAGTGAGAGATTGCTCCGCCCCGGTCTGGCGTCTAGAAACATGGCATCATTGGTGCCGGATTCCCGTTTGGCGCTAACCCGTTCACCCATCGCAGGAGGCACGCATGGCCGACGCAGCCATTCATGGCCACGACCATGACGACACCAAGGGGTTCTTCACCCGCTGGTTCATGTCCACCAATCACAAGGACATCGGTATTCTCTATCTGTTTACCGGCGGGTTCGTTGGGCTGATTTCGGTGATCTTCACCGTCTACATGCGGATGGAACTGATGAACCCCGGCGTGCAGTACATGTGCGAAGAAGGCATGCGGCTGGTGGCCGACGCCTCGCAGACCTGCTCGGCGAACGGCCATCTGTGGAACGTGACCATCACCGCCCACGGCATCCTGATGATGTTCTTCGTGGTGATCCCGGCGCTGTTCGGCGGCTTCGGCAACTATTTCATGCCGCTGCAGATCGGCGCTCCGGACATGGCGTTTCCGCGCCTGAACAACCTGTCCTACTGGATGTATGTCGCAGGCACCGCACTGGCCATCATGTCGGTGTTCGCGCCGGGCGAAGGCGGGCAGCCGGGCTTTGGCGGCGGCTGGGTTCTTTATCCGCCGCTGTCGATCCAGGACCCCGACAGCTATGCCATCGACCTTGCGATCTTCGCCGTCCACCTGTCGGGGGCCTCGTCGATCCTGGGCGCAATCAACATGATCACCACCTTCCTGAACATGCGCGCGCCGGGGATGACTCTCCACAAGGTGCCGCTGTTCGGATGGTCGATCTTCGTCACTGCCTGGCTGATCCTGCTGAGCCTGCCGGTGCTGGCGGGCGCGATCACCATGCTGCTGACCGACCACCAGTTCGGCACCACCTTCTTCAAACCCGAAGGCGGCGGCGACCCAGTTCTGTTCCAGCACATCCTGTGGTTCTTCGGCCACCCCGAGGTGTACATCATCATCCTGCCCGCTTTCGGGATCATTTCGCAGGTCATCGCGACGTTCTCGAAAAAACCGATCTTCGGTTATCTGCCGATGGTCTATGCGATGGTCGCAATCGGCGTGCTCGGCTTCGTCGTCTGGGCGCACCACATGTATACGGCGGGCCTCTCGCTGACCCAGCAAAGCTACTTCATGCTGGCGACGATGGTCATCGCGGTGCCCACGGGGATCAAGATCTTCTCTTGGATCGCGACGATGTGGGGCGGCAGCATCGAGTTCAAGACCCCGATGCTGTGGGCCTTCGGCTTCCTGTTCCTGTTCACCGTCGGCGGCGTGACCGGGATCGTGCTCAGCCAGGCACCCATCGACCGCGCCTACCACGACACCTACTATGTGGTGGCCCACTTCCACTATGTGATGAGCCTTGGGGCGGTGTTCGGCATCTTCGCCGGCATCTATTTCTGGATGGGCAAGATGTCGGGGCGGCAATACCCCGAATGGGCCGGCAAGCTGCATTTCTGGGCAATGTTCGTCGGATCGAACCTGACGTTCTTCCCGCAGCATTTCCTGGGCCGTCAGGGCATGCCGCGCCGCTACATCGACTACCCCGAGGCGTTCGCTTACTGGAACTGGTTCTCGTCGGTCGGTGCGTTCCTGTCCTTCGCCAGCTTCGTGTTCTTCATCGGCGTGGTGTTCTGGACCCTGATGTATGGCCGCAAGATCACCCAGAACAACCCGTGGAACGAATACGCCGACACGCTGGAATGGACCCTGCCCTGCCCGCCGCCCGAACACACGTTCGAGCAGTTGCCGAAGCAAAGCGACTGGGACAAGGGCCACGCCCACTGACCCCAAGAAAGGCCCCGGAGAAATCCGGGGCCTTTTTTCCCGCCGCAAGGTGACCGACCCGGCGGGATTGCGGGCGATGCGCCGCCACAAGCCCATGCCACGCAGAACGTCGCGCGCGCCCTCTTCCCTAAGCCTCAGGCCCCGCTACACTCCCGCAATGCCTTACGAATACCTCCCCGCCCCCCCGACAGAAACGCACCTGCATCTCTGGCCCCACCGCTCGCTGCCCAAGCGGGGCTTTGCCGGGTTCATCGCGGCGACCGCCGCCCTGATCGCCGTTCCCCTGCTCAGCCTGATCGGCAACCCCGCGCTTTGGGTTCTGCTGCCGTTTCTGGTCGCCGCCGTCGCGGGCATCTGGTTGGCCATTCAGCGCAGCTATCGCGACGGCGAGATTGTCGAGGACCTGCACCTGACTTCCGACCTGATCACCCTGACCCGCCACGGCCCGCGCGGTCGACGTCAGGACTGGCAGGGCAACCCGCACTGGCTGCGCCTGACCCTGCACCCGACCGCAGGCCCGGTGCCGAACTACCTGACGATGAAGGCCGAGGGGCGCGAGGTTGAACTGGGGGCGTTCCTGTCGGAAGACGAACGCATCGCCCTGCGTGCCGATCTGGACCGGCGATTGTCGGCGCTGCGCTGATCGCGCCGTGGTGTCGGGACGGGTGCCCATGAGACAGCCGACGCAAAGGCGACGGCGGGATTGCTGCCTACCCCAGCCGCGCCTTGACCATCGGCCCCACCGCCCCGAAATCCATCTGCCCGGTGTGGCGGCCCTTCAACACCGCGATCACCCGCCCCATGTCGCGGATACCGGCGGCCCCGGTTTCGGCAATGGCGGCGGCGATTGCCGCCTCGACTTCCGCGCCATCCAGTTGCCTCGGCAGGAATTCCTCGATCACCCCGACTTCGGCCAGCTCTTTCTCGGCCAGTTCCAGCCGCCCGCCCTCTTCATAGGCGCGCGCCGACTCCTGGCGCTGTTTCACCAGCTTGCCCAGAATCGACAGGATGTCCTCCTCGCTGACCAACCCCTCGGCCCCGTCGCTGCGGTTGGCAATCTCGCGGTCCTTGATCGCGGCATTCACCAGCCGCAACGTCGAAAGACGGTCCGCCTGTTTGGCCTTCATCGCCTCTTTCAGCGCCCCTTGCAGGCGGTCGCGCAAAGACATCGGTCCGATCCTCATGGTGTTCCCCTGATCAGCATACCGCGACCAACCGCCAGAGACAACCGCACTGATTTCCGGCAACCTTATGAATTCCATCATAAAATCATTTTCCACCGTCGCTTGACCCCGCCGGTCCGCGCCCTTAGTGTCCGGCAACTTTGACCCTAGGGAGTCGTCCCGATGCCGAGTTCGATGCCCAGCCCGAAACCGACCGCCTGCCTGGCGCTGGCCGACGGATCGGTGTTCTTTGGCAAAGGGTTCGGGGCGACCGGCGAAACCGTCGCCGAACTGGTGTTCAACACCGCGATGACCGGCTATCAGGAAATCATGACCGACCCCAGCTATGCCGGGCAGGTGGTCACCTTCACCTTCCCCCACATCGGCAATGTCGGCACCACGGCACAGGACGATGAAACCGCCGATCCGGTCGCGGCCGGGATGGTGGCGAAGTGGGACCCGACAGAGCCGTCGAACTGGCGGGCCACCGGCGATCTGGCAGGCTGGCTGCTGGCCAAGGGCCGCATCGGCATCGCCGGCATCGACACCCGCCGTCTGACCCGCGCCATCCGGCAGCAGGGCACGCCGCATGTGGCCCTGGCCCATGATCCGCAGGGCAATTTCGATCTGGGTCGCCTCGTGGCCCGGGCACGCGGCTGGTCCGGCATGGTCGGGCTGGATCTGGCGCGCGGGGTGTCCTGCACCCAGTCCTATCGCTGGGACGAACAACGCTGGGCCTGGCCTGACGGCTATACCCGCCGCACCGGCCCCGGCCTGCGCGTGGTCGCACTGGATTACGGCGCAAAACGCAACATCCTGCGCTGCCTTGCGTCATCGGGCTGCGAGGTGACCGTGCTGCCCGCCACCGCGACCGCCGCCGAGGTGCTGGCGCTGAACCCCGAAGGCGTGTTCCTGTCGAACGGGCCGGGCGATCCGGCGGCGACCGGGGCCTATGCGGTGCCGATGATCCGGGGCGTGCTGGCCGCCGACCTGCCGGTGTTCGGCATCTGTCTGGGGCATCAGATGCTGGCGCTCGCCCTCGGGGCGCAGACGATCAAGATGAACCACGGCCACCACGGCGCCAACCATCCGGTCAAGGATCTGGAGACCGGAAAGGTCGAGATCACCTCGATGAACCATGGCTTTACCGTCGACAGCCAGACCCTGCCGCGCGGGGTGCGCGAAACCCATGTCTCGCTGTTCGACGGATCGAACTGCGGCATCCGGATGGACGGCAAGCCGGTCTTCTCCGTCCAGTATCACCCGGAAGCCTCGCCCGGCCCGCAGGACAGCTATTACCTGTTCGACCGGTTCGCCGCCGCGATGCGGGCCCGGCGCGCCGGGTGAAAATGCGGGCGGCGTTTACCGCTTCTTAACCACCCGTTAACCTAGCTGCAGCGATCCTGATCGGGCTTCTTTGCTCTGGGGGCCGCATGTCCGTCCTGCCGCTTTCCATGCTGCCCGACCCCCCACGACGGGCCATCGCGGCGGTCATGCCGCCGACAGCGGCTGCGGCACCCCCCGGGGTGCCTTTGGGGGCGTGCCTGCTGGCCGACGGGGTGGTGGCCCCGCATGTGCTGGTGCAGGCGCTGTCGGCGCAGGGGCGGCTTGCCGATCATCTTTTGCGGCGCCATCTGGTGGACGAGGACCGGTTCTATCCGGCGCTCGCCCGACATCACGGCCTTGGCATGGCCGATTTCGCCGCGATCCCGCCCGATCCCGGTCTGATCGACCGGTTGGGGGCAACGGTCTGTCTGGCGCGCGGCCTCTTGCCATGGGTCCGGGCCGGGGACGTCACCGTGATCGCCGCCCACGACCCGGCAGAGTATGCCCGCAACCTGACCCGGCTGACCGACCTGTTCGGCCCGGTCGCCCTCGCTCTGACCTCTCCGCGCCGGTTGGAGGCGGCGGTGCTGCAGGTCCGCGGGCCGCTGCTGGCGCGCGCATCCGAACACACTGTTCCAGCGGGGGAAAGCTGCCGGGGCTGGACCGCCGCGTGTTCTGCAAGGCTGATGCTGGCGTGCATGGCGCTTGCAGGTGCCGCCACCCTCTGGCCGCAGGCGGTGCTTGCAGTTCTGCTAGGCTGGACCGTGGCGATGCTGCTTGGCACGATGGCGCTCCGGGCGGCGGTCCTGTGGCTGACGCTGCGCGCCGCGCCGCCAAAGCCGGGCCCGGCCCCGCGTCTTGCGCGCCTGCCGACGGTCTCGATTATCGTGGCGCTCTACCGCGAAAGCGACATCGCTGCGCGGCTGGTGCGCAGGCTGGGGCGGCTCGACTATCCGCGCCACCTGCTCGACATCCTGCTGGTGGTCGAACAGGTGGACGACCCGACGCGCAACGCCCTGGCCGAGGCCGATCTGCCGCCCTGGATGCGTGTCGTCGTCGCCCCCGAAGGCCGGATCAAGACCAAACCGCGCGCGCTCAACCACGCGCTGCCGTTGTGCCGGGGGTCGATCATCGGGGTCTACGACGCCGAAGATGCGCCCGAGCCGGACCAGATCCGCCGCGTCGTCGACCGCTTTTGCCAGCGCGGGCCGCGGGTGGCCTGCCTGCAGGGCATACTCGATTTCTACAATCCCGCCACAAACTGGCTGTCGCGCTGTTTCACGATCGAATACGCAGGCTGGTTCCGCGTGATGCTGCCCGGTCTGCA
>Ga0247833_1004320_pt1 | contig 17823 bp, 9 predicted proteins | sample LaCruzMarch2015__7_FD_187117 | JGI IMG/M metagenome (GOLD analysis project Ga0247833, IMG submission 187117) | Freshwater microbial communities from meromictic Lake La Cruz, Castile-La Mancha, Spain - LaCruzMarch2015_8m | ecosystem: Environmental > Aquatic > Freshwater > Lake | place: Spain... | reverse complement strand
CATTTACTGTAAATGGAACAATTACAGCACCAGGGTTAAATAATTTAACAATCAACAAAGGTGCTGCAAGTACATTAACGTTAGCAGGTTCTGCCGCAACTATTACAGCTGCTGGTGGGTTAAATTTGCTAAACGGTACACTTGCCGATAATGGTAAAACTTTAAATATTGGTGGTAATATAATAAACAATGCAACTCACAGTGGAGCTGGTAAAATTGTATTAAACGGAACTGTAATACAAACTGTTGGCGGAACTGGGAATGGTGTTTTCCAAAACTTAGAAATTGCTGGTGGACCTGCTATTGTTTCTGCAACCAATACAATTAGAGTAAATGGTAATTTAAACATGGCCACAAACCGTATTTTCAATATTGCTATTTATCGCTTAATGTTACAAGCAACATCAGCAATTACTGCAGTACCAGGAGCTTTTGGAGTTTCAAGATTCATTACAACAGATGGTTTTCAATCTGATGGAGGTATCGTAAAACCTTATAATAGCACTGCTGCATTCCTTTTCCCTTTTGGAACAGGAACTAATTATACTCCTGCAACTATTCAATTTAGTGCAGCGCCTAGTTCTTATGGTTCTATTGATATAAGACCAGTATCCGCAAAACAATTATACGTTACTGATGCTCCAAATGCCATGGACAGATATTGGAAAGTACGTCAAACAGGCTTTGCAGGTGTTCCAGCTAATTCAGTGAACTTAACATTTAATTATGGCACTTTACCAGATAACTTAGCTTATATACCTGGATATTATAACTATCAATCAATTGCATTTACCACTATTAACGACGATACGAAAGTAAACGAAACAACAAAAAATATTAGTTTCGATAATGTTAGCTACTTTGATGGTGATTTCACTGCTGGTACTTTGTCTGCATTCGGTGTTGTAGTTCCATATTATAGCCGCGCAAATGGTAATTGGAACAATAATACTACTTGGTCAAATGTTGGTTATGGTGGCGCAATAGCACCCGGAACACCAAGTGCTTCTGTGCCTGTGTTTATTGGCGATGGAACATCATTTTTTCATAACGTTACAGTTACTGCAAACAATACTGTTTCAGGTTCCTTAATTGTTGATGCAGGTTCTACATTAAATCTAGGAACCACTACTGGTCATAATTTTGGTGCGTTACCTTATGCTACAGCGGGTGGTGCTGGAACAATTAGAATTTCATCTGCTACACCTGTAGCTGAATTTCCAGCTGGTGACTTTGGGGTTTTCTTTACTGCTGATGGTGGTACAACCGAATATTTCAATAGCGGAACTTCATTTTCATTACCATTAATAACAGCTGCGCCTACAAGCGCTCAAATTAGAACTTATAAAAACCTAATTCTAACTCCTTCTGTTGGTTTATCTATAAGAATGCCAGATAGAGATTTAGAAATTGTTCAAAATTTAGCTATAACAGGAAACGCAGCTGGTACTGCATTGCTAAACGATGCATCAGCAAAAACATTAACCATAAGAGGCAATTTAAACCTTACCTCAGGAATTCTTAGATTCCCTGGAACATTTGCTCAAACGGCTAATATAGAAGGTGATTTTACAATTGGAACTAATGGAACTTTAGATGTTGTTAATTCTGGGGCTGTTTCAAATGCTATTAACCTTACAGGAAATCTTACTGTAAATGGAGTAATTGACTTGAACAAAGCAAGTAAGGGTAATTTCACATTTATTGGTAGTTTAGATAAGGTTATAACAGGAACAAATGCTGCTGCTTCAGCTTCATTTAATAACATTACTGTAAATAAAGGAGTTGGACAAACTACACTTTTAAATGTTGATATGGCTGGTGCATTTATTGCGCCAACTAATAATTGGTTAAGTCTGCAAAATGGAACTTTCAGATTATCGAAAGCAACTACTATTACATTAACCGATCAAGCAGCTACTAGTTTCTTACTACCTTCAGATGCTATTTTATCAATTAACCACGCTTCAGCAGTAGTAAATGCAGCTATGGCAGATGCAGATAATGCAGAATTTATTTTAGCAGGTAAACTTGAACTGTTAAATGGTACAATGAACATCGGTAATGCTGCAAACAACAGACACAATGACCTTGAATATGCTGCTACAGAGATTCCTACATTAGATATTAGAGGAAACAGCCAATTAAATGTAAATGGACAAATAAGAAGAAGTGTTAATGTATTGTTAGGTTCATTAATTTACAACCAACAAGACAATACTACTGTTTTAGTTAGAGGTAAAAATCCTGGTGTTGCCGGTAACTTTAACTTAAATAGAGGAAAGTTCGAAATAACTAATCCAGGAAGTCAGTTTAATATGAGTGGCAATTCTTTATTAATAATTGATAGAAGTGGATTGGCAAATGGAATTTACGGTGATGTATTTATTGACCCAGCAGTTTCATCTATTACAGGTGGAGAAATTAGAGTTGGTACTTCACTCACCGCAGGTTCTGAAGGTACTTTCTTGTTTAATTCTACAGTTCCATTATGGAATGTAACTGTAGACGGAACAATTGCTGCTAAAACACTCAGGTTATTAAATAATCCATTAATTGTGCAGAAAGATCTTGTAATAAGAGGAAGTTCAATATTTAACGCTAATTCGTTAGATGTAACAATTGGAGAAGATTTAACAAACGAGAATCCAAATTCTGCTACAGGACTTAGTTTTGGTGGTTATCAAGTGATAAGTGCTAATCAAATTACTACACTAAATGGTTCATTATCAAATCAAACAATAACAGGAGCAGCTGGCAACTTAACAAACTTTGCGAATCTTGTAGTCAATAATACTTTTGCTTCAGGTGCTTTAAATTTAGCAACAAATTCAAGTATTCGAGTAAATAACAATTTTAGCGCTTTGGTAGGAAATATAAATGGTGGAACAAATAACATTACTGTTCTTGGAGGCATTGTTAATAATGTAAACATCAACAATACAGGTGCTGGATTTTTTGTTGCAAACGGAACTTCTCAGCAAGTTATAACTGGAAATAATCTTGGTACATTTGGAAACTTTCGAATAAATAACGCTGCAGGAATTGAAACTTCAGTTCCATTAACTATTAGTGGAGATGTAAATTTTGTAAATGGTATTTTTTACATCAATAATAACTTGCTAACATTAACAGAGACTGCCACAATCTCAGGAACTACAAACGAAAGTAGAATGTTTCGTTTAAATGGTGTATTGAGCGATGGTGGTGTAAGAAAGTTGTATTCAGCATCTGCTCAAAACTTTACATTCCCTATTGGTATTACATTGAAATACGCTCCGGTGTCTATCAATGCTACTACAAATAGCAATGCCGGTTCGGTAACTTTGAAGCCAGTTAATGTGAAACACCCGGCAACTACAGACCCATTAGATAAAGAGCTAACTTTCTACTGGAACACTTCTTCAACTGGATTTGCGCCAAGCTCAGTATTTACGCATGTGTATAATTATGTAAATTCTGATGCTACAAACGGAATAGAAATTAACTACCGCGCAGGAAGATTTTTCAATAATGTTTGGGCACCACAATTTGGCATCCCAAGCACTGTGAATGCAACTTCAAATACAATTACACTTACCGGTGTGAATTATTTAGATGGAGATTATACAGCTGGTGAACAAACTGAATTTGACCAATTATTTGTATTCTACAGCAGAAATGTTACCCTTGGTGGCAACTGGAACGACCCTAATGCTTGGTCAACCGACCAAATACTTCAGCATGCTGGTCCTGCTGCAGGAACATTTCCTACTTCTAATACCATCGTTATTGCCGCAGGACATACTATTGTGGGAAACTCGAATAATTTAGGTTCTCCATTAGCAACTATCAATGGTACATTGAATTTGAATAACACCATTGGACATAACTTCGGAACCGTTTCTGGAACAGGAACAATAAGAATGACTCCAACTATTGCTAACCAGTTTATCTTCCCTGGTGGTAATTACACAGCATTTATTACTGCTAGCGGTGGAACATTTGAATATAGCTCAACTACAACTGCTGCTTTACCTAGTCAAAGTATTTACAATAATGTATTGTTTACGGGTGCAGGCTCTAAAACAATGGCAAATACTGATTTGGTTGTGAATGGCAACTTTACAGTAAATGCTGGAAATGTTACAAATACGTTTAATAGGAATATTGCTTTAACTGGAAACTATACAAGTTTGCCTGGAACAGCTGGTTTTACAGTTGGTACTGGAACAGTTTCAATGGTTGGAGGGAACCAAACACTTTCAGGTTCAGCCAATTTCTATCGTTTAATCATAAATGGAGCAGGGGTTAAAACATTTAATGCATCTGTAACTGTAAGTAATGAGTTACAACTAAACAATGGTGTAATCGCCACTGGTTCTAATTCAGTTTCTTTAAACGCTGCAGCAACAATCTTAGGTGGTTCTGCAACATCATATGTTAACGGATTTTTACAACGATTCATTCCAATTGCAACTTCTTCAAGAACTTTCCCAATTGGTGATGCTGCTGCATATACACCTGTTAACATCTCATTTACTGGAGCTACTAATGCTGGAGGTAATATTACTGTATCAACTTCAAATGGCGATAATTCTAGTATTGATCCTATTGTTTTGGATGCAAGTAAATCGGCAAATAGATTCTATACCATAACAAATACAGGTGTTTCCGGATTTACTACTGCAAGTGTAATATTCAACTTTGTTAATGCAGATTTAGATGTTGCAGCCGATCCAAACAATTTTGTTGTGGGGCGTTATGCATCAAGTGTTTGGACATATCCAACTGTTGGAATTAAAACTGCTACTTCTACACAAACTACTGGTTTGACTCCTGCAGAGTTAACTGGTCAATATCAATTGGCTGAATTGTATGTTGGTGGTATTGTATGGAATGGTAGTATTAGTGGTGATTGGAATAACACAGGAAACTGGACTCCGCCAACCATACCAACCATAGCCGACAACATTACAATTGCTGTTGGATTAGTTGCACAACCATCATTCTTAACAGGTGGTAACGGCTTCTGTAGAAATATAACTTTTGATGCTGGAGCAAATATAACAGTGCCTGCATCAAAAATGCTAACAATTTCAGGTTCTATTACTAGCGTTAATTCTACAATTGCAGGAAACGGAACTGTTAAAATTACTTCTCCTTCTTCAACTATTACTGGGAATGTTTCAATAAATGGGGAATTAAGTATTGCAACTGGAGCGAACCTTATTACCAATAATGCATTAACAATTAAAAGTGGAGGTTCATTAATGCATGGTACAGGAACAACTGGTGCAGGAGGAATCGTTACAGGTAACGTTAAGGTTCAAAGAACAGGATCAACATTAAATTCTTATAACTACTGGTCATCTCCAATTACTACAGGTAACGTAAATGTTTTGGGAGGAAATAGATACTTCTATAATCCTACTTCAGCAACTTCTTCTACCGTGCAAGGGTTAAGGGCAGGCTGGTTGGCTGCAAGTGGAACTATGACCAATGGTAGAGGTTACATTGCTACAGCTTCAGGTACGGTTAGTTTTGATGGAATTCCAAACAATGGAAACATTACTTATGGTCCATTGAGTTTGGGAACTTTTACAAATTTCAATCTTGTGGGTAATCCTTATCCTTCGGCCATTTCAGCAAGTGCTTTTGTGGCAGCAAATCCTCAGATTAATGGAAGTGCATTATATTTCTGGGATGATGATGGATCTGCGGGTGCTGGATGGACTAATTCTGACTATGTTGTTTGGAACAATTTAGGTTTTGTATCAGGGCCAAATAGTGGGACATTATTTACAGGAAATATTGCTTCAGGGCAAGGTTTCTTTGTAGATGCTACCGCTGCAACCAATGTACAGTTCAATAACTCAATGCGCACAGCAGTTAATAATGCATTCTTCGAAGAACAAGCAATTGAGCGTTTATGGATTAGTGTAACAACTGCTGCAAATGACTATAACGAAACATTAATTGCATTTAAAAATGATGCAACAGATGAAGCTGACCAGCAATATGATGCATTAAAAATGCGCGGAAATGAAAATATTGCTTTGTACTCAGTTATTGGTAATAACGACTATGCAATTCAAGCATTGCCAAGTTTAAATGAAGACAAAATGTTGCCTTTAGGTATTGATGCCCTTGTTTCTGGTCAACAAACTTTAAGACTAAAACAAATAGATCACATACCAGCTTCAGCACAGGTTATACTAGAAGATACTAAATTGGGAGTTTTTCAAAATTTAAGAACAAATCCTATTTATGTTTACAATTTTGAGAGCACTACTGATGCTGATCGTTTTAGATTGCACTTTAAGCCAGCTGTAAAATTGGTTGCATCTACTGAAAGTTGTGCAACAAATGATGGAACAATCTTAATAAACAGTAACTCAGCAACTACCTGGGATTATTCAGTTTCAAATAGCAACGGTGCAACAATTGCTTCCTCAACTAATTTCTCTGGAAATGCATTGCTTGAGCACTTAACAGCAGGAATCTATACTGTTAACTTAAGTAACCAGTTCGGAACTTATGTTCAAGAAGCAATTGAAATTCAAGGTGGTGAAGGAATAACTGCCAGTGTGTATGCTTCAGCAGACGAAGTTGAATTAACAGATGCTGCTGTTTCATTTACTGCAACGGTAACTGGAGCAACGGATATTACATGGAATTTTGGTGACGGTACAATCGTAACTGGTATTTTAAATCCTGTTCATTATTACACAAGCCCAGGTACATATTCAGTAAGCTTTGTGGCTTCAAATGCAAATTGTATGGAAATAAAAAATATTGATATACGCGTAATTAGTGAAACTACGGGCATAGAAAAAGCCGATAACCTTGTATTTAATGTGTATCCAAATCCAGCTTCTGATAATACAGTTATCAATTTGAATTTATCAGAGCGTGAAGAAGTGTTAACTGTTTTATTGATTGATGAAACAGGTAAATTAATACAAACCGAGAAATATGAGCAATTAGATAAAAAGGCTTCTGTAACTTTACCTGTTGGTAATCTGGCAGCAGGAGTTTATCAGGTGTTAATTCAAGGCAAGAAATTTAGTTCAGCTTCAAGATTAACGGTAGTTCATTAATATTAAACAAAATTCAAAAGCCTGATATTAATTAATATCAGGCTTTTTTTTATCTATGAGAAAAGTAATTTGTATTTGTATTCTATTTTTTGTTGTTCAGTTTAACGGATTTACGCAACAATCAGGGTTCTTTGAAGATGTTTTTTTAGAAAGAATCTGGTTGAGTGTTACTAATTCTAATGGGATTTATAACGAGACCTTAATAGCCTTTAAACCGGATGCTACTTTAGGTGTAGACACATCTTATGACGCAGAAAAGCTAATTGGTTCAGAAATCCTTTCTCTTTACTCTAAAATAGGAAATGATAACTATGCAATTCAGGCAGTTCCTTCTTTATTGTTTGATATTGATGTACCTCTAGGAATTAACGCAAATGTTAGCGGACCCTTAACTTTAGCTTTAGAAGAAGAAGTCAATTTTTCGCAGGGAGCTCAACTAATTATTGAGGATACCAAAACAGGGCTATTTTACAATTTAAGAAATGAACAAAGTTTCACTTTTCAGTTTGATTATTTATTAGACACACTCCGTTTTATCGCTCATTTTAAACCTGCACCATTATTCAGCGCTTTAACTGGTACATGCTTGCTCAACGATGGAAGTATTGCAGTAAACAACCTTTCTACTACACCTTGGAACGTTACAGTTTTCGATATAGACAGTAATATTTTGATAAACAATATTGAGGTGGATTCTTTTATTCAATGGTCGCAATTTCCTGCAGGATTTTATCTAATCTCATTTAGAAATGAGTTTTATGCTGAATATGATGTTGCAATTGAAATTGAAACAGCTTTACAAATAGAAATGCAATTTTCGGTATCTTCAACTATTGTAAACCTAGAGAATGCAACTATTGATTTTACTGCAATCTTGAGTGGAGCAGAACAAATTATCTGGGATTTTGGCGATGGAACAATTGACACAGCTCAATCGCAAGTTTCACATACATATAATGCACCTGGAATTTATACTGTAACTGCAATTGCAGGAACGCCAGGTTGTGAGCAATTTGATTCAGAAGTAATTACAGTAAACGATGTTATTTCATCGGTTGAATCATTAAAGAAAGTATCATCTTACATAATTAACGGAAACATTTTCTTCACATTCAACCAGAATTTCCAACCAAAATTTTTAGAAATGTTTGATATTTCTGGAAGGCTTTTTTATGCAGAAACAATAAATTCTTCTCAACAACATATTGAAGTTAATGGTTCATCAATTAATAATCAATTGATATTGATCCGTTTTACAAGTAAAACTGGTGAATCTATTTCAAATTATTTTTGTAATTAACCTTTAAAAGTTTTTTATAAAATCATCTAAAACTGTTTCTTCTTGTAGATTCAGTTTCTTTTTCAATCGGTATTTTCCTTTACGTACACTTTCTACGGATATTCCAAGGGCGTCTGCCATTTCTTTGGTATCATTTTTAACTTTAAGCAAAAGAAAAATACGTTCTTCTGCTGAGGTTAAGTCTGGGTAATTATTTCTTAACCTGCTTATGAATTCAGGGAATGCTTTTTCGAAAAGCTGTTTGAATTTCGTCCAATCATGGTCCGTCAATAACTTAGATTGAACCAAAGAATACATAGATTCAGAATCTCCAATAGGATGAGGAGGTTCAACTTCAATGTGCTGCAGTTTTGACTCTAACTCTGATATTACTTTGTTCCTATCTATAATATTAGATGTGAAATCATTCAAAAGAACTTTATTGAACTCAATTTCTTTTATTGCGGCTTCAAGTTGATTTTGTTTCAAAAGTTTTTCTGTTTCGAAAATAAGTTTTGTCTTTTTATTTTTAATTTTCTGAAACCAGAAAACCAATACTGAAATAAGCAAAATTGCAGCAATCAGAACGACTAGCAAGATTTGTTGAAGTTGATACACGCTTTTTTCTTTTGAGAGTTTTGAAATCTCAATTTCCTTGCTTTTAGTTTTATATTTTACGTTTAATTCATCTACAATTTCAGTATTCTTAATGTTAAAGATTGAATCTCTTATTCCAGTGTAGGCTTGATAATTTTTAAGTGCTAATTTAAAATCGCCTTTTTTTTCATGCAATAAATACAATCTTTCATAAGTTTTTAAAATCCCATCATCTCTCATTCCAGTTTTCTTCGCATAAGTAATCCCTTCTCCAAATAGTTTTATTGCCTCTTCATAATTGCCTTCTTCCATTTCACATACACCAAGATTATGCAACATGGTAATTTCTTCTCTGTATTCGGATATTGAATGAGCTGTTTCTCTTGCCTTTGAAATTAGTTTTCTAGCTTCTTCCCATTCATTGTTTCGCATTTTAGAAACACCCAAACTATTTAAACAAAATGCTAATCCAATTTTATCATCAATATTTTTCTTTAACTCTAACGCTTTAATAGTAGCTACTTCAGATTCTTTCCAATTTTCTAATTGATGATAAGCACTACCAATAGAGCACAGCACATCACTCATATTGAAAGTATCTTTCTTTAATTCATAAAAAGCATAACTTTTGAGATAATTATTCAAAGCTTCTTTGTATCTCTCCATTCCAAAAAAACTATGACCAATTTCAACGAATGTTGAATTCATTCCTATAGAATCGTTCAATGACTCATAAATTTGATATGCCTCATTTTGAAATTTGATTGAGCTTGGAAAATTTCCCTTGTATCCGTAAACTCCACCCATCAAATTACTAACTCTTGCTATTCCTTGTTTATTATTAATTTCTTTGTAAAGTTGCAAGGCTTTATTTCCAAGCATTTCTGCAGAATCAAGTTTCGCTAGCTTTAAGTAACAAAGCGCTTGTTCTTCTATTAAAAACGCCATTGAATTAGATATTGGAGCTCGCACAGCATCATATTTCTTTAATAAAGATAAATATTCCAAGGTTGGAGCTTTTACTCCTAAATTAGTTAGATAGCTGCGTATAATTGAATCGCGCTCTGCGGAATATCCTGCTTTATTAAAACTTTTGTAAAAAACTGCCGAATCTTCTATAACGAGCTCTTTCACAAATTCAACTAATTCCTTAGAAGGCTTCGATGTGAAAGGTTTTACGTCAGATTGTTTGTTACAATTAGTGGATGTAATAACAATTAAAAAAACAAATAAAGATTGGTAAAAAAATGTGATGGTTTTGTTCATTGAAATACAAAAGTAATGTAATAATGATTAGTTTGCAATTAATTTATATACTTGTTAATCAAGTCTTTATATATTTTTGTCCATAATTTTGTCCATGAAAAATAATTAGTATGTCTTTGTCTTTGTACATCATCAAAATACCTAAGTGTTAGTTTAACAATTTATATTTGCTTCAGTTATTTAAAGGTCTTCACAAACCACTCGTCTATATATAGACTAAAACCCTAACAGTTTTTCTAAACTACCTTTAAGAAAAATTGTTAGGGTTTTTACTTTGAAATCATTCAAAAGAAAGTAAAGTCTCCTCAATTATTTCAATACATGACAAAAGTTGATTTTCTGTTATTACCAAAGGAGGAGCAAAACGTATAATGTTTCCATGAGTTGGTTTTGCCAATAAACCATTTTCCATTAACCTGATACAAATGTCCCAAGCTGTTACACCATCTTTTTCTTCGATAATTATTGCATTCAATAGTCCTTTGCCTCTAACTTTATTAATTCGTGTACTTTTAATCTTTCTTAACGAACTTCTTAGGATTTCTCCTAATCTTTTGGCATTTTCAGCTAAACCTTCTTCTTTAACAACCTCTAAAGCGGCTCTTGCAACAGCACAACCTAGTGGATTTCCGCCATAAGTGGAACCATGTTCTCCTGGTTTTAAACATAACATAATCTCATCTCCGCTTAAAACGCCAGACACAGGATAAACGCCTCCTGTTAATGCTTTTCCGAGTATTAAAATATCTGCTTTTACTCCTTCATGGCAACAAGCCAATAATTCACCCGTTCTAGCAATTCCAGTTTGGATTTCATCTGCAATAAACAAAACATTGTTTTCTTTGCAAAGTAGATAACAAGAAGCAAGATATCCGAAATCTGGAACATTCACCCCAGCTTCACCTTGAATCGGTTCTACTATAAAACCAGCTACATTTTTATCTTTTAGCGCCTCACGCAATGCATCCGCATCATTATATGGAATTACTTTAAAGCCAGGAGTAAATGGGCCGAATTCCTTTCTCGCATCTGGGTCAGTAGAAGCCGAAACAATAGAAATAGTTCTTCCGTGGAAATTCTGCTCGCAAACTAGGATAACTGCTTCATTTTCAGAAATTCCCTTTTTCTGATAAGCCCATTTTCTGCATAATTTAAGCGCTGTTTCAACTGCTTCTGCTCCTGTATTCATTGGGAGAAATCGGTCATAACCAAAATATTCAGAAACATATTTTGAAAATGTTGCAAACTCTTTATTGTGAAACGCCCTTGATGTGAGTGTTAATTTTTGAGCTTGTTCAATCAACGCATTTATAATTTTAGGATGGCAATGTCCTTGATTTACTGCTGAATATGCCGAAAGGAAATCATAATATTGTTTACCTTCAACATCCCAAAGAAATACGCCTTCTCCTCTTTCTAAAACTACCGGTAATGGATGATAATTATGAGCTGTATGGTTTTCTTCCATTTCTATGAAAGACGCATTGCTTTGGTAATTTTCTTGGATGGTTTCTTTTATAAATCGCATAAAATAATTATTGGCACCAAAGTTAAGATTTTTAAGTCGTATTAGTTTCAAAATGCTGAAATTGCGGCAAATTTCAAATTGATGGGACGTAAAACTTCAGCACCTCAGATTTATGAGGCTTTAACTATTGTAGACATTGCTTCAGAAGGAATGGGAATTGCCAAAAATGAGGGAATGGTTATATTCGTGGAAGGCGCGGTGACTGGAGATGTTGTTGATGTGCAAATTACAAGAAAAAAAAGCGGATTTCGTCAGGGACGCGTGCTCAATTTTTTAAAGAAAAGTGATGTTAGAATAGAACCAGCATGCGCGCATTTTGGTGTTTGTGGTGGATGTAAATGGCAGAATTTACCTTACGATTTTCAGGTTGCTCATAAGTTTAAACAAGTTTCTGACGCCTTAAAAAGAATTGCTAAAGTGGAACTTCCTGAAATACAACCAATTTTAGCAGCGCCCGAGTTTTTTCATTATAGGAATAAAATGGAATATACTTTTTCAGCAAGCAGGTGGTTAACCAATGAAGAAATAGCTCAAAATGAGCAAATTGACCAAAGAAATGCACTGGGTTTTCATGTCCCCGGAAGATTCGATAAAGTCTTGGCCATAAACAAATGCTACTTACAAGCTGAACCTGGAAACGCCATGCGTGATTTTGTGCGCGATTATGCCATTCAACATGAATTGCCCTTTTTCCATTTAATAGAACAAACTGGATTGTTAAGAAATCTCATTCTTCGTAACAACCAGAAAGGTGAATGGATGCTGATTTTAAGTGTTACAGAAGAAAATGAAGCATTATTTGGCTTGTTGAATGCAATTTCAGACAGGTTTCTAGAAATAACGTCTTTGCAATTCGCCATTAACAATAAGCGCAACGATACTTTGCAAGATATTCCTGTGCAACTTTTCAAGGGAAATGCGACATTAATGGAGGAGATGGAAGACCTTACTTTTAGCATTCGCCCTAAATCATTTTATCAAACAAACCCCAAACAAGCATATCAACTTTATTGTGTAGCCAGAGAAATGGCGAATATTCAAAAAACAGATATTGTGTATGATTTATATACAGGAACAGGCACAATTGCTTTGTTTGTTGCCCGTTTGGCAGCAAAAGTTATAGGTGTTGAATATGTTGAAGATGCCGTAGCAGATGCTAGATTAAATGCTGCCAATAATAAAATAGATAACGCAACTTTTTTTGCAGCTGACATGAAAGATTTGTTAAAACCAGCGTTTTTCAATGAGCATGGCCAACCCGACATCATCATTACTGACCCGCCAAGAGCTGGAATGCACGAAGATGTTGTTAAATGCTTATTGGAAAGCAATGCCCGTAAAATTGTTTATGTGAGTTGCAATGCAGCAACCCAAGCACGCGACATCGCTCTATTGGATTCAAAATACAAAGTAACTGCTGTGCAACCTTTAGATATGTTTCCACAAACTACACATGTTGAAAATGTGCTTTGTTTGGAAATTAGGGTATAATCTATAATTAAAGCATCCTTTAAAATTCAAAGAATAGCTTGGTATGTTAAGCGAAATTCAGAACTTATTTTACTTTTCTGTCATACTGGCAACAGGCGTGTAACTGAGCATAAGCGGAATCACTTCCTGTAGTTTTTTCAGTATCATAACCAACAAGCGCAATCTTATTTTGGATTTCGTCTAAGTTTATTTTCACACTATCAAATTCTACTTTTATGAGCTTTGTTTCGGTATTCCAATTTGCAGCATAAATAGCTGGCTCTTTGTTGATGGCAGATTCTATTGTCTTTTTGCACATTTCACAGTTTCCCCAAACTTTGAAAGTAGCAACTTTAAGGTGCTCTTTTTTATTTCCACAGGCAGCTATTAAGAAAGCAAACATCAGAATTAAGATAGTTTTTTTCATGGATTATCAAATTGAGGATTATTTAAATATTCAATATCAGTTAAAGTATTAAGAAACGCTACAATATCTGCGATTTCATTTTCATTAAGTCTCCCTTTAAGAGAAGTTGCTAAAACAGGATCAAGGTTTTGAGTAAAATGGAAATTGGAATTATAATGTTCTACGCACTGAGTTAAAGTTGTGAATCTTCCATCATGCATATATGGAGCAGTAACTGCAATGTTTCGCAAACTTGGTGTTTTAAACTTACCAATATCACTGGCTAAACCAGTAATGTTATGTCTTCCTTGGTCTGTGTAAACTGAATCTAAACCTGTATTTCTAAAATCATAATCAGTAAAGGTACCTCCAAGAGAATGACAATGATTACAGTCTCCTTTTTGCATATCGCTAAATAAATTCATTCCCCTCAATTCAGCATCGCTAAAAACGGCTTCATTGCGCATGTATTGGTCAAATTTAGAATTGCTTGAAATAATAGTCCTTTCAAATTGTGCAATTGCTTTTAGTATCATATTACTTGTAATCGGTAAACTTCCAAAAGCTTTTTTAAATAAAGCTGGATAGATAGGATGCTCATTCAATTCTTGAAGTAAGGTTCCGAAATCTTGATTCATCTCAATTGGATTTGTTATTGGGCCTGCAACTTGAGATTCTAAATCTGTGGCGCCTCCATCCCAAAAGAAATGTCGGTCGTAAATTAAGTTAAACAAAGGCATTGCATTTCTAACTCCAACTTCTCCGTTAATTCCTAAACTGAATTGCCTATTATTATCTGTAAAACCATTTTCCTGGTTATGGCAACTTCCACACGACAGCGTATTGTTTCCGGAAAGTATGGGGTCGTAGAATAATTTTTTCCCCAAATTAACTCCCTCAATTGTCATTGGATTGTTTGAAGGTATTACAACTGCGGGCAAATTTGATGGTGTAGAAAGTTCAAAAGGAGTTGGACCTGAAGTGCTTACATTCAATTTTTCTTTTTTGCAGCTACCTAAAATTAAAAGAAAAGTAATTAGATAAAGAAAACGTAACATGATGCTATTGAACAAATTCTAAAGAAAATGCAGGTGGTAAATTGTTACTAATAGATTCAATCCATCTTTCTTCTCCAACAGGAAATGATTGTTGAATGTTATAAAAGTCAAAATCTAAAGGCTGATTTACTCCAAACAATTTGTTAACATCCAAATTTAAATTCATTTTATGTGAAATTTTATCAATATTAATTGGAGGTATTTCTATTTCAATTTCAGTTACAGCTACACCAGAACCAAAATGATAAATCAACGGTTTTTCCACATTTAATGAATCAATAAATGTTCCTTCTGCTTTCAAAAATATATATCCTGTGCTCCAAGACCAGAACATTCCATAAGAAATATCTAAATCTCCTGTATTATTTAATGATTTATTTGTTACACTATCTATTCCCACTAAGAATTTAATTTTTTTATACGTTCCAGACGGAATACTATCTAAAATAAAAGATAGGCTTTCGTTTTTTGAATAATCAATTAATTCATAATTCCCAAATTTATGAGAACTTCCATTTTCTTCAATAATTTCAAAATTCGATAAATAATATTTCAAAACATCAAGACGATATTGGTTTCCAGCATTGTTTGTATATAACATCTGCCCTAATTGAAAAGGAACATTGTCAATTAAATTTTTAACCGAAACACTGATCTGTCCACGCTGATTTGCTGGAGTTGAAATAGAAACCACTTGCTCTTCCTTCTTGCATCCTATTATAAAGTTTAATACAATAGCAAGATATATTGTCTGTTTTTTCATAGTTACAAATTTAATAATAATCAAATAGCTTTTACTAATTCACTCTTACGTTCACCAATTTGTTGCCTCCACATGGCATAATAAAGCCCTTTTTCTGCCAACAATTGGTCATGATTTCCAGTTTCTACCAACTCTCCTTTTTCGAGGACATAAATCCTGTCAGCATGCATCACAGTGCTTAATCTATGCGCAATCATAACTGTAATATGTTGTTTAGTTGAAGTTATATTTTCAATAGTTTTTGTTATCTCTTCTTCCGTTATGCTGTCTAATGCTGAAGTAGCTTCATCAAATACAATGAGTTGAGGCGATCTTAGCAATGCTCTTGCAATTGAAAGTCTTTGTTTTTCCCCACCAGAAACCTTCATTCCTCCTTCACCAATCACAGTGTCTATTCCTGCATTGCTTCTTGCTAATAAACTATTACAAGATGCTTTTTCTAAAACCTGATGTAGTTCTTTTTCAGTTGCATCAGGCTTAACAAACAAAAGATTTTCCCTTATTGTGCCCGCAAATAATTGGGTATCTTGTGTTACAAATCCCAGATTACTGCGCAAATCATTGATATCATACAACTTAATATCTTCTCCATTCAAAAGAAATCTTCCTTCTTCTGTTGAATACAATCCGACCAGTAATTTTACCAATGTAGTTTTACCTGAACCTGAAGGGCCAACAAATGCAATGGTTTCGCCTCTTTTTACGGAGAATGAAACTTCGCATAATGCCTTTGTTTGTGCACTCCTATGTTGGAAACTTACTTTTTCAAAAGCCAATTCTTCTAAATTATTCAAGTGCAATGGAGCAGCTGGTTTCACTTCTACTGGTTTGGCTAGAATTATTTTGAATTGCTCCAGCGAAGCCTCTGCTTCCCGATAGCTCAATATTACATTCCCCATTTCTTGTAATGGATTAAATATGAAGAAAGAATAAAACTGAAGTGTCATTAATTGCCCAACCGAAAGCTCATTTCTAAAAATCAAATACAACAAAAAGAAAAGAATTGTTTGACGCAAAAAATTCACCATGGTGCCTTGAACAAAAGAAATACTTCTTATGCTGCGTACTTTTTTTAATTCCAACTTCAATATTTTTTGTGTTGCATCATCTAACCTGTTTACTTCTTGAGCAGTTAGGCCCATGCTTTTAATTAATTCAATATTTCTGATGGTTTCGGTAGATGTTCCAGCCAAAATTTTAGTTTCAGCTACGATACTTTTTTGAACAATTTTAATTTTCTTACTTAAAATATTGGTGATTGTTCCCAAGATGATACTGGCAATGAAATAAAGTAAAATGAGCCAACCTTGCACTTGTAATGCGTAAATAATAACAAATACAATCCCTACAATTGCAACAAAAAGAATATTTATAAAATTGGAAATAAATTTTTCTCCATCGCTCCTAACTTTTTGCAAAATGTTCAATAGCTCACCACTTCTTTGGTCTTCAAATTCCTGAAAGGGAAGTTGTAACGTATGCCTTATTCCATCCGTAAAAATATCTGCTCCCATGCGCTGCATGGCCATATTTAGTGCATAATCTTGAAATGCTTTTGCAATCCTGCTTACCATGGCAACTCCCATGGCTGCGCCAATTAGTTGCAATACACCAAGAATGAATTCCTTTTGCTGATAATCGCCAGCGCGGTTGGCAAAACGGTCAATTATTTTGCCGTAAATCAATGGGTCTAACAAGGAAAATACTTGGTTAATGGTTGCCAATAAAAGTGCGACCAGTACCAATTTTCGGTATCTGTTTAAATAGGAGAGAAGAAGTTTCATGCAGTTTGTAGGAAATAATAAACGAAAATTGGCTTTTAACTAATATATCTATTTCGATATACAATCTCTATTTTCGTTAATTTTTGGCAAAGATAAAACTTTGCATGAACGTATTCACCAATTTAAAGTAGTACTATTGCCCAATATTATAACCTGGGCAGCTGATGAGAAGTGTATTGATTGGGGTGTTGTTTTTCATATTTACCCAAGCTGCCAACGGGCAATTAAAAAACACAGAAAAAGCTTGGAGCTTTAGCTGGGGCTATAACAGGGCTTGGTTTAGCAATAGCAATTTGCATATTAAAGGCGGAAATAAAGAGGATTTTACGGTTTATAATGTTACGGCCAAAGACCGACCAACTAAATTTACAATCAAAGATTATTTCGGAATTCAACACATTTGGATTCCTCAGTACAACTATAGATTTGGTTACAGAATCAACAAGAATTGGGCAATATCCTTAGGTCTCGATCACATGAAATACGTAATGGATAACATATAAGGCTTAAACGCAGTATCGCCCCAAAGCGATCTTGCGTTTTAAGCCTTTGTTGACCGAAAGCTACGGTAGCCCAAAGGCTATTTTAGC
>Ga0247833_1004310_pt1 | contig 17840 bp, 10 predicted proteins | sample LaCruzMarch2015__7_FD_187117 | JGI IMG/M metagenome (GOLD analysis project Ga0247833, IMG submission 187117) | Freshwater microbial communities from meromictic Lake La Cruz, Castile-La Mancha, Spain - LaCruzMarch2015_8m | ecosystem: Environmental > Aquatic > Freshwater > Lake | place: Spain... | reverse complement strand
GTACGTATTTACCTACATACTATCGTTCGGACGGGGCGCGCTCGAAAATAATACTTTAAGTATTATTTTACACTTCAACTCTTTGTATCTTTTGCAATTTTGACACGATTGTTTTCGACCTTGTATTTAAGTTGTAGAGCATGCTCTTGCCTCTTTGCAGATATACTTTTACAATTTAAATTTCAATTGGATGATTTAGATATATCAGTTCTTGCGGCGTCTCTCTTTTTAATACTTAAAGTATTATTTTGGGGGGTATTCCTACGTAGAATCTGGTACAGGAATCGTGCCTCTCTCCCAAATTTCCCTCCCCCGACGCCAAATTTGTCATTATATCGCTGATATCGGCCTCAATTTCAAAACTTAATAATACACGATCTACTTGTTACCACCGAACGCCGAGAACATTGACATTTGACTCACGTCATAGTGGTTCATCCATCACCATCGGATTTATTCCCATCATCATCAAATCTTCATTTTGGGGTAATTATGTCCGAAAATCCTGCATTATCTACGTCACCATGTAATTCCCCAACAATTCCATCTCTTCTACCCATGGAGCCAGTGTTTCCACCTCCGTTACTTCAACCGGCAACGATGGAATCGCCAACAATTCCATCTATTCCACCCATGGAGCCAGTGGTTCCACTTTTGTTACTTCAACCGGTTCGAGTTTGCAACTGGAGTAATTGTCGTCTTGTCAATGTGACAAAGGTATTTCATTGTTCACATACCGGATGCACGGGGACTATGCATCCTTTGTGTCAGACACAATGGGAGCAAACTCATGATATCCATGATACATGCACCGAAGAAGAAATTGGTTACTACTGTCAACTTCACCATCCTAAAATGAGTGAAGTTGGTGGTAATGATGATGATGATGATGATGATGATAATAAAGATGACAATATTAATAATAATGATGATGATGATGATGATAGTAGCAAGAGTAGTAAACCATCCAAAAAAGAAGTGCACAGACGCATGAAAGTAGCCGATGCCAAAGGTGTTGCCACAGAATCACTAGCAGGTGTTGCCACAGGATCAACAGCAGGAAGGTCCGCAGCAACAGGTGTTGCCACAGCAACAGTGGGTAGGAAAGGACGCATGAAAGTAGCAGATGCCGAAGCTTTATCAGCCGCTGCCAAAGCTACAAAAGCAGCCGCTGTCAATGATGATGATGAAGACGATGATGTCGAGTTTTGGGGGAGATTCATTGATGCACCCCAGCCATTTGTTTCAAAGAGAGTGGCCAATACCAAAGCTACGAAAGCAGCCGCTACCAAATCAGCCGCTACCAAAGCTGCAGCCACGAAAGCAGCCACAAAAGCAGCCACGAAAGCTGCCTCCAAAGCTAAGAAAGAAGCCAATGCCAAAGCTAAGAAAGAAGCCACTGCCAAAGCAAGAGCTGACAATGCCAAAGCTAAGAAAGATGCCGCTGCCAAAGCGAAATCAGCCGTCAAAGCAAAAAAGACGACTACAGCAAGAGCAACTGCAACATCAGCTGCTGGAGCAGGTACAACCACAGCAGCAGGTGATGCTGCCGGTGACGACGATGATGATGTATCGCTTCCCATTGTATCCAAGAAAGCAGCCCTTGCCGCAACAAGAGCAATTGATGCTGCCAAAGCTGCCAAAGCTGCCAAAGCAAAAGAAGTTGCTGCAACAACATCAACAGCACCAATACTACAAAGGGGATCATGTCTTTGTGATTGGGAACATTCACCAGAGGGATGTCTTGCTCCATTAGGTTTGACTCCCATTCAGTGTCAGTATAAAGGGTGCAATCTTCTTGTCCATCGAGAATGTCAGATTAACTTCGAAACAGTGCATCAATTTGGAGACAACGACAACATTACAAACGACAGCATTAGCAATTATTGCAGGACAGTATGCACCAATCACAGTACTGTGTATATTGAATATGAGAAATCGCGTCAAATTGAGACTGCTAATGCAATAGCACTAGCTACAAGTCAAGACAGTGATCTCGCTGACTTGGATGATGGTTTATTCGATATCAATGTGGATACTCATGACGACAACCGTCTCGACGAAGAATTTGCACCCATTACACGTCAGCAATGTTTGTTCACTGATGACACTGATGATGAGAGTTATTCTTCATTCTGTGGAGATAGTGATGACTGTGGCTCGGAAGCAGATCTCCATGATGCAGCAGTTGAATTTAATGATGAACTCCCTACAATTGATGATGATATAGGTGTTGCTAACAGCAACACCCTCGGGCCGTCTAATTGGACTCCACCTGGTCCACCTGATGGCTGGGTGTATAATCCCCCAAATGGCGCACCCACCGAAGAAAACTTGGACAACCCAGGTAAATGGAACTTGTTTTCGTATGCTCCGAAGATGAATAGGGACCAATATGGTGGTCATTTCACTCCTGCGGGTGCAACAGTACTTCCAGCGGACAGTGATGGAATTCGTCAGACCAACGGATGGAAATTTCACTACGATGGATGGCAGGCGGATGAATTCGACAGAGGTACGTACGTTAGAGATGATGCAAAGTTTGGTAATATGAAACCAAAAAGCAGGGCAGGATATCTAGATGCAGACACTCTTCGTAAACTTGGCTTATCGTCCGAGCGAATGAGTAATAAAGATCCATTGTTCTTCTTCCAACTACTGTTCCCTATAAATGATCCAGCGAGCTCGGGGATTGAACATGACAATCGTATGCCATATTTCACACATGCCGCAATGTGCACCAACGTTTATGCAGTGGCTCAAGGCAGAGGTGCTGGTGTCGGCCATGACTGGGCTAACGTCAGTGTTCCCGAGTTGGTGAAATGGACGGGTATACCAATATACAATGGTGCATTGGATGGTCGTGGTGGAACCATAAATGCTCGATGGGATAAGTCTGATGCTCGGTTTGATCCCGATATAAGTGGATCGATGCCTAAAACTAGATTTAGGGATATCAAGCACAATTTCAAGGTGAACAACAACTACCTCGACACCAAAAAGAAGAGTGATGATGGATATGATCCATGCACCAAGTTTGACATGCCCTTCAAAGTATTAGTTCACAATATGAATAATGTGACTGGTCGAGCTGACCTTGACAATAGCTTGGATGAATCGACTTGGGGATTTGGAGGATACATGGGAGACTGTGGTGGAAGACTCATAAAAAAACCAGTGGATCGAGGGGGTCAGCTTGCAATGATTTATGATATCAACAACCGGTATCCCAGGGGGTATGTACACAGGCACAAGTGCCATGTACGAGTAGCTCCTTTCAAGTCGGTTGGACAATCGGAAGTCGTAATGCTGGTGGCTCAGCTTGACCGATTGGTAACAGGAAATGGCATGGAACCTACAACAACATTAAAGCATCCTACCACTGGCAAAGATGTGGTGTATAAAATGAAGACAATATACGACAAGCCTCCACATATAGTATGCGATAATTTGTTCACCAGTGACGCAATCATGGATTACCTGGGAGGAAAGGGCTACGGCATGACTGGAACATGTGCAAGAAATCGTATTCCAGCTGAATTGAAGCCATACACCCATCATGGCAAGGTCGATTCTACTCATCAACGGTGCCGGGCAATGCGATTTGAACAACCTATTGTTGCAATTAAGCAATGCAAAGAGACAGAAGAAACAAAAGCCCATACTAAAACATTTGTTTCATTCCAGTCAACAGGAGGAACGAATATCATTGGTGTCAATAATCTCCCATCTTGTAAATTGTATGTCCACAACCGAAAACGAGGAGATTTTGAATGGGGAATTGAGGAAAACGAGGCTAGAGAAACTTACCTTGGAGGATACTATGGACTGGACAATGCGGATCACATGGTAAAGAATGCCAGCAATCAGTTCATCTCCAGGAAGTATTGGCATTCACCGTATCGTCATGCCATAACTCTGGGGATTATTGCAGCATATGACATGTATATTGAATGTTGCGAAGGAAACCTGGATGCATCATGGATGGTCGAGGGAAAAGTGAGGATGACATTTCGAGCATTTCGTTTGTTGTTGGCAAAACAAATGCTCGAGTACGATCCTAGCAAAGGCATGTACCCAGGCGATGAAAAAATGAGAGCATATACACAGAAACATAAGAAACGTAGGATTTCCGGTGATAATGATGATGGACATAAGAAAGTAAAGACGGGGAAACAAAACGAGGTGACAGAAGTAACGTATGACAGTTTTAAAAAGGCAATACACGCTGGACGATTGTGTAAGACAGTGGAAGGATTGCAACAGCATTTCATTAGTGTGGTGAGGACTACAAATAGTAATCAATTATGTGAGGCATGTGGTAAGAAAACAATATGGCGATGCGACCGATGCAATAAGTTTATTTGCGTATACAACCAAAGGAAATGGAATGGTATTGAATGCATGTTCAAGTACCACAATCCTGAATTCTTTGGACTAGCTCGTAGTGACTGTCGAGACCCAACAGCATGGGTACCACCCACTCCTCAAATAATGGACAAAAATGGAAGGATGATTAGGAGATGGATGAACAACGTGTAAGAGTGATGATGATCAGTACATGGAAGTGAGGTTGGTGCAATTGAATAGTGGGGATGGTTGGTTGAATGTTACTAACAAATAATCAGGGGTAAACTTAAAGTATTTTTGTGTTGATATTACTAACAAATTGCGAAAATCTAGTAAACTTAAAGTATTAATACTTGGAGTATTATCGAAATCACAAAATAGAAATTGACTTTAACATGGGAATCATATAAAACAATTGACTTTCGAATAATACTTGGAGTATTTACGCACTGAAACTTAAAGTATTTACGGAAGAATACTTTAAGTATTATTCGGGAACGATTCATTAGTACTAGTTCCTACTTGAGGCGATAATTTCATCCATCATCACGAATAATACTTAAAGTATTTGCGCACCGAAACTTTAAGTATTTACGGAAGAATACTTTAAGTATTATTCGGGAACGATTCATTAATACTAGTTCCTACTTGAGGCGATATTTTCATCCATCATCACGAATAATACTTAAAGTATTTTCGCACTGAACCTTAAAGTATTTACGGAAGAATACTTTAAGTATTATCACACAAAAAGACAGAAAAAGAGAATTGTACATTGGAACTGATACAGCTCAACGCATACCAAATAATACTTAAAGTTTAAAAATAATACTTAAAGTTTTGATTTGTGCGCCCCGTGCGAACGATAGCTGGTTTAATTCACATGTATCGGAGGGATATGCAATGTTCGAACAATTCCGTAATGGATACTATTATCATATGCCCTGAGGCAGTGATAATAGGACGGTGATTTGAATTTGAATGTAGACTCACTCATGTATAATATTTATGTAGAAATAACCTAAGAAGACATACCACAAACAATGATTGGCATCGGCGCCGACGAGGCGTCAGATGATCCTTACGCCGACATCGATCCTCTACCCCCTCGTGTTCGCGAATTCGATCACGTCCTACTTCACTTTGCGGACGGGAAGCAGGTATTCGCACAGGCCGCACCGACGAGCAGGAGGAAGCATCCGTGTAAGATAAAAGGGCGGACGTATATGACACACGATCTGATAGGTCTTTCGTACGGGACCGTGCTCGAGGTTGGGAAGGATCGGTTCGTGCCATTAGATGACGGTGAAGACTTGCTGCCAGATCTAGACGTTAATGAGTTTGACGATGGAGACGTTTCGGACACGGACAACATTATCGAAGAAGCGAACGGCGACGAGGGAGCTACAGTGCCGGGGTTGGTAGCAGGAAAAGGGGGTACGAACGACAACCGGAACCTTATAGATGACAATAAATCCCAGTCTCTCTCGTATGAGACAGTTGAGGAGCTAAGGAAAACAACCACGGGAGCCGATGTTGTCGCCGCATTAATTCGGAGCTCAGCAACCTTTAAATCCAAAACCGCATTCAGTAAGGCAAAGTATGTCAAGAGGAAGCAGATGAAGTACCAAACGCGTTGTCGTATCGTCCGTATTACTCCACAGTCGCTATGTAATGCACTCTTCCTCAAGGACAAACGCCGTATGTCCAATTTACGCGAAGATACGCTTGGTCAGATACTCGGGAACGCCAATATTTCCGCTGGACAACGCATTTTGGTAATGGACAATGCTGTAATGAACATTATCACTGTCAGCTGTGTTCGTCGGATGGGTGGATACGGCTCTGTATTTAGCCTTTATGAGGCAGCAGGATCGGGACCAGGATACACCCCTTGCGAAGGAGTGATTGATAAGATGAATCTGACAGTTATGGAAAAACAATCGTTGAAATGGGTGAATGCTCAGGAAGTATTCTGTGATCAAACTGCGAAGGCGAAACAGAGTGATTCTTTGCGAGACGAGATCACTGGTGAGGTCGTGGACGTAGAACGACGGGAGCGGGAACTGATTCAGTGGCCTTTGCATCTGCAGGATCACACACGTGATTACATCTTAAACGATTTGAGGGAAGAGAAGAAGATATCGAATTTCTTAGCAGACAGGGCCGCAAGATTCGCTAGAAAGTTAACGAGATATAGCGCATTAGAATTACGATTATTGGTGGACGAAAGTCGTGATAAAAGTGAGAACTATGAGGAGAATAATAATGATGATGGCGAAAAGATAGAAACGATTGCGGATGTCAATGGAACGTCGCCCGAAGAAGCAGAAGATAGTCTCCGACAGTTTGACTCGCTGATCATTGCCACAAAGTACGACCCTACAGCAACGCTATTTCGCTTGCTACCCTACCTGGCACCGTCCTGTCCATTCGTTATATATAACGAATTCCTAGAACCATTACTCCACACCTTCCACGCCCTTCAGAATCACAACGTATCCGAGACAGAGAGGAATAACGATGATGCAGATATCATAGCAAATAAAATGTACGCTAATGTACAGGGTAATACGAGGAAGACAAATGATACACCAATAATGGCTCGTCAGAATATCGCCATCAACCTACGATTGACCGATACCTGGTTCCGCGAGTATCAGGTCCTCGAGGGTAGGACACATCCCAACATGAATATTTCCCAGAGTGGTGGATACATACTCATGGGGACAAAGCTTCACCCACGTACAGGTACGAACGAGATGGATGAGACTGAGATGCGCGAGCTGAGGACAAAGCTTGGGGGAAGGAGGATACGACAGAAGGATAGAGGTGGTGGTGGCGGAGCCAGAGGAAAGAGGAAGACCACATCAGATGATAATAACGAGTCGAGCAAAAAGATAAAGGAATGAATATAATGGTCGTAGATTTCTTGGCGAGTGGGATCAGTGCTCCTCGAACGCTTTGCAAAGCCTTAATAGAACTAACCAAGCATTTAAGCTACAGTTCCGACGTACAGATTCAGATGTTCAGATTCTCGTAAAGGTTCTTGCCCTCTATTTTATCTTTAGCTCAGAGTATTCTTGACTGGATGCCTCTTTCCTTGACGACCATTAGCGTCAAAGAAGCGTAATTCTTCAATGATTATCCTTTTCATTTTAGGAAATGTAGATCTCATCCCTCTCGTAGCGCATTCTTCCAACAATTCCTCCTTGGTCATTGAATCGTAATCCATCGTCGACCCTGGCGGATTAGCAATACCGTTCGTGTCATCCAAATAATGACCATTGACTATCCGTTCGGCAGCAATGATGATACTTTTCTCGAACGTGGCAAAGTTCACCGCACCACCCATGGCGTAGTCACTCCCTTCCATGCCCTTTATTGCCTGCGTTATATCAACTTTGGATAATTTGGGGTATCCCACGGAAGGACTGAGAATGTTCCACAATGACTGTAGTGCAAGAGACGACACGACATTTAATGACGATGATCCCACGGCAGTAGTAGCCACTCCCAATAATGATTCAAATCGTTGTCGTTCCACCTCCTTCCGGGGTGGCTTTTCACCTTCCATCATTTTAAGGAACAATGCCCGACCCCAAGCCGATGTATGCGCACGTTCGCCAAAGTCAATCGTTACATAGGGCGCAATCCATCCTCCTACGTATTCACCATCGTCGTCTCGACGGCTGCCGTTGTCTAATGTGGAGGCTATGTTGTACTCATCGAAAATAAAGTTGCCACTCCACGGATCGATGTAGGTGCATCCCGAGCATCTCGAGCGACAGCACGTCCCACGTGATGGATCGTATAAAATACTCTCATCGGCCAGCAAATGAAAGAGTGCTCGAATTTCCGATCGTGTGATTAACGTCGTCGTTGTGGTATTTACCGAGGTGGTGGTACTTGGACTGGACGGTGACGGAACTGACGATTGGAGAAGGGCCGACGAGGAGAAGGACGAAAAAACGCAAGTCCTTCTTACTGATGCTTGGGGAAAAAAACCCCGAGCTCCCATCGAATGCAAAGTCAGCCATATTAGCAAGACGGGTCTTGTCACCATATCTATTCCAAGCACACGTTCATCTCCCTACCGTCTCGTCGTCCCCCCGCCAAATCAAAAATCTAAACCACCCACCCACAAATTCAGGACTGGTATCTGCGACCGACACTATTCTATGCCATTGCTCGAAATCTCGAGTGAGAGATTATTCGAAACTGTCCGCGAGGTTGTTGCGTGCGTGATCGTACGGGAAGTCCGTCTCCTCCTCCTGCTATCGGCGGTCATCCCATCGCCCGAGGCGTTTTCCATCCTCCTCGGTTTTTATATCATTACTCGTTCGTGGTTTACTCGAGGATTCCTCGCGCCCACTACTACTACTAGTGCGGGTGGTGGGAGCAGTCGACTCTCGGTCGGGGGGAGCGGTAGTAGTGGGAGTGGCGCCAGTAGTCCAAATTACGCGGCAGACGGACGGATTGTACGAAGTGGTGGGTCCATTACGGTCCTGCGTTCGATTAAGTTGGCACCCCTCGGCGACGAAGAATCGGCCTTGTTGGACGGTGTGATGAATGGCAGTGGCCGGCACATCATCGACGCGAGGAGTGACGCGGACGATGAGTCCTTGAAGAGTAATATTTACAGCGACATGGAAGAGAGCTACGAGCAGGCGCCGAAAAAGCAACACCGAAAAAATGACAACGCGCCAAGGACGAATGAGAATGCGAGGATGGAGGTTGATCATGATAGTAACAGCATGGACGTTGATGGATCTCATGGAGATGAGTGCAGTATCAATGGAGGGACGACTGAAGATGCCGCGTCGATGAATAATTATATATCCGAATCGAATGGAGAAGAAGAAACGAGAAAGAATGCCATTGAACAATTTGTCGAGAGCTCGTTGTCGAAATATTCTCTCGATTGTTATCCATACTCCTTCTCGCCGTTACTGTTGTTTACCAAGGAGGGATACTTTGACAGGGGATATAGTAATTACAATGCCGTTGCGGCTTTTTTCGTCCCAGCATTAAAAGGACTTGGCGGTGGCGGAGGGACTGTCAATGGCAGTCCAGATGATGGAAGGAAAAGAGGTGGGAATGATCTAGGGAGGGCGATAAAAACGCCCACCCTATTGACACCTCGGAGAGAAGAAAGACAGAGTAAGAGTAACGATAGCAATGACAAAACACCACACGGTAAAGAAATTACGACAAACGCCGCGATTGCTGATGCCGCTACCGCCGATGATGACGACGACTATTATGAGGATGGGATCGACATGCTACACGGAGTCTTATACGACCGGAAGAATCTTACCTACGATGAACTGTTCAACCATATCGTGTCCAACCAATCCATCGTGACGTGCTGCATCGACGCTCACTTCACGGGCTTTCAGATGCTCAGTAAGAATACCTTGCTATATTACGATCCCCTAAGCCCAAGCCTGAGAGTCTGCAAGGGTGATCAAGATGTGTACAAAGTAGCGTTATACCTATTGATGAAGTGCCATTATGGGGACAACGCACATGTTCAGGAGAATGAGAAGTATTACACGTCACCCACGAGTTCCAATTTGCAAAGAGCGGTGCATAATATGTGGAAGAAGATTAACACGCTTGGCAGTTTGAACGCCCTTCAAGTTCGATGGATGAATGTCCCTTTGACTCTGTCGCGATACTTATTCATCAATGACAAGAATTCGATGGGGAGTATGACCGTTCAATTGACGGGGAATACTTGCTACTTCCAGACATATCTTTTTGCACTCCTGTGTCGGGTTGGCAGGCCATATTTGTCTCCCGACGGTCGGTCGGTTACCCTCCATGATCCCGATCTCCTCGAAAAGGCCACAATACGCATAGCTCAGTTCCTTCTAACCTTCTTCGTAGATCAGGAAAGTCTTATCACTCGCCCCTACACCAATAGCAACTTCATCCTGGACTTTAATAAGTATCGACACTCTCCATACTACTTACAATTCAAGAAGTATTTAGAATACAAAAAGATCAAACCTCCAGATTACGATAAACAGTACGAGGGCATCGTCGCCCTCTATTCATTTGCCAAAAATTTACACGGCTACGATAAGTTTGTGCTCGAGGGTGCCACATCATCCACTCCCAATAGCAAATCGTTGCAGTTTATACAGTCAACCGAGGGTGCATCGATGAAGCTTGGGAGGGGGGATTATTACAAATATAGAGCGGTCAATCTCATGTTTGGTTGCAATGCCGCTGCCATGTTAGGCCTACGCAGTTTTTCGGAATTCAATGCTTGGAGGAAGAATCAATTATTAGCATTCTATGATGATATTCAGGGTGGGATTGATGGATTAGCCGAGAAGATTAGTCGGAGTAAGCTGTCGAAGTATCGTGATTATTACTTCATGCCACAATTCGAGGTTGGACAGCAGGAACTTATTGACATTCATCATTACACCTACTTAATTGATATGGTTGCTATGGGGAAGGCGGTTGGGGTGTTTCCACAAGTGGTTCATGAGGTTAATAGCCGTCTGGTCAATGATATTCACTACTCGACGCAGAATAGAAATAACTATCATAAGATGGTACCGATCCAGCAACTCGTTAGTAATAGGAAGTTCATGAATGCTTTCCAGGAGAATTTTTTGAGCGTGGATTGGTTCATTGAATATATTGGGCTGGGTTTCTCGGATATCAATCCAAAGGAAAAGGAAATTAATTCGTTGACACAGACCGGTGAGTCTAGTATTCTCTCAACAAATAAATGAGACTGATGCTTTGTTTTTCATAGAAATTCCTCCCTCCAATACCTAATCATGTTTCCTTTACCTTTAACGACATAGTTTTTTACCAGATTGATATGATGCGACATCAAGGCTATCGACAGGAATACGAATTTGAGAAAGAATGCATCAACCAGATGGCTCGATCAAATGTTAGGAGATTTGAACCCATGTTCCAAGCTCAAAATTCGACCGAGAAATATGAGGCGTCTATCAAAATCGGATATGGTTTCACTTACTCCAAATATAATACGTTGATGCACTTCTTAAATGTCGCGGGGTGCTACTGGGTGAACCCTGACGTGAATAATATCCAGTTATTCGGAAAGGACGTCCGTACGCTCCTGTCAATATCTTGTCAGAAGATTTTCTTTGACACCAATCACTGCGGCTGCTATTACTATGGACCATTGGAACAAAGAGACACCTACCGCGTTGAGCTTGATCTGGCAGTTGCGAATGGCTCTGGAAAAGCGAGTCCATCAGTGGCCGCGTCGAAGTACAAAAGTGGTAACTGTATTACGGTTGTAGACCGCGTGTACGAGTTTTCTTACTTGAAAGGGATACTGTTAAAACTCTTCCAGGGTGCTAACAACACTCGAATCAAATCCGACAATAATGTATTGAACTTATTGCTCCTATCTCTTCAACTTGACTTCGGCTTGTTTGATCAGTATGCTTCACTGCTGAACATCGCCTTCATGAAGGATCTGCACCATGAGGCTAATACAAGAGAGTTGCAAGTGGAAATAGCCAACCATATTTATGACTTTGACAGAAAGCACAGTGCCGATTCAATCACACGCTCGAAAGTGGAAGAGTTGATATTTGAGGTCTCATACAACTTTCTAATCAACAAGGACTTCGACATCAATTCGGCGCAGTTCAAACTTATCTCAATGCTGAATGCAGACTCGGACTATCAGGAGTACGTTCTACTCGTCAAAATTTACATGTCTCTTTGTTCTATTAACAAATCAGTGGAAGTTGACTATTACAAGATAAAGGTGAATGGATCTTTCAACATTATCATCCCATTCAACTTCAGCAAGACGACGAGTGAATATCTCGAGGAAATAACGAAGAATCATTCGTTCTCGGAAAATGATGGCATTATGATGTACGATGATATTCATGTCTTTGATCTGAATCCCCAACAGCCTGAAATCAACCTTTACCGCATCCGTCTGGAGCCGAGTACTCCAGAAGTTCAGAGTATGGTGAAATACATCGAATTTACCAATGTATTTCAAGCTCTTTCGAAGGAGGAGCAGTACCTCATTTTCATTGCTGACAACGTTATTTTGATCGACGTTTTGGAAGATGGTAAGATGAGTATCAGGATCAACAAGGTCGATGCCAAGGTAGCTACAATTTACTTTAACGAAGCAATATCCTTCATCCCGTGCTTCAAATACTCAGAAGGCGAAGATATCATTATCTTCACTTCCCCCAATATTCATAATTTAGTTGACAGTGGGGGGCAATTCTGTCCCGACTATTATGGGATGAAGCATGAGTTGATTGAATGCATAACCTCTGAGGAATTATATATCGACCTAAATGACGATCCAAAGTTCCGCATCAATAAATTGTCAGAACTGTTGAGTGAATCCAAGGTGGTTGTGTATTTTCCTGACTACATGTTATTGGTCTCAAGCCGCCAGCAATTGATCAATCTGCTGGAGTACGCTATCAAAATTCGCAACATCGGATTTTTCATTCTGGTACTGTCGTTCCTTCGACGAGTATCAATCAACCTTTGTTATCTCGAGAGAAAAGAGAAGGTAGTGCAGATAACAGGCCCATGGAAAGAGGCTATTCTCTACGTAATATCAACTGCCAATGATAGTCATTATGATGCTATCTTTACAAAGCAATTTGTGGACATCAATCAACACGCCAATCTCCCACTCCGTGACTTCATTGAGGTGCTGTCAGAGAATTTCAAACGTTACCAGCGCTACGTAGACGGGGAGTACCAAATAATTCCAAGAGAGAAACAGAAACTTTTCCTCGAACACATTATTCGCGGAGAGGAGTGTTTTCACTTTAGCGAAGTTGGAAGTGGAAAGACGAAAGTGATCATGCCTCTTCTCTGTCAGATATTCTTGTCTAACAATAAAGAAGCTCACAAATGCCTTGCTCGGGGCGGAAAGCAAAAGGATACATTGGTAATACTTGTGCCAGAACACCTCTTACCTGATGCTCGAACACAAGTATTCAGGCACTGCCTCAATCTCAATTTTCGTCAGTCATACAGGATTTTTGATGATTTACTCACACTCCTCAATGACAATGTGTGTCTTGGAGATCAGGAGAAGAAGCCGACAAAGAAGATATTTGTATCTTCTTTCAATCAATTCAAAAAGGCTCTGACGTATGACAAGATCTGCAAAAAGATTAGACCCCACCGCGATCATATACTGATTGTTGCTGATGAGGTTGATGATTTCCTCGACCGCGACAAGCTCGTATTCAATATTTGTTGCAATAAGGCAAATTCATTTGACCGCAATACTTTAGAATACTTTTATGAGGTCAGCCATGCGGCATATTACGGTAGAGAATACCAGTCAAACTGCTTCGAGTCGTCGCCAAATCCTGAATATTGGAAGGAGTTGTACTCCAAGTTCTCGGCAATTCATAATGAAATACAGGACGCGAGCAAATCTCTCAACAAAAGCTTTGGTGAGACTAATTGTTTCCATTTTATTTACAACGCATTAAACGTTTTATGAAGTGCTCATTTCTGGCTACATCGATCTAAAATTTGCAGGAATATTTAACGAAAAGACACTTCGGCATTGCTCAACAAGTATTTCGCATGATATTGAGGGATATAAAGCTCTGATTGCACGCCCATATGAGTCAGTAAATCGAGCCATGCCTGGATCCTACTACAGTGATGTTGAACGGACTATTTTTCTCACATATGTCATCCTCTCGGAGGATATTGCCAAGTATGATGAGCTGTTCCAGGGAGAGCGCAAGTTTATCATGTTTGAGTATTGGAAAGAAAATTTGGCCGAACTTGATTTTGATGAGCTTGTGTATGGCCACTCAAGTCTGTCTGAAATAGCGGAGAAGCATCCAAATATGCTGAGCGGTGTTATTCGATTTCTGTACGTTATCATCTTGAAAAGGATGGAAGTGCGTGATAGGTCTAAATCTGTGAACTCGATTGACATCATTTTCAATTTCGACTGTGTCGGCTTTACTGGTACGCCCTTCTTAGACAACTACCCTACTTCTGACTACATACGACATCGCCGCGAAGATGATATACCTCCATGCATTGACCGAAGCTTTTATGCCTATACTAGTGAAAATCTTCAAACAGACGAATTCGAGCAGCGTTTTGCTCGCTTTCAGGGCCAAAACAACAATGTAAATCTGGAATATGTGTCATCTGATTTTATGCAAGAATCGTTGAAATTGGGTGAAATGGAAACCCTCGACGCTATATTCAAAAGAGAAGAAACGGAAGCGCTAAAAAAGATATCTCCTTTCAACGTAATAGTAGATCTATGCGGCATTTTCAAGCTGTCGAGCATCGATGATGTTCGGTCGTTGATACTCAATCACTTTGGCCCTGACTGCTTCCATTACATTTATCACATCGACCAATCAGATGGCAGTGATAGGATGCTATGTATCAAGTCCAAGAATGATGTTACATTTGACGAGGAGTTCTACAAATTTCTTTGTCGCACGTACGGTGCAACGCTGCGGGAGAAGGTAAGTTGCGAATGCATAGTCGGTTCTTGTTGCAGTCATTGGAAATTAGAAATTGACGCTGTTACATCATGTTCTTCCGTAAAATGCAGGTGTTTTTCTTCATTGACAACCGCAATTACATCGGGAAGGATGTGCCGTACCAGCTTGTTTTTCAGAAACAGTACAATGTGCCTCTATTTGTGAAGAGTGTTGTTATTGCTCATGATGTAGAAGATTTCAGCAAGATATGGCAGGCGATGGGGCGCTCACGAACAATGAACGAGACGACCTTTAGCATTTACAAAAACAGGATTCCTCCTGGCTTGGTGGACGAAAATCGTGGACTCGGTGATATAAAGAAGCAGCCTTTGACAAAGCTCCTTTATACACGTAATTGCGATTCCAAAATGGCTGGGAATCTATCATCGATCTATCAGACCTTGATAGCTCTTTACAATCTGAGCCAGCAATCATTTTACTATTCAGGTAAGTCGTTGGCTGCATTACTTCTTTGACGAAATCGATCTCTATCAAAAATAAATCATCCCCATTATCTGTCTTATAATCATGTAGACGAAATTGTGAACACCTTCATTGAAAAGATGGAGAAGACCATTGTTGCTAAAGTGAAGTATTTGGAGGGGAAACTGGCTGGTGTGCTAGGTTCTCCAATGAAGTTGGGCCAATGGGGCAAGATCGTAGAACACATATTTCGTGACAAATTCCGGCGATGTTCCATCAAAACTGTCGCGAGGAATAAAATGTCAATTTCAATGGTGGATTCCTTGGTGAGACAAATTGTCAGGCAGAAATTTGAGCAACGTCTTCCATCCGGTGATGTGTATGATGACTATATCCGCTTCCTATCTGGCGAGCAACAAAGTCTCATGGAAATTTCGTATACGAAGCAGCAACAGAAACAGAAACAAAAGCAAAAGGCCAAAAGTCAAGACAACGATACGATGGACGTGTTCGATAAGCAGAATCAGATGTATTTCGTCCCCGAGAAGACCCCCAATTATTACGATGCCACAATTAATCATGAACAAGATTCGACGAAGGCCACGCTCTCACTTCCATTCTCAATTCCAATTTTTTCAATGCAATACTCTATTGGGGGTACGACCAGTGTAATCAACGTCTACCCCACTATTCAGTTCCTCTACTCTCATCATATCATGCCGCGATACATCACTGAGGAGGTTCAAATCTTGTCCAAGAACGTCTCTGGTCAAACCAAGACTCAATTTTGTACCGACTTTGTGGCGTCAGTTACGAAGAATATAAAAGAAGAAATGCGCAATAGTAATACTGCTGACTCGTCTGGTTATCATGCAAAAATCAAATACAACGCAATTCGACAGAATCCACAGTTTTCTCTTGTTGGTATACAGCGGGGAGTGTACATGTTAGGGATGAAGGATCAATTCAATGTTCATGATAGAGATACTCATCCACTAAGTAGCAAACTACAATACGCAGTGGATGAAATGGGCTTCGTTCTGTATGACAAGACCAATACAAAAAGTGTCGATGACTTTGGTCCGTACTGTATTGAACAGTACGTATTACTCGATGCATTGTCGAAACAGGAGGTGGCTCAGAATGTCATAACGTACTACTGCAATCATAAGGGAAAGCTCGAGGAATGTTTACGACTGTACGATGAGAAACAGGGGAAAGGATTTATTTGTTGGCGGTTTTTGATGCACCAAATTGCCACGGATGAAGTTGTAGCAGATGCAGCAAAGAATGGCGATGATGATGACGATGACATGCACTTTGAAAAGTGAGGATTATTTCTCAAACATAATAATGATTATTAAACTTGAAAATAAGTAGGCCTATTCTTTACTCTTATTAGGTCCCTCACGAAAAGCCCCTCCCCATCTACTTTCACACATAGATTTGAATTCTGGATTTGAATTCTGTTTTACTCGACTAATCCCACGATACTAACAAACTTACCATCCTCAATACTTCGTGTCATTGTGTAAACATTCATTACTACTCCATCAACATGTAATGGTAGTCCACCATAAATATGTGGACAAATCATATTCCAATTTTTATTCGTTTCAATTTGTCCCACAGGTGCAGGACTTTCGAATATAGTAACAATACCACATCGTTCCAATAACACGTTGCGATTAAGTTCTAAACATATCCATGGATCATCGACCGGTGTGGACAAATAAAAATGATTTGCCGTGGATAATAATGTTGATGGGATTGCCGTGGCATGTGTAAAGTGCCCGTCTTGAACGAATGTTGTTGGAAAGTACGCGCTTTTGGTCAATTTGGCCTGTTCGTACAATGATGAACGACACATGTGATAGATGGTAGTAATATCATCATAATTATCCTTCACTTTTTCCTCCTCTTCTTCTTCCTTCGTCTTATTCTCATTGGAAGTGGTGACTGCGGTGTGCAATTCAGCCAATCTCGTGGCCACATCTGACCCGTCCTCCTCACGGATACACCGTTCTGGACTAAATGCTGGGATACACAGTGGGATATACTTTGCTGGGACTGGAAAGATGGGTTGGAAACGTGACCCGCTGGGAATGAATACAGTCTCTCCTGCCTTGACTACCAATGTTTTTGTTGTTGTAGTCTTCTCAGCGTCGTCAGCGTCGGAATCATTGCTGTTGTATACTAATTCAATATACCCCTCCATTACATACATCCATTCATCATAATATAATGTAAGCCATGGTTCACATGTGGGCGTAGTTACCATAACTACTGCAAGTGACACATTGTCATTTTTAGTTGCAACATTCCCCACTGTTTCATGGACTGTTAATCCGTCGTGTTCCACAACGGTAGTGGATTTACCAATAATTTGTATCCCCCCTGACATTGGTGATATGATTGGTGGGGAGATTTGGTAGATTATGACACGGCGGGAACACACCCCGAACAAGTTTCTGCTATTACAGTACGTTTGGGGTCAAGATGTAGATCGGTTTTTAAAACTCGGGAATTTCGCTT
>Ga0247833_1004309_pt1 | contig 17847 bp, 9 predicted proteins | sample LaCruzMarch2015__7_FD_187117 | JGI IMG/M metagenome (GOLD analysis project Ga0247833, IMG submission 187117) | Freshwater microbial communities from meromictic Lake La Cruz, Castile-La Mancha, Spain - LaCruzMarch2015_8m | ecosystem: Environmental > Aquatic > Freshwater > Lake | place: Spain... | reverse complement strand
GATATCAAGGAGAGCAATGTTGACAACCAAGGCACCACGCGCAAGACTTAAACTTACTACCATACAATTCTATCAAAATTATATATATACCTAATTAATCTAATTTGTTGTTAACCCGTCACGCATACGTTATTCAAAATAATGGCAGCATTTGGTAGTCGATGAGGAGATCTCCTTAGCATTCAGCTCGTCGCATTCTACGCACCTGCTTGGCTTCCTCTGCATTTCTGTACTTACTCGGATCGTACGTAGTATCTTCAGCAACAGGGCGTTGAACTCGCACTGTTGTCGGGTCATTAAGCTTTGGCTTCAAGTTCAATTTGCCAACATTTTCTGCATTCAACACAGCACGTTTACTTTGACTTACTGGTGCTGGCACGTTACCTGGAGAGTCCCTCTCTGTGTCAAAAGTTAAATTAGCTTTGACAGCAGGGGTTGGTGATGCGGAAAGTTGTCTGGTCGTCCCCCAAGAAAAATCATCCATGTGCCAGAACGAATACAGTGGCAAGATAAAGTAGAACACAGGCACTCCAAGGAAGACGAAGACAAGGAACCACCACCAGTAATCCCAACGTGATCTCAACAAAAATACGACCACTTGAACACCAATCACAACGGCCCACATAATGATTATGAGCAGCGACAGAGGTTCATTCAAGAAGACAGTGATGTAAACGATGTAGCCGACATAGAGAAGACTTGCCGGAAGGATCAAAGTTGCAATCAAATCCAAGAGAACAATGCTCTTCATCGAGAAGCAGCACACACCACACATTGTGTTAACTCGAAGTAGCTCCAACATATTATGAAATGTCGAGTTGATCCATCGACGGCGTTGGCTGAGAAGTATCGAGAAGGTATGAGGGACGATGGTGTAGCAAAAGGCCTCTGGGACGAAGCTGAGTTTCATGTCAGGAAAGTATCGTAGAAGCAGCGTTGTCAACATGCGATCTTCCCCGAGATGATACAGATTCTTCTCGTGTAGCGTCTTAACATTATTTGTTGCGTATCGTTGGTACACGTCATCGCATGATAAAAGGGGACGACCGTCATCACTGAAAAGTCGATACATGGTAAAGCAACCGGGAAGACACGTGACACAACCGAATGCCGATTCGAATGCCTTCTTCATGTGATGATTCGTGTAATACTCGAACACTTGAATCATAGTCACCCAGCTCTGTGACTTATTGTCAACCTTTGTCTCCCCACACAAGGCGAGGATGCGATCATTCTTGTTCATACTGTAAGTCATTTGTGAGAGAGATTCCCGATCAATCCGAGTGTCTGCATCAATCGCCATTAAGAAACGGATCTCGTCGAGGGGAAGCTGTAAGCGATCAAGGGTGTTCTTGATGGCTTTATCTAGATCATTCAATGCTCGGCCGTGATGGTAGCGATTCAACAGGCCCGAGAAAAGGAGCTGAGAATCTCGCTTGCCACGATTGCCTGCACGAGGACTGCCTGCCTCACTGGGCAACCCACACTTGACTATAACAATAAACTTCAATTCCTTCCCAGCGTCTTTGTATATGCCATATTGTATTGTGGCTCGATTCTCCGTGAGGTCGCCAATGCTCTTGCAGCTGTAAACCTTCCCCTTCGAATCCGTCTTGTACCCAAAGATTTTTGCGAGAGTTTCAGGTGTTGACATTCTCTCACCCTTGCCAGTGATATTGCCATCAGCAATCACAAGGAGGACCTTGTTGTCGTCAGGGTAAGATGTATCCATGACACTGTCAATAGTCTTGCGGAGCTCCTTATCACCCTCATTGTAACATGGAACCATGATAATAATCTTAGAGCGGGTATCGTCTCTTTTTATTGTTCTTTTCCAACGAACAATGTATATGATAGAGCAAAGGCACTGGATAGCCAGCACGCCAGTGATTGCGATCATTATCACATACATCACAAGACTCAGAATGTGGCAATATATATTCGGTTGTCCGTCTACAATTCCTACGTAGAATAGATCATCAAGGCAAGATAGCACGACATCATCGTCGTACAGAGCTTCATATACTGACGTGGCATCTTCGCCCATCGTGTTCTTGATCATCGTATTCAAATCATCATGGAGGTAGGCATTATCGCTGTCGAAATCGTACTTTCCGGTCGTTTCATCTTGAATCAAGTTGAGGTATCCAGTTACATTGTAAACGCGGTCATATATGGACACCCAGTGCATATCTGCGTCCATTTTAAGGTCCGAGGGTTTATGAGCTAGCAATCCTCTCTCGTATTGACCCAAATATTTGTTGACGCCACTAAATCCAACAACGTCAGTGTGACATTCTAAGTTAACAAGTTGATCGACTTCGTCGAAACTGGAACACACAAGTCCATCCGGAACGTTCTTGTCCAAATTTAAACAACGGAGGGGGAGCTCCGCAGGCGGACGACGTGGAAACATCTTGGAGGCATCCTTTCCAATGTATTCCTTGACACCGGAAGATCCACCTGGATGAATATTTTGATAATTCTCTACGTCATAGATTACACCGTAGATTACGGTCCAGTCATCAGTCGGTCCAGCCACACCATTCACCCTGGCTTGAATTTCGTCCATGGTAAATATTCTCGTTTCTCTGCATACAAACATGGGAATGACACCACTAATAGCGATAAATGCCCCACAGCACAACATCATAATGATGAATATCGCCACCTTCTCCCGCCATGCCTGCTTTGCCTCTTTCCTCATCAAGATCGCCGCCTCCTTTGCATGTTTGGACATGCCCTTCTTGACCATAACATCCCGTCCAACCCAAAAGAGAGCAAAGTCGGGAAGAAGTATTGTGCATAATCGCGAGAATGCCCACCAACAAGTGTCTGTGCAAGTCCCCTCTTGTTTCCCGACAACATTACGCTCGGGAATGTGAGTGATTTCGATCCGGTCCTTCGAAAATCCCTCAATCGCTCCAGGACCAGTAAGTTGAGCTTTAGACTTTTGTTGCTCGAATGCTCCCGTCCTATTTCGTTTATCGTTGTCAATTACAATTGCGGTGGGAAATTTTATAGTCGACGCCATACTCGGATCGCCATTGGCAGTTGTATTTTCGTCATACCCAGCCCTGAAATACATTGCATCAGGATGACGACGAACCTTCTGCTGAGATTTGGGGACGTTCAGGGGAATGTACCGATTGTCAGGCGGGCGCTTGAAGATACTACTCGCAACGCTCTTACTGTCACTGTCACTGGTATCAACACGAAGCCTGGCGGGGGGAAGAGGCATTGTGTATTTCTCAGTCCCGGCAGGATACATCACCTTCGCAGCAAACTGCGTCGGTTCTTCGTTGATGGGTGCCATGGCGTTGGTCTGAGATGCCCTTAACTGCTGTTGCTGGGCTTGTTTCATAACTACTTTCATCTCCTCCTTCTGCGCTAATTTTGCAGCTTTTAGCGCTTCCTGCAGCTGTTGCTGCTGCGCTTCTTCCATTATCCTCTTCTCTTCCTTCACACGTTCCAATTCCGCCTTCTGTGCAATCTGAGCATTCGTGAGACGTCGTACAAGATCAACCTGTTCACGCATTAGCTTCACAAGTGTCTTCTTGTCAACTGTGCCTGTAGTGTCAGTTGATTCATCAGTGTACGTGCGCTCGCGCTGCATCTGCATCGGAGGGGGCGTGGCCATCGGTTGTTGCTGATTGAGCGGCATCCCATACAGTGGCACACCGTAGTTCTGTGTCGAGCTAGTATTGCCCGCAATATCCGTGTAGGCGTAATTGCTAGTAGCCTGCTGCCCCTCTGCGGAGCCCATAACGTCCCCTACATTGCCACAAAAGTCCGGTAATGACATTTCCTTACTTGCGTCCTCGAAGTTGTCATCGTTAGGATCGAAGTTGTTTCCGTAGGGATCGTTCCCCTGACGACTCGGTGGGTCCATGACTTAAATTATTGTGAGGGAGGGGAAGGAAGAACAACTATCTACGAACACTCGATACCACCAACTTCATTGAGATTCACGGACTCGTGTAGACGATTATTTAAATTAGTTTTTTCTCGATAGGCGAACCTCACGTCCCCTGAGTGAACGATCATGAAATATTTCTATTTTTTACGCACCTCTGTACGACTTGTATCAACTGCCCTCCGATTTTCGGGGGATTTTGGGGGGAAACCGGATTTCAAACTGTCGATTTCTACATACCTTAAGAATGATAGAGTCTCAAGATGAGATGATCAAGATGATATGAAAAGAGACTTCGGAAAAGAGTGAGAGCTAGTAAGAGAGTAAGTCTACGCGCGACCTTATCCAAGATCGAACAGAAACCACGTCGACAGAAACTCCGTGTCACATCGGACACCGTCACTAATATCCCGAGTCACGAGTCATGAGCTCAAAGGACCACTGTCCTTAAGATACCTCAAAAGACATTGTAATAATATGGAGTACAGTAAACATAAAACTCCTATTAATTCGGAAATGATGAGCCACTCCACTTCACTCGGGGGGCTTCAGCTGATTATTTGCCAAAGAATGTATACAATAACTGAATAATTCCACTACTTGACTTCAGCGGGGACATCAATTTTCAACCGATTTGCCAGTGCAACAAGTGCCGCCACATACCGCTGGCCAAATCCATCAAAGCTGGGCAATTGCTCTTCGTCATAAATTATATTCCCATACACTTGTCCAGCATAGCTTATAACATCGATTTGAGTTAACATATTGTCAAAGAATAATTGCACACTCTTCACTGTCTTCCCCGCGAATAATATTTCTTCACTTGGTCCAGGAACATTCGTCATTACTAATGAATGTCTCGAAAAAGTATCAAATACTGTCTGTTGCCCTAAACTTACAGGAATAAGAGGAGCAAGCTTATTCTGGATCTGCATTTGCATATATGCACGAGGCTTCTCCTTCATCTCCATCGTCTTGGCACGAATGTGTTTCAGTCTTTCTTCAATGTCCGAATATCCCACCCCAATATCGCAAGATACCATGCACCAGATATTACGCAATGCAGTAGATTTGTCTTTCAACTCGTCGGAGGAACGAGGAAATCCAACAGGTAGTAAAGCTCGACACTGAATAGAATTTCCTTTGCTTGCTAAGACTTGATCGTTCTGTAATATGCAATAATCATGTATCGCCTGACTGATGGCCGCCATGATAATGTCATTCACAGTGACTCCGGCTGCATCTTTCAACTTTTTTACAAAATCCAAAGGCACGGTTGGAAAGATGAGTGCCTTCCTCACACCCGAGTGCTTCATTGTTGCATGATTCATTTTCGAGAATACTGTATCATCATCATACTTGGTTGCACTCAGTGCTAAACAATGTCCAGCTGCCTCGAGTAGCGACCAAATCGTAGTCTTCCTTTTGGTTACAGCAGCACCACTTGAAGATGGTGTTGTTGGGGGTGTTGTGATGTCATTTGACTCCCGTTCCTTCCTAGAAGCAGTAAGCTTTGCAAAAGCAGCAACTAGAGCTAGTCCATCACCAATAATATGATGCACGCGAAGCACACACGCAGATGCTCCTGATCCAGAATTACGGAAAATTAGTACTTCCCACCATGGCAAATCATCTCGACCTGAGCCTAGAGTGTCCTGAAGATGATCAACAATGGTACGATTTAAAATCTCGTCATCTCCATTAATATTGAATTCACGGATAAGATCCAATGTGTTAATTTTGCCATTATTACCACGTGCGCTTGGACGGAACGTATGTCGTTCAAGATCAGGGACGCGAGAGAAACGTTCATACTCAAGAAATGGCGTGATGATCTGTTGTGCAACATCTTGTGCCGTGGGACATCCACTGTTGTTGCGTTGACTCCCAATAGAAATAATCGAGGATAGGAGATTAGGTTTGTCGAAGTACACAGCAGCATTAATTATCGGCTCTTTCACGTTGGCCTGGGGTGGGAAAGATCCTACACCGAGGCCGATTGATGTAAAAGATACGCTGCGCTTTATCGCCGTTCGCTTGTCCTTTTTGTTGTGATGATGATAGGCATAGTATGATGCAACCGCAAGGAATCCGAGTGTTCCTATTATTAGCGACTTAGTGTCGCTGCCGCTCACAGTGAATTCATCATTCATTGTGGTCGCCGCATGCAAACCTATGCAAACACCTCTCCCCGAGAAGGGGAAATATTTACGTACCAGGTTCCCCGAGCAAACAATGATGTGAGAGTGCCACAACGCAAGGAAATTTTGACGACGATGCTTTGGTGAAATTTTGAAGGTGATCGACATGGCCTTCGATTCCGACTCCACCACCTTTGGTTACATACCATCTGAGCAAATAATAACGTCGATCTTTCCAATATTCTGCAATTAAGATAAGTACAGCAATCATGGTCGCAGTGGACGAAAGGCAGATGCGTATCGACGCATTCAAGGACAAGGTTGCAAGCATCCGCGTGACGACACGTAATTACAACATATCGTCCGATCGTAGTATCAATACGCTGGACAGTGGTAGTTGTGCCACACCAAGCGTCGATTCATCGACCACTCAAAATACCCCAAATAGTAGCGAAAAAGGAAGTGTTGATGTAATAATGAAAGCAAACAGAGAATTGTTGGCGTCGACTGCGGAATTATTGCAAGCAACTGAAAAACGCAGTCCAGAGGAAACAACGAGTCTTCCCACGCTGCCAGATGACGACGACGATGATGATGAGGAGGAGGGGGAATCGGAGGACGAAAGGACCAATGTGAGTGGTGGAGCTGTGAAGAAGCATTATAAGTTATCGCCAATCGCTAGTGATGATGAGGAAGACAGTAGTGCGAGCACTAATCGGCAATTTGATGATTCAAGTAGAATTAGTGGGGACACTAGTCTCTTTGAGGGAATGTTTAAGGTTGTTCACAAGCGTGCGAAACCACATTTGCTAAAGTCACCGGCATCTTCATCTAGTGACGACGAGATACTCAGTGGCGAGGATAACAGTGAGAAGTTTATTGGAGATGGCAAAAGTTGCGGCGACGATAGTGATTTATTTAATGGAATGTTAAATTCCGTTCGTAAGACTTTACATCCACAAGATGATGATGACAGCAGTAGTGCGAGCTCAACGATGAGTCAATTATTTTCCGAGGACATTCTTACGCCATCGAAAAGTAAGGGAATATTTGAGACCGGCATAGTTAAGACCAGCTCGTCGAAGATGATTCAACCAGTAAATCTCGATGAGAAATTTATTGGCACGATTGATCGACCAAGGATAGTGGCAACACGTGCCATTTCACAAGTGAGTAAGTTTTCAGCCTCCACCAACTCGTCCTCGGGTGGATTTTCAATCGAGTCAATTGCTAATAACAGTGGAGCCACCACCAACAGTGGAGCTACCACCAACAGTGGAGCTACCACCAACAGTGGATCATCGTCTAGTGGATTCTCGATTGACAAGTATGTCAGTAGGGTCAATAAGAGCAGGGTGGGTGCGGATGATCAATCGGAGGCCTCTTACCTGGACGTTATTCCCGACAGGGACACCGCATTGACATCATTTGCATCCATGGTGGCTTGCGAACGTAGTGAGACACCAATGTCAGGTGCATCTGTCGATATCATCAGCCCTAGCATAGACGTAAACGGATTTGGAATTCTTCCTTACCATGATGACGTTGAGCGAATGTTGGAAAAGGCAATTAATTCACCTTCACCTGCGGAAAGTCAGACATTCATTGGCAACTTGACTCTAGTTCAACCCGACAGTTCAGATGAACGGTCGATCGACCAAGTAGAATCGGAAGAAATCAGTGCGTCAAGTGGCACCGCTGGAATTATGCACTTCAAAAAGACATTCGCTGAGACGCCCACAATATCCAACATGGTACAAAAAAGTAATGACACAATTGAGTCTGATTCTTCTCTGGTTAGCGCAAGCTTGAGGAATAACAATAGTAAGTTGGGACCTACTCTCAGTCAAGATAAGGGACAATTGCAAGAAGAGGCCTCGTCATATGATGTTACGGTCGTGTCAATTCAATCTGACGTAAACGACTGCCAATTGATCAAACATGCGGACTCTGTTGATCATATTAACACCGACAAGTGTAGAGGTACTGTTGTGGAGGACGAATCCACGGCCCCAGTGAAGATGATAAATTTACAAAGAGAAAAGTCCATGACGGATTCTTCTGTTGCAAGCAAGTTACACTTTACTTCCAGGTATGGCAGTCTATTAAGACAAGAAGAGAGAGATATCGCAGCATCACCTTCTCTTGAATCGGTCGATCGTATTGTGGGTAAAACGGATAAGATTATTAGTCAACGACTTCGACGACTCGTAAAGCTTGGCCAAGAGATAAAAGATCTCGAAGGCAATGACAGCTGTAGCATTTCTGAAAGCACCTCGTCATCGTCCAGACGAGGCAAGAGAGAGCGCAGATATAGCACTCAGAAAGTGGATGTCTCGACGGCGTCAACCCCCACTGATATTTGGCTAGCCGACTCAGATGAAGAAGATCACAAGAACTCAAACCCTATTAATCGTTTCACCGACAACATTGTGGATGACGCCGATCACGCATCGCCTACCGACCATGTACCTTCTATGTCTAAGCAAAATTTTCCTCCACCTTCTCTGCAAGACACGAAAACCCTTGAAGCAGTTGCATCCAATCCGATTGAAGAGTTGTTGCGATTGCGTCAGTCACACAAGATGGCCATGGAAACATTTCAACTAGCTGAGGCGTCAGTGGCAGCGACTCCAGCAGAGAATTTTGATGACAAGCCCATATCAGCCGCCGCGGTAGAGCATCAACCGACCCCTGCACCGACACCACGCAAGAATGGTTCTATCATGGTTACCGACATGCTGAAATTACGTCAAGCTCGAAAGACTGACCTCAATAAGAAACGTCCGAACCAGGAAAATGAAGAGGCGTCAGAAGCATCGACTGCCACAGACATGTTCTCCTCGTGCTCTACAACTGACGATCACAAAGACTCCATAAGACCACTATGTGCAGACTTGTTACGTTTACGCCAAGCTCGCAAAATGGCTATTCAGAACATGCTAGATAACAGCGTGGGGAGTGTCAATCTCGAAGATTTGTCAAATACCGATACGTCAATGAGTTCTAAGTCCGCCATTGCTGAGATGAGAAAGAAGAAGTTTCCTTTAGTCTTTAGTGACGATAATAACAGCAAGGCATCGTTAGACGGAGCATTATTTAGTAATTTGCAACGTGCATTGTACAATATTCAGTCCGTGGACCACGAGGAAGACGGCGAGAGCAGGATTGATGTCGCAGTACCACAACATTTGAATAGGCGGCCGGCTAACGTCAAGTCTCAAGTGATCGTCACAAAGGATACAGAATCATGTGCCGTCAGCTCACTTAAGGATGAGTCTTATTTTCTCCAATCAAGACAGGGTGTGGATAGAGAATTCAACGAGGAGAATCTTTTCGTGGATGATGACGATGATGAGGTCAACTCCGTGCCAAGGTGCCCTGCTTCTGTTGGCAAGAATGACGATGAGAGCCACTGGAGTGTGTCTAGTGTGCACAGTAAAGCATCAGAAGCAGAGCATGAGAGTGCCGCAACTCGGCCTAAGAAAGCTGCTATTACACGAGATGGATCCACGACAATATCTTCGAAAGATCACATCCTTGGGACAACAATCAATATTACTAATGATTTCCTTGCATCGGAGCGTATCTACTTAGAGTGTCTTCGTGCGCAGGTCCATGCGGAGTTGAAGGTTCACGTGGCTGATGAGGAAATTCGTTTGGCATTAGATGCACGGTTGCATGCAATCCAGGACTTTTACAAGCGAAAAGCTACGGTGATTTCCCTTAGCAAGACGACATCATTCCCTATACCGCCATCGCTAACTGGGAATGAAGACTTCCTCCATCGAATCGGAGACTTTTCCAAGTTGAAGACTGTAGGTAGTCAGACTAGTGAAGTCTTTTCTGCACAGCCACTGACTACTCACGAGAAACAACGAACAGATTCTCACTTGTATGCATTGAAGAGGGCTCAGGCAAAAATGAATGAGGCCATAAAAGAAACGCACAGCAGTCCACGATCAAGCGCCTACTTTCCCGAAGATGACGAGGAGGAGATTATTTCAAAGGATAGAGTATTTGGAGATATTCCTGAGCATATACTGTCAAAAGATACTTTTTGGCTTGATGAAGATGATCCATATTCCACTCTTGGATCCTCTCCATCTTCGGGTTCTAACACTGAGATTGATCGAGTTCCAACTCGAGCCGAGATTGTGCAACACGCCTGGGGTTTCTACCTCATTATTAATTCTCTCATATGTGACAGTCGTGTGTACGACTACGAATTCAAAAAGATTCAAGATGACCCATTGTATCCCTATCTTAACTCGTTGGTTGGCATAGCTGATAGTGGCGAAGATGGTTATGCGAACGAGAATAAGCATGTATCTCAAGTGAATAAAGCGGAATATGCCGATATGGGCTCGCATCGCATATGTCATAGTCTGACCAAGGATGCAGAGAAAGTCGTGCCTGAGTTAAAAGCTATCTGTGCAGACCTCGGAAGAAAGGTTGGAACTCAAGCCATTGCGGTTGGACCCGTCAAGAAGCCTTCAGAGGCATTGTTAAAGTGTGAGAGGAAATATGGAGGAAATCCACTTCTTGTCACAGACTACTGTCGAGCGTCAGTTTTTGTGAAGGATGTTGCGTCACTCTTGGCACTTATTGAGATTGTATTGAGCAAGTACACTAATATCGTCCGACGAATCAAGCTATCAAGACTTAAATCTGATCATCATCCATTAGTTGGTGGATATCGCGACTGCAAGATTAATCTGGACGTTAGCGGGCATGTATGCGAAATTCAACTTCATTTTGTTCCATTGTGGCTCATCAAGGAAGCAGATGGCTACAATCACTACAAGAAGTGCTGTGAGCACAATGTTTATCCTTCATCGTTTGATATTGGTAGGACATTAGCAGGACTAAGTAGAAGCGAATTGAACGATTTTGTCACAATAAGCGAGCACGACTTGGAGATAACGCCTATTGAATCATTAAAAGACTACCACGAAGAAAAGATCCGTGAATACTTTGCTCTTGCAAATCTATATTTACGGCATAGCATGGGTGCCAAGGCAGAATATATTCTGAGGCGAACAGCGAAATTACGGTCCGAATCGAGTAGCTTTGGGCGTTTTCATGTCGAAACTTTGCTACACTTGGAGCTTCTCCACAAGTCGTTGAAACTCCAACACAAGTTCAAGAGTGCCCTCGCGGTACAAAGCCAAATAAATAAGATTAGAAAGATGCAGCGACAAGGAAAGGGAAACGACCAAGAACCCACGGTATCAAAACTCTGCGCCACTGATCAGTGTGCTGCATTCGAGCGGGTGGTAGACATGATCATTGATCCTGCCAAGACTGAACGGCAGAATGAGATGCGGAAGAATGTGGAGGTAGAAGAATCAAGGGCCCTGTGGTTAAGACAGAGAAGAGAACATTTCCCAGCGATGTCGCAGTCGGTCTCGCAGTCTCGTGATGATAGTGAAAACCTACATAGTGTGTAATTACGCGAACAATAGTGAGGGTGGTTGGAGTGCCTTGTGAATTTCGCAGCGCCATCCTGAAATGATTTTGCTCTGCTTGTGAATTGTCCTACGTCTGCAATATTAAATATCCGTCGCTGACCTCCAACACGACTCCACTCGTCGATTGATTCCTCAATTTTCCTCAATTTATTAAGCCAAAAGTTGAGGATCATGGAGCTCTTTTCTCCTCCTCCTCTCGATGCTGGTCCATCAATTGTTGCAGCCTCTCGGTTCGGTAATCGTCAACTGATGCCTCAATTTTACCAACAGCAAGCATCATTGGTGTTAATAGTATCGCCCCCGCCATGGGTTTGCCCTGGAATAAAAATCCAACGATACCACCTCCAAGCATTCCTGCGGTGGCGTGAGAGCCGTAATGGACTGCTGATAATTTATCATTCGAATCTATCATTAATTTTCCATCAGCATTAACATCATCGGTAAGTAGTATTGAGGATTGTCTAATAATTATATTGGCCACGCGTTCCATTGTAAAGCATGCAGCTGAAACTAATGCGAAAGAAAACGCAGTTGACACGGAGGTCTTAAATAGAGGAGCGCCCTTGTAAGAGCTGTATGCGGCTCCACACCCTAGACCAGTCAATGCCGATGCCGTTACACGACTTGCGATATGATCGATGACAGCCAGCGCATCGTCCATGATACTTCGACGAATCTCAATCTGAGTAGTGAGGGAGGGGGCTCAAGGTCCAAGTCAAGGCGTTGTTCCCGCACTACTTTTGCCGGGAGGTTAGGAATTGTAGGTGAGATTTTTCCCGCCTTGATAAGTACCAATTTACGTAGATTCCGCGCCTTACTTACCACTCATCACACAACGCAAAACTGGTAGCACCGGCGGCTGTATTTTTGCCTGCACGGCAACTCCAGATCGTGGTGCAGGTGGCCTCTTATAATTCCATGCGACTTATTGGTGGTTTGGTTTGGTGGCATTGTTGTTATTTTTATCGTTCTGGACGTCGAATGGCACTGTAATGCTGAGGGGGGTGGTATTGAAACCTTGTTATTCAATTGTAGTAGCCAAATACCTTTGCCTGCATGATTTTTGAAGGAAATTGGAACACGCAACAATCAATCATATACAGCACTGACAAGAGGGTATGATATGGTTGGTCTGTTGAGATGAGCAAAAATTGTTGGAAGCTGTCCTCGACTATTGAGAAAAACGAAAGAGAAGAAGTCACTGCATTTTCGTTTGATGCCGACGAAGGAGTGACGATGATGGTTAGAACTATCGCTACAACAACTAACCATCGTCACAGCATTATGACAACAACATAGTAGTAGTATTAGTAGTAGTAGTAGTAGCTGGGACCTAACGATGAAATAGTTCCAAATCCACCTACTGACAAAAAGCAGAGACAGAAACGTATTCAGCCTAGTGCTATAGGTGCTCCAAAGACAAAAGCGAATAAGACAGAATCACGTGGATCCAAACGTGATTGAAAGAAAACTGAGAAAGCAAAGTTAAAGGATATGATGGGGCGGTAATTTGTGGTAAAAATTGACGAGAAGAGATGGGAGTGGGATAACAGCAGGGGAAGGACGAACGAAATGATTCTTACATCTTATAAATGTAAAGTTGATTATTAATGCCACTAATGCCATATCCCTTTTATCATGTCTGTCACCTACTCTTTGTATTGGTCATTTGCATTGGTTGCCACCATAGTAATTCATGCCATGGTTGTACATGACATTACTATCCGTCGAGGCATTACTACTGTTGAGGCAGTACTATCTGTCCAACATCCGTCGAGGCATTACTATCCATCAAGTCGACGAGTATCCGTCGAGGCATTACTATCTGTCGTCGGCTGCATTGCCCTCCTCGCCCACACTCTATCATTCACTCACATCCTCACGTTCATCTAGTTGATCTCACGTTCATCTAGTTGATTGTTAATTATGGGAGGCGGTGTACGTAGTCATTGATGTGTGGGATGCAGTAGATATAGTGCCTTGTCATTGCGTTTGATTATTGATGATGCTGAGTTGTCGCACCTCAGACCATTGACGTATAATACACCGTCGTCCCATTTCATTTTTGTTTTGCATGATACTGAGCAATGTACTTTTCCTTGACTGCAGCAACTAGCTTGCCTTTATCAAAATCAACTGTGAGTTGATGATGACATGGGTTAGCAAGCTTTGTTTGTTTGAAGGGGATCGAACTAATCCCCTCGAGACCAGTCAACTCCGGAATATCAATAGTTCTACGTGATCCATATAATCGATAGGAACTCCCTTCCTCATTACCGAGTCGTTCGAGGAACAAAGCAACATGAATGCCAAGTGGTGGTGTTTGGCCAAGAAACTCAATCGCCTTCGTGTTCAGATCACTACGAGCACCAGAAATCTGATCCTCAGTAGATTTGGAACTTCGACCAAGACGCAAACGCTCAGACATCAATGTAGCACAAGAGCGATGACACCACTGTCCAAGAATGGAGGTGGGCAAACGCAAGTCATCATCCGTTGTCGCCGTCATAAGATCCAAAATTTGAAAAGAAAACTCGTTGAGCTTCAGATAACCGTTCCCTGCTTAATAAATATACCAACAATACTGGAATTAAAAGCAATTGCAACAGAAAGGTAAATGGATTCACCCATCCGGTAGCATAGAATGCTCTTGCCAATACCAATGCCAATGGAGTAATAACACGCCATAGGATCGATCTACTTCAACACCTGCCAAATCTTTCTGATGATAAAGTAACCGCGATTTCAAAGCTTAGGATGGGACTGCTTGATAAGATAACACTCCTCTACAGTGCAGACCTTTGGACCAACGATCCAAATGAATTAGGGACTGCGACGTGGTTCAAGGTAATCGATCCAACTGCAGATCCAATTGGGGACGAGCCTCCTACACCTCAACGTGAATTCTGGAATGCCGCAAAGTTATTTAACAAGCCAATGGTAACTATGCTTCATGGAGCAACTACCGCCGACGAATATGAAACATTGTCTGACACAGAACTTGTGGATATTGCAGACAATTTATTCCGTAGTCTTTGGACCACGAATAATGGCGATGTTATCGTCACAGACTACGTCATCACACGGTGGAGAAATGATGAGCATGCATTGGGGGCATACTCGTATCTCTCTGTCAATGCCAACGTAGGTTTGCGTACAGCACTTTGCGAGCACCTTGGTGATGGTATCTATTGGGTGGGGGAACATTGCTCCATTGATTATCCTGCGACTGTTCATTGAGCATTTGACTCAGGTGCAAGCGTAGCGAGTGCTTTTCCCTCTCTGAATGACGGTGCCTCTGAATCAGCAGCATTCGCTTCAGCTTGCTCTAGCCTTCCTATTGTGGTCCACAAATTTGCTGTAATATTGATGCTGTCAATTACTGAGCAGTAAAACCATCACGTGAGCATTCACCCCACTGAGGAAGGAGTTTGTATAGTTTGTATATTTAATCCTGGATGTTACTGATTAAGTAAGCATTATTAACACAACAGCATAAAAAAATTAAATAGAGACAAGCAAGTCATCTATCATCTGTAAATAATATCATCCCAATCCTCTTCAGAAACAAAGCTGGCATTTACACTTTGTTTCGTAAATGAGGAGGTACATATGCTTTTCGTACTGGCGGTACATTATCCGAGGTTATTTCGGTTGATTTTGGAGCTTCGTTTAGTTTGTTGTCATTGATTGATGCCAAACTTTGCCGCACATCATCAATGTCAAATGCATCTCTGTTTATTTCAGCTACCCTTGGCTTGGGTGCTAGAATTGAATCGAGTGCTACCTTAGACGATGCAGTTTCATCGTTCAACAACTTTGCGCTGTCCTCCATCGTCATTGCCACACTGGCATCGCCACGCATTTTCTTCTGCTTCTCATCGGCCTTCTTGACAACACTAGCATCTCCCTTCAACTTCACTTTCCCAGCCTTTTTATTGTCGTCCTCCAAATTTAGTTGTGCACGCATGTCCATCTTAAAATTGTTAATGTCACCCTGATACATCGTGATAGTCTTATGATCACATATCCAAATCTCTTTCGCTACTTGTGATATCAGTCGCATATCATGTGACACTAGCACTAACCCACCCTCAAATTCATTCACTGCCTTGGCTAATGCATCAATACTCTCCATATCAAGATGATTCGTTGGTTCATCGAGTAGTAGTATATGTGGAGCATCACGTCCAAGCTTGGCAAAAACAACGCGTGACTTTTGACCATCACTAAGTTCGGCCATCTTTTGGACCTGCATCTTCCCTGAGATACCGAACCGACCAAGATATTTGCGCTGCTCTTCACGCGGTGTGCCAGGATAGACTGTATCGAAGAACTCAAGTGGAGTCTTATCAAGCTGTAATACGTCAACGAAGTGTTGAGTAAATCGACCTATCTTGAGATGTCCATGTGGGCGTATGTCACCCTGAGAAGGCATTAGTTCACCTGACATTAGCTTAACTAGTGTGGTTTTCCCAGCCCCGTTGGGTCCAACGAGTGCCACACGTGAATCCAAATCAACACCAAAGTTTACACTGGTATATAGTGGTTCACAGTTTGGATAGCCGAAGCTAACATCGTGGAATGCTAGTACCGGTGGAGGTAAATGTCCAGGATCTGGGAACTTGAAGTTCATCGGCTTCTCAACCTCTGGTTTCGTCGTCAACCCTCCCCGGACCATCTTGTCTAATACCTTTTGCTTACTCTGCGCTTGCTTTGCATTCTTACTCGTACCATGTCCAAATCGGGCAATGTACTCCTTCATACTTTTCATCTGATCCTGCTCCCATGCATACTGCTTCATTTGATTCTCCTCAAGTTCGGACTTGGTCTTGACGAATTGGTCATAGTTACCATCATAGTACTCAAGCTTTTGCTTGTGTGTAAAGTGGATAGTATGGGTACATACATTGTTTAAGAAGTCCTGCGAGTGTGAGATCAGCAGTAGGATCTTATTCCACTTTGACAAGTAGTCCTCAAGCCATATTACTGCCTCCATATCGAGGTGATTTGTCGGTTCGTCAAGTAAAAGGAGTGTTGGTTGGATGAAGAGAGCACGCGCCAAGCTCACACGCATCCGCCACCCTCCACTAAAGTCCTTGGTCAACTTGGACTGCATATCATGGGTGAAGCCAAGACCTTGCAATATCGATCGAGCACGTGTTTCGGCCGTATCAGCATCGAGATCATCAAGACGTTCGTAGGTGGCGGTTAGCATATCCATTAATATCTCCTGCTTTTCATCCATCGTTAATTCGCCATCATCACCTCCCCCATCCCCCCCTCCAACACTAGTTGTCCCACCCGCCTTTTCGGCTGCATCTGTCAATGCCGATATGGCCATATTCAAATCTTCAACTTCTCGTTTCAACTTCTCGTTCAAGACGTGAACGTTCCTCATCGACTGACATTACAGCATCGAGTGCAGTCATGGTATCACTTGGTTCAACCTCTTCCTTAAGATGGAATGTGTCAATTCCCGCGGGGATAGGAACAGCGCGTGCACCCAATGCCTTCATTAATGTACTCTTACCACAACCATTCCGTCCAATTAGGCCATATCGATTACCATGATTAAGTACGATCGTCGTCCCATCCAACATGATATTGTTAAGGTGTTGCAGTGTAAAGTTTTGTACATTAACATCACGACTACGTGCATCGACACCCTTTCGTGATGCCGAGAAGGTACATATCGTCCCCTCTGACGCTAGTTGATCAGCAAGTGGATTCGATTCACGTGTCACATCATCCTCACCTCCATTATTCTTGGCACTAATAACATTCTCCAATACTTTATTCGCACGTTTCATTTCATCATCTACCACCTCTTCAGTAACACCACCCTCGGTATCCTCCAACCCCGCGGCCTTTAGCTTGGCTTTGCGTTTCTCCTCGCGCTTACGTGCCGACTCAGCCTTCTTCTCCTCCTTGCTTAGCTTCTTCTCAAATATCTGCTCTTCCCCTCCGCCCATGGCCACGGCATTGGCTTGATCTTTCACCTTGGACTCATTGTCCCCCAATAACATTAGCTCGCGCTCGGCCTGAGCCTCGGCCAGCCGTGCCTTTTTTTCGGCCCATGCCCTTTTTCTATCCGCCATGTTTAGTAAGAAGTGATTTATGTATGTAAGTAGTAGATACTCATGTAATAGTCGAGAGGGTACGACCGCGGGGGAAGCGTTGGTGTGGGAAAGCAAAAAGAATCAATACGTGGGACATCGAGCGGCTCCTTCTGTTCCAACAACAACAACATGACGAATGTTGATTTCGGTAAATTCAGTTGGTGGTATTGGATTGTAGCATTCGTGGTAGTTGT
>Ga0247833_1004291_pt1 | contig 17904 bp, 22 predicted proteins | sample LaCruzMarch2015__7_FD_187117 | JGI IMG/M metagenome (GOLD analysis project Ga0247833, IMG submission 187117) | Freshwater microbial communities from meromictic Lake La Cruz, Castile-La Mancha, Spain - LaCruzMarch2015_8m | ecosystem: Environmental > Aquatic > Freshwater > Lake | place: Spain... | reverse complement strand
TGGTCGCTGGCTTTGTTGTGGCGCGGTCTCTGCGACAACAGTTGTTCAAGATATCATCATCGAAGACGACTGCGTCGCCAAAACGTCCTCTGTCATTACTTTTTGACAATACGCCTCTCTTTTCAGCAGACAATGGTACGACGGAAGAAACTAATAGCGATACGACGAATGATTTTGATGGATTTAATCCATTCGCATCTGGATCGAAAATACTACCGACCAAGGGTGGGTTTGGTATACTCTCGGATAATAGCGAACGGTTACGGCAGCGTGCTGCTATTACGCCGGGTGGTCGGATCTCACCACGACAAATGAAGATGAAGGAACTAACCGCAGACCTACTAGCATGTATATCGGATAATGACGCAGTTTCTCACCTACTGCATTCGAAGGAGAAGTTTTTACTCGAGCAATTGAACAATATGGATGCTGTTCTGGAACCAGAAAGTGTATTTACACCCAACATGAACAGGGAGGAACGATTTGATATGTACCAACAAATTATGAATGAGCGGATAAAGAATGCAAGAGCACCAGTGGCGAAGAAAGCTTTGGAGGCCTTGCGAGATTTTGTATGGAGTAAAAGATGATACTTATTTGAGATACATACTTTGACTAGCCACAATATCTGATTCCAGGTCAAAAATGTATGTATCAATCCTAAATCTAGTGTATTATTACGCAACGCACACGACAACTACAAATAAGATCGCTAAGGAGAAAGGCATAAAATTAAGCCAAGATTGAAACAGTGTATCCACTCGTGACTTAGTTGTTGTTCAAATGATGCGATGCTCTGTAGTTGCGCGTTCCTCGTTGCCGTTAACATCATTCCTGCTAACGTCATCATCGCAGCAAACATTCGGAAGAAGCCCAGATACAATTGACCTGTCAATTCTCTCTGAGTACCAGCCCTCCTCTGCCCAGTCAATTAGATTTTCTGTCTGATAAACGTTTGGTATTAAGAATACGGCCGGGATTCCGATTCCAATGGGGATCACTATCCGAGTTATGAGAACAAGATAGGGTAGGGGTGTGAAGTTACAATCCTCGTCCACCGTCTTTATTCCACTCCAATCAATTGCCCTGGATCCCAGGAGGTTTGATACAATATCACAGAATTCAAACATACCAAGCAGGTATGCTAGGAAGGAATAGAGAATAGGATTTGATGAGAATGTGAATGACAAATATATGTAAACAAGTCAGAGTGAATTAACCAAACACTAACCAGTGATAGTAGATCCCATTCCAGGCGGTGTCATTTTTGAGCAGATTGCATCAAGCGGTATGAGTTGGAAGGTGACAATCATTTGGGCAAATATTGCATTACCAAACATGAAGAACACTTTGTCCGGAATACCAATGTTTGTATTCCAGCGATTAATGACAATAATGTCAGCCATCGCGGCAGCAGCGCCAGTGCATATTGTCATGGAGATTGCTGATCTTAAGCTCCATTTTGCAAAGAGCTTCTCGTAGAGAACGACCGAAAAAAGACTCATAATTGATCCCATCGTTCCAGCGAATGTAATGTAGAAAGTGTAATCAAAGTTTGGTCCTGATATCAAACAAGACAAGGATAGATTTAGAATGTCCCAAGCAGATTTATTTGTTCTTGTTATCAAGGTTCATCACATACCATTAGGAACGCATTGCACACTAGCAGTGTAGTAGTACCCCAATAGTGACGCAATCTGGACTGATGACAGTTTGTTGATGATGATGGACACAAAGATCCAAAAGAACTGAATCCAAACAAAACAATTCATTATAAAAGTGAGTGAGTGCATGCGTGGACATAAAGAAGTACTCCCAGTGACACAATGTATCTGCACAAACTCACTTTTCGTGGAAACATTTTAAAAGTAGCAATGCAGAACACGAAAATGAGCACCATGGCAGAGATCAAACCAATATCTGGGCCAGCCAAGCAAATAATCGATACTAACAGTATGGGGCATAGACCACAGAGAGTGATCAGCATGAATACTGCTTTCTTCTCCTGGAATGCCCCATTATCAAACATTAATAGCTGACCACAAAATGCCATCATTCCTGGCTCCTCTTTCGTTCGTTTCTGTTCAGGGATCCATCCCATCAGTGTGGGAAGTAGTGGCGTGATGGAATTTGCCAAAAAAATCCAAAAGAATATCTTGTATTCTCCCTTGAGATATTGTAGTGATGTTAGAGGCAGCACAGAAAGAAGGAGGCAGGATCGTTAGTTAATGACCAAGCGAATAATATTATTCGAGCGTTCTCGCACAACTCAAAGTATATCATCATCAAGCATTCTTACTTTATCAGATAATGGCCCCACGTAAGACTGGACCACAACTCTGCCAAGACGGCTGAAAAATAACTTGAAGGTGGTAATGGAAGTTCCTACACCTGGATGATTGTGCATAATCTCTGCGTACTTTCCTTGTATCAAAATGTCAAATGTTGCAGACAACTGTCAAGTGGAAGTACACAACATAAAAAAAGATTGAGAGACACACACATGTGAGCAATATTGTTTCTAATCACATGCCAATGATACAGAAGACTAATACTCACACTGCAAATGGCAACGAAACAAGGCACGATGATGGTGTCAGCTATGATTTCGGCTGATGACATATTATTTGGATCTTGTTCCATCGTAATGTCGACCAGTGGGTATTTTCTAAGCAATACCAACGAGGCCGAACATCCAATTAAGATTGCAAATAGAGCAATGTAGCGAATGTTGTATCCCATAATTGGGAAAAGGTCGCTCACAACACCAACAAATGGTTTCATTGCCTTGGGTGACCTTATGATGCTAGTGTAAAGCTGCTGTTGGGACGCACTGATTCCCATCTGCTTGAAAAGAGGTAGACTGATGACCGTGACAAGACTGTATGATCCACCACTGATGAAGAAACCATAGATTGACACAAAGGAAAGGAATTTCACTGAGAAGATGTGTGCGAGTTCAGATAAGTATGACTTTGTGTCGCCGAAGAAGGCACAAGTTGTGGCATGATTGTTGCAAGTATTTGCGATGGTTAATGTTGTCTCGTTGTTCAGAAGACCATAATGATCATTGTAAGCAGCATCATGATCCTCATCACCCTCTATGAGCGGGGCTGGATCAATTGTCGTGTTACTATTCATTGGTTTGTCAGGATTTATGAGAGCAACTGGACTACGCGATTACTAGGATGACATATTCTAGATTTTGCCGCACAGTCTTTGCGACAGCAGGATTCTACTTTTCTTTCAGCCAAATCGTCCTCTTGGGCACGCTTGCTGAGAAGATATCCTCTGCGCTGCGAGAAAGGTCGTAGAATCTCTACCTTCTTTCTCTCCGTTTCCACCCGTGAAGAAGAGGGAAGAATCTCCTCTCTGGGATCCAAGGCTTCTCTTCATTCACCCGAACGGAGGAACACTCGTGGTATGGGGTCTCCTGGTTGATTCTTGCTCGAAGGCTTGTGCACTTCTGATAAGCGACGAACATCTACATCTACAAAAACTTGTCAAAGGAGGTATTGAGTCTGATAATACACCATGCGGATAGCTGCATATATAATTGTTGCAGTAGCACAGGCCATTTCGTTAGTGCAAGCGAGTAATCTCTTCAGCGATGTACACCATGAAAGTTATAATTTGATGAAAGGACAGTCACAAGTTGCAAACGATGAAATGAAACTGAGAGGCGGTACAGTCGAAAAGAAAACAATGCGAGCAAGTAAGGCGAAGCAACATAAGTTTGAACAACAGGTTGATAGTAAAGCGAGACAAAAGAATAACAGGACGAAGCAAAGTAATGCAAAGGCGAATGTAAAGGCACAAAAAGGCAACATGAAGACAAGCGCAAAGCAAAAGACCAAAGCGAAGACAATAGGAAAGGCATCGTCGCAATTGAATAAGAAAAAGAAGCAAAGTAGTAAAGGTACAGAGTCAGGTAATGTGAAGGACAATCTACCAGCAAAGGCGAAAGCAAACAAGAAGAATAAGACGATCAAGAAGAAGAAACAATCGACAGACCGACGACCTGTGACCAATCGTCAACCAGTAGCCCCACCAACTGAACAAAATCTTCCTCCACCAAACCTTTCTTCTCAGTCCCAATGCTTCTCCCTCGGGATATACGATTCGATAGACGATGACATTGCGATTATTAAGAACAATATACTCACAAATCAGGAGCGAAGTCATTTCCTTGGTGGTATTGTACGAATGACAGCACATGACTTTATGGACTACGATCGTAATGATCCTGGAAATCCAATGGGGATGGATGGATGCTTCGATCAAGACAACCTATCTAACGATGGTCTGGAAACGATTTGGTGTGAAACTTGCGCCCTAAGACTACTATACCGAGATAAGTATTCACATATATCAAGATCTGATTTTTGGGTCGCGGCTGCCAATGCTGTCATCCGTCAAACATCGATTGACAATGTTTTAGATCTGAAGGAGACTTTTCGGTGGGGTCGAAAAGATCGAGATGTATGTCAGGGGTCCGGCGATCGTCTACCTCAAAGTTCGGGATGTGATCAAGTCGAGGACATATTTCTTGGACGAATGGGTTTGAGTTGGAAAGATGCGGTTGCATTGCTTGGTGCACACACTCTTGGTAGAGGCAGTGCAGGGTTCTCTGGTCATGATGGAACGTGGTCAAGCTCAGACAAAGATGCACAGGTAAGTTTCTTCATTGAACAGAGTAAAATGTTTACACAAGTAAAGAAATCGTGGCTCAAGACAATCACCACTTGAATGTTATAATTTCAGATCTTTGACAAACAGTATTATGATGGATTCTTCACTGAATCGTGGAGGCCAAGGAATATGGGACGGGATATTCAGGACTGGACAACTGGGAACGGTGGAAACAGAATGATGCTCAACACTGATGTGAGTTTATTACATACTTTATTCCTCTAACCTAATGTAACACTGTACTGATGCATTGTTACTCTTTCCACTCCTAGATGTGCCTTGTTTATGATATTGATGAGTATGTTGACAGGGGTATTTCTTGCTGTGCAGGTCAAAATCAATGTATCAATGTTGAGGCAATAATACATCGTTGCCCCATGTATGCATCACTCAGTCAGAGGTCAAGTGCGACTGAAGCAGTACGAGAAATGCTAGGCGGTGAGACAAGTTTATATTGTGTCGCCTTCCTTAATTAAAAGTCGTCTCATCTTCTCTTTCTAACAATAAACCCTGTGCGAAGGATCCGTTATCAGTAAAAACAATGCCCCCTTTTATATCGCATTTGCAAAGGCATGGGGAAAGGCTACAACACTTGGCATGAATGACTTGTTTCCATTAATGGACAGCTGCAATGGTGTTTCATAGAAATAACTGACGAGCTAGAAAATGAAATTCATTTGCATACTAGGTTTAACACATGACATAATTCATAGAACACTCTCCATTGATACGTAATAAATTGTTTTACTAGAATAGTGCATGTTTCTATCCTCCATAAATATGAAATGATACTCCGCTCGACAATGCCTGTCTCACCACTCCCTCCCCCCACAAACCTCCCCCCGTAAAGAATATCATATCCACTAATTCTTCATTCCACCCGATTGTTCAAGAAAACAATCAATCAGATCATCGTCTTCCAAATCAATATCTGCAGGTGTAGATTCACCCTTGATCCTCTGGAAACCACAACCCCCCCATGAAGTAAAAAGATTTAACACCCAATCCCAAAATATCAAATGATGACAGTTAATCATGGAGAATGTTAAAAAAGAAAACATATATGAATGATGATGTGTATCGTGTAGAATAACATATAATAATGGTCAGAGATTGGCACAACATATTGGAAACAAAAAAACGTACATCACCATCAAGCATAAAACGCATGGCAGTGGCCTCGACACCCTTTCTTGCTGCGTATGTTGCAAAGACCTTCATCATTTTCGTACTTTTCTTAATTTTGAACATGGTCTCTTCCCCATTCTGATCTTTGACACGGATAGTAATTGTTTCACTCCCCCCTCCTCCCGCACCCTCCTCGCTCCCTGCCGGAGCTGGTTTCGTCTCACCTTCATCGCCCACGTTGTCATTATCGTCATCATCCCCCGATCCACCGACCTGTGCCAGAACACAATCAATCTGATCTTCGTCCTCAAGTTCAAGCATCTTCGGCGTATCCGTTTCATTAATGCGTTCTCCATCGAGTAAGAAACGCAATGATTTTTCCTCGACGCCCTTGCGCTGGGCGTAGGCGCTAAATACCTTGGACATCTTCGTCGACTTCTTGATCTTGAACATGGTCTCCTCGCCGGTTTGATCCTTCACGCGGATTGTAATGGGCTCATTCGCGCTTTCTTCCGGCTTGGCATCTTCTGTGTCCGACATGATGACGGGTGGGCGGGGCTATGGTGGTGTGGGTGGGGGTGGACCGTTCTTTTTGCGCCAAACTCACTCTCTCAGGCGCCAAACTCACCTCAAAACCTCTTTGGCCATGTCGCCGACTAAGGCAGCAGGATCAGCGGCGGCACGAGGATGCGCTGCTATCACTGCTAACTTGTCTGCAACACCACCACGAGCATCGTCTGTTGTGGGTAGTGACGCTGTTTCTTCCCAGAGGTCTCACTTCACTAGCGACAGTAATGATGATTCTTGTGAAGGTGCTTCTGCGATGGACGATGATCAGTACTTTGGCGTATGGCCACCGAATAAGATGACGGTAGTATACCAACGGATGCAGGTAGAATGTCCAGATATTATCAAGGCATATGCGAGATGTGTCATTGACAAGCAGAATAGCGGAGCGTTGATACAGAACGCATGTGAGGACGAATTCCGGAGAGTTCGAGATTGTTTTCGTTCCGTTCGGGGAGGTTAATAGGGATTAGGCTCACTCACATTGTTGTCATCCATACACCCTTGCGATGTCGGCGAGCTATCTTGACCAAGGGGGTGAGCTTTAACTGGTGTGGCCGCTCCTTCTACATCGACACTGTACCAACTAATCACTTTTCTGAAGTGGCTAATTTTTTGTAATAATAAAATAAACATATCAAATAAATTCATTGATTGTTGTTTATTAAGCTGCAAATTCCAACGTGATTGAATCATTGTGATGATACCTTGCACTGCTGCCTATCTATCTTTGATCGTTTACATTCGATTCTGAATCACTTGCACCAGCACTTACAGCAAAGAAGATCGAGCTCAGCAAGTACCCCGCGCAGACCCCCCATGCTAATAGATTCGCCAATATTTCTGGTGACGACGATGATACAAGTTGACCTGAAATTTGATTCCCGTATATTGACCCTAATAGCGTGGGAGCTGAATTTGCCAATGCTCCCGTTAACACGAACATGCCCTGGGCTGTACCCGTCCTTGACTGACCTACCGTAGATTGCAGGACAGCAATCGTTGGTCCAAACCAGCACTCGGCTGTATTAGGGATGTTAATGTATGTATTGATGGACCAAATTTACGTCATGCCGATAAAATTTAGAGTGACGATAGAGAGGCATTGATACCTACCAAAAAAATAAATCTTACCTACTAGGTACTCAACCCCCAAGAATGCCATTGACATTTCAAATGAGGTCGTATGGGTCGTGAGGAACCAAGCGGGTATAGCCAAAAGAGATCCAAATATTGGCAGCACCAGGCGTATAGTTTGCTCATCAAAGTAGTTGTGTATAAGAGTAGTTGAAGCTGTTGTCTCATGCTCATCCGTCTTGTACCAGCCACCCAGCCCATCTGCAATATACCCACCCAGAATGCCACTGCTGAAGCCCAACACACCAACAATTAATGCATTAACGACTGCATACTCGGATGCGTAATCTGGAAACGCTTGTTTATAATATGATGCCGCCCAAACACCAATCATCAACCCCGAACAGAATCTAAAAAAACTTGCTATGAATATGAGACGAACCCTTGGAATTGAAAGTATTCGTATCGCATTCTGAACTACACCATTCTTCTCTTCCTCTTCTAACAGTGTTATCGACTTTGTCGCTTCTGATGATTCAATCTTTTTACCATCTCTATCATCGTCGGACGGTAGCAATAATCCCACCATCACTACACTAACTGCACCAAATCCGCCTATAGTCGTCATTGTGCCCCTCCAACCAACACTTTGATCCAGTAGCAGACTTAAACTTGCCAATGCTCCACCAAGATACACTCCCGAACCAAATAGCGAATTAGTCAAGGCCAATTTGTCTTTCGAGACATTATCAGCTAGTAGCGAGTATGCTGCAGGGACAGCGAATGCACATGCCCCTCCCATGATGACTCTTGCAATAAGTACATCATTATATGTCTGTGCGAAGCTAGTATATAGTGTTGCCAATGTCCATATTGTTGCTGGTACCAGAGTAAGTAACTTACGATTGTACCTATCCGCCAATGATCCTGCTAGTAATGAACTTAGTGCAAACAGTACCGTAAATGCCGTCGATGCCAGTAGGCCATACTGCGATTGAGTAAATTGTAAATCAATATTCATTGCCTGATATGCAGAAGCAGCAGTGGCTCCATCATCTGTCGTAGATGAAAAGTCGACAAGGTACGAAATAGAATATCTTGACCATTGATTGGAGATGTATATCAACAGTAATGGGAAAACTAAGATGAGAATCTCGCGTAATGATGATGATGATGATGTTCTGGACTGTGACTCAACTTCAACTAATTCGCCTCTAACATATATCTGACTTTCATCGATTTCATCATCAATTGTAAGCTTATTGCGAAGTCGAATCATGCTGTCCCAACACATCGGGTCACCATAATGATACATCGTCGAAGGAAACGGTGATGAAGATACTACGAACGTCGATCTCCTCCTCCTTCCTGATGAAATAATCGACCGCAAGCTATGGACATTATAGACGAAACAGAGCAGTAATGTAAGAATTCTAATCATCATTGTCGTATCATCCTGTATCGTAGTACTCCGGTTATTGTTGTATCATCCTCCGTCTCATACCGCAGAGTGAGAGAGGCAGAGAAGTTGGTGTGGTGACCGAACCCGCCACGTTGTGAGACATAATAGATAATAGTGTGGTGAGTGGTGAGAAGAAGGGAGATGATGATGCAACGTCAACGGCGGCGGTGCACGTCCAACGCTGCAACTCGGCGTTTGCAATTATTTACAACAAGACTTTTGAGCAGTGAAACATATTATGATTCCCAATCTGGTCAGCACGTTCCAATATATGACGAGAGCAAAGTTTTTGCCTACCTCCGATCATCAATTGAATACACGGCAGCTATTCAAGGAGGAGATGCAACAATAAAGGAATTGATGAATGCTCACAAAACGCTGGGTTTAGCCGGATCAGTACTAAATTTTTCGCACAAGGATGGTGGTACTAATGGTAGTGAATCATTGTCATTACTCCAGAAGTTGAGCAACATAAATGAACATCTTGCCATCACAAGGGATGAAAAACAAGAAAGCAACGTATTCATTCGAATGTCAGAGGCACATCGGCTGACTGCTACACAACAACTCCCTACCTTCACCCTACCTTCTAATTTTAACATTTGTTACGAATACTCAGACAACGCCACCAGAGTTACCACCATCACTGGACACGCTTCCCATAGATCGTCCATTGGCATATTTGATCCAAAATATTTCTTATACAGAAATCCAATATCAATTGCATCTGGCGTAGCAAACATAATAGATGCAACTGTTTCTAAGGGGTCATCAATAAGTAACATTATATTAGATCCTCCTCTGCCAGATGACACTGAATGCTGTGACGATGAATTGGTACGATTATCCGAAGAACTATCTTACTTAGACGTCGCCGGCCCGACGATTAAATCAAGACTAATTGTTGCGGCCCACAGTACGGACTGCGTTGAAGAGTGCCTAAACATTGGAATTAGTAAATTCATTGTCACTGATAAACACGCTTTGCACATTTTGAGGGAGAGTGTAGTTGAGGCTGGAAAGCAGCTCATTCTAAACAAATGAAAATAAGACAAATTGATTCATTATTACCAGTGCCTGAAAATTTAGCAACCCCAGGAATTAGATATGATTTCCTTTGCCTCTTTCACTTCTTTGAATTTTCTACCAGCCCTCCTCTTATTCCCCTTATATTTGTCAGGATGGTATTGACGCGCTAGGGACTTGAACTGCTTCTTCAACCAAGCGCATTTGATATCTTTCGTCCGTTGATCCAAGTCGATTGGTAGTTGTAATATCTTAGCATGATCACGCTCTGGAGGTCTACCGTCAGGATAGCCAGTGTGTTCATTATAACGTTGATCCTTGGTACCACCATTCCACAATTGTTGCTGATGCTGTGCCTGTTGAAGTCTCTGCTGTAGTTCGCGTTTTTCTTGCATACTCTCCTGTTCTTCTGGCACAAGGTCAAATGCAGCACGCAAATCACTAACTGCATCATCGTAGTCCATGTCGAGCAATAGAGCATCAGCACGGACCAGATGAGCCTCCTTCAACAGTACGGGAGAGACCAACTCAGCATTCGCCAAACGCAGGTCCACGGCTTTATCACAATAATCTAATGCTTCTTCATACTTGCCCATACTGCTTAGAATCGTGCACTGCTTTAGCTGAATCTTACTACGAAAGAGTGGCGAGTCAACATCGAGACCACGCATGGCCGACAAACAGTCATCGATGAAACCCGACGCGGCATTGTTGTACCCTTTTTGGATCTGATCTTCAACCTTGTTTAATAGCTTCACAACCTTTTTCAATCCTCTGTACTGCTTCGAGCAACGATCTTGTTCTGGATCAAGCTTGAGCACACTTTGATAAAATGAGATTGCATTTTCTGATAAGCCCAATTGCATAGCAGCATTCGCACCTAATGTCGCCGCCATGACGCCAGGAGAATCATTTGACCAAGCACCGTAGCTTGCAGCCTTGGAGATTAGTTTTGCAGCCGCCGACATTGCCTGTTTGTGATTGCCAAGCATTTCGTGACACCGTGCCTCGATTAGTAGCACGTCCACAGTCTTATGCGAAGGTGATATTTTCTTCATTAATTGAAGAGTTTCATTCCATTGTCCACCTTGGGGACCACTCGCCGTGAAAGTTGTAATAACAGCCGTAATAAGCAGCAGTCTATTGGCATCATCATCAATTTCCATGGACCCATCCACGCCGACTGTTGCTGAGGTGCTGTGACTATTCAACGATGATACTTGTAATCCCTGACCAAATTTGACAAAATCCTCTTCATACGCTTTCTTCCTTTCCTCGGCCTCTAGTTGGGCATTCCGTTCCTCCTCACGTCGCTTCTCGAGCTTTGCCTCCTCCTCGGCTGCCTTTCTCTCGCGATCTCGTTGTCGTCGAATACTACCAATCGCCCATTGCAATGATCGTTCACACTTCTCAACGAAATCAACTTCAAGGCCCGTTTTTAGGAGGATGCGTATCAAGTCAGCACCAGCTGCGTCATACATATCATCCTTCCGAAACTCCTCGGCACGCTTCCAAAGATTACCAGCACTACATGGCCTGCTCTTCTTCTTGCCATCACCTCCGCAGTGTGTCACAGACGTTGGTGGGGCGTAATTGTCAGGGCCTTGCTCTACCAGGGCTCTGGCAAAGTTTAATACGGTCGCGGTTGGTACGACACCATTGGGATAGTATGATGCATATTCCTCTACAAATCGAAATGCTCCAATTGCCGCATCCTCACCCTCATACACACGTGCCTCACCCTTCCTCTGCTTGCCATCATCATCATCATCATCATCATCATCGTTGTCGTCAACTACGTCATCCCCCGAACAGGAAGCAGCACAATTTGCAAGCATGTAAGAAGGATTAGAGTCACATTCTCCACTACTTGCCCATTCGGCACATCGTTCATCCTGGTCTTCCAAACCCGAGGCCTTGGTCCGTCTTCGAGCAACGTGAGGCAGATCAAAACTAATATTTGTTATCAATTTAGATGGTATCACACTGTCATTATCTCCGCTCGTCACGGCCTCAGTCGATGCATCGTCATCGTTAATGACAGAAGCAGCGGAATCAGCAGCGTTGGCTGCTACGGTTATCGACGTTGTCGTAAGTGATGGTCCTCCTACGACGACCAATAACGCTAGGAACACAGCAGCCAACATCATCGGCGTCGATTTCCACAACAAATGTGGGTGAGGGACAGACCAACGAGAGAACAACATGTGTACCTACCTATGTGTACGTACATACGGTGCGTAGAGAGTAGGTACGTTCAAGTAGTTAATACTCGCCAGACTTGATTGATCTGCTTTGCGGTTGGTTGGTCCATATGGTAGTTCCGAGCATACCAACACGCTACTTAGCATCATGGTGAACAAACGATGCAGTGCCGATGGGTGCAACAGGTGGGCCATGAATGGTGGGGTATGTCCTGGACATGGAGCCAAGAGAAGAATATGTAGTTACGACGGATGTAACAACTTCGTGAAACAAAAAGGCGGTGTGTGTAACACTCATGGAGCACGCACGACGCCATGCTCTCACGAGGGGTGTACAAAGAGGGCTCAGAATAACCACTTGTGTTTCGAGCATGGTAAGAAGTAATCTACTATTGGCCTTCGAGATACTAAAGTATCTTCCTTTCCTTTATCAACTCACCTATTATTTTTTTCATACTATCATATTATGATCAAATTTTTCAGGGGCGGTGAGGAAGCTGTGTTCCTTCGAGGGGTGTAACAACGTGGTTGTTAGCAAAGGAGTATGTCGCACGCATGGTGCACCCAAGCAGAATAGAAAAAAGTGCAGCCATGATGGATGTACCGAGAATGCTCAGAAGGGAGGATTATGTTGGAAACATGGAGACAACACTCGTCCTCTCACCAAACGCTGCTGCCACGAGGGATGCACTAAGCTTGCCATACGCAAGGGAGGATTTTGTGGGGTGCATTTTACAAAAGTAACAGTTGAAATTGGGGTGAAAAGACCCACGAGTGGACACCCTCTGGGACTGATTATATTTCGAGATGATATTGTCATGAAGGTGAAGTCAATTGCTACGAAAAGTATTTTTTTCACGACCCAACTGACATCGGGAATGTACATTGATAAGATCAACGGGAAGAAATACAAGTCATATGACGAAGGAATGGATATGCTACGGGGTGTGATTGGCAGAATAACCATCGTTGCATCATACCCCCGTCATGCAGTAGCCTCACCGGTGGTGGTGCCCCACAGTGTACCCACATTCCAAGATCGTATCGATCGGCTAGAAGAGCTTAGGATGAAGAGCCTAACAGCGGGATGTTTGGATAAGGCAGGGTCAATCATGATTTCTCTTGGTAATGTCTTTGTGAAGAAATCAGCATTAAAGCACTATGAAGAGATGATGCGAGTGGCAGTCGAAACCAAGGACAAAGCATTAGAGACGCAGCTTCAGACTGAACAAGATCTCAAGATTGAGCAGATGATGATGGCATTGAATGAAGCAGATGATGAGGCGGGGGTAGTCGTTTTGAAACTACCACCAACTCTTCCAACCTTCCTTCCAACTGCACCCGAGAAAGCAGAACCCATGGCCAAGAAGGTCCCACCCACAAAGAAGGAGCCTGTAAAGAAGAATACCTACGCCAAGAAGGGGACGAAGAAATACGATTCGTCCGACGAAGACGAGAATAGCGATGACTTTATGGGTAACGATGGTAGTGATTCAGAGGTTGATGTGATCTCTGCTCCTGTTCCAGCTCGCGAGAGTAGTGGTAGGGTGGCAGCGAAGCAGGTTACCTATGCTATGGATGATAGTGATGAGGACGAGTCCGATGAAGTAAGTGACTAAAACGCATCCAAATCCAAGGAGAGTTGTTTAGATGGTTATTATGTTTTGCATACGAATAGAATACTGTATAGGAGATCTATGAATACTTAGTGCCAGCAGCTCCAAAGCGCTCCAACAGTTTGATAATGGATAAAGTTTGATAAGACAGTCATCTTAGCCCCTCAACATTCGTAGCATTCTGATTTGTTCGTCTTTCTCATCGATTTGCTTCCCCGTGGTGATTTCCCCGTCCGTGGAGTTGATATTGGCCAATGGCCGAGGAGAAACTCGGTGTTGCATTTTGTATGCATGTATAAGTGATGGGGATTGTAGTGTACCCTTATTATCTTACTCTTTCAGTTGGGAACAATAGTGTTCATATTTGACTCGATTCTCTTATGAGACAAACGAAAAGATTGTATCCTCCTCCTACTGTATACTGTTTAATGCAGCATTCAACGCAAAGTCTAAATCGGCAATCAAATCTGAACAACTCTCAACTCCCACTGATAGACGTATCAAAGTATCATCTATCCCAAGTATCGCGCGTTGTTCATCTGGCACAGAAGCATGAGTCATCAAGCTCGGACATTCGGCCAAAGATTCCACCGCCCCAAGCGACTCAGCCAAGGCAAATACTCGCAAGTTTTGTAGCACAATGCCTGACTGATCCCTCCCTCCGACACAAAAGAATGTTATCATAGCCCCATAGCCGTGTTGCTGACGTGTGGCTATGTCATGTTGTGGATGCGATTTCAATCCTGGATAGACCACCTTCGTCACCGCTGGATGGCCCTCCAAGAATAGAGCAATGGCGTATGCATTTTTGGCGGATGCCTCCATTCGTAAATGCAATGTCTTCAACCCACGATGGGCCAAGTAGCAATCGAATGGAGATGGTACAGCACCTACACCGTTTTGTGTGAAACGCAATTGCTTATAAATCCCTTCATCATTTGTACACACAACTCCCATGACAACATCACTGTGTCCATTGATGTATTTGGTGACTGAGTGAACAACAATATCAGCGCCATGATCCATTGGATTCTGAAAGTAGGGACTGCAGAATGTATTATCAACGGCAATGAGAGCACCAATTCGCTTTGCAATCGTTGAGACCATGTGTATGTCTGTTATCCGAAGTGTTGGATTGGTTGGAGTTTCGAGCCATAGTAACTTCGTTTTACATTTTTCATCATCTAAAAGCTTGGATGACACTTCAGCGTCATTGGCAAAGTTTACAAAATCAACCTCTATTCCCATACGCGGACTAACGATTTTACGAAAATATCGCTGTGTGCCACCATAAACATCATCAATGGATAGTATCTTATCCCCCGGTGAAAGTAAGTGAATGACAGCCGACGTTGCCGCACTCCCACTCGAGAAAGCGACACAATACTTTGACTTCTCGGCGGCTGCCACGGCACGTTCGAATACCCCTCTGGTTGGATTGCCCGTCCGACTATACTCAAACCCTAACCCAAAACTATTCGGATCATCCCTTGCCGTTGATTCGCCTGGTGTTGATTGTTTGAACGTTGTTGCTAGACTTATTGTAGGGACGACTGCCCCGGTCGGGTTATTGTCTTGATGAGTATTTGATGAATTTTGATGAAGGGGGTTGTCAATGTGAAGATACGTCGTTCCTACGCGATTGTGGTAGATGTCAGCCAATGCAATTGCCGATTGGATTTCGGCCGTAGATACTGCTACATCATTTGACGGTTGCCCATTCTCATTCGTATCGGCATTGCTTCTAGTGCTTGACATTGTACGTCAAGAGACCACGTGCCACGTGAACGTTGCCACTTCGTTGTCTCGCGAGTGTTGTTCTTTTAGTAGCTTGGCGGGACGAACCATCACGAAAAATCTCACGATGACGGCCAACACCTGTGTCGTTACCAACGTCGTCGCCTCTTCCTGCCAGGCAGGTCGACCTCGACAGGAGGACCGATTCTACGCCCGAACAGGAATCAATACTACCAGCACCTCGTCGTCCATAAGCTTCTTTGGTATATGGGACGGGACAGTCTGCCCTCTTGCTGCCGATTATGTCCATACACGTTGCTGTACGCATCATCTAAATGTACCGTCATTCCCCGCTCTCGTTGATCGATTATGCATCAATGAAGAGGCGGCAGGTGGTGATCACGCTAAGATCCTTGCTGACCAACTACGGAATGTCATAAACGAGGCATATGCGGCAACGGATGCCGATCTCCTAGCGGAATGTCGTCGATTGAGTAATCATTACAGTTCCACGACGAGCGTAACGGCATTAGTTGCTGGAGGATATTTGGCAGTGGGTAATTTAGGTGACTCGCCTCTCTTTCTTATCCGACGATCAACCAAGTCGGGTGCCATAAGCGGAACACAAATTACGATGGATCATAAACCAGATCAACCAATCGAACGAGCACGTATCGAAGAGTCGGGGGGGAGTGTACAGTACCTACATCGACACAATTACAAACCCTTCATTCGAGGTGGGGACTTTGATAGACGTAAGGCCACAGGTGAGAGTGCGATGCAGCTTCAATATTCTAGAGCCTTGGGGGGGAAAGATCTAAAGCCATATGGTCTAAGTGCTGAACCAAGCATTGTAATCATACCATTGGATAAGGTGGAGGGTAAAGAGGAGGAGGAGGAAAGCTTGGTGGGGATGATACTGTGTAGTGATGGTATATCTGACGTGGCATCTCCGGATGATGCCGCAAATATCGTAGCTGCCGCATGGGCGAATGGAGATGATGCCGCCTCGCGACTAGTATCTTGGGGGGTGGCACGGCGGCAGGCGGTGGGTATGGATGCGGATAACTGTACTGCGATGGTTGTGTCGTTTGGTTATATCGAAAAGAAGGAAGAGGGAGGCAAGGAGGGGGTATCCTCGTCGATATTGCTACAAAGCGCAGATTATCCCAATAATTGCACACAATAGAGAGAGACCTCCCGAATAATTATTGCAGCCCTCCGTGCGCTTCAAACCTCAAAAGCAACCACATGTTATGGTCTGGTTAAAAAATCATTGGGAAGCACAGTTTCAGTTCTTATTTCAAGCCTTATGTTATGTGTGTGGAGGCAGTTCGGTCCGGTCACTAAGTGAGATTCCATCCAATCAATAAATGTAATACACATTAGAGTACAGCTCATGAATATCGTTTATGCTACCTAATCAAGAAGAAGAAGAATTCATTCCCCATCATTTGTAAAAGTTACACACATCTACCTCCAAAGAAACTTGACCCACCCAACTATCAGTGAACTATTCTGGTTGTCCCTATTTCTTAAACTTTTCCACAGTATTCTCCCAAACTTAGCAGCAATATCATGCCCACCAACAATCCATCGAGAAGAACAATGGCACTACATCCTCACTGTACTGTCCCAAAAACAAGCACAAGCAAGATTCAAGGATGCAGCAGCACACTATCAGTTCAACGACCTTTACAAACTCATGTCAACTGATATGCCTGATCACATTCACTTACTCCCCAGTATTGTCTCCAACTACATCCTACCCCATTGCAGGAATGAACAGAATCCCAGTTGCACACCGTCTTCCTCCTGTGCAGTTTGCAATCAATATTAGACAGAAACTGAGAATACCAATATTCCCTTATGAATGCAATGCCAATGCCAATGTACCAAAATATACGACATTATACGGAGACCATCCCTTTCATTGCCCAAATAATCATAAATCATAAAGGTCACCCACGCAACATTATTACCAACAGATTCTCTCAAGCTTTCATATCTCTACTCACTACAGCAAACATAATTTTGCCAACATCAAATCTTGGCAAAGAAACACAGTTACACCTCCCAACTGACCCTACTGCATGTCCTTTCATCGGGCCTTCTAATGTATTCTCAATGATTGGTTATGACATTACAATTACCAACATCACTACTCCTCTGCCCACCAACCAAGATCCTCCATCATTGTGACCTAGGCAGTTACCTACGGTTAAATTACTGGTGGAAAAATTATGATCTTTATTTTAACTTAAAATAGATGTCGAATGTGCACGCGAGTGCACATCGGCATACAAAAGAAAGCGGGTAATACCCCAATATTACCTCGATGCGTAGGAACTACTCCTACGCATCTTTAAACGTCCGATCGGTACCAACAATGGAC
>Ga0247833_1004279_pt1 | contig 17953 bp, 11 predicted proteins | sample LaCruzMarch2015__7_FD_187117 | JGI IMG/M metagenome (GOLD analysis project Ga0247833, IMG submission 187117) | Freshwater microbial communities from meromictic Lake La Cruz, Castile-La Mancha, Spain - LaCruzMarch2015_8m | ecosystem: Environmental > Aquatic > Freshwater > Lake | place: Spain... | reverse complement strand
CACTATGTAGTTATGATCGCAAGTAGGTGGGTGGCACTAGATAGTTGGGTGTGTGGCACAGATCAGTTCAGATTAGTTTTGCACAATCGCTATCCTATCACTTCAAGAACCAGGGGTTTTGAATTCGAAGACAAATATTTGTCTAAAGCTCATCAATTACCTAAGATAGGCCACGACCTTGCGCCATCTTCGGAACCGTTTCGAGAGCCTTTTGTACCCGAGCCTAATAGATCGCCGTATTGTTAACATGCCAAAAATTCATAGCCGATTCGCAGTCATTGCGTCCATCGTTTCCTTGTCCATTTCTTTCTTTTCTTTGCCCATTGCGGCTCAAACTGCTTCCAACATTACATTGCCTCCAGTCGCGAAAGGAGCCATTCGTATCGCGACGTTCAATGCAGCACTCAATCGCAAATCCGATGGGCAATTGGTGAAGGACCTTCAAGCTGGCGATGATCAAGCTAAACGGATCGCGACCATTGTCCAATTAGTAGCACCCGACATACTGCTTTTGAATGAAGTGGACTATTCCAATGGCGAAGCTGCCAAGATCTTGTTCGAAGATTATTTGAATAAGCCACAAGCACCGAAGCTTGCGCCAGAAAAAGATCTTTTCAAGTACTACTATACCTCCAGCGTAAATACAGGTGTTCCTTCCGGGTACGATCTGAATCTGAACGGAAGATCGAACGATGCCGATGACGGTTGGGGTTATGGTGCTTTCCCTGGCCAATACGGAATGGCTGTCTTCTCAAAGCAACCTATCCAAACCGATGCGATTCGCACCTTCCAAATGTTCAAATGGTCCTCGATGCCAGAAGCCAAACGACCTTTTGTTACCGACAAGGCGACGGGTGAAAAGTCTTTTTTTCACTCCGATGCGTTATGGCAAGAGTTGCGATTGAGTTCGAAGTCGCATTGGGACGTGCCAATCCAGATTGGCGAATCCACCCTTCACGTGATCGCATCGCATCCTACTCCGCCAGTTTTCGATGGACTGGAAGATCGCAATGGCTGTCGTAACCATGATGAAATCCGACTCATCAAGGATTATGTCGAAGGGGATTCCATCGCTGGTTACATCGTAGATGACAACGGCAAAGCTGGACCGCTGGACCAAACAGCCAGCTTTGTGATCGTGGGAGATTTGAATTCAGACCCGGTTGACGGAAGTGGTATTTCGAAAGGCATCATCGATCTGCTCGCGTCCAAACGAGTTGCTTCGAAAACAATCCCTTCAAGCCAAGGGGCGATCGAGGCCAACGCGAAACAAGGGCAAACGAACCTCAAACAAAAAGGGAAGCCAGAAAGCGACACTGCCGATTTCAATGACAAATCGACTGGGAATCTGAGGGTCGATTTCGTGCTGCCTTCGAGCGATTGCACTGTGGTCAATTCTGGAGTGTTTTGGCCAACCGTTTCTGAATTGAGCGACGTTGATCGTGAACTGATTGAAGCATCGGACCATCGACTTGTTTGGATTGATATTCGATTACCGTAGGTCAGATATACAAGTTTTTATGGAATCCGCGTCGCGGCTAGCGACGCTAGCGCCCGCGGCTCAGTGTGAATAATCAGTGTGAATAAGACGGGCAGCCGTCAAAATGGCTTGTACCATTCCAGAGGATTCCGCTTTGTTTTGCCACGCAATGTCGTGAGCGGTTCCATGCGCAACACTTGTGCGTAGGATCGGTAGGCCCAGAGTGATATTGACTGCGTCGAACATATCCAAAAGCTTCAGAGCGATATGGCCTTGATCGTGGTACATGGCCACCACGGCATCGAATGCGCCCGCTGCTGCTTTCGGCATCAGGGTATCGACGGGCAAAGGCCCAACCGCATGAATGCCTGCGGCGACAGCGTTGCGGACCGCTGGTGCAATCAACGTTTGTTCTTCATCCCCGAATCGCCCACCTTCACCCCCGTGTGGGTTCAGCGCAGCGACTGCGATACGTGGACTATCAGAATTCCCCATCGCGGTACGAATACGCAGAAAGGCGTTATGAGCCAGACCAATCTTTTCTTCGATGGCGGAAGTGGTCAGGTGGGAAAACACATCTCTGAGTGCCATGTGCAGCGTAACATGCACGACTCCCAACCCTGCTATTCCACCGCGACGCCGAGTCCCCAACTGACCATCGACCGAATCATCTCCATCGCGAGGCGGAAGATACAACATCATCGCATAATCATCAACTCCGCAAAGCGATGCCAACAGTTCGGTATGGCCGGGCCAATCGTGCCCAGCCTCGAGCAGTGCGACCTTATGAAGAGGAGCCGTTACCAGTGCAGACACATGGCCAGCAATTGCTAATTGCGCTGCCGTGCATAGGCAATCAAAGGCGAGTTGTCCGCCGCGTCGATCAATCTTCGGTTCAATGGCTTGGTCTGCTTCCTCCGATCCGGTTACTAAACAAGCGATGGTCACGCGATCGTTCCCTTGCAAGCAAAAATCTTCCGGCATCCATTCGTCGATCGACTTCAATTCTTTGATATCCACTTTTAGATGAGCGGATTCTGCAGCAAGTCGCAATATGGAAGGGCGTCCCACAACCAGGAGATCGCAGTGAGGCTCAAGCTTCCCACTCGCGATCGCTTTGACAATGATTTCCGGACCGATTCCAGTCGGGTCCCCCAACGTAATCGCAATTCTTGGTTTCGTGCCGGAGGGCGTTTTAGCTTGCACGTTTTGTATCGATTTCCGCATCAGGACTTCGGGACCGACTTCTTCGCTTGCTCGATCGCCTGTTCCAACACTTTTTTGGTAACTTTGTCGCGCCAAACATTGGCAACTTGGCCTTGGGAATCCACCACCAGAGTTGTTGGATAAGAGAATCCACCCGTGGTCATCATCTTGCTGATTTCGGAGCGAGTGTATTCCGCGGGATCGTGGTAAACAGGAAGGTCAGGAACGTTGGTTTTGTTCAGGAACTGTTTCGTGTAAAATGCGAGAGTGTCTTTGGTGTCGTCGGATTTGTCGCTGCATGCAATGCTTGCGATGATCACCGAGGGATCTTGCGAATATTTTTCTTGTATCGACACAATATCGGGATACTCTTCTCTACATGGTGGGCACCATGCCCCCCAAAAATGGAGAACCGTGACCTTTCCCATCATTTCTTCTCGCGAGATCGATTTATCGGAATACAAAAGCGGCTGGATATCCAGCTCGGACACTGTCTGTCCGATGATTCTTGCTTTCTCACGACCAATGAACAGAAGTCCGCAGAGCCCCGAAATCATGAACAACCCGGCAGCCATCAGAGGAACGAATGCTGGGGTCGAACGCTTGGAGCTAGGTTCAACAGAATTGTTGGATTCGTTTGTCGAGGAAGTTGGGTGATTCATCGCGCTTCGTATTCTAGAAAAATGAGTTATATCGAGCGGTATCCGCAATGCATTGTACCGGTTCGTCAGCCATTCGTCGTTGGCTTGAAGATTCTAAAAGACCTGTAAAAATACTGAAGTTCAACCATTCATCCGATTTTGAAGGGAAAATCCAAATCCACACCCTATCCGTCCGATTGTTCGCTGGCGCTCGCGAATTGATGAACCAAGACCATATTGAAGTAGTCTTGACCTTGCCTACCAACGTGCGAGACTTGAAACGTGCAATCAAAGAGCAACATGAATCCTTGGCTTCGTTTGTTTCCTTCGGGCGAATTGCGGTCAACAATGATTTTGCTTCGGAGGAAACCATCATTCCCAGTCAGCAAAATGCTCTAATGGTCCTTGCATTAATTCCACCCGTCAGCGGTGGGTAGATACGGTTGAACCGCATTCTTAAGTTCATCGAAACCAAGAAAAAATTTTGCCATGCTCCAATCTGTCACACAACGAATTTTTGATGCGATCGATTCGCTTGTTTTGATTGATTCGCATTCGCACATCAATCCGCATTCCCCAGCATCTTGTTCGCTGGCCGACCTGCTTGGGTACCACTACTATACAGAACTGGCTCATTCTTCTGGAATGCCAAAGAATCGCATCGAAGAGCCTGGGATTTCGCCTCGAGAAAAAATCGAACGTTTGTTCGACAGCTTGGGAAACATCGACAACACCGTCCAGTGGTCTTGGTTCATCGAGCTTGCGCAGACTTTATTTGGGTTCCAAGGGGATAGGATCGACAAATCGAATTGGGAGACGGTATACGATTTGGCCGAGTCGAAGATGAACGAGCCGAATTGGGATGCTCAAGTGTTGTCGACTAGCAAGATCGAGAAGGTTTTCTTGACGAATGATTTTGACGATCCCTTGGAAGGGTTCGACACCAATTTGTATGTGCCCTGCCTTCGAACCGACGATTTGGTTTTCCACTTCGCTCAGGCTAGCGTTCAATCGAGACTTCAAAAAACCACAGGCTGTTCGCTTGGAACTTTGGCGAGCGTTCGCCAATCACTAGAAGTTCTTTTCGAACGTTTCATTCAGCGAGGCGCCCGTGCGTGCGCAATCTCACTTCCTCCTGGGTTTAATCCAAAATCCCATGTGTCGCATAGCAGTTCCGTTCAAATTGCTTTGGATGACTTGCTACAATACGGTATGAGTGCTTCTGAATCGCACAAACAACTGATCGCGGAATGGATGTTTTGGAGCATCGCGGAGCTTGCAGATGCAAACAACCTTCCCTTTGATTTGATGATTGGTGTCAACAGAAAGGTTTATCCTTCGGGCGTTTATCAAGGGCAAGACTTGTACGACTCCAGGTTGTCTCTGATCCAGTATGCAGAACTGTTCAACGCCTTCCCGAAGTTAAAATTCCCAATTTCCGTACTTGCTTCGGTAACGAATCAAGAGCTCGTCGACTACGCCTGGATTTTCCCGAACGTGCTAACGCATGGCCATTGGTGGTACAGCAACACGCCCAATTACATTCGACACGATTTGCGAGGACGACTGGAAGCGATCCCGAGAAACAAACAGCTTGGCTATTACAGCGACGCTTACAAGCTGGAGTTTATTCTGCCAAAATTCAAAATGTACAAGCAAATCCTGGCCGAAGTTTTAGCCAGCGATTTCTGCCAAGCGAAAAAATGGTCGGAGGACCGCGCTTTCGAGCTCGGCAAACAAGTTTTACGAGGAAACGTCGAAACGGTTTTCGGCATTTAGAACTCAAGAGGATTGACCCTAACATTAAAGAAACGAAGTAACGTGAAGAAGGTTGGACTGATTGGTTGGCGTGGAATGGTTGGATCTGTTCTTCTCAAGCGGATGGAGGAAGAGAACGATTTTGCTTGTTGCGAGCCGCAATTTTTTTCGACCTCCAACGCAGGTGGAAAGGGGCCGGTCCTTGGCGGTAAGGAATCGGGAACACTTGCATCCGCTTCGGACCTGACTGCCCTTAGCAAAATGGACATACTGATTTCTTGCCAAGGAGGTGATTACACTGGAGAGATTTACCCCAAGCTTCGAGCTCAAGGATGGAATGGATACTGGATTGACGCCGCTTCCTCACTAAGAATGAAAGAGGAGGCGATTATTATTTTGGATCCCGTGAACGATCAAGTGATTCGGGAGGGAGTCGCACGGGGGATTCGCACGTTTGTCGGTGGTAACTGTACCGTTTCCCTGATGTTGATGGCTTTGCACGGGCTTTTCCAAAATCATTTGGTCGAATGGATGACCAGCATGACCTACCAAGCTGCTTCCGGAGCAGGCGCTCAGAACATGCGAGAACTTCTTTCGCAAATGGGGGTCGCTCATGGAAGCGTTGCGAACGAGCTACTCGATCCAGCCTCTGCCATTTTGGAGATTGATCGCAACGTGGCAGCCACCCTTCGTTCCGAGGATTTCCCGACTGCAAACTTCGGAGCACCGTTGGCGGGAAGCCTAATTCCTTGGATTGACAAAGAAATGGGTGACGGCCAAAGCAAGGAAGAATGGAAAGGCAGAGCGGAAACCAACAAGATTCTGGGCCTTGCACCGAATACCATTCCGATCGATGGCATCTGTGTTCGAATCGGTGCGATGCGTTGCCATAGCCAAGCCCTTACTATTAAACTCACCAAGAATGTGCCGCTGGATGAAATCGTTGAAATGCTCGATCAAGCAAATCCCTGGTCCAAAGTGATACCCAACGAAAGAGCTGCTTCTGTGAAAGCATTGACTCCTGCTGCCGTTACGGGTGGAATGGTCTGTCCGGTTGGGCGATTGCGAAAAATGGATTTGGAATCGACACAGCATGGGAAGTATCTTTCGGCATTTACGGTTGGAGATCAGCTTTTGTGGGGGGCCGCCGAGCCACTGCGACGTATGATGAGAATTCTGATTGATTAACCAAAGAAGCTTTGAAACCATGTGTTGCTATGCCTTGTACCTCCGTTGGGTGAGATTCTCTGTTCTCGTGACGCTCGGTTTGGTGCTAACCGCATCGTGCTACCAACACAGCTTCGGGAAACAACCCTCCGGCCCGACTGTTCCTTCGACCATAATTCCCATCGAGTTCCCATTGAGTTCGGCAGCCGAGATGAGGCTGACCGAGTCTCTAGAACGGATTGCCATCACGGCGAATGGCTTAGATCGCCCATTGGTTGTTCTTGAATTCACCAAGAGCAAGCAGGCCGAATTGGAAGCGTCGGAGATTGGTCGCAACACAACGTTCGAACGTGCGCTTGGTTTGGCTCGCTGGCTAAGCGGACCGCGTGGAAGCCGAATTCGGAGCGTTGCCTATTTGCCAAAGACCATCTGCGGGCATGCGGTGCTTGTCGCGCTCAGTTGCGAGGAGATCGCGATCGCATCCGATGCAGAGATCGGCAAAGCCGGAATCGACGAGCCCATGCAAGACACGACCATTCGACAGGCCTACCTGGATGTCGCTGCCCGTCGTGGTGCCTTTCCACCTGCAGCCGTACTTTCGCTGTTGGATTCCACGGAGTCCTTGGTTCGTGTCGAGTTTACCGATAAAAACAAACCTGTTGAGTACATCACACTCACCCAGCTAACCGAACGGATCGCTAAGCAGGAGAGAACCGAGGATACAGCCGACGAAATCCAAATGGTGCCGACCAACCAGATGGCTTTTTTTAGCGGGCAGGAGCTTCGAAACTGGCGATGGATCGCTCACACGGCAAACGACAAAGACCAGCTCGAACAATCGCTGAAGCTGACCAAGCCGATGGTCAGCCAAGCGTTGTTCGAAGGAGAACGGGTCGCAATTCGCACTCACCTAACAGGGATCCTGTCGGGTAGGCAGGTCAATCGAAGCATTCGCGCCATCGAAGAAGGGCTGACTCGCACCGAAGTCAATTTGATCTTGCTAGAGATCGATTCGTCGGGCGGTAATTTGTTAGAGAGTCTGCGACTCGCTCAGTACTTGGCAGAGATCCCAGCAGAACGGGCTGAAGTGGTTTGTTTCATCAGCGGCTCTGCATTGGGTGACGCCGCTCTCATTCCGCTGGCTTGCGACACCATTCTCATGCAACCGAAGGCTGTGTTCGGGGGGGCGGGCGAAGCTACCATTTCGCAGGCCGTATGCCGAGACTACCGCGAACAACTCCAGTTGCTCGCGAAAACAGCTGGCAGGTCCGAGGGTGAACTGCTGAGTCTGATTTGTCAGGACATACCCATCTTTGAATACAATTCATTCGACGGGCGAAAGCAATTAGCCAATCCCGATTGGTTGATCGATGACCCGATCGTGCCGCAATGGGTTCAAGGAGAACGCGTTACCTTTCCTGAAGGGGTTGGGTTTGAGAAAGCAAACGAGTTGGGACTCGCATCAGAATCTTTATCGTCGTTAGATGCTGTTGGTAAACGATTCGGGATCGAAACGCTGCCTGACGAAATACGCACGAATCGAACCGAGCAGTTTATTGAATGGCTGGCTGGCCAAGTATGGTTATCCATGTTGCTGTTTATGGTGGGCATCATTTGCTTGAGCGCTGAACTCAGTACACCAGGGATCGGTGTGGCGGGAGTCCTATCGGGCATTTGTTTTCTTCTATTCTTTTGGATCCATCTGTTTCAAGGAACCGTGGAGTGGCTCGAAATCCTTTTGATTCTGGGCGGGGTTGTCTGCTTGGGCATTGAGATGTTTGTCTTGCCAGGTTTTGGTGTGTTTGGAATCGCTGGGCTGATCATGTTGGGCGTGGGGCTTCTCCTTGCCGGTCAAACATTTGTTATCCCGACCAACAACTACCAATGGCAGCGCACGGCGCAAGGGATCGGTCAGCTAGGCTTGATTACGATAACGCTGATGGGATTGGCGGTGCTTTTCCGAAAGCAGCTTGCAAAATTGCCTATGGTGCGATGGTTTTCGCTACAACCACCCATGGAAGACCGTGAGTTGATTCTGCTGGAGCAAACAAAAGAAGATCTAAGAACGTTCATCGGATGGAATGGAATGACCATATCGCGGTGCAATCCCTCTGGGAAAGCCACCATCGGTGAACGTGTTTTCCAAGTCACTAGCTCAGGTGATTGGATCGACGAAGAATCGCCGATCGAAGTGGTCGAAGTCCAGGACACCACGCTTGTGGTTAAGCCCAGAGCTAGAACGTAAGTACGTTGCCATAGCCATGGACAGTTGACGCAACCTAGGATGCAAGCCTAGGTCTTCAGGATTCAGAGGATGGCAGTCAGTCTGAATTGACCCATCCGTATTGAATCGTTTTGCTGGAAGGACGCCACCTACAATTCGTTGCGAAAAACAGCTTTCTAGATAGCGAGCAACAGTCGGCTTGGTGCTTCCAGGTAAGCGATGATATCGTTTAGGAAGCGCGCTGCGGTCGCTCCATCTACCAATCGATGGTCATAAGCCAGGCTCAGAGGCATCATCAACCGAGGCTTAATCGAATCGTCATCCATCACGATGGGCATCTTGCGGGAACGTCCGACCAACAAGATGGCGACTTCCGGAACGTTCACGATGGGGGTCGAGTACGTACCGCCGATCGCACCTAGGTTGCTGATGGTAAAGGTTCCACCCCGGAGATCGCTTACGGCGAAATCGTTGTTTTTCACACGGGCAGCGAGAGTGGACAAACCGTATGCAATATCAGGAATCGACATCTTGTCGGCATTTTTCAAGGTGGGCACCACTAATCCTCGATCGCTGTCCACGGCAATTCCGATGTTGACATAGTCCTTGTAGATGATCTGATCGTTTTCCATGTCCAGCATCGCGTTCAGCGATGGATGATGTTTCAATGCGGTAGCAACCGCTTTGATCAAGAAAGGCATGGTGGTCAGCTTGATGCCTCGCGATGCATAATCGTCCTTGCTCGTTTGGCGAAAGGCTTCAAGCTCCGTTACGTCTGCATCATCGAAATTAACAACGCGTGGCACGGTCGACCAGGACTTATGCATTTGAGCCGCAATGGTCTTGCGGATCTTTGTCATGCGGTCCACTCGGATCGGGCCATAATCGTCCGTTGCTGCCGTTCCTGGCAACGACGCTTTTGCGGCACTCTTCGGAGAAGTGGATTGTTCGGCAGCCGATGGTGCAGCGACGCTGGCCGTTGGAGTGGTTGCGGCTGGAGTTGCTTTCGCACCTTGGTTTGCATGGCGAACGACGGTCAAGACGTCGTCACGCGTGATTCGTCCGCCGTCACCCGATCCTTGCACTTCTGACAAATCGACGCCGACTTCACGAGCAAAGCGGCGAATCGCGGGCCCGGCAGGAATCACATCGTCAGCAAAAGGAGTTCCTGAACCAGTCGATGCGGTTGAAGCAACAGGAGTTGCTATTGCTGAGGGAACTGAAATAGGGGCAGCAACCGGGATCTGTCTTGGTGGCGCGACCGCAGCCACAGCCGCTGGTACCGGTGCAGCAGGCGCTGATGCAACAGGCGTCGGCGCGGTAGGCGATGGAGCAGCGGGTGCGGGCTCCACTGCAGGTGCAGGTGCGGATATTGTTGGTGCGACAGGCGCTGCTGGCGCTGGAGCCGCTGATGTTCCCACAGCCTCAAGAGTCACAATGACCGAACCAACTGGAACGGTTTGTCCTTCCTTCACCGCAATGCTAAGAACTTTTCCTGCGACAGGACTTGGCACGGAAACCGTCGCCTTGTCCGTTTCCATTTCCAGCAGAGACTGCTCTTTCTTGACCATGTCGCCGACGCTGACCAAGATTTCCAGGACATCGCCGGATTCGATACCTTCGCCCAAGGATGGAAGTTTGATTTCTGTTGACATTGCGTTGGCTGTTGTGATCAAGAGTAGAAGTGACTGGTAACGGTGAAATCATCGCAGGTCTCAAAGAGCCCCGCAGGTCGGTGCTAAGTGTACAGCGGGTTTGGTTTTTCGGGATCAAACCCTAATTCCTTGATGGCCGCCGCGACGGTGCTGGTTGGGAATACTCCTTGCTTGCTCAATCGGTACAGGGCAGCAATTGTGATGGACGCCGCATCCACTTCGAAGTGGCGTCGCAACGCCGTCCGAGTCTCACTTCGTCCTAAACCATCCGTACCTAGAACGTAGTAATCTTCCGTCATGTACGGGAGCAATTGTTCTGCGACCGCTCGAACATTGTCACTGGAGGAGATAATCGGCCCCTTCACGCCGGCAAGCACCGTTTCGATGTAGCTCTTACGCGGTGTTTGATCCGGGTGCAGCATATTCCAACGTTCGCAAGATTGCGCATCCCTTCGAAGTTGCGTGTAGCTGGTCACGCTCCAGACATCGCTGGCGACGCCATACTTCTCTGCAAGAATCTTTTGCGACTCGAGAACATTTCGAAGGATCGAACCACTACCGAACAGTTGCACTCGGCCTTTGGCACCATCGACTTCACGCGAAGAGTACTTGTAGATGCCCTTGATGATTCCATCTTCGACACCTTCAGGCATGGCCGGCATTTCATAATCTTCGTTATGAACGGTAACATAATAGATGGCCGTTTCATCTTCTTGGTACAAACGCCGCATGCCATCAAGAACGATGACAGCCGTTTCATAGGCCCAGGCTGGGTCGTACGCACGAACGGTTGGAAACGCCATTGCGTTCAAGTGGCTGTGACCGTCTTGGTGCTGAAGACCTTCGCCGTTCAATGTTGTGCGACCCGCAGTACCGCCAATCAAGAAGCCCTTCGCCCGCATGTCTGCAGCGGCCCAGATCGAATCCCCAACGCGTTGGAATCCGAACATGGAATAGTAAATGTAGAACGGGATCATGTTGATCCCATGCGCGGAATAAGCTGTACCAGCGGCATTAAAGCTGCTCATCGAACCAGCTTCGGTAATCCCTTCCTCTAAAATCTGGCCATCTTTAGCTTCTTTGTAGTAGGAGATTTGGTCCGAGTCGATCGGTTCGTACAGTTGTCCGGCGTGCGCGTAAATTCCGATCTCACGGAACAGACCTTCCATCCCGAAGGTACGCGATTCATCAGGAACGATCGGGACAATGTTGGCCCCAATTTTTTTGTCCTTCACCAAACGTCCAAGCAATCGAACAAAACCGTTGGTGGTGCTGATCGACTTGCCGTCGTACTGAGTCGACATGAATTTACGATAGTCATCCAACGTCGGCACTTCCAATTTCGGATGCTCGGTTGGTCGACTTGGAACAGATCCACCCAAGGCGGTTCTTCGATCCTGCAAGTACTTGATTTCGTTGCTGGATGCAGGTGGCTTGTAAAACGGTGCGTTGCCAACCTCTTCATCGGAGATGGGAATACCGAACCGGCTTCGGAACTCGAGCAGTTCCTTCTCGTTCATTTTCTTTTGGTTGTGAGCGATGTTTCGGCCTTCGCCAGCTTCACCAAGTCCGTAGCCCTTGATGGTCTTGGCCAAGATCACCGTCGGCTGGCCCTTGTGTTCGACAGCCGCTTTGTAGGCTGCGTAAACTTTCTCAGGATCATGTCCTCCACGCTTCATTTTCTCAAGACGTTCGTCGGAATAGTTCTCGACCAACTTCAGCAGTTCAGGATATTTGCCGAAGAAGTGCTCCCGAATGTAGGCACCGTTCATGCCCACATACTTCTGGTACTGGCCGTCGACCACTTCCGTCATTCGCTGAGCGAGCAGACCTGATTCGTCTTTCTCCAGCAAAGCGTCCCAATCGCTGCTCCAAACCACCTTGATGACATTCCAGCCAGCACCGCGGAAGATCGCTTCGAGCTCTTGAATGATCTTGCCGTTGCCGCGAACAGGTCCGTCCAGTCTTTGCAGGTTGCAGTTGACTACAAAAATCAAATTGTCCAGTTTCTCGCGGGAAGCCAGGGTAATGGCTCCCAGAGTTTCCGGTTCGTCGCATTCGCCGTCACCGAGAAACGCCCAAACTTTTTGGCCCGACGTATTCTTAAAGCCACGGTCCTGGAGATACTCATTGAACCTAGCTTGATAGATGGCCATGATTGGACCAAGCCCCATCGAAACCGTTGGATACTCCCAGAAGTTAGGCATCAACCAAGGGTGTGGGTAGCTGCTAAGGCCACCTTCTGGCTGCAGCTCTTGTCGAAAGTTCTCAAGCTTCTCTTGAGGCAATCGACCTTCCAAGAACGCTCGCGAATACATTCCGGGCGAAGCGTGCCCTTGGAAGTAAATGATGTCTCCGTCGTAACCGGACTCGCCGCGGCCTCGGAAAAAGTGATTGAATGCAACTTCGTAGAGAGTAGCGCTGCTTGCGAAGGTGCTGATGTGCCCGCCCACGCCGCCACCGAGCAGCCCACCGTGACCATCTGTTTTCTTGTTGGCCCGAACCACCATGGCCATCGCGTTCCATCGGATAATGCTCTTGATCCGACGCTCGATCTCACGATTGCCAGGGAACGCTGGTTGCTTCGAGGGTGGGATTGTGTTGATGTACGGAGTCGTTGTTTCGATAGGGATGTCCACCCCGTCACGCCGAGCACGATTCTCGAGTGCTTTCACCAGATAACGAACACGGTCAGCGCCTTTGCTCTTGTGAACATAGTCCAATGAACCAAGCCATTCACTGGTCTCCGCTGGATCAACATCCAATTGCGCTTCAACTTGGCCTGATGCGGCCATCACCGCAGGATCTACTTCACCTAAGAGTTTCGCATCTGCCATTGGTTACGTTCTTTCTCAATCATTAAATTCAGGACAGCTTGTTCGTATGCGGCTCACACTTGATACTCCGCAGCGAAGCCCTAACGATAATCGCAAACCGCTAGATTGTGGCTAAATTGAAGTCAGGCGTAAAGATGCAACCTTCATTCCTTCCAACTTGATTGCGCAGTTCATTGCGAATTCACCCCCGTTACTGACGCCTAGTCGCGCCTTCAGCGTTGTTTAGGGTGGCTAATCTGCCACAATTTACCCGCCCAATCTAGCGAATCGCAGGTGGGTTTTTCTTGTTCGAAGCGAACGCATCGGAAACACGCTATCGCAAATGGGTCTTTTGATTAGATTTTCTTATTCTGAATGTTTGGTTGTGAGTAGAGTGAGCTTTCATTGCTTTTGTTGATTGAATACTTGTGCAAATGCATTTCGTTTAACAGTCTCCGAAGGCGTGCTCGCTGCCGTTCACGTACGCCTTCGGCTGACGGTTAAACGACGAATTGGCTCTCACGGTACATTGGGAATCCGTGCTGAGGACGAATTGCCGAGGAACCGCAATTCCAGCGCAGCCGCGACGAGATGAATTCGTTTATACTGGAGAGCCTCGAACGACTGGACTCACCCTTTGATGGCTTCCCCAAGTGAAACCTGAATGACAACTCCGACCGCCACACCTCCCGAAGCTCCCATTGCTCCAGCGACAAGTGTTCAGGTAGTGCGCGAGACCATAGAGAGTCTTGCGGTTGCTTTTGTTCTAGCGCTTTTGTTCAAGGCTTTCGTCGCGGAAGCCTTTGTTATTCCGACGGGTTCGATGGCACCAACACTGATGGGTGCTCACAAAGATATCCGCTGTGAGGATTGTGGGTACCAATACCAATGCGGTGCCAGCAATGAATTTACGGAAACTGGTGCACGCAGCGACAGAACGGTGGTTGCAACCACTTGTCCTCTATGTCGAAAACCACAGATCGCTGACCCAAGCCAAGATTCCAATCAGGTTACGTTTTCGGGGGATCGCATCCTAGTAAGCAAGTTAGCCTACGTTTTCGCGGCCCCTAGGCGTTGGGATGTGATCGTTTTCAAATACATTCTTGATGCGAGACTGAACTACATTAAGCGATGCATTGGGCTCCCTAATGAAACAGTCCGCATTCGCGAGGGGGACATTTACATCCAGGAAAACTCGGGGCTCGTCGAGCAGAAGCAGGGGCAGAACGCTGGGTCAACAAGCTCTTTTGCGATCGCCAGGAAGCCTCCGCAGGTCGTCGAAGCAATGCTTCAAAAGTTGTTCGACTCAAAACACGTCTCAAAGTCCCTTGTCGAGGTAGGTGTTCCCAACGCTTGGCAACCCTTTCCATCCGCTTCAGCCCCAGAGGGGTCGGGAGGCAATTCGACATGGAAAATCAACCAATCCGTTGGTAAGTGGCAGGCAACGGTCTCCAACGCTTCGCCTGGTAGCACTCAATGGGTTCGCTATTTCCACCGCGTAATCGATCCGCTGTCTTGGGAAAAAATTTTCGTCAATCAAAAATTGGATGCTCCCGTGGCCCCGCAGTCGTCGCGACTGATCACGGACTTCACGGCATACAACGCCAGCTTCAGCCGATTCATGCCTAAAGTACAGAACGAACCCTTTTCACAATTTGCAGCAGACACCATCTCCAATAGCATTCGAAACTGGAGTCCGGCCAATCAGCCGATTGAAAACGATGGAATCCACTGGACCGGCGATTTGGCTGTCGAAGTGGATGTTGTTCTTGGGAAAGACGCGAAGTCCATCGCGTTGCTATTGATCGAAGCAGGTGTGCAGCATGAATGCCGAATCGACCTAACAAGCGGACAAGCAACAGCCACGGTATCTTTGGATGGCAAGTCGGTCGATGCCTTCGATGCAGGCGACGGGAAGCTTGCTGCGACTGCGAGTGTTGCGACCTCGGTCCGCGCCGGTGCACGGCATCGTCTGAAGTTTGCGAACGTCGACGATACGCTCATCCTTTGGATTGATGGAACGCATCTGCCTTGGAAGGGGGATATGCTGACGCTAGCGTATCTGCCATTAACAGATCGAGTGCCTAAAACAATACCTGCGGATCCGCTGGATGCAGCACCTGTTGGAATTGGTGTGGAGGGCGGCAGTGCCGAGTTGACTCGCGTGCAGGTTTATCGCGACATCTATTACATTGCTCAAGGAAATCAAAACCAAAGCTTGTACGACTATCGCGAGATTTCGACCACTCTACGCGACTCTTCTTCGCCGGCCAACAACGAACGCTACGCAAGAGAAGTTCATAATATGTCAGCCAGCGAACTCGTGAAGCAAATGTCGCAAGAAGGTTTGCTTCGAAATGCCATCTTAACCAACCCAACGCTGTGGGCTCAAAGCCCGTTCGCTCTCAATCGTCAAGTGGTTGATTTTCCGATGCAAGACGACTGGTACTTTCCCATGGGTGATAACTCCAGCGCCAGCGCGGACGCGAGGTCATGGGGCCACACTCCAGAGCGACTAATGATAGGTCGTGCGGTAATGGTCTTTTGGCCTCATTATTGGAATGCGCCAATCCCGTTTGTGCCCAATGTGCAACGCATGGGCTTGATCCGTTAGCTCAGAAAAACCCGAATGGAAGGAAACGAGAACATGGATGTTCTGAGTGTAGTTGGACTCGAAAAAACGTATGGACGTCGCAAGGTGGTGAACGGCGTTAGCATGCGTGTTGGCAAGGCAGAAATCGTAGGCCTGCTGGGTCCCAACGGCGCTGGAAAGTCAACCAGCTTCCGCATGACTTGCGGGCTTGTTATGCCAGACCGAGGCCAAGTTTTTTTGGGCGGCGAAGAAGTGACGTATTGGCCTATGTTCCGCCGAGCGAGAGACGGCGGAATGGGCTACCTAGCGCAAGAATCAAGCGTCTTTCGAAAGCTTACGGTAGAACAAAACATATTAGCGATGCTGGAATTGCTGGGCTTTAACCGAGCAGACCGGCGGAAGCGAACCGAAGAACTCTTGGCTCAATTTGACATCACACACATACGTCGATCCAAGGCCTCCAAACTCTCGGGAGGAGAGAGACGCCGATTAGAAATTGCACGGTGCTTGGTATCCAACCCTCGCATTATTATGCTCGACGAGCCCTTTGCCGGCATCGACCCTGTGACCGTTCAGAGCATTCAGCAAACCATCTTCGATCTTCGCAGCACGGGCATTTCCATCCTGATTACCGACCATGCGGCTTTGGAAATCCTGTCGGCAGTAGATCGCTGCTATGTGATCAGCAAAGGGATCGTCCTGTGCGAAGGGACTCCGGACGAAGTGAAACAGCATCCGGAAGTCCGTTCACAGTATCTTGGCAACATCCAAGGGGATCACGCGCACTCCGACCTTGTGGGCAGCCGCTAGAAATCTAGTTCTTCAACACTGACTGGAGCGCTTATACAGTTCCGAGCAGTTGAGGACAACTGCTCACCATTGTAGAACAGTTGTCCTCAACTGTTCATGAAGCTTGCAACGACGCTCCAACTCAAGCCATACACACCGGCACTACACACAGGCCATTCGGTCGGTACAAGAACCGATTAGGGAACCACGGAACACACTGAATACACGGAAGGAAGACACAAGGCAATCAGGCTCCTTTTCCGCGTGTTCGGTGTGTTCTGTGGTCATCACCAGCTTATCTTGAAGCTTCCAGTCATCCGCCATCTTACGATCACGGCAGGACGCCTTAGACGCCAGAACGTACGTTCGAAACAACACTGGAAACGTTGCGTTGTCGTTGGCATTTTCGGGATGGGATCCTGGCTGGCAGTTCCGAGCAGTTGAGGACAACTGCTCTACAATGTATCGCCCGCTATCCGAACCTACCGATCGAGGTAGCGATTCACAATGTTTTCGAGCAGTTCTTGACGACCGCTTTGGTTCCGTGCAGCTTCGCCCTTCGGCATAATGAAAGCCTCAAGATCTCGGAACGAGGACTTTCCGGACTCGATGTTTCGTCCGAGTTCGCTATCCCAACTGCTGTAGCGTTTCGACAAGAGTGAGCTTAACGCGCCATCTTCGATGATGGCTGCAGCTACTTTTAAGCCACGGGCGAATGCATCCATGCTACCGATATGAGCATAAAACAAATCGATCGGTTCAAAGCTCTCACGTCGCACCTTGGCGTCGAAGTTAACTCCGCCTGGCGATAAGCCGTACTTCAGCAACACCAACATGATTTGGGTGGTCAAGTAATAGTTGGTTGCAAACTGATCCGTGTCCCAGCCCAACAACAAATCACCTGTGTTTGCATCGATCGAGCCTAGCGCACCTTGCATGCCTGCGTATTCCAATTCGTGCATCATCTCATGCCCCGCCAAAGTCGCGTGGTTGGTCTCGATGTTTAGCTTGAAATAGTCGGTCAGTCCGTAGGTTCGCAAGAAGTTCAAGCAAGCTGCGGCGTCCGAATCATATTGATGCTTGGTAGGCTCTTTGGGCTTAGGTTCAATGAGAAACTGTCCTTGGAAGCCAATCTCTTTTGCATAATCGACCGCCATGTGGAAAAATCGACCCAAATGGTCTAGCTCTCGCTTCATGTCGGTGTTGTAAAGGCACTGATATCCTTCGCGACCGCCCCAAAAAACATAGTTTTCTCCACCGAGTTCTTTCGTAATCTCCATGGCTTTCTTCACCTGAGCCGCTGCGTAGGCGTACACCTCTACATTGCAAGTGGTTGCAGCTCCATGCATGAACCGTGGATTGCTGAACATATTCGCAGTCCCCCACAGCAACTTCACGCCAGTTCGTTGCTGCTCCTCTTTGAGCACTTTGGCGACAGCATCTAGATTTGCATTCGACTCGGCCAAGGTCGCCCCCTCCGGTGCAACATCTCGATCATGAAACGCGTAGAACGGAGCGTCGAGCTTTTCAAAGAATTCAAATGCAACCTTGGCACGGTTGCAGGCATTCTGAACGGAATCGGTACCATCTTCCCAAGGACGATGCATGGTTCCACCACCAAAGG
>Ga0247833_1004261_pt1 | contig 18001 bp, 23 predicted proteins | sample LaCruzMarch2015__7_FD_187117 | JGI IMG/M metagenome (GOLD analysis project Ga0247833, IMG submission 187117) | Freshwater microbial communities from meromictic Lake La Cruz, Castile-La Mancha, Spain - LaCruzMarch2015_8m | ecosystem: Environmental > Aquatic > Freshwater > Lake | place: Spain... | reverse complement strand
GCGTGTCGGCCTCGGTGTGAATGGCGGCAGCGGCGGCACTGGCCCGAAAGGAGCCATCCTCCGCTTCCTCGACCAAGAAAAGGATTTCCTGCATGGTGCTCTCCAATGGTCCCAGTCTGACAGCGGTGGGCGGGATGCTTGCTGCCCCTATCGGGCAAAGGGACTGGGGCGGCATGCCAGACCCTGAGCCGGGTTAACTGCAGCCGCCCCGCGCCCACGCCAGAAGGCGTCCCAGTAGGGGCGATTGCCTGGCGGGCCGCCCAAAACAAAACCTGGCCCCCGCGCAGGACGTGGCCCGGCGGATCCTGGGCGAAGACGTGACCCAGATCGATGACTACACAGAGCGCATCAAGCGGATGGTGGGCAAGGTTCACCTTCAACGGCATCAACCGCTACGACCAGGGCGCCTACGACCTTGTGGGCGGCGTAGCCGAAGGCTTCTGCGCAGCAGTAGAACTGAGCGACGCCGGGCGCGAAGAGCTGCTGCAACTGTGCCGCCAGCGCCTCGATGCCTTCCGAGTGCAGCGCGGCGAGGAGGTGGGCTGTTTGCTCACGCAGAAGCCTGCGGCTTCGGGCACAGGAGCCGCCACCGCACGCCGATCAGCGGCTTGATCTAAGTCCGGGCATGGGGCCGATGGGTTGGCGTTGCACCAGCCGAAATGGAACGCGGTGGTGGATGCGGGCCGTCGATCCCGAAACCAGATCAGGTGGGCTGGAACGGTTCGATGGAGTGCAGCACGCCCCCAAGAGCCTGTTTGGCCAGCTTCAGATCATGGCTGGCCTGCATCCTCAGCCAGAAACCTTCGCTGAGGCCGAAGAAACGGCACAGGCGCAGATCGGTGTCGGCACTGATCGTCCGCCGCCCCTTCACGATCGCGTTGATGCGGCTCTCCGGTACGCCGATCGCCAGCGCCAGCCGGTACTGACTGATGCCCATCGGTCTGAGGAACTCCTCCAGCAGCACCTCGCCCGGATGCACCAGCAGCAAGTCAGTGGTAATCAACGATTTCGACCTCCTCTGGCCCGGCTTCCATCCAGACAAAGCAGAGCCGGAACTGGTCATTGATGCGGATGCTGTGCTGGCCATGGCGGTTCCCCTTGAGCGGCTCCAGGCGATTGCCTGGTGGAATCTGCAGATCGTTGAGGCATCCCGCGGCATCGAGGATGGCGAGCTTGCGGAAGGCCGCGCGAGCGAAGCCTCCAAACCGCCTCACAGGCCTCCCCTCAAAGAGGGCCTGGGTGTCGCGGCAACGAAACGACCTGATCACACCGTTACCTTACCCCCGCCGGACGTAGGCACGCCGGGCAGTGGGACCGGGCGAAGGCGATCACTAGCTGACATGGCGGCCTGACTTAGCTGTGTTCCTCCTCTTACAAGTGCCACCCCCCGTCACACCCCGCCCCAGCACTGGCCCCCACAGCGCCAGGATCCCCTCATGCCCCAAACCCCCTCCCCCACCTACGAGCGCCTACGCGACTACATCGCGAAACGCATGCGCATGAGCCACATCTACCAACCCCTGATGCTCATGGAGCTCCTGGGACGCCGCAGCCCCGCCCCCGCGCAGGACGTTGCCCGGCGGATCCTGGGGGAAGACGTGACCCAGATCGATTACTACACAGAGCGCGTCAAGCGGATGGTGGGCAAGGTTCACCTTCAACGGCATCACCCGCTACGAGCGGGGCACCTACGACCTGGTGGGCGGCGAGGAACTGAGCGACGCCGAGCGCGACGAGCTGCTGCAGCTCTGCCGCCAGCGCCTCGATGCCTTCCGAATGCAGCGCGGCGAGGAGGTATTCGCCCACAGGAGCCGCCACCGCACCCCGATCAGCGGCTCGATCAAAGTCCGGGTGCTTACCCGTGCCAAGGGCCACTGCGAATGCTGCGGCGCCGGCTGTTGCTCAGCAAACCCAGCACCAAAGGGCCCTGGAGGTGGACCACATCGTGCCCAGGAACCAGGGCGGATCGGACGAACTCAGCAACCTGCAGGCCCTCTGCTTCCGCTGCAATGCCGGCAAGCGCGATGCAGTTTGCCTACGCAAGAGGGCACCACCGACTTCCGCGGATTGCAGGCCAGCTACGCCCATCGCCAGGACGGTTGTGTGTTCTGCGCGCTGGAGGCCAGCGGCCGGGTGCTGCTGGAAAACGAACTGGCGCTGTGCATCGCCGATGCCGATCCGGTGACGCGTGGGCACAGCCTGGTGATCCCGCGGCGGCATGTTGCCGATGGGTTGGCGTTGCACCAGCCGGAATGGAACGCGGTGGTGGAGCTGCTGAAGCTGCGGCGGGAGCAGCTCAGCGCCCTGAAGGAGAGCTCAGCAAGGGAGTGCTCATTGGAGGAGCTGACGGTTTGCCGGACCATGGCGAGCCAGGCACGCGTACCATGAATCGGTGGGACCGCAAAGACCCTCTTCAGGCCCCTAGGAAAGGGGGTCTGGCCCAGTAGCTAGAGCCATATGGACGGTGTAGCTTGCATATCTGCCCCACCTGTGCCAAGATCTGGGAGTACGATGAGGTCGCTCATGGCCAAGACCAACCAAGAATCCCCTAGGGAGGCTTTCGTAAGGCTCGCCAACGGCAGGGTCAACAAGCTGCTGGATAGCCTTGACTCGCTGGGCAAGCTCGGGATGCGACGCTCTGCGTACAGCCAAGAAGACATTTCCAAGATTGAGAGACGACTGCGCTCAAAGCTCGACGAGGTCATGACTAGCTTTAAACCCTTAGGTGATTCCAAGCATCAAGAGTTCTCACTGGACTGATTAATTTGGCTTGCAAGCAATGACACAATCTAGAGAACTGCAGAAAGAGTCGAACTCTGATAAGTTCCGAATCCTCGCAAATAAGCGCGTGCCCAAAGCTTTAAAAGCATTAGACCTAGTTGGAAATCTTTCTAATCGAAGCAATTATAGCTATACGGACGACGAGGTCGCCAAGATCTTAAAAGCCTTCAAGGACAAGATCAAAGAATTAGAGAGTATGTTTGCCACAAGAGTCAAGCAGCAAGACGAGTGGAGGCTTTAGTGGTGGAGTATCACCTTATTTCACGCGACAACACATCATGACATCCTTGGAAGAATTAGTTCCTGACCCAGTTTTGAGATTTCTAGCAAATGAAGCCGGGGAAAAGGAAGGACTAGCTGACGCTGGCATCGAATCATTCCGAGATGAACCATATGCGAGCTGCGCGAGGGAGGCTGGTCAAAATAGCCGTGATGCAGCAAATGGGCAGGAAGGAGTGCCCGTGAAGATGTCGTTTAATCAGTTTTTGATCCATCGGCAAAGCCTGCCATCTAGCGATTTGCTAAGAGATGCAGTCGATGCATGCAAGGAGAAAGCTGAGCAAGAACGCGAGAGAGATTTCTTCACGAATGCAGCCAGCTTACTTGATAGAGAAGAGATATCAGTGCTTGAGATTTCTGATTTCAACACCTTAGGATTACTTGGACCTCCCGATCGAGAGGGCACTCCTTTTCACTCACTGGTTAAGGCATCCGGCGTGACAGCCAAAACAGCAATTGACTCTGGAGGCTCGTTTGGTATTGGCAAGAATGCATCATTCGCAGTTTCTGACTTACAGACTGTGTTTTATTCGACACTTTATGCGGATACTGATACAAAACAAAAGGAGTTTGCCGCTCAAGGTAAGGTAAAGCTGGTATCCCACACAGACAAGAGTGGCAATAGGATGCGTGCCACAGGGTATTGGGGTAACCCCGAAGGATTTACCGCAGTGACCGATCAGTCTAAAGTGCCAGAATGGATGATTCGTCGTGAGATTGGCACATCCATCTTTTGCATGGGCTTCCGAGCTGCAGAGGGGTGGGCGGAGAGGATAACATATTCACTTATCTCTAACTTCTTCTGCGCCATTAATCGAGAAGAGATGGAATTTGAGATTGACAAGGGAAAGATGTTTATAAACCGGACCACCCTGCCTAGCCTATTGACTAGGCCCGATATTGTGGAAGCCTCCGAACGGATGGGCCATCAAGCTGATCTTACCTTTGCTGAGCAGATGTATCAATGCTTAGTATCAGATAGAGCTGATGAGAAAACCCTTAGTATTCCCGATCTAGGCAAGGTTCGCGTTCGCATTCTTGTTGGTGATGGCCTTCCCTGTCGAGTAGGGTTCATTCGCAATGGAATGCTGATCACCGACAATTTAAGAAACTTTGGGCACGCCTTAGCTCGCTTCCCAGGGTCTCGAGATTTTGTTGTAATAGTAGAGCCAATCGACACTGATGCCGGAGTCTTGCTCAAGAAACTTGAGAATCCAACCCACGATGGTTTTTCTGCTGAGCGGATTGCGGATCTCCACAAGCGAAGAATCGCGACTATTGCAATGAGACGGTTAGCCTCGGAGCTCCGAGAGATTATTAGAAGTACTACCGGAGTTACGCATGCGGATTCGGTTGTCCTAGATGAGCTTGGCAAATACTTTGCTGAATCTGGGAAGATTGAAAACCCATCAACGCCTAGTGCCGAAGACGACCCAGAAAGATATACTTACAAGCCACAGAGGTCAAAAGCGAAGCCTCATGTCGTTCCAACTCCAACAGGAGGTGAGCAGGGTGGAAGCAATGCAACTAGTACAAGTACAAATCGAAATGGCGGTGGTGGAAGTAGGCCTGGAGCAGGCACTGGGGCAAGGGGTAAGGGTACTAGCGGAGAGGAGAGACTGGTAGTTCTGCGGGATGTACGTAACCGAATCCCTCCTAGTGCTTCGACAACAGGTAAATCAAGAGAGCTGCTCTTCAGCCCAGAAGAAGCCGGACTCATTCAGATTATTCTACAAGCGACCGGGGTTAATGCACCGGATAGTCTTTATGTAGTAAAGACGGACAAAGGTAGGACATCCTCAGGAAAGCTCATCATCGAGGCTAGAGCGAATGAGCGTTGCAAAGCAACCGTTGAGTTGGACGAACCCTACAATGGCCCTATTGAGCTAGTTGCGGTTTCTGATGCTGAGCCATCAGAGGTAAAGCCATGAGATTTTCAGAAGAAACCAGATATCCACATCCAGTTTTGGGCCTCGGCTCAGGAGACTTTACGACAGGTGGCTTCGAGGTAAACTTTCAGGTAATAGAAGATGCTACTACAGGTGGCCTTAGGCTAGAGCATGAGATTACATTAACCGAAGCCGGGATTATCGAACTTGTCAAAAGTGGTTCCGCTTGCGTTGGCTGTTTTATCAGCTGTCTTGACACATTCTACACCGATCTCCGCATGATGCCGTGGCCAAAAGGCTGCTTAGACTTCGCTCCTGGAAAGTTGCTTAGTCGTGTATCGATTAGGCCTGTTATATGGATGGTAAAGTCTGTGGCCAGCTGGAATCCGGGGACAATTCATCCAGAGTTCTCGCCGCCAGTCGAGATCAACTGTGGTGACATAATTGCAATAGGCGATGAAGATATAATATCGGTTGGCCAAGCGAAGCTATTGGCAATTGAAAGCATCTTTGAATTAGTTTGCTCACCTGAAGTTGAGATTGGCAAGTTACAAGTTGACTTAATGCGCGACAAAATTACGATTCTAGCCTCCGAGGAAACACATAAGACTATTCTTTTGCTCCGAGAGCGGACAGAGGGTAAACCAGTTGTTTTGAACGGGATTTATCTCCCAGTGATCATGGAGGTTCTTGATGCCCTCCGCGGCAATCTCTCGCAGTATGAAACACAGCGCTGGTATTCTCCATTTATGGCACGATGCGATTCAAAGGGAGTTGATCCAGACTCCAGTGATTCAATTCTTGAGAATGCTGAAAAGCTACTTGACGCACCCATCGGCTCGCTTTCTCGCCTAGTTAATGAGGTTGTGTAATGCCAGCATCACCACTCAAGTACTTGTCAGAAACTATGCTATCCAAGCTAAGTCAGGATGTAAGTAGAAATCGTGAAAGGTATCAGTCTGGAAACTTTTTTGACCTTGAATGCGAAAACGGATGGTCCATCGAGGCCGCTGGGGTTTCTGTAGACTATGATCTCCTAAATGCTCTTGATGGAACTCATAGTACAGCAGCGGCCGACATTGAGAACTCGTTGATAGTCCACAAAGCCCTTTCTACTATGACTCCTGCAATGGCACGGGAAGAGCGCATTTGGACCCGTCTTACCCATGTTGAGTGCCTTGAATATTCGAGAAAGAGATGGCTGTCTTCATTCATAGGCGAGAAGCTTGATGGACAAGTTCAACGTCATATGTTTGCACCTAATCGTACTGCAATTCGAGATGATAATGCAGTTTCTCGGCTTTGGTGGAACTATCGTATAGCTGCCATCGCTGATCCAGATGATCCCGAGGGCGCCCTTCGCCTAATTCTAAAGACTTCTGATATCCGCATGCAGCTTGTGGAAAGGCCTTGGACTGCCGCTCGCGTTCCGCTCGCGAAAGCTGTAATTAGAGCCATGAAGAGAGACCCATGGATCACATCTAGTTCAATAGCATTCCGTGAATTCATGAAAACACTCAACCGTGATGGAGGAGGCATATTGTTTGAAGTTCTGAAAGACAACGAAGTGGACCAGTTCATGGATCAATGTTCAGCACGTGCCCAGACCCACACTGGAAAATGCTAATAGCGGTCTGTTCGTAGCGAGGAAAGCTCCGACTTCGGCTGTCAGACGTCTCATCGGCTACTCGTCTAGCTGCATGCCAGACACACTAGGGAGGCACAGCATTTGGATGTGGAGATACAAGAATCGTAAGCTATAAACCTCAACGACAAAGCATCTCATTCCGAGCGGCAACAAAAAGCAACTCATAGCTTCCGCAAGTTAGCCATGTGAATTAGATGCAGTGCTCAACAATTGGGGCGGCCTGAAACAATCTCCAACACTCTCTCGCGATACCTCCTTCTGTTAGGCAACACCGATTCAGAAAAATAGCTATATCTGACATCCACTATTTCGAACTGGCACATAAACCGCTAACAGAGAGAGGGCACGGCTCATAATCTCCACCCTTCTTCCCTTCGCAGTCCGGTTCAGGAGCACACCAGCGCTCGGATAGAGCCACAGCTGCTCGGTAGACACGGCCATCGGGATCACCACCCAACATCAAACCGAGATGAAGCTCCCTAAGCTGTCTAGATCCGCTATTTGCTAGTTGTTCATCCCCAATCACCCTTCCAACCATTCGACCAAGGCCGACACTGCACGATCGATCTGCTGTGATACCAACCATGGCGAGGCACTGCCGTATCCTGTCACGCCCCAGTCCCGCTAGATCCCGTCTTACCCATTCGCTCCATGGCAGCTGCTCACTCAACTCAACTGCCACCTGATGAAGGAGGCCCTCAATCTTCTCAAGCTGAAGGCTGCGGAATGTGCGTCGCCGGCTGGGTTCAGGATCAGCAAGAAACGCCTCATGGCTTGGCCAGCGGCTGAGAAGTCTCATCCAGAATGGCATCTGCTGGTCAGGCTTCATGGTGGCCACGATCAGTTCACCGAGAAATACCCGCCAAGCGCGCAGGGACTCTGGGATCTCTTCACCGTTCTCCCTCTGTTTAGCCCATGGGAGCTGAGATCCTCCTCCTTCAGTGCTATACCAAGTCAGAAGGGCACTGCGAATATCTTCTGGCTGAAGCCAATCACTGCCGGATTCCTCCTTCTGAACAGCACGAAGCAGGGTATTCCCGAGAGCAAGGCCCACCAGTGGGGCAACTGCCTCACCCACTTGATGGAACCGGTTGGAAGGGGTGCCATGAAATCGGAAACCATCCGGGAAAGACTGAACTCGTGCAGCCTCCCGGATGGAGAGAGTGCGGTTCTGAGACGGATGGATATACCAGTATCCATCTTTCGACATGTGGGCCGTTATCGTGAGGCAAGGCTGATCCGGCTCAAGAATGTTGTACTTGTTCCCGAAGCTGTGCTCCTTGCCACTCTCCTTCTGAATCCGACCCTCCCGCTGAGCCCGGCTGGTGACCTGATAACGCCGATGCTCGTCCTCAAGTTCGTGATACTTCTTACCGGTGGCCCGCATCAGCTGAAAGGTCGCCTTGTCGTCTTCCCGCACCTTTCGGGTGATGTGATCATGCAGCTCCTGACTGCCAACCGGTAACCAGTCGCGCATCAGCCTTTGGTAGCTGGTGGATGGCCCTTCATACTGATCACGCTTCTGCCACTCCTCCCACCAGTAACCCTCAAGGGATGGCAGATCACTGATGGCATCCAGAAGACTGGGAGCGGCCTCCTGATCAGCGAACTGTGGTTCTGGCCACACAAGAGGGGAGCTGTAGCCGATCCGTGTTCCCGCGATGAACAGTCTAGGCCGAAGCTGCGGAACTCCATACTGCCAAGCATAGATAATACGTGCATGTACACGGTAACCGGCTGCTTCAGCGCGGCTCACCACGTTCCGGAAAATCTCCTGATCACCGGTTAGGGCGATGTCGGGCACATTCTCCATCAGGAAAGCCCGAGGCCGCACATCCTCCACCACCGCCATGAAGGATTCCCAGAGCTCCCTTCGGCTGCTGTTGAGCTGCCAGTGCTGACTGGCAACATCCTCGTCGTGCTTGCGCCACCGGATATTGCGTGAGAAGGGCTGGCATGGCGGCCCTCCTGCCACCAGTGCGATATCACCGCAACGATTAAGCTGCAGGATGATCTTCTGCAGCTCCTCGGGATCGCTGAGATCACCTCTGTGGGAACATCCTCCGAAGTGATTGCGGTGGGTGGCGATCGAGTCGGGGCGGATGTCAGCCCCGAGGATCACCTCAAAGCCGGCTCGATGCAGACCAAGACTCAGCCCACCCGCTCCGCAGAACAGATCAACGGCCAGTGGTTTACTGCCCTGAAGGCTGCGCACATGATCCGGCAGGCCCTCGAGATCGCAGGCTTCAGGATGCGGATCAAGCCGCTGCTCAGGGCCCTTAAGCGCCTTCAGCCGGTGAGGATCAGCATGGATTCCAGTGGATTTCGCCATCACACTCTCCTGCTGGCTTGCACGGGATCGGCGCTTACCAGGTTCTCGATTTCAGCTTCATCCAGCAGATCAAGACAGATTGAGCCACCCAGTGCATTCAGATTTCTCACACCTGCTCTCACCTGCTGATCCGGAAGATCAGCGAGCTGCCGGGTGAGCACACGGCTCACCTGCGGGAGCAGACCATATTCACGGTCACTGATGCCCAGATGAAGCTCCTGGCTGTTGAAGAGCCGGCGCACAAGGGCATAATCGCTGTCTCCCGCGCCGACCAAGCGCTCTGCTGCGAAGAAGAGCCTTGCAAAGGTGTTACGGCCATGACCATTGATTGATGGGGTGCCCAGAAAACGCACGGCTGGCACCGGGCGCCGACCATTTCCTCGAACAAAGCCCTCCTCGGCGTCTGCAGGCACTGAACCCCGCCAGCGGTACCAGACCACATCCGGATAACGAACTACGGTGAGCCAGTGCCAGATCCGCATATCCGTCTTCAGCACCTCATCCATCCCGCGAAGAGCGCGGTGCAGGGGTTCAATCAGCACGGTATCCAGGGCAGACTCTCTCACGCCAGCTTCTATCGCGTCCTGGATCGCCTGATCCAGCAACCCCAGATCCACATTCCTCGGCAGATCACGCACGGGCAGATCCCTCCCCTTCCGCAGTGCCTCAACCAGATTCTGTTCCCTGATCGGGCTCTCCAAACTTTGAAGACAGCTGCTCATGCCACTTCAATCCTGGTTTCAGGAGTGATGCCACTTGGTGAGTCCGCAGGTTCAGAATCTAGGGGCAGATGGGCACCTTCCGCCATGGCCTCAGCAAGCCTGACCAGCCTCGTTTCCTGTTGGATCAGAGATGGTAAACGAAACATAAGAGCCGTGAAACCTCCCGGGCGCTTCAGTTCGATGGCGAGTTGAGGCAGCGCTGCATGAGGTTCAAGATCCACTCCAGCCAGACCTGCCGCAAAAGGTGCCAGCAGACGCTTCTGCCAGGTCCCCAGCTCCTCGATGGCCTCCTCGGGAGCAGCAACGGGATCGCCCGAGATGATCTCCTCGAGCTGATGCAGAACTGTGGATACAAGCACAGGCCATACGGTTGCACAGATGTTGGTGAACAGTGCATCCCGCAGAAGAGCCCCGCCATTGCGCCTCCGTGAACGGCTCATCAGCAGCCGCCGCAGAGGGGAACTCACAGCGGAATTCAGTTCGATCGTGGGCGGATCCCCCGGAAGGATCCGGAACAGCTGATGGCTGCTCCCCGATGGGAACGTTTCCCAGCGGAGGTGAAACAGGGGCTCAGAAGAGCGGCTGCGTCCAGTGAATCGAATAGTGTGGATCTTGCTCCGGCCAAGGATCTGTCCTCGTCTGCAGCCAAATCCGTCCATCCGCGCATCGGGCTCGCGGGTTCGTACCAGCAGGGCTTCGGTACGGATCTCCTCGCCGTCGAGCATCGCTGTGTAGGAGGTTTCGGCAAACCAGAGCCCCAGACCATCAGGCTCCAGCGGAATCACGATGCGTCTTCCGGTGGAACGGCTGATCAGTCGGCAGAGCAACACAGCAGGTGGATCTTCCTGCTCGCAAGGGAGGAAGCATTCTTCCCAGCCCCATGGCGGAGTGAGCAGGATTTCCAGCCGCACTTCGCTGAGATCGCCGCGGAAACGGAAGGTGACAGCATTGCTCACCTCCTGAATCACCTCTTCCGAAATGCTCTCCGGTGCGGTGACACGGAATGCTCCATCTAGGTCAACGGTTCGCCAGGGAAGAAATTCCATCGATTCAGCCTCCCTGACGGAAGCCGGTCAGGGCCGGATCGACACCTCCGGGGGGTGTCACGAGACAGCGGAAGGGAACAGCGGAGAATCCACTTTCCACTGAGAATACAAGGCGGCGGCCGTCGGTATTCGACATGCTGAGATTCCTCTCGGAGCCATGAATTTCAAGCCCTGAGATCCGCCACGCATCACCCAGTCCGGAATCCGCGATGCTGCGGAAGCTGAGCCCGGCTGTGACCGGTCCTTCTCCACGTCCATGACGGATCAGTTCCCCATGCAGCGCCCAGCCACCACTTTCAGGGTCAAACCAGGATCCCTGTCGATCAATGCGGATCACCAGGCGTGGTTTCTCTCCCCGCGCGGCGGATGCAACAGGTGAGGATCCCTCCCCAAGGGACAGCATTCTCACCAGCAGCTCCGGGCCGGCATCCGGCGCAGGCTCATCATCACTGAGAAGACGCAGCTGAAGGATCTGCCGAACCTCGGCCCGAAGCCCCCTGAGGCGGCCTGCCGAGCCTCTCCAGTCGTAGCTCTCACGCAGCCGGCGGGTTGTGGGAAGCCAGTCGTCATGGGTGACGGGCTCGGCAGCGCGGAAATACTCCTCAGCATCAGCGACAAACTCTTGGCTGATCTCAAGGGCCTCTGAAGGTGCTGCATTCAGTAGCGCAGAACCGACAAGCGTGACAGCGCAGTAACTTCCTCCATCCTGCAGTCGAAGACCCTCTGCATAATCAACCACCATCCCAGCACCACGGATCATGGCAATAGTGGAGCGGCAGGGCAGACACGCCTCACTGGGGGAGACACGAGTCACTCCAACCCGGATCAGAGTCTCGAGAGCCGGATGAAGAAGCTCGGGCCGATCCTCCGGATGGATGCGTCTGGGCAGTGGAAAGCCAGTGATGTCGATGGCTGCTGAGTCACCTGGTGACAAGGCAGGCTCACCCGCCGGTTCAACACGCGAGGCCGCTAGGAAGGGCGCCCAAAGCCCACCCACCTCGGCCTGGCTCTCATAACTCGCCCGGGATTCCCCACTGAACAGCACACGGGAGCGCACCTTGAGTCGCCCCCAGCTGATGGCGGGCCAGAACCACTTCGCGGCCGCGTCGGTGAGATCACGGCAGAGGTCTTCAGGATCCCGGATCCCGAGACTGCCCACGTCATCACGATCAGGTTCGTGAAAGGCGGGGATAAGGAGAGTCGTACCTGAACCGTTCAGGCCGGCACGCTCAAGCTGCAATGAGCGTGCGGCTGATGGCTCACGCCAGTCGGACAGGGCAACGGGGATCCCATCCCGATCGGCCGCCACACCGAGATAGGCCCCATCCAGGAAGGCTTCGCCATCGAGTTCATGGGCCGGCAGCTCGCTGCGGCCGAACACGCGCAGCCCCTGCTCCTTCATGCCCTGCACAGAAGAGGAGAAGAGCACCGTGAGCAGACGGGAGTGCATCCAGCTCACAGCCTTGCCTAGGCCGAAGCTCCCCCCTCTTCCCGTCTCATCCCCCGTCGAGAAGTTCTGGACGCAGAGCCGCCGGAAGTTGCCTTCCTCGTCCCAGTCGTCTCCGGTCAGCCCTGCCGTCCCGCTGTCGCTGATCCGGAGACAGACCAGAGTCTCAGCCTCCATAGCCACAATGCCGGCCCGAAGCGTCAAAGCAGCTCCTCCTGCCCCCTTCACAGCTGCGAGGTGGGGTCGGAGCGTCTGCCAGTTCATGGCGGCGAGGAAGGCTTCACGCTCCTCCCCCCGCAGCAGGATCAGATCGAAACAGACTTCGGCAGCCTTTCGTCCGACCCGCTGATCAGTGCTGTTCTGACAGATCTCACGGACCAAGGTCTCCAGGAGAGAGCGTCGTCGCTGGCTGCCACCGCCCTCGAACAGCTCAGCTGAGGCGCTGCCACCACTCGAACGCCCCTGACCAAGTGCAGGCGTCGTGACCCATGTCAGTGGTGTGGGCATGGATCCCTGAAAACCCCCAAACACTAGATGCGGTGTGGGACGGATCATAGAGTTCGGATGTACTGGTGGCATGTATCAAGTGCCACCGGCGTAACAGGCTTTCTGGATGCCCCCCAAAGGGGCAGCAGCAAGCCGACATCCACTAGGCCGCCCTGCGCCGCCTGCAATCCGGCGACCTGCAGATCCTCTTCGCCGTGGACCTCTTCAACGAAGGCCTCGACATCCCCGCCATCGACACCGTGCTGCTCTTGCGGCCCACCGAGAGCGCGGTGGTGTTCCTGCAGCAGCTCGGCCGGGGCCTGCGGCTGTCGCCCGACACCGGCAAGAGCTGCCTCACCGTTTTGGACTTCATCGGCCAGCAGCACCGGCGTTTTCGCTTTGATCTGCGCTACCGGGCGTTGCTTGGCTGCAGCCGGCGGCAGCTCGAAGACCAGCTGGCCCAGGGGTTCCCGTTTCTGCCGCCCGGTTGCCGGCTGGTGCTCGATCGCGTCTCCAGCGAGCGGGTGCTGGCCAATTTGCGGCAGTGTCTGCCCTCGCGCCGGCCCCAGCTGCTGCAGGAGTTGCGCGCCCTTGCCGCCGAGGGGGTGATCGGCCCATCCAGCGGCCTGGCCCACTGGCTCGAAGCCCTGGCCATGGAGCCGGCCGACTTCTACGGTATCCGCGGCGCTGGCTTCACCGCCCTGCGGCGCGAGCTGGGTTGGTTGCCGCCCCACCTGGCGGGTGCGCCCCATCCCCAAGAGGAGCGCCTCAGCCGCGCCATCGCCGCCGGCCTGCTCCACCTCGACGACCCCGACCGTCTGCGCGCCACCGCCGCCTCCCTGGCCGCCTCCGCGCCGCACGATCCGCAGGCCCTCTCCGAGCGCGAGAGGCGCCAGTGGCTGATGCTCACCGCCCAGCTGTTCGGCACCGGCCGCCAGTGGCGACCCCTCGATCAGGCCCTGGAGGTGCTCTGGCAGGCCGGCGCCTGGCGCGAGGAGCTGATCCAGCTGCTGGAGTTGCTCGCCGAACGCGCCGATCGCCGCCTCCACCCGCTGCCCTGGGCCTTGCCGGTGCCGTTGCGCGTGCACGGCCACTACAGCCGCGCCGAGATCGAAGCGGCCTTCGGCGTGCTCAGCACCGACGCCCCCTGGATCCACCGCGAGGGCGTGCTCTGGCACCAAGCCAGCGCCACCGACCTGCTGTTCATCACCCTGCGCAAAAGCGAAGCCCTCTTCTCACCCTCCACCCGCTACCGCGACCTGGCCCTCGGCCCCTCGCTGTTCCACTGGGAAAGCCAGAGCACCACCACCGCCGCCTCCCCCACCGGCCAGCGCTACATCCACCACGCCTCCCGCGGCTCACGGGTGCTCCTCTTCGTGCGTGAGCAACGCAAACAGGACGGCCGCCCCGGCGCCCCCACCGAACCCTTCGTGTGTCTGGGGTTTGCCACCTACGAAAGCCACGAAGGCGAGCGGCCGATGGCGATCCGCTGGCGGCTCGAGCGGGAGATCCCGGCGGCGTGGCTGCCGGTGATGGCGTTGGCGGTTTGAGGGGGGTTGTTCAGCATTCCTCGTAGGCCTCAAGAAATTCTTCCCTGCTGATTTCCGATTGTCTGAGAATCAACCTCAACGTTGACCCCTTGATCAGCCGATGGTTAGGCATGGTGAGGGGCGTACGCGTGCCGTCCTCATTCGTCCGCGCCAGGGCGATGTGATTTCCTTCACGGATCAGCTCAAATCCCAAGCGTTGCAAAGCCTTCAACACGCGATCCCGAGGCGCGTCGACTGGAAACTTGGCCATCAGCCGGCAAGGACCGTTTCCGCCAGAAAGACTTCCTGCACAGGATCATCTTGATCCAGTGAATCAGGGCCGAATACTTCGCGGTGGAAAGCGATCGCGGAGCGCACATCCTCCAGCGCCTCGTCGTAGGTCTCACCTTGGCCCACAACCACTCCATGGATGCCCAAGGGATAAGCCACATACCCATCGGCGTGGCGCTCCACAACAACCTTCAGCCGTTGGGATGTCATTGAGCCCTGCCCTGCCAAGCTGTCAAATCCTAGGCGTGGTGGGCCTCAGCTGTTCGTGCGCGAGCAACGCAAACAGGATGGCCGCCCCGGCCGAGGGCGCAGCCCGAGTCTGCCGGAGGCACTAGGCAGATCCCACTCATCCATCGGGGAGCTTGTGGGCATCACCAGGCCTCCAGGGTGAGTTCATCGACAAGGGCAAAAGCCTGATCGGCGGTGACCAGGACACAGCCTTCGCTGAGGGCATGGCTGGCGATCAGCAGGTCCAGCGCCGCCAGCGGCTTGCCATGGCGTTCAAGTTCAGCGCGCAGCCGGCCATAGATCCTGCTGCAGGCTTCGGTCCAGGGCAGGATCTCCAGGGTGTCGAGGGTGGACTCCGCCAGCGCCCGCAACCGCGTCGCCGTCGGCCGCTTCTCCAGGCCGTAGCGGATCTCGGCCACCACAATCGCCGACAGGCAACAACGTTGCTCACGCACCCAGCCATCCAGGCGTGGCGAGCGTCGTTGGAGAAAGGCACTCACGGCGTTGGTGTCCAGCATCAACCTCCTCTTCGCTGCAGCCATCAGGGAAAGTCCACCGGTTCGGGAGGACTTGTGTCGTGCAACCCCTCGAAAAAGGCGTCCAGCTCCTCCCGGAAGCCAGGCTCCTGCAGCAGCGCATCCCTGAGCTCGAGCAACTCCTTGGCCGAGGGCCGCACCGGTGTGAGCACCACCGCACCGCTTTCGAGGTCCCGATGCACCTCCACCTCCGTTCCCTCGAAACGGAATTCGGCCGGCAGGCGTACCGCCTGGCTGCGGCCATTGCGGAACAGCTTGGCGCGCATGGTTCCTTTCCGGCGGCGGTCGATACCGAGACTAGACCAAACCCGCCACCTCACGCCGCCCACACCTCCCGCTGGAACTGCTGCAGCACCCCATCCAACTCACCGCCAAACAGCCGGTTCAGCCGCGGCCAGCCACCGCCTTCCCGCTTGAAGTACAGCAGGTCGTCGTCCAACCATGATCGAGGCGGTCATCTCCTGGTTGGTGGTTTCGCGCCAGGCCGTAGCCAGGGTGGTTTCGCCGTAGCCCCGTTCGATCGCGCGCAATTCATCGTCGTGTTCGGAGAGGAACTGCGGTTCGGCCCGCACCTCCCACTGGGCATCGAGCAGCTCGCCCAGCCCCTCGATCCGCCCCAGCCAGCCCCTGGCCTCCTGCTCCGGCAGCTGCTGCAGGCGGCTGATCAAGGCATCGGGTTCCTCGCCGCTCAGCAAACGGAAGCGGGGTGGCCGCCCCGGCGCCCCCACCGAACCCTTCGTGTGTTGGGGGTTTGCGCGCTACGAAGGCCACAAAGGCGAGCGGCCGATGGCGTGGGGGAATCTCTGTGGCGGCTCGAGCGGGAGATCCCGGCGGCGTGGCTGCCGGTGATGGCGTTGGCGGTTTGAAATCCCAGCACGTCAGTCGTTTTGTTCACTCTTCCTCCTCCTCTGAGCCAAGCAGAATTCTCAGAGCCCGCCTCAGATGGCTGGCCAATTCCACCAATTCTGCCTGTTCCTCGGCTGAGGTTTCAAAACCCGGGTAGCGCGCGAGCACGGCTCCTGAGGAGAGATCAGCCAGTTCCTCACTATCCCAGCTCCATTGGCCATCCACCGCCTCCAGTTGACGCGACAGGGCAGCCAGATCATGGATCTTGTCAACCGGCTGCCCAAGTTGGATCAACCGAGCTTTCAGCAGTTTCTCCACGCATTGCTGGGCGTGAAACACCACCGCATCACGCAAGCCTGGACTGTTTCTTGTCAGGAGGATCTCCAAGGCTTCCCAATCGCCCTCGGCCTTGGCGATCCACTCCGGAACAGCTGACCAAGGTTCAGCCATGCAGCACCTCGCCATGATCAAGCGCCTCGCGTACGACCGGATCGCCCCCCCGGTAGCGAACCTCAACTTCCTCAGGCCGCCGGACCAGGAGATCCAGGGGAAATAGTGCCTGGCAGAGTCGGCGCATTTCACGGATCTTGGCCAGGTGGCGTCCCTCGAAGGGCATCACGACCAGGATGTCGGCATCGGAATCCCAGCGCGCATCTCCACGAGCCAAAGAACCGAACAGGATCACCTTCTCAGGGGCGTAGCGCTCCACCAACCGCTGCGTGAACGCCAGCAGCGCCTCGCGAGTCACCAGAGGGGTCGGCGTTGTGGTCATGGGGTTCATCATCGCGAAGCTTCCCAGGACAGGCCACGATCCTCTCGGCACGCTGCAGCAGGAGCCGGGTTAGTGGGCAGCAGGAGAGTCCTCGGATCCAGCAGAGGATCAACAACGGCAGGGTTGGAGCCGGATTTCGGCACCGGCCGCCAGTGGCGGCCCCTCGATCAGGCCCTGGCGGTGCTCTGGCAAGCATGCGCCTGGCGCGAAGAGCTGATCCAGCTGCTGGAGTTGCTCGCCGAACGCCCCCTAAAGCAACCTCATCGCCGCCTCCATCCGCTGCCCTGGGCGCTGCCGGTGCCGTTGCGCGTGCACGGCCACTACAGCCGCGCCGAGATCGAAGCGGCCCACTGCTACGCAGAAGCCTGCGGCTATGGCGTGCTCAGCACCGAAGCCCCCTGGATCCACCGCGAAGGCGTGCTCGCTCACCAAGCCAGCGCCACCGACCTGCTGTTCATCACCCTGCGCAAAAGCGAGGCCCTCTTCTCCCCCTCCACCCGCTACCGCGACCTGGCCCTCGGCCCATCGCTATTCCACTGGGAAAGCCAGAGCACCACCACCGCCGCCTCCCCCACCGGCCAGCGATCTATCCACCACGAGGCGCGCGGTTCACGGGTGCTGCTGTTTGTGCGCGAGCAACGCAAGCAGGACGGCCGCCCCGGCGCCCCCACCGAACCCTTCGTGTGCCTGGGGTTTGCCACCTACGACAGCCACGAGGGTGAGCGGCCGATGGCGTGGGGGAATCTCTGTGGCGGCTGGAGCGGGAGATCCCGGCGGCGTGGCTGCCAGGCTGTTGTGTTGCACACCAGCTGTTGCTTGGCATAGCGGCGGCGTTGGCGGTTTGAGACCCGCCAGACCGGCTCATAAGGACTGGGCCACACCATGAGCTATCGCATTCGTCTCCTGGAAACGGAAGAAGGATGGGCGGTGAGCTGTCTGGATCTAGCCGGGGTGCCATTCGCAGGGGGAGAGCCGCGATGAGGCCCTGGAAAACATCCGTGAGGCCATCGCCCTCTGGCTTGAGGTGGAGGCCGAGGAGGCTGGTGCCCGGTGTCAACTACGTAGGCGGGTCGCGTCAATTACGTAGGCGGGTTACCCCGGGGCCTCCCCCTGCCATGGCAGGGGGAGGCGACAGCGAAAAGTGAGCCACCCTGGCCCGGTCCTCTGCC
>Ga0247833_1004260_pt1 | contig 18003 bp, 27 predicted proteins | sample LaCruzMarch2015__7_FD_187117 | JGI IMG/M metagenome (GOLD analysis project Ga0247833, IMG submission 187117) | Freshwater microbial communities from meromictic Lake La Cruz, Castile-La Mancha, Spain - LaCruzMarch2015_8m | ecosystem: Environmental > Aquatic > Freshwater > Lake | place: Spain... | reverse complement strand
GTAGCCGAGGACATGGGGCCATTTCCGATTGACCATGGACTTCGGAAAATAGGGGCTCGCCTGGATCAGCTGGGCGAGTTCCTTTCGCCGATTGACGCCGTAGGCACCATCGGCATTTTCCCCCGGTAGATAGCCGCTCTTGGAGATTTCCGTGCCGTCGACGAAGACCGGATAGGCAACCTTCATCAGCCCGTTGCGGAGCTCGTAGAACAGTTCGGCTTCTTCGGGGTTACCGCCCTCCCCGGCGAAATCCTCGTCGGCGAGTTCTACCCACTGCACATCGTCGGTGCCGTCTCTGCGCCGCAGGGCGCGAGTCTGCCGAAAGAAGGCATTGAGCTCCCAAAACTGGTTTTGCTTGCCCTTGTTGAAGGGATGATTGTGGCACTGCGTGCACTGCACCTGGAGGCCGAGAAACACCTGGGCCGTCTTGGCCGTGGCCTGGACGCCGTTCTCGACGCCCATTTCCTCCATTTTGCCGCTCAGAAAGTTGGCCGCGCCGTTGAAGCCCTCGACTCCTTCGCGATTCGCGTTCGCCCCTGCGGCGGTGACCAACTCGGTCATGAACTGGTCGTATGGCTTGTTTTGCTTCAGCGTGCGTCGGAGATACTGCCGCATGCCGGGCCGGCTGACACGCTCGTTGGTGACGTCGCGACCGATCAGGACCGTCGTCCAAATGTCGGTGAAGTTACGGGCATATTCGTCCACGTAATCGTCACCGAGCAGTTTGCCAACCAGCGTCGCCTTCTTGGCGGGAGACGAATCGGTCAGGAACGCCTGCAGTTCCTTGACCGTGGGCACGCGGCCGATGAGGTCGAGATGAACCCTGCGGCACCACTCACCGTCGGTAGCATCGCCAGACGGCTGGAGTCCGGCATCGGCCCAGCCTGCCACGACCTGCTCGTTGATAAACTTGACTTGCGGAATGCCGTAGTGCTCATCGACAGCCTTGTCTGGGGCGGCCGAGAGCGGGCCGGCGAAGATCCCCGCCATGAGCAAAACGGCACCTGAGCAGACGGCGCGACGCATGAGGGGCTCTCCGCAGGAAGGACGGCTCGACCAAGCCAGTGGCTAAGTCTATTCGGAAAGCCGCGGGCGGCCTATTCCCAGCCCGTGCCGGAGGGGGTCACCGCCGGGCGGTTTCCAGCCGGGGCGACTGGGGGGCCGAGGACTTTTCCCCCCCCACAAACTCCAGAATCGCCCGCTGGCCGGCGTCACCGAGCCGGGGCTTCGACAGCTTCAGAATCCTCGTGTAGCCGCCCGGCCGATCAACAAACCGGGGCGCGACGACCTCAAATAGGATTCGGGTGGCCTGCTTGTCGCCCAGCAGTTGGATCACCCGGCGGCGGGCCGTCACGGCCGGGGCCATGGCCTTCGCCCAATCCTGCCAGCGGGTGCTTCCCCGCCATTCCTTCCAGGCGGCCGTGCCACGCTCAGCCGAGGTTCCAAACTCGGCCGCCCGACCCGCCGCAGCAAGGCCCCGGCGGGCGATCGTGATGCACCGCTCCACCACCGGCCGAACTTCCTTCGCCTTCGGGAGGGTGGTCACGATCCGACCCCGGACCTTGGCCGCCCCTAGCTCACCAGCCTCGACGTCTCGCTCGGTGAGCATGAGCGCCGAGGCCAGATTGCGGAGCAGTGCCCGCTGGTGCGAAGGACTACGGCCGAGCACTCGGCCTTTGCGACGGTGACGCATGACTGTGGTTTCCTCGTAAACATCCGCCCACGGGCGGATCAGATTTCAGCGGCCGCCGACATCGCCATGCCCAGCCGCAGCCCGACTTCGCGAAGCTTGTCCTCGATCTCTTGAAGCGTGGTATCGCCGAAGTTCCGCACCTCCAGCAGTTCCTCACGAGTCCGGGCGACGAGATCCCGAACGGTCTCGATGCCCTCTTCGTGGAGGCAGTTGGCCGCCCGCAGCGAAAGCCGCAGGTCCGACACCAACATGCCGAGCCGACTCTCGAGCGGCGCCTCGACGGTGAACAGGTCGGCAGCCGCGGGCAGCGGCACCTCCGACCCCGGCGTCGCGTATCCCACAAACGGGTTCAAGTGCTTGCGGAGGATCTTGGCAGCCTCGACCAACGCCAGCTCAGGCGTGATCGTGCCGTCTGTCCAAATCTCGAGGGTGAGTCTGTCGTAGTTGGTCTTCTGCCCAACCCGGGTCTCCTCGACTTCATACTTAACCCTGGTCACCGGACTGAAAACAGCATCCAGCGGAATGATGCCGATCTCTTGCGAGGCCTGACTCTGCTCGCTGGACGGCACGTAGCCCCGGCCGTTTTCCACGACCATCTCGAGTTCGAATGGCACGTCGTCCGTCAGCGTCGCGAGCACGAGGTCTTTGTTGACCACCTCGACGGCATCATCAGTCTGAATGTCGGCGCCAGTGATCGGGCCACGACTGCTTTTCTCAACCCTGATCACACGCGTGGAGTCGCTGTGGTTCTTGACCACGAGGCTCTTGACGGCGAGCACGATGTCGGTGACGTCTTCCTTGACGCCCTTGATCGTGGTGAACTCGTGCAGCGCACCGGCCAGTTTGATCTGCGTGACCGAACTGCCTTCGAGGAGCGACAACAAGACCCGCCGCAGGCTGTTGCCCACGGTGGTCCCGAACCCCCGCTCAAAGGGTTCCGCGGTGAACTTCCCGTACGTGCCGGTCAACGTAGCCGGATCGGCCGTCACGACACTGGGCAGCTCGAGTCCTCGCCAACGGATATGCATGCGTCGCTCCTCCGAAAAACTACTTAGAACAAAGCTCGATGATCAGATTGGCCTGGATGGGGATCGAGACATCGTCAGCCCCCGGCAGCCGGTCGACCCGGGCCTCGGGAATCGCCCCCTCGACGCGGGACAGAAAATCGGGGACATCACGACGAAAGTCGGCCAGGGCCGCATGGACCAACTGAAGACTCTTGGACCGATTCTTGACCCGCACGAGGTCGCCCGCCTTGACGAGATAGCTCGGGATGTCGAGCCGGCGGCCATTGACCGTGATGTGGCCGTGCATGACCATCTGTCGCGCGGCCGCTCGCGAGGCGGCGAACCCGAGCCGATGAACGACGTTGTCGAGCCGGCGCTCCAGCAGCGACATCAACGTCTCGCCGGTGTTTCCCTTGCCCCGCGTCGCCCGAGCGAAATAGGTGCGAAACTGCCGCTCGAGCACGCCGTAATAGTGCTTGACTTTCTGCTTTTCACGGAGCCGAATCCCGTAATCGGTGGGCTTGGGCCGCCGCTTCTGGATCACGCCCGGCGGCACTGGCCGCCGTTCAAAGGCGCACTTCGGCGTGTCGCACCGGCTGCCCTTGAGGAACAACTTGAGGCCGTCGCGACGGCAGAGGCGACAAACCGGACCAGTGATGCGTCCCATGGCGTGTTTCTAAGCGTGGAGGACTGAGATGAAGAATAAAAAGGGGGCCCGACTGATCAAACCCGGCGCTTCTTGGGTGGGCGGCAGCCGTTGTGAGGCAGCGGGGTAATGTCTTCGATGCTGCGGACGTTCATTCCGGCAGCCTGCAGGGCGGTGATTGCGGACTCCCGGCCGCTGCCGGGCCCCTTGACCCGCACCTCGAGGTCCTTCACTCCAAACTTCGCGGCCTTCTCGGCCGCTTGCTGGGCGGCCATCTGGCCGGCAAACGGAGTGCCCTTGCGACTGCCCTTGAAGCCACAGGTGCCGCCGCTGGCCCAGCACAGCGTGTCGCCCCGGGCGTCGGTGATCGTGACGGTCGTATTGTTGAAGCTCGCCACGATGTAGGCGATCCCCGTCGACACGCTCTTTTTCTTGGACTTGCCTGCCTTCGACATTGCTCAAACCCTGGTGAACAGAACTCTCAACACGCCCGCAGTGAGTGACAGCCCACGGCCGCCGCCTCAATCACTTGAGATCCTTGACGCCCTTCTTGCCGGCCACGGTCTTCTTCGGCCCCTTCCGCGTGCGGGCATTGGTCCGCGTGCGCTGACCCCGAACCGGAAGCCCGCGGCGATGCCGCAGCCCGCGATAGGTCGCGATGTCCTTGAGCCGAGAAATATCCTGGGCAACCTGCCGCCGCAACTGGCCCTCGACGACATAGTCTTTGTCGAGCAGCGCGGCCAAGCGAGCGAGTTCGTCCTCGTGGAGATCACGTGCCCGACCGAGCGGATCAATGCCCGCCTTGTGGCACAACTCCCGGGCGACCCGCTGACCGACCCCGTACAAATACTGGAGCGAGAAGACGGTCTTCTTCTCCGAGGGGATGTCGACACCCATCAAGCGTGGCATGAACAAATCCTCTTCAAGCACAAACCTGGCTGCAGCGATTCCCCGCTCGGCATACGCGCCGAACCGGCCGCCGGTCGTCTCGATGCCCGTTCGCTCATCCCTGCCGCTGCTTGTGACGGGGATCGGCGCAGACAACGAACACTACTCCGCGACGGCGGACGATCTTGCACTTGTCGCACATCCGACGAACGCTGGCGCGAACCTTCATGACGACACTGGTAGCCGCTTCCGGCCACCCCTGCAAACCGTTGTGGAACGAATCAAGTCGAGCCTCAGATAATAGGTCGACGGGCGGGCGGTTCGCAAGGGGGTGGCCTGAAACCCGGCGTTCCCGCATCCACGCCGCTCAGGCGACCGATTCTGCGGCCCCCACGACCTCCCCGGTGGCCGGGGGTGACGTGAGCACGACCGGCCCGGCCTCGGTGATCGCAACGGTGTGTTCGAAGTGGGCACTGGGCCGCCCGTCAATCGTCGACTGGGTCCAGTGGTCCGCCAGGGCACGAACCTTCTTCGACCCCATGTTGACCATCGGTTCGACCGCGACCACGAGGCCCGGTTCGAGTTCGAAGTCATGGTTGCGACGGAAGGCCGGCGTGCAGAAGTTGGGCACCTGAGGATCCTCGTGCATGCTGCGGCCGATTCCGTGGCCCACGAAGTTCTCAACCACCGCAAATCCGTGGTCACGCACGTACTTCGCCATCTCGGAGGCCACGTCGCTCCACCGGCTCCGGACCGCCATCAACTCGATGGCCAACCGGAGGACGCCCGCCGTGCAGTCGAGCAGTCGCTGCACGTCGGCCTCCACCGCGCCCACCGGGTGGGTGAAGGCGGAATCACCGCACCACCCGCCCAGGCTGCATCCGGTGTCGATGCTGACCACGTCACCGATCCGCAATACCCGGGGGCCGGGAATGCCGTGCACCACCTCGTCGTTGACTGAGATGCAGCAGACCGCGGGAAACGGCACCTTGCCCGGCACACCCTTAAACAGCGGAATCGCGCCGTGCGACAGGAAGTACGCCTCGACCGCCGCGTCGATCTCACCGGTCGTGACCCCTGGCCGCACGAGACCGGCGGCTACTTGGTGGGCCCCCCAGACCACGAGTCCGGCCCGCCGCATGAGGGCGATTTCACGGGGGCTACGCAGGTTGACCACGGAAGAGATACCACCGGGAAAAAGGGGCCCGCCCGACGCGGGCTTCGGAAATAGTATACCGGTGGGTGGCCCCCGGCACGATGACCCGCTCAATGCCGGACGGCGTTCCGCTGAAAGCGGCGCAGCGCGTCACGGACCCGCGCGAAGATCTCTTCTGCGGTACCCAGGCCGTCGATCGAGGCGAGTTTGCCCTGGCGGCCGTAATAGTCGAGCAGCGGCGCCGTCTGAATCTCGAAGCTCACGATTCGCTTGGCGAAGACCTCCGGGTCGTCATCAGCCCGCTTGCGAGCCAGCATCCGCCGGACGAGCTCATCGCGGGGGACCGCCAGTTCGATCACGCCATCGACGCTCATCGCCTGCCGCTCCAGGAGGTCATCGAGGGTCTCGGCCTGAGGCAGCGTGCGCGGGAAGCCGTCGAGCAGGCAGCCGTCACGGCAGTCGGAGTCTGACAGCCGACGGTTCACCATCCCGAGAATGATCGGGTCGGGCACCAGTTGGCCCCGGTCCATGTAGCGGGCCGCCTCCAGGCCTGCCGGCGTTCCCGCCTTCACCTCGGCCCGCAGCATCTCGCCAGTGGAGAGATGGGGGACTCGCAGCAGGTCGACCAGACGCTGGCACTGCGTCCCCTTCCCTGCTCCCGGGGGGCCGATGAGGATGATCCGCATGACCGGAAACCGCTGGATGAGAAAGACATGATGAGGCCGGCTCAGCCGGCACGACGACGGACTCCCCGGCCGTGGACCGCAGCAGCAAAATCAGCTCCGCTCCAGCAGCCCACTGTAGTTCCGCATCACGAGGTGGCTGTCGATCTTCTGCACGAGGTCGAAGACCACGCTGACCGCGATCAGCAGCCCGGTGCCCCCATAGAAGCTGGCTGCCTGGGAGGGGATGCCGAGAAACCCGGCCGCCACCGTGGGAATCACCGCCACGAGCGCCAGGAACCCCGCCCCCACGTAGGTGATCCGCTCCATGACGCGCTCCAGGTAGTCGGCCGTTCGTTTGCCCGGGCGATACCCAGGGATGAACGCACCGAAGTTCTTGAGATTGTCGGCCATCTCCTTCGGGTTGAAAGTGATCGCCGTCCAGAAGTAGCAAAAGAAGTAGATCAGCGCGATGTAGACGACGTTGTAGAGGTAGGACTGGCCGCGGGTGAACGACTCATACAGGCCGCGAAGCAAGTCACTCTCGGGCAACGCCCGGCTCAGAAACTGAAACAGGAACTGCGGGAACAGCAGCAGCGAGCTGGCGAAAATGATCGGCATCACGCCCGCCTGATTGACCCGCAGCGGCAGATATTGCCGGGTGCCGCCGTAGACCCTGCGACCCCGGACGTGCTTGGCGCTTTGCGTGGGAATCCGCCGCTGTCCCTGGGTCATAAAGACCACGCCGGCCACGACACCGACAAACAACGCCACCAGCACGGGAATCATCTCGACGCCCAGCTTGCCCGTGCCAGCCCCGCCACCCACTTCCCACGAGGTGGCGCCGGCCAGTTCCAGCAGAGCGGCGGGCATGCCGGCCAGGATGCCAGCCATGATCAAGAGGCTAATCCCGTTGCCAATCCCAAACTCGTCGATCTGCTCGCCGAGCCACATCAGGAAGATCGTGCCTGCCGTCATCGTCATCACTGCCACGAACTGCCAGACAAACGGGAGCTTTCCATCGACCAGAAATCCATCCTGAATCAGCGACTGCTCCCGGCCCGGGGCCGCGAGGAAGGCGACGTAGGCCCAGCTCTGCACGACGCAGATGATCACGGTCGCATACCGGGTGTATTCGTTGATCTTCTTGCGGCCCGCCTCCCCTTCCTTCTGCAGCCGCTCGAGCGGCGGCCAGACGGTGCCGAGGAGCTGGAAGATGATCGACGCCGAGATGTAGGGCATGATCCCGAGGCCGAAGATCGTGGCTTGCGAGAGTTGGCTCGCCGAGAAGACGGCCACCGTCCGGAGTAGTTCCCCGACGCCTCCCGATTGCTTCGAGAAGGCCGACATGACGTCGGCATCGACGATCGGCAGCGGCACCTGCCAACCGACACGGTAGATCGCGAGCAAGCCGAGCGTGAGCAGAATCTTCTGCCGCAGTTCGGGGATCGTGAAGACGACGCGGATCTTTTCCAGCACGGAGAGGACTCCTGAGGGCGGACGGACCGAACCGGACCGCTACCCTACCCGGCAACCGGCTTTTTCCGCGACGCCTTTCCGACGTTTCGGACCACGGGAGCGGGCCCGGGAAGTTCGATGACAGTTCCGCCGGCGGCCAGGATCTTCTCCTTGGCCTGGGCGCTGAAGTGATGGGCCGAGACCGTGAGGGCCTTGGACAGCCCTCCTTCGCCCAGGATTTTGAGCTCGTCCCAGATACCCTTGGCGACACCGGCCGCCCGCAGCGTCTGCGGAGTCACCTCGCTGCCCGCCTGGCAGGCCGTCTCCAGCACCTCGACATTGACGCTGCGAACGATCAGGCCATGCCGGTTGTGGAAGCCACGCTTGGGGATCCGCCGGATCAGCGGCATCCGCCCACCCTCGAAGATGCCCGCCGCCGCCCAGCCGGCCAACTGGCCCTGCCCCTTGTTGCCGCGACCAGCGGTGCGCCCGCGGCCCGAGCCCGGGCCACGGCCCACCCGCAGCCGCTTGCGGTTCTTGCGGATGCCCTTGTTGACGTCGTTGATTTGCATGGTGATCGATCCGTTTTTGGCGGGTTGGACGAGGGGGCGAAACCACTCAGGAAAGGCTGACGCCCCGAAGTCGCTCGACCTCGTCGCGGGTTCGGAGTTGCTTGAGGCCTTCGATGGCGGCCTTCACGAGATTGACCGGATTGGTCGAGCCGTGGGCCTTGCTGAGCACGTCTTGAATGCCAGCCGACTCGCACACGGCCCGGACAGCAGCCCCGGCGATGATGCCCGTTCCCGGCCCGGCGGGCAGGAGCACCACCTTCGCAGTTTCGTAGACGCCCTCGACCCGGTGGGGGATCGTGCCGGACTGAATCGGCACCTCGACGAGGTTCTTCATGCCGTCCTTGATCGCCTTCTCCACGGCCGGCGGCACCTCGTTGGCCTTGCCATAGCCGACCCCGACCTTGCCGCGGCCGTTGCCCACGACCACCAAGCCGGCGAAGCTAAACCGCCGGCCTCCCTTGACCACGGTGGCGCAGCGTCGCACTTTGACGACCTTCTCGACGAACTCGCCGCTGCGGGATTCTTTGCCGGTGGACACGTGTGACTCTCTTCCTGATGAGGGCTGGGCTGATCGAGGCTGGCGGATGGGGCTGGGCTGGGAACTCGGCTCAGAACTCGAGACCAGCGGCCCGCGCCGCATCGGCCAAGGCCGCCACGCGGCCGTGATACTTGAAACTACCGCGGTCAAAACAGACCTTCGCCACGCCCGCCGCCTTGGCCCGCTCGGCGAGCGCCTTACCGATCACTTCGGCCGCCTGCTTGTTGCCGCCGAAGCCGATCGAGTCGCGGAGTTGCCGGTCGACCGAACTGGCCGCGGCCAGCGTCTGGCCGGATGCGTCGTCGATGACCTGGGCGTAGATGTGCTTGTCGGTCCGAAACACCGAGAGCCGCGGCCGTTCGGCCGTGCCCGTGAGTGGCTTGCGGACGCGTTGCCGCCGGCGTGTGCGTTGCCGAAGGATCGTGCGAGCGTGGTCCATGATGGGTCAGTCGTGGAGAGAGGATGCGAACGGGCGGGTAAACTGGCTCACTTGGTGACTGCCTTGCCCGCCTTGCGACGGACATGCTCGTTTTCGTAACGGATGCCCTTGCCCTTGTAGGGCTCCGGCTTCCGCAGCGCCCGAACCTCGGCAGCAAACTGGCCAACGGCCTGCTTGTCGATGCCCTTGACCGAGACATGGGTCTGGTCGGGGCAGGTGACGGTCAGGTTGCCCGGGATGGGCACTTGCAGTTCATTCGCAAAGCCAACACGCAACTGCAGCACGTTTTTTTGGATCGCGGCGAGGTAGCCCACACCCACGATTTCGAGTTTTTTCTCGTAGCCTTTGGTCACGCCCTCGACCATGTTGGCCGCCAGGGCCCGCGTCAGCCCATGAATCGCCCGCGACACGCGGTTGTCGTCGTCGCGGGTGACGACGATCTGGCCAGCGGCCTGATCCACGGCGACCTTTACCGCTGGATGCAGCGGTTGCTGGAGTGCGCCCAACGGCCCCTCCACAACGAGCACGCCGTCGCTCACCGAGGCTTTGACGCCCTTGGGAATAGGAACCGGATTTTTGCCGATACGAGACATACTGCCTGACCTCTCGGAACTACCACAACTCGCAGAGGACTTCGCCACCGAGCTTCTTCTGCCGCGCCTCGCGGTCACTGACCACGCCGCTCGACGTCGAGAGCACCGAAATACCGAGCCCGCCCAGCACCGGCTTGAGCAGTGCCGAACGACTGTATACCCGCCGCCCTGGGGAACTGACCCGGCGGATATGCCTGATCAGCCGCTCGCCATTGGGACCATACTTGAGTTCGAGTTGCAACTTGGGGAAGGGGGCGGCTTCGACCTCCCGCCAGTCCCAGATGAAGCCTTCGCGCTTCAGCACTTCCGCCAACCCGCGCTTCACCTTCGAAGATGGAATATCAACGGTTGCGCGTTCGACCCGCACCGCATTGCGGATCCGGGTGAGCATGTCGGCGATGGGATCGGTCATCATGTCAGCAGAGCCCTCTTCTCGATTGCGGAATTCACCAGCTCGCCTTTTTCACGCCCGGAATACAACCCTGATCCGCAAGCTTGCGGAAGCAGATTCGGCAGGTGCCAAACTTGCGATACACGGCCCGCGGCCTGCCGCAGAGCATGCACCGACGCACCAGCCGGGTGGAAAACTTCGGGGGCCGCTTTGCGGCCGCGATCTTGGATTTGCTCGCCATAGGTCCGTTTTCGGTGTCGGTCTGTCAGCCTGCTCGTGTCACGTTGTCATCCGGGCTGGATGCCGCTACGCCGCGGCGTCGCCCTCTCCCTGCTTCTTCAGCGGCAGCCCCATGGCCATCAAGAGTTGGCGGGCATCGTCGTCAGTCTTGGCCGAGGTGACGAACGTGATGTTCATGCCCTGCGGTCGCGTGAACCGGTCGGGATTGACCTCGGGAAACACCATCTGCTCCGACAGCCCGAGGCTGTAGTTGCCATGGCCGTCAAACGCGGTTGCCGACAGCCCGCGGAAGTCTCGCACCCGCGGCAGCGCCACCGCCACCAGTCGGTCGAAAAACTCATACATCCGGTTGCCGCGAAGCGTGACTTTACAGCCGATCGGGAGATTCTCACGCAGCTTGAAGCCCGCCACGGCGACCTTGGAAATCGTAGCGATCGGCTTTTGACCGGCGATCTGTGCCAGCGCCCCGAGCGCTTCGTCGAGATACTTCTTCTCGGTCACCGCGGCCCCGACGCCCATGCTGATCACGACCTTCTCGAGCCGCGGGATGGCATGCGGATTACCGCGTTCCAGCACCTTGGCCAGATGCGGCCGCACCGTCTGCGTGTACAGTTCGAGCATCCGCGGAGTTGCCGCGGGCTCGAGCGGTGCAGAACTGGTTGCTTTTGTTTTCTTCGCCATCGAACTCGTTCCTGCTCTCGTGATTCCTTGCCCGACCCGTCGCCCGGTTGTCTTGCCCGTCAGCCCTTGGCCGCTGCCCGCGGCCGCCGCAGCGTGCCGAGTTCGGCCCCACACTTCTTGCAGACCCGCACCTTGCCACCGTCGGCCGTCAGCCGGATGCCGAGCCGAGTCGCCTTGCTGCACGCGGTGCAGACGAGCAACACATTGGAGACATCAATCGGCATCTCCTTGCTCAGCCGCCCACCCTGCTGGTTCTTCTGGCTGCGGCGAATGTGCCGGTAGACACGGTTCACGCCCTCGATCACGACGCTGCCGCCGTGGCCGGGTTCGCCCCCATCCTTCGCCGATTTGATCGCCAACACCTTGGCACGCGTGCCGCGGTCGTTGCCTGTCTGCACCTCGACGATGTCGCCTGTTTTGATCAGCATCAGACCACCTCGCTCGCCAGGCTCACGATCTTCATGAAGTTACGGTCGCGCAACTCACGGGCGACCGCACCGAAGATTCGGGTGCCCTTGGGATTTTTGTCGTTGTCGATGATCACGCAGGCATTGGAGTCAAACCGCACGTAGCTGCCGTCCGTCCGCCGCGTCGACTTCCTGACGCGCACGATCACAGCCTTGACGACCGCCTTCTTTTTGACTTCGCTGCCAGGAATCACACTCTTCACGCTGCACACGATGATGTCGCCCAGGCCTGCGGTCCGCTTGCGCGTGCCGCCGAGCACCTTGAAGCACATCACTTCCTTGGCACCGGTGTTGTCCGCGACGCTGAGCCGCGTCTGCATCTGGATCATGTCGCCCGCCCTTCTCCGCCAGCCACGTCCTTGCCGCTCACCGCCGCCGCCTCAGCCCGATTCGCCGTTTCCTTGATTCGGGTCGCGCGGGCTCCGCTGCGAAGCGAGGCCACGTCGACCGCCGTGCTCTTGGCCACGACCCGCACCAGTTCCCAGCGCTTGGTCTTGCTGCGGGGCCGGCACTCAATGATTTCCACCAGATCACCGGGTCCCGACTCGTCGTGCTCGTCGTGCACATGGCAGACGGTCCGGCTGTGGAGGATGCGGCCGTACTTTGCGTGCCGGATGATCCGCGGCACTTCCACGCGCCGCGTCTTTTTTGACGCAGCGCTGGTCACCGTTCCGGTCTCAACTCGCTTGGGCATCGATTCGTTCCTGTCGTAGGCCTTGGTTGTGGCTGTCGCGCCGGGGGGGGTTTGGAGATCAGGCTTCCGCCACGCTGGCCAGCGAAGTCGCGGGCACCAGCGTGCCCCGCTGGTGGAGGATCGTCTGACAGCGGGCAATCGTCTTGCGGTACTTCCGCATTTCCGAGGGCGCCGCGAGTTTTTCGGTCTGCGCCTGGATCCGCAGCCGAAACAGCGACTCGGCGGCGTCCTTCCAGACGAGCCGAATTTGCTCGTCACCCATCTCCCTGATGTCCTTGGCTTTGTTCATCTGCACACCGTTTCGACCTTCGCTCGTGACCTACTCAGCACCCGACCCACCCAGCAACCGACTGCTCTCGCTTCCGCCTTACATCGCCCGCCGCTTCACGAACCGCACCCGGACCGGCATCTTGTGTGCCAGTCGCGCCAAGCAAATCCGCGCTGCGTCTTCAGACACGCCGCCAATCTCATACAGAATCATGCCCGGCTTTACGACCGCGGCCCAATACTCCGGTTCGCCCTTGCCCTTACCCATTCGGGTCTCGAGCGGGATCGATGTGATCGGTTTGTGGGGAAACGCACGCACGTAGAGCCGTCCATCGGTCCGCAGATATTGCTGCGCCGCGATTCGGCCGGCCTCGATGGTCGCCGCGGGGAGCCATCCCGGCTGCTCGGCTTGGAGGCCGAAGTCGCCGAAGACAACGCGATTCCCGCGAGAGGCGTCACCTCTTATACGACCTCTTTGGCTTTTTCGGTGCTTGACCCTCTTGGGCATCAGCGCCATCGCCATCCTCCTCGTACATGCCTTGGTTCACCCAAACCTGGATTCCTATATTGCCCTGCGGGGTGGGTGCCTCGCAGAAGCCGTAGTCGATCTTTGCCCGGATGGTGGAGAGGGGCATCGAGCCGGCGATCGCCTTCTCGCACCGCGACATCTCCGCACCGCCCAGCCGGCCAGCGAGTTGGATCTTGACCCCCTTCGCGCCAGCATCCATTGTCGTATCGAGTGATCGCTTCAGCGTTCGCCGGAAGGCAGCCCGCTTCACGAGTTGGTCGGCGATGTCTTCCGCCACAAGTTGGGCCATGATCTCGGGCCGCGAGACCTCCTCAACCTTGAGATTGACCCGCCGGCCGAGCAGTTGCTGGAGTTCCTCCTGCAGCCGGTCCACTTCCTGCCCCTTGCGGCCGATGATCACACCCGGCCGGGCGCAGTGCAGGATCACCTTGACTTCGTCGCGCGTCCGCTCAATCTCCACCTTCGGGATCGCCGCCGAGCGATACTTTGTTTTGAGAAACTTCCGCACCTTCACGTCTTCGAGCAGCAGGCCGGGAAACTCCTTTTTGGTGGCGTACCAACGGCTCTTCCAAGGCTCGGTGACCCCGGTACGAAACCCAGTAGGATGTACTTTTTGACCCATTGCGACTGCCCTCACTCCACTCCGTTGTCACCCACTGCCGAAGCAGCGAGCGCGACTTTAATGTGCGACATTCGCCGCTTGATTCCGAACGCCATTCCGCGGGCCCGCGGACGGTGCCGCTTGACCATCGGCCCCGGGTCGATCCGAGCATCGACCACCACCAAGTCGTCGATCCCCGACGCCTGCTGATGCTCGGCGTTGCCCAGAGCGCTCTTGATCACCTTCTCCAGCATCCGGGCGCCGCGATGCGGCTGGAAGCGGAGGATGTCAAGCGCCTCATCGGCAAACTTGCCGCGAACGAGGTCCGCCAGCGCCCGCACTTTGCGGGGACTGATCCGGGCGTATTTGTGCATGGCCGTGTAGGGCATCGCTTCACTTCGGGCGCTACTTCGCCGCCTCCTTCGCCTTGCCACCGTGGCCTCGGAAAGTCCGCGTGGGAGCAAACTCGCCGAGCTTGTGGCCGACCATGTCCTCCGTCACGAACACCTTCAGATGCTGCTTGCCGTTGTGAACCATGAACGTGAGCCCGACGAACTCCGGCACAATCGTGCACGCCCGCGACCAGGTCTTGATCGGGTCGCGCTTGCCGCTGGCCAGTTGCGACTCAACCTTCTCGTATACGCGGGGGTCGACATACGGCCCCTTTTTCGAACTGCGTCCCATCGTGGATTACCTCAGCTTCAACTGGCCGTACCGTCGGCTTTTACGCCGGCGGACGATCGCGGAACCAGACGGCTTGCGTGGCTTACGGGTGCCGCCGCCCTTGGCACTTTTGCCGGTGGGGCTGACCGGGTGCCGACCACCCTTGGTCTTGCCTTCACCACCACCGTGCGGATGATCGACCGGATTCATCGCGGTTCCGCGGACATGGGGCCGGATGCCCAGCCAACGCGACCGACCGGCCTTGCCGAGCCGCACGTTCATGTGCTCGGAGTTGCCGATCACGCCGATCGTGGCCCGACAGGCCACTGGCACGCGGCGAATCTCGCCGGAAGGCAGCGTGAGCTGAGCCCAGCCGGCCTCCCGGGCCACGAGCGAGGCCGCCGCACCCGCGGACCGGCACATTCGGCCGCCCCGACCCGGCAGCAACTCGACGTTGTGAACCTGCATGCCCAGCGGGATGGCCGACATCGGCAAACAGTTGCCCACTTCGGGCGGTGCCGCTTCCCCACTCTCCACCGTCCGCCCCACAGCCAGCCCGTCGGGAGCCAAAATAAACCGCTTCTCGCCGTCGGCATAGACAACAAGCGCGACGCGACAGGTCCGATTCGGGTCATACTGGATCGACTGCACCTTGCCGGGCACACCGTCCTTGTTTCGCCGAAAGTCGATCAGGCGGTAATGCTGCATGTGACCGCCGCCGCGGTGCCGAACGGTGATCTTGCCTTGGTTGTTGCGGCCGCCCTTTTTGTATTTGCGGACCCGCAGCCCCTTGGGGGCCTCGGCGTTCGGCGTCAGCTCGGCAAAGTCCGAGACGCTCGAATTACGACGTCCGGCACTGGTCGGCTTGTAGGTTCGGATGCCCATGGTTCGCTTTATTCAGCGGGAAACGACTGGCCTAGAACAGATTGATCTTGGACTCGGGAGCAAGGGTCACGATCGCCTTCTTCCAGGGCTTGCTGACCGACTTTCGCAGCCGGCCGCGCTTGACCTTGCCCCGCCGATTTTGGATGGCGACCTTCTCGACCTTGACGTGAAATAACTCCTCGATGGCCCGACGCACGTCGGCCTTGGTCGCCGCGACGGCGATCTCGAATGAATATGCGTTGTTGCGATTGGCCCGATGCATCCCCTTCTCCGTGACCAGCGGCCGGAGAATGACATGCGCGGGAGTGAGCCGCGGATTGAGGACGGGGAGTGGCGAGACAGGCACGGCCATGGGTCAGGTCGCCTCCTTTACCGATGGGTCCTGCCGAGACTTAGCCGGCCGAGCCGCCGAGCGGCGAGCAGGGCTCCGGGGCGCCGGAGCAGCCGCTTTGGCCGACTCCCGAAACGCATCGAGGGCAGCCTTGGTCATCACGATCGAACGAGGCTTCAGAATCGACCAGGCATTGAGTTCGGCGACCGGTGACACCGACACCCCCTCGAGATTGCGGGCGCTCTTCCAAAAGTTCACGTCGTGCTTCTCGGGAGCCAGGAGCACGGTGCTCTCGCCCACACCCAGCGCGGACAGCATCCGCGCCACCAGCGCCGTCTTCGGGCCGGCTAGGGAAATGGCATCGACGAGCTTGACTTCGTCGTCGGCCAGGCGCGATGCCAGCGCCATCCGGGTGGCAACTTGCAGCGACTTGCGAGGCATCCGCCACCCAAAGTCGCGGGGCCGCTTGGCAAAAATGTGACCACCGCCCCGCCGCACGCCACTCCGCCGACCGCCTGCCCGGGCGTTGCCCGTGCCCTTTTGGCGATACATTTTCTTCGTCGAGCCGGCGACCTCGCCGCGGGTCTTGGTCTTCTGGGTGCCCTGCCGGGCATTGGCCTGATACATCACAACCGCGTCGTGCAGCAGTTGCTTGTTGACCTTCGGGGCCAACTCGGCCGGATCGATCTCGTAGTTGCCGACCTGCTTGCCGGACATGTCATAGACGGCGAGGTTCATTTCGCACCGCCCTTCTTCTTGCCGGTCGGCGCCGCGACGCCGATCCGCTTCATCTTGTTTGTTTTGAGCACAGTCACGAATGCTCCGTTCGGCCCAGGCACCGCCCCCCGCACGAGCAACAAGTTGGAATCCTTGTCGACCCGCACGAGCTTGACGTTTCGCATGGTCGAGCGCTCGTTGCCGAAGCGGCCCGCCATCCGCTTGCCCTTGAAGACCCGGCCCGGCGAGGTGTTTTGCCCCGTGCCGCCCTGATGACGATGCACCTTCTTGACGCCGTGTGTGGCCCGCTGCCCCTTGAAGCCGTGACGCTTCATCACGCCCGCGGTGCCGCGACCCTTGGTGATGCCCACGACGTCCACGAACTCAACGCCCTCGAAGACGTCGACCGTCAGCGTCTGGCCGACCTCGACGCCGTCGTACACGCCCCGGAGTTCCCGAACGAAGCGCTGCGGTTCGCAGTCGGCCTTGGGCAGCGTTGCCACCCCGCCCTCAGCACGCCGCTTGGCCCGCCGGCCGTCGAGCTTTGCCACCTGCCCGCGAACGGAACGACTGGCCAGCCGACGCGGCTTGTCAGCAAAGCCGATCTGTACGGCCGAATACCCATCCCGTTCCGGCGTTCTCACAAACGTCACCGGGCAAGGGCCAGCCTCGATCACGGTGACCGGCACCACGATGCCCGATTCGGCATCGAAAATCTGCGTCATGCCGACCTTGCGGCCAAGCAGACCGGGCCGCCCAGCCTTGGCGGGACTGCTGACAGAAGCGGACGTTTCGGTGGGGCTCGAGCTGGTGGCCATGGTAGTCATCGCGGTTGCATCACCGACACGTCCACAAAACCAAGAGACGTACGCCCCCCGGAAATGGCCGTTCTCACGCTCGAAGCCGTTGGCTCCGGGAGCACCCAGACCGGCCACCCATCAGGGCGACTGATCGTCTAGGCCTTACCCGCGACGCCTTCCAAGCATGCCGTTCGTTGAAGCTCCCGTGTCCTAAAAGTTCCTCTCGTCTCCGTCTCACCTACCCGCGGCCATCACCGCGAGGAAGCCTTAATCTTGATGTCGACGCCGGCCGGCAGGCTCAGTTTGTTGAGTGCCTCGATCGTCTTGGCGGTCGCCTGAACGATGTCGATCACCCGCTTGTGGGTTCGAATCTCGAACTGCTGCCTGGCCTTTTTGTCAACGTGGGGGCTCGAAAGCACCGTGTATCGCTCGATTCGGGTGGGCAGCGGAATCGGCCCGTGAACCTCAGAGTTGGTCCGCTTGGCCGTGTCGACAATCTCCGCCGCGCTCTGATCGAGCACAGCGTGGTCGTAGGCCTCCATACGGATGCGGATGATTTCCTGGGTCGGGCCGGCCACGTCGCAACACTCCTCTGACAAATCGATCATCGGGCGGATCGAACGATCCACCGACGCAGGCATGCGAAACGCACACCTCCCGGCGACATACCCCACGTTCGAGGGAACAGAGGTGCCGCAGCGGGCGAGTCACGAACTGTAAGGACCCTGCGAGGGGCTGTCAATGACCCCGCTGGAAACGGCTGGACGCGGAAAACAGCCCCAGGATGGCCGCTTCTTGGGAGACGCTGGCTCGGGGCTGCCCGTGCCATCTCGCCGGACGCGCCCTGCACCCGGGTTGGTGCAGGCGAGGGATTGCGGGACCCTGTCGCCCGGACGTTCGCTATGGCCATCCTGGCCTCCGCTCACTCCATGCCCGCTTCGCTTCGGCATCCTGCCTGCGCTCGCTGACAAGGCCGGCTCCAGGGCACCCGCAACCCCTCGCGGCCTATTGGTTGGCAATGCAGGCATTGCTGCCGTATCACATGTACGCGTCGGCAGTTTCAGCCGAAGCAGGGCCGTATTTGA
>Ga0247833_1004248_pt1 | contig 18037 bp, 14 predicted proteins | sample LaCruzMarch2015__7_FD_187117 | JGI IMG/M metagenome (GOLD analysis project Ga0247833, IMG submission 187117) | Freshwater microbial communities from meromictic Lake La Cruz, Castile-La Mancha, Spain - LaCruzMarch2015_8m | ecosystem: Environmental > Aquatic > Freshwater > Lake | place: Spain... | reverse complement strand
GAGCGATTCCGTGCGCTCGTCTCTGACGCAGTGGATGCCCGCCGGAGTTACTACGAGACCGCATCGTGGTATGAGCAAACCTACGCCGCTGAAACGCCCGGGATGCGCATCGCTTACTTCTCAAGCGAGTTTGCCATTCACGAAAGCATGCAGCAGTACGCCGGTGGACTTGGAGTCTTGGCAGGCGACCATCTGAAGAGCGCATCGGACTTGGGCATCCCACTGGTGGGCGTTGGGCTTCTCTATCGGCAGGGCTACTACCTGCAGGAATTCCGCGGCGATGGCAGTACACGCGTACTGCACCCAAACTACGACTTTGACCGTTGGCCAATCATTGACACGCGCGCACATGTGGACGTGCCGATTGGACCCAATCTGGTGCGCGCCAAAATCTGGAAACTGCAGGTGGGCCGCGTTCCGCTGTACCTGCTCGACGCAGACATTCCCGAGAATCGCAAGCGCGATCGTCTACTGACCAACGCGCTGTATCAGGGTGAACCCGAACTCCGCATGCGTCAGCAGGTACTGCTTGGCGTCGGCGGGATTTTGGCGTTGGCAAAGGTGAAGGAGAAGGCCACGGTCTTCCATCTCAACGAGGGTCACGCTGCATTTGCCGGCCTGAAGCGTCTTTCGCAATTGGTTTCACGAGGAATGACTCTTGATGCCGCAGTGCAGCGCGTTCGCCAATCCACTGTATTCACCACGCACACCCCGGTGCCAGCGGGCCACGATCGCTACGACGTAGAGATGTGTTGGAAAGCCCTGCGGCGCCCACTCCGCAACGCTGGATTCACCCAAGAATCCTTCGCGCAGTTCGGACGCGAACGCCCCGGCAGCGGCCCCATCTGTATGACCGTGTTGGCGCTCCGGCTTGCCGAGCGCGTGAACGGCGTCTCCAAGTTGCATGGCCGCGTCAGCCGGGAAATGTGGACCGAAGTGTTTGGCCGCCCGGCAGCAGACGTTCCGATCGGCAGCGTCACCAATGGCATTCATATCCCCACTTGGATTGCCCCGGAGGCGCGCTCCTTCTGGCGCCGCTCGGTTGGCATTGACATTGGAAATTCATCGCCGGACGCCAACCCATGGGCGGCGGTCCCGTCCGTTGGACATTCAGACTTCTGGGCAATGCGCTGCGCACTGCGCCACAAGTTGGTTGGATTCGTGCGAACGCGCCTGCGCCGCCAGGCCATGGCGCGTGGCGAGGGTCCGCTGGACCTCATGTGTGCTGGCGAAGCATTCCGCGACGACGCCCTCACCATCGGGTTTGCGCGCCGCTTTGCAACCTACAAACGCGCGCCGCTGATCTTCCATGATGTTGAACGCATCTTGCGCATTCTGACCGCCAAGGATCGCCCAGTACAGATCGTCTTCGCTGGCAAGGCACATCCCAAGGACATGGGTGGGCAAGAGTTCGCACAGATGATTTGGCGATTTGCGCATGACGCTGGCTTCCAAGGTCGCGTTGCCCTCATCGAGGAATACGATATGGAAGTTGGGCGCATGCTCACCTCTGGTTGCGACGTCTGGCTCAACAACCCGCTACGCCCCTACGAAGCCAGTGGCACAAGCGGGATGAAGCCACCGCTGCATGGAGGTATCAATCTGAGCGTTCTTGACGGCTGGTGGCCAGAGTCCTATGACGGCACCAACGGTTGGGCGATCGGTGACGGCAGCGAGAACCCCGACAACGAAGTGCAGAACGCGGCCGATGCTGAGAGCCTGTACAGCTTGCTTGAGCAGCAGGTGGTGCCTGAGTTCTATGAACTCGGCGCTGACGGTCTGCCCACCAAGTGGATTGCACGAGCGATCCGCTCTGCCACCACGGTGCCAGCCATCTTCAACACCGACCGCATGGTTGGCGAGTACTTCAAGACCGGCTACCTGCCAGCATTCGGTGGCGTGAAGGACTGATTGCACAGGAAATCTGCCCGTGTTTGCCGGGCAGTACTGAAGCTAAAAAAGAAATCGCGGCGGGCGCTCGAAAGCGCCCGCCGCGTTTGTTTGTGCCTGTCGCGATCAAGTCGCAACCGGTCATTCATTCATCACTTCGTGCGGCGTCGCGATCCAGCGATACCAGCGAGTCCCAAGAGCGCGAGCGCACCCGGGGTGGGAGTGACGGTGTAGGTGCGGAACGCGCCCGAGACGGAGGGCGAACCCCAACCGGTAGTTGCTACGTCGGAGCGGCTCAGCAGATCGACCGCTGGGTCGCCGCCGCCGCCACCGGAGGTGCCGACGTCAAACGAGAAGCTCTGACCGGCCGAGAGGCCGAGCGATGCCAATGAAACCGTGAAGGACACGGTGTTGCCAGCGACGCTGTTCGAAAAGGTCTGGTAGTTGGCCCAGTCCCAGCTGCCGCCGCTGAAGGCGACTCTCTGCGCGTTGTTCGACGGGGCATCAACCCAAGAACCGATGAAGTGCTCGATCTGTGCGCCGTTCAAATCCCAAGGGCGGCTCCATGCGTTGGTGCCGGTGCCGCCGGTTGGATCGCTATCAATGGCGATCATGTACTTGGTCCAGTTCTGGAAGCCGCGCGTGGTGACGGCAAATGTGACGTTGGTGCCGTCGTCGGAGACGCCGACGCCGGTGATGTCGAGGTTGTCGAGTCCGTTGTCGAAGAGGTCAAGGGTTGCGTCGGTGTACGAACCAGTAACACCGGCGTGAACGGCCGATGCAATGAGCAAGGCGCTTGCAGTGGTGATCAAATTCTTCATGATGAGAGGCTCCGATGGAAGTCAGGAAACGGACAGAAGCCGCGGCACGCCGCGATCGCCCTTGTTCCAAACCTCACACACCGAACCTTCACAAAGTAGCCCGTTTTCACGCGGATGCAAGCATTACTGCACAATCACTACGAACGGTTATTGGACTGCGCCCCACACGGCGAGCAGCATCCCGATGTCAGCGCCGCCCACGATGCCGTCGCCATTGAAATCCGCCGTTCCTGGCCCACCCCACTGCGCCAGAACCACGCCCAGGTCGGCCCCGCCAACCATCCAGTCACCGTTCAGGTCAAATGGGCTCGGCGCCGACTGACTAAAGATCACCGAGGTGTACGGGCCAAATCGGAAGTTCCCACTGAACGGCAGCCCGTCGTAGCCGGAGTTGTCTGCGGTGACGTCGGTGGCGGCGTAGTTGCCGTAATCGGCCGAGTAGGCGGTGGAATCGCTGTTGAAGCGCACCCGCCACAGTCCGCCGCGGGGCAAACCAACGCGGTAGTTGGGGTAGGCAACATTGCTGAAGTTGGTGAGCACCACCACGTCATCACCGGCGCCGCCATTCTGCCACCGATGGAAGCCCAGCACCTTCGCGTTGTTGTTCACATGGAAGACATTGGTAAACGCACCGCTCAACCCGCGGCTGGTGCCGTCCAGATTGCGGCGCAGCCGGATCAACGTGCGGTACAGGTCGGTGACCTTGCCGTAGGTCGTGGCCTTGTTCCAATCCAGCCGGTCCTCGGCAGCAAAGTATCCATCCTCCAAGAACTCTTGCCCTTGGAAGATCATCGGAATGCCTGGAGCGGTCATCACCAACGCTGCCCCCAACGTGGAGCGCTTACGGCTAAACCAACTACCAGCATTTCCCGGCCAGATGGTCTCCGGAACGCGGCTTCGACCGTTGGCCACTTCGTCATGATTCTCGGTGTAGATGATGCGCTGTTGCATCGAGCCGTTGAAGTTCTTGTTGATTGCATCGCGCACGGCAAACATGTCGCGCGATGAATCGCTTGCCGCTTCCAGCGCCGACCGCACTGGGAATGCAAACGACCCGTCCCACTGTGAGTCAAAGCCAGCGCCGCCAGCGCCAGTGCTCTTGGTGATCCACGCGTTGTCGCCCAGATCTTCAGCCACCATGAACTTGCCAGGAAACTGTGCGTCCGCGGACTCGTTGCACCACTGCAGCATGCTCCAACCATCTGGAATTTCCGGCCCGGCATAATCGCGCAGACGCATGAATTTGGTGCCATCAAAGCGCAGCCCGTCGAGCCGAAACTCGTCGAGCCACATCATCGTATTTTCCTTGATATACGTGCGCACTTCGCCTCTGCCGTAGTTGGGGCGTGCTCCCCATGGCGTACTGGCATTGGCGTCTTCGTAGAAGAAGATACCGCCAGTGTTGCTGCTGGTACTCCATCCGTCATACTGCCAAAGGTCCATGTCCTGCGGTCCAAAGTGGTTAAAGACCACATCGCCCATGACGGCAATCCCGCGCTGGTGCGCCGCATCAACAAAGGCCTTGAGTGCATCCGGTCCGCCGTAGGAACTCTCCACACTGAATGGATGCGCTGGGTTGTAGCCCCAACTGATGTCGCCCGCGAATTCATTGGTTGGCATCAGTTCCACCACATTGACGCCGAGTGCCTGCAAGTGATCGAGTTTGGCGGTGGCCGTCGCAAACGTGCCGGGAAGCGCAGCACCAGTCGGCACATGAAACGTGCCGATGTGCATCTCATACGCCACGATGCTGGTCCAGGCGGGTATCTGGAAATTGTTCGACTGCCACGCGTACCCATTCGGGTTGTAGACCACGGAGTTACCAATCGAGTTGGTGAGTTTCCGTGCGCGCGCATCATTCTTCCACTGCGTGGTGGCACCGCGTGTGATGGCAAACTTGTATTGCGCGCCCGCTTGGATGAGGGCTACATCGCGCGACCACCATCCATTGCCCTCGCTCGACAACCGATGGGATGTGGCGTTCCAATTATTGAAGGTGCCGACCACCGCCACCGCGGTTGCGTTGGGTGCCCACGTGCGGAAGGTCACTCCAAGCACCCCCGGACCATCATTGAAGGGGATTGCACCAATCCCAGCTCGCGTGGAAACTTGCGCAACTGCAGGCATCGCCAATACGGCGGCACCAAGGGCGGCTCCGGCGATCGTTCGGATCGAGATCTTCAAGTGCAGGCTCCAGGGTCAATAGCGGTGGGGCTTATCAGGCGCGTCTCAAAGAGTAGCCCGGCTGCCGAGATTCGGAAGCGAAATCGCCGGAACCGGGTGTCAAATCATCGGTCCTCGCCGGCAATTCGGCGGTCGATGACCCCGCCTGCGGGTTTCGGGACTCGCCATCCCCACGACATGCCGCCGCGCTGGCTGCCGGGCTTCCCGCCGCGCCGGCCGCGGGGCTGCCCCTACTTTCGCCCGCCCGCCCCGCGCTCCCCGACCGCGCTCAATGCCCGAACAAGTCCGTGGGCGCAAACATGCCCTTTGCCTCAAAGTGGGCGAGCGCCTCGTCCACCGTGCGGAAGATCTTGGTGGCCGTTTCAGTAATGAACGGACTTGGATTCTTCTTCGGCTTCCACACCACATAGACGTCCTTGGTGTGCTCGAAGGCGTGCTGCAACTCTCGCTCCACACCGCTCGAAAGTCCCGGCTGGCCGTTTGGAAGCTCTGGCACCAAGCTCACGATCATGTCTGCCTGATCGATCAGTTTGAAATCGCGCATGTAGATCTGGCCGTCAATATCACCAGCGATATCCAGGATCTCGCGCACGGGCACGCGCATGGCGGGACCGCCGGCGCGTCCGCCGAAACTATGCGCTTCAACATCAATGAAATCCTTGCCCGTGCGCGCTGCTTCGATCGCGCGATCAAGCAACAGCTTCTCATCAACATCACCCGGATCAAAGGTGACAAAGTGCTTGGCGAGTGCATCGCGGAAGTGGTCGATTTCTGCAAGCACGTCCGGCATGTCCATGACATGGCTCATCGGGAAGCTTGGATACACCTTCTTCATCTCTGGCCGAGTAATCAGCCGCAGCGCAGTTTCCACGGTGTCGCGCTGGCGACCGCGGCTCAAGATGTAGAAATTCTGTCCGCATCCAAGTGCCTGCGCCATCAACTCAGTGGCCAAGATTTCCTCTTCACGCCACACCATGCAATCCTTCAGCGTGGCGTCAATGTCATGCTCTTGGTGGAGTCGATAGTGGACCACTTCAATATTGTCCACCAAGCAGATGAACATATCTGGCTTCAGCATCTGCAACTGATCAAAGTCAAACGCACTGAATAGACCATGCCGCCACCGGAATGTGGCATGCGTATTGATGATCAGGTTGGGATGCTCCGATGCCGGCGATGTTGCTGCAATCACATCCTTGAGCACCGCGCGGCGTAGGTTTGCCAGGCGTGACCATGGCAGATCCAAGATGCGCCCCGGGCGCACGTCCGGCGCTTCCGCATACATCATGTTGCCAACGTTGAACAACTCCACCTTCTTGTGGCGCCGTCCCGCCGCGTCCACTAAGGACTCAAGGTAGGGCTTCTTGTCAACACCGATTTGGCCTGTGATGATCGCGCGCATAAGGAAGGTGATCGTATGGCGATCTTTCGATCCCCGTCGCCTTCACCGCGCTTTCGCCATCACTTCTTGTGAACGAGCAACACCACCACGTGCGCCTCAATCGCTCGTCCCTCGCCCACGGCATCGACGCGTTCGTGCGTCTTGCCCTTCAGGTTGAGGTCGGCGGCGGGCACCCCCAAGATGTGGGACAGATTGGCCAGCACTTCCTGCTTGCGCCCGCCCAGTTTGGGGCGCTCGCAAATCACCGTCATGTCCATATTTCCAATGGTCCAGCCGGCGGCATGCATGCGGCGCACGGCCTCTTCAAGGAATATTCGGCTTGGGCGCCCATCATTCTCGGGCGCGGTATCCGGAAACAATTGCCCAATATCAGGAGCACCAATGGCGCCCAGAATGGCGTCAGTGACCGCGTGCATCAACACGTCGCCATCGGAATGCGCCACTGGCCCACGATCATGTTCGAAACTCACGCCACCAAGTACAAACGGTCGACCGCTGCCATGCGGCGCGCATGGTTCGAGCCGGTGCAGGTCATATCCGTGGCCGATGCGATATTCGGCGGACATCGATTACGTGTCCGGTGACTGGCTGGAGCGAGGTGCACGCGGCTGTGCGACCGGTCCGGGTGCATCGCTACCAGTTTGCATGCGGTAGGACTCGTCTGCTCGCGCCTGCTCAGGGGCAGGGCGATAGCTAACAACAATCTTGCGGCACGCGGCACTTGGGCAACTGAGGATGTTCTCCAGGGTGCCGGTTTGCGTCCCCTTCTTCCAGAGCGAGTACATCATGCGTGCCGGGCGGTTGACTGGATCGTCGCCACCGTCAGCTTCAAAGTTGAAGGTCAACTGCTTGCCCGGTGGGATCTCCATAATGAAGAACGGCGTGCCGTTGGGATGGGTCGGCGAGCGATCGCAGGAGTTGAGCACCATCACCGTGGTCGGCAGTAACTGCGTCGACTCATAGGTGAAGCCACCATCGGTGTGCGGCATGAAGCCACCCGAGGTGCTGTAGCAGCCCGTCACAAAGGCACTCGCCATGATGACCGAAGCGGTCAAAAGGGCGGTGACCGCCATGCGGCGCGGAAAGGGTCGATCGGTAGCAGCGTTCATAGCCATTTTGTCGGCAATCCTACAGAGACTTCACCAATGCCGCGAAGGATTCGCCCCGGTGCTCATAGTTGGTGAATTGACCCCAACTTGCGCAGGCGGGTGACAGGAGCAACACGTCGCCGGGTTGTGCCCGTGCGGCGGCCGCGCGTACCGCCTGTTCCAATGTTCCACAATCGACCGCCGGCGGAGCAGGCGCCAGTTGCGGCGCAGTTGCCCCAATCGCATAGAGGCCAGCAAGTTGCGGAGCCAAGTCGCGGATCGCGGACAGATCAACCCTTTTGTCGTAGCCACCAGCGATCAGGTGAATGCGCCGCGGATCAGGAAACGAAGTAATCGCCAAGAGCGTGGCATCCGGGGTGGTGCTCTTGGAATCATTGAAGCAACGCATTCCGCCGTGCGTTCCCACCAGTTCTAACCGATGCGGCAGTGGGCGGAATTCGGCAACTTTCGCCACCAACCGTGCGCGGTCAGGCGTTTGACCCCCCGAGCGGATCGCCGCCTCTGCCGCGAGCACCGCAAGCCGCGCATTCCGGCGTTGGTGCTCGCCCGGTACGTATGGAAGATCGATGGACGTCAGCAATGCCGCACACTCTGCCGCGGTTGGCACCGCCGCGCCGTCCCACCACGCACCGCCCGTTGCGCGCGCAACGTCCGCTGCCGCTGCCGGCTGCTCCTCCGTAAAGAGCGAAAGGAACGCATCGCCCGCTCGTTGTCCGCGCCGGATGCCCGACTTGCTCATGACATAGTGTTCAAACGATCCGTGCCAATCCACATGATTTGGCGCCAAGTTGGTGAGCACTGAAACGCGCGCTGCCCACGGTTCAAGGCCGGCCCATGCGGCGCCATCGGTAAGCCACCACAGCATGGCGCTGGAGAGTTCAAGCACGGTCCACTCGCCAGGAAGGCGCGGCGAACTCAGGATCGACCCGCCGATATTTCCCGCAAGTTGTGCGGTGCGCCCGTCATCGTTCAGAATGAGGGCCAGCATGCTTGCCGTACTACTCTTGCCAGCGCTTCCAGTCACCGCAACGGTGCGATCGCGGTCGAGTGTGTCCACTGCCAATCTGATTTCCGTGGTCACCGGCGTGCCCGCCGCGCGCGCCGCGTTCAGATAGATGTTGTTCCATGGCGTTGGAACGGCGGGGTTGGCAATGACCAGATCAGCATTCACGAAGTCCGCTTCATCATGGCCGCCAAGTCGCAGCGTCACCGATCCATTGGCAATGGCCCCCGCCAATTCCGCAAGTGGGCGCGCCAACTTTTCAGCAGGATCCCGGTCAGTGAGCAGTACGCGTGCGCCGCGCTCTACCAGCCAGCGCGTGACTCCTAGTCCGCCGCCAAACTGACCGAGCCCCATGACGGTGACGCGGCTGCCGTTGAGTGATTTCGGAATGGGCTTCATGGTCTGCATCCGTACATCAGTTGCGCGCCGGTTCCGTGGCGCGGCACGTCAGTGAGCGAGTATCCGTCGACGTCAGCGCGAAGGCGTGATTGACGGCGATGCGGGCATGTGCCCAAGCAATCCCATCAAATCATCGGAATAACTAGTCAGTGTGCGCCGATCGGTGATCGGCCCAAACGCATCGCCGCGAACGAATTGCCGAACAATGCGGTCATCCTCAGGCATGACCGCGGCTTCATCCTTGCTGACGCTGCGGATACGTTCATAATCAGCACGCGGCGCAATCTTCAGGCAGCGCCCCTTATCCAGCATCACCATGCGGTCCGCAATGGTGAAGGCACTATCCATTTCATGCGTCACTACCACGCTGGTCACACCAAGTTTCTTGGTGAGCGTCAGAATCAATTGATCAATCTCCGCGCTCGTCACCGGATCAAGACCAGCACTTGGTTCGTCATAGAAAATGATTTCCGGATCAAGTGCCAGCGCGCGTGCCAAGCCAGCGCGCTTCTTCATGCCGCCGGAAATCTGCGCTGGGAATTTGTCCGCATGCTCGCGCAGGCCAACGGCTTCCAGTTTCATCTTGACCTGTAGATCAATGAGATCGCCGGGAAGGTCAGTGAGTTCGCGCATGGGTAGCGCCACGTTCTCCGCAATCGACATGGACTGATAGAGCGCAGCGCTCTGGAACAGAATGCCGAAGCGCTTGCGCAGTGCGTCAAGGTTTGATTCGCTTGCAACAGCAATGTCTTCGCCGAAGAGGCGGATCTTGCCACGCGTCGGAGTGATTGCTCCAATCATCAGGCGCAGCAAGGTGCTCTTGCCACATCCGGAACCACCCATGATGACCAGCGTCTCGCCGCGGCGAACCTTGAGGTCCAGCCCAGTCAGTACGGTCTGGCTGCCGAACTGCATGAGCAGGTCGTCAACTTCAATGACCACTTCTTGATCAGGGGCGGGGGTCTGCTGCGGGCTGCTCGGGGTCGGTGCGTTCATCGTCAGGGAACACGATACGCGTTCCGCCGGGGAGGTCGAACTGGAATCGGCGCACCAAGATGGCGGTCACCGCGTCAACCCCCACGGGGCGCTCAAAGGTCACATCCAGCGGTAGGCGGGTGACCCCTGATTCGTTGCGGAATACGGCAATATAGAGGGCACGCATTTCCCGTTCCGTGCGCGCCGTGGCGGGCGTGGCGCCGGGGACTGGCGGGGCGCTTGGGGCAAGTTCCACGGCGTCAAGCGTGCCGAAGCGCTCTCGAAGCGGCGCAATCCACTCATTGATGGTGGCTGCAGTGGCGTCTTTCCCTGGACCAACCATCTGCAGCCGGAACTGTTCTGCGTCACCCGTCCACGCCGCCCGCAGCGCCGTACTTGGTCGAGCCGCCAGATCGATAAACGATCGATAGATTCCATAGGCCGACGCCACCATGATGGAACTGGCAACCAGTCCCAGCACGATGCCCCCCCACGCAAGCCCGCGTCCAAGAAGGTTCGGACGACCACGGAATCGAAACAGCGCCACAATTCCCAGGAGCGGCGCCAAGATGCTGCCGATCGGAAGCACCGAAAGCACGATCGATGCCATCGCCAATCGACTCCAGCGCAGTGGACCGCTAGCGGGTGATTCCGAATCAGGGAGTTGCGGGGCCGTTGACGGTGAAGAAATCGCGTCGGTATTCATGGGGTGCTCGGAGCCGGCAGCGGCGGAGTAGGCGGAAGCGACGGTAGCGTTGTTGGAGCAGCATCCGCGGCAGGTAGTTGCACGCGCACGCCCGCAAATTCCACTTCAATGGATCGAAGCACTAACTTTGGCGGCAAGGTTGCTGGAACGGTTGCAAACGTGGCGTTACCAAACACCGTGCCGCGCTCACAACTGGCATTGAACGCCGTGGAAATGGTGGGGTCGGTCAATCCTTCCACACTGCGGCGAGTCACGGTCACTTGCCGCACCGCGCCAGCCTGCGCTGCGATCTCCCGCGCAAACTCCGCGCGTTCGTTCTCCGAGGGTGGGGTACTTCGCTCGTCCCACTCCGCTGCTACCGCCGGCAGCACGGTCATGCTCGCTTCAATGGAATCCACCGCTTGCGCTTCCATCGACTCTTGCACTTCGGTTTTCCATTCGTCGAGCAGCCAGCCTTCGGTGAACAGAATTCCGGTGGCAATCACCATGGCCGCAATCGCCAGCCCGTTTCCGGTGCGCACTACACCCGGCCGCCGAATGCGCCGCAGCGCAATCGCCGCCAACACAATCGCCCCAAGCGCGGTGAGTGGGCACCAACCCAGCACCAGCGCCACCAAGAATGCGGCCAGTGCCATTGGTTCCAAGCGCGGGCGATCGGGGGCGTTAGGTGCGGGATCTGCCATCGGGGTGACAACTGTAAGCCGAAATCAACAACGCCGCCCGGCACATGGCCGGGCGGCGGATTGGTTTCTGTATTCACTCGCCGGAGTCATGCCCGGCGCTCACTTTAATCAGCCCCAGTTCCCCATCAGGAAGCCCATATCAGCGCCGTTCACCACGCCGTTGCGATCCAAGTCAGCGAAGCATCCAGCCGTGCCGTTGGGGCACAGACCCCAATGTGCCAGGAGGAGCCCCAGGTCGGCGCCATTCACAACTCCGTTGCAGTCCAGATCGCCGAATTTGCACGGATTCACCGGCACCTGTGTTGCAACGCCTAACGAGCCACCAGTCTTAAACAGCCCGATCGTTGCGTTGCCGTTGCCGGGCAGCCCGTTTGAATCAAACGAGAAGTTGTAGAGCGTGCTCCAACGCAGGGCGTTGGCGTTGGCGTTCTGCGCAAAGGTCTCCGTGCACTCCCACTTCATCATGCCACCTGCCATGGTCATGGTCCAGTCGGTGCTGTTGTACGGCTCGCCAGAGTGATAGGAGATGTCCTTGAACGCCATGTTGCTCACCGTCACGCCTACTGGAATCGGCATGGAGAAACTGCGCCCAGCGCTGTCGGAGTTGTAGTTAAAGATGGCGTATTCGTAGTGGTACGAACCATCCGTGTTGGTGGTGACATTGCTTGCAACGATGTACCGACCATCGGGCGCATCAGCCACCGCGTAACTCACCGTCGGTGAGGCCACCGACCAGGCGTAGATGGCGGCCTTCTGTTGGAACGTCGAGCCAGTGAGCGTGAGCGTGTACGCCCCACCGGACAGCGCTCCCACCGTAAACAATCGGTAGCTGGCGTTGTTGTTGTCGTTGTTGTTGGCGGCATCCTGCGGGTGCACGTATTGGCACTCGGCCACGTAGACGGCGCCAGCATTCTGCGCCGGATCAAGGTCAGCGGCCTTGATCTGTACACGGCGGGCGATCGCGCTTTGACCAGTCGGAATCGACGGCCACGTGGTTGATCCAGTGGCGGGGAAGTAGCCAGTGGATGGGTTGGCCTCAAAGCGTGGACCAAGGTCAGTCTGTGACCCATTCAAGCCCGAGGTGTACGGGTCGCTACAACCGATACCCAAGAGGCTCGGGCAGCCACTGCCAGCGGGGGCACAGGATCCGCACAGCGTTTGCTGCAATGCGCAGAAGCCGTGTTTCATCCAGCTGAGACCAATTTGCTCAATGCGACCATTCTTGATGCGGTAGGCATTCTGCGGGATGATCGGATGGTTGCTGGTTCCGCTGTACCAATCGAGTTGCTGCGTGCCGATGTTGCAACTGGTGGAACCAAACGCGTACGCCATGATGCTTACGCCGTTGACGGTGGCTCCGCCGTACTTTGACACGTCCGGCATGCCTCCAACAATGACGTCCGGTCCGAATTGCGAGTCACTTGTCCCGCCATCGCCCGGCACAGCCGTAGCGGTCATCTGCCCCACGCCAAGCGCGATACCAGCGGTGGCGAGCGTCCCGATCAGTGTTCGAATCTTCATTGACATTTCCTTGTCCAAGTCTTTGAAAGCCGCCGCCCGGCACAATGCCGGGCGGCGGATGGTTTCAGTCACTATGAGGCGTTAACCCCAGTTAGAAAGCATCGTTCCCAAGTCGGCGCCGTCAACGATACCGCTGTTGTTGAGGTCGCCGGGGCATCCAGGGGTGCCACCAGGGCATGGGCCCCAGTTGGCAAGCAGCGATCCCAGATCAGCACCGTTGATGATTCCGTTGCAGTCCAAGTCGCCAGAGCGGCAAGGAGTGGCAGGAACCAATCCGCGAACAGCAACGCTTGCACCCGTCTTGAACACGCCCAGTGCAGTGTTGCCAGTGACTCCAGGGCTGTTTGCGTCAAACGCAAAGTTGTAGAGGGTGCCGAATCGCAATGCGTTGGCATTGGCATTCTGCGCAAAGGTCTGCGTGCACTGCCAACGCAACTGACCACCGCTGTTGGAAATGGTCCAGTCCGTTCCGTCGTACACCTCGTTTGAGTGATACGCAATGTCCTTAAACGTGGCGTTGGTCACCGTCACTCCGGCTGGAATCGGAACAGAGAAACTGCTTCCGGAAGAATCCGAGTTCACGTTGTAGATGGCATACTCGTAGTGATACGTTCCGTTGGCGTTTGTGGTGACGTTGTAGCCAACGATGAAGCGACCGTCGGCTATGTCAGTCACTGAGTAAGCAACGGTGGGAACCACGACCCCCCAGTGATAGATGGCGGGCTTCTGCTGGAACGTTGAGCCCGACAGGGACATGTTGAAAGTGGTAGCAGCCACATTCACCTTGATGTAACTGACGTTGTTGTTGTCGTTGCCAGCGGCAGCGTCATCGGGGTGCACGTAGAGACCTTCAGCCAAGTACACGGCACCAACGTTGAGGGCGGGATTCACGTCATCGCGCTTGATCTGAATGCGACGATTGATGTTGCCTTGTCCAGCCGGCATCGCGGGCCAACTGCCGATTTCGGCAGCGGTGTCCCCCGGGAAGTAGCCGGTGGATGCATTCACGCGCGAGCGTGGCCCAAGGCTACTTTGTGAGCCGTTGAGGCTTGAGCTGTACGGATCGCTGCAACCAATGCCCAGAGTCGACTGGCTCGAACCGCAACCAACGCCACCCGCCTGGCACGTGGCGCACAAGTTCTCTTGCAGTGCGCAGAAGCCGTACTTCATCCAGCTCATCCCGATCTGCTCAATGCGACCATCCTTGATGCGGTATGCATTCTGAGGAATGACCGGGTGGAACGATGAGTTCGTCGACCAACGCAGTACGGCGGTGCCGATGTTGCAGCTGGTGGTTCCGAACGCGTACCCGTGCATGACGACGCCGTTCACCGTGTTGGTTCCATAGTTCGTGACGCCGTTGATGGCGCCGACGATAACGTCAGTTCCAGCTTGCGAGTCACTCGTTCCACCATCTCCCGGAACTGCCGTGGCTGTCATCTGTCCAACTCCAAGCGCTAAGCCTGCAGCAGCGAATGTTCCGATGAGTATGCGTGACTTCATGTCTGAAAGTTCCTTGATCTATGTGTTCGTAAAGTGTGGGGCTTCAGCAACAACAACCGTTGGGCGAAAGCCCGCTTTCAAGTGGATCCGTTGGACAGACAACGCTCGGCGCGAGGGTCCGGTTCAAGAGTAGCCCGGAATACTGAACTGGAAAGTGTGAGGTGTAAAGGTTTGGGCAGGTTGTGACTCGTCACGAAAGATTTTGCCGGGCAATTGTAGTCCTATAACCATCAGCATCTGGACGCATCCGTGGGGGTGTTTCTGGCCATGGCTGCCTTGCAGCAGCGGCCAAAGAAAGTCCCCGACCTCGCGGATGCGGGGCCGGGGACTTGGTTGCATATCCACGGAGCACATGCGCTCCGGCAGTTGAGTTCCTCAGGCGCGACGACGACGCGAAGCGAAGCCGGCGATTCCCAGGAGGGCAAGTGCGCCCGGGGCTGGGACAGCAGCAAAGGTGCTGATGCGCTGGTCAGTGACTCCAGTCACACCGTCCTTGATGGACACGGAAGCGGACCAGAGGACGTTCGTCGCCATGGTGCCGGTGCCAGCAACCACGATGTGACCGCACCAGATGCCGAAGTTGGCGTTGGCGGTTCCGGCGCTGCCAAGAGTGTTGCCGGAGGCAGCGGTTGCACCAGTGTTGATGCGACCAACCAAGCCAGCGAGACTCTCAGCGCGGTTGTCGACGGACGTTGGGTCGCCGGTGTACCAGCCAGCGTTGGCAGGAACAGTGGTGGCAGCCGGTGAGGCTGGGGTTGCGTTCCAGCTGGTGCCGGTGAAGTTCGGGTCGCCGTTGGTGTTGCTTGAGGCGTAGAACTCACCACCGTATGCGCCACCAGAGAACGTGCCAGCCGTAAAGAAGCTGTCATCACTGGTGTTGCGTGTGGAGGTGAAACCAGCGGTGTCCGGCTTCCACGTCTTGGTGGCCAAGCCAGCCTTCTGAATGAAACCACCAGCGAGTGTCGTAGAGATGTTCGCGTTGTAGACGTTCAAGAACTTGTCACTGGCGTTGTCGACGCCGGCGTACATATCGATCACCGTGTTCGCACCAACCGTGCGGACGGAGGCGACAAAGCCAAGGAAACCAGCATCAGCAGCAACAACCATGGAAGCTGCACCAACGACTCCAATAAGAGCGATCTTCATTTGTAGAAACATCCTTTTCCCGCCTATAGCAGGAGCTTGAAACATATACCGGGATGAGTTGTTAGCCCTTTCCAATGCCGACTGGCCCTTTACCAGCCGCAGCCAACCTCACCTCGACATAGTGACAGTACAACTCTGTACTGCGCAGTCAAGTAAGCACAAAGATATTTCTGCATTACGCCTGCATAGACAGGACAGATCGACCGCACCCGTGCGTCACGGCGTGTGGGTTCGCGGACGATGATGTCGGTCACTCATGCTCGCCGGCGGCGGGATGAAGCAATTCCCACGAGCCCCAGCAATGCCACGGCTCCTGGCGCTGGCACTGCAAAGCTTGCTGCGAAGTTGGATTGAACAGTGATTCCAGAAACGGTGTCCTTCACCGTTGCGGACGCAGCCCAGTTGATGATCGATGCGTTGCTTGCACTCACCACCAAGTGACCAGCCCACGAACCCCAGTCTCCTTGAGTACCCAAGCGCATGCCGGAAACCAATGCCAAATTTTCGCTGAGCGAAGTTGTCGGCGGATCACCGGTGTACCAACCAGCCAGTGTTGGCACGGTGTTCGCCGGCGCACTCGCGGGTGTTGCATTCCATGAGGTACCGGTGAAGTTTGGGTCACCGTTGGTGGTTGAACCGGCATAGACATTCGCATCGCCGGCGAAGCGCGTTGAGCCAATGGTCATAAAGCTATCAATGGCTGCGCGCGTCGAGGTGAAGGTCACCGTGTCAGGCTTCCACGTCTTACTTGCATTCCCAGCAGCCTGGAAGAAGTTCCCGGCAGCGGTGGTGGAAACATTTGAGTCGTAAATATTCAGCATCCGGTCCGGCTCGCCGGTGGTCACTGCAAAGACGTCCACGAGGTAGTAATCGCCCGAGCGCTGCACAAAGGCAGTCCAACCCGTGAAGCCTGCGTGGGAGAGAGTGACCAGCGCGCTGGCGCTAACGATGGCGATTGATGCGATCTTCATAATGCAGGTCCTGTTTCGATTGCTGTGGTCGATTGAAAGTTGAAAGTCAGAAATTGCGGAGGCGTGTTCACGCACTCCGGCGGCGCGAGCGAAGTCCGGCCAAGAGCAGCACTGCTGCGCCCGGCGCTGGAATGACGCTGAAACCCTGCGTGGTGACGCCCGTCACACCATCCTTGATGGATGCGAACGCGCCGTAGCGCAGGTTTCCATTGGCTCCAAACGTGATCGGTGCCGTGGATTGCACCACCAAGTGCGAGCACCAGATTCCAAACTGCGCGCCCGCGGCGCCCGAGCCATTCACTCGACCCGGTAAACCAGCAAGCGCTTCGGTGGCATTGGTGGCGGCCGTTGGATCGTTGGTGTACCAACCGGCCAGTGCCGGCACCGTATTAGCGGGCGCACTGATCGCGGTTGGTGTCCAAGAGCTGCCACTAAAGTTTGGATCACCAGCGGTGGTCTCACTGGCATACACGCCGGCAGGCAGCAAGTAGTTAGTGCCTCCAGCCGTCATGAAACTATCGATCGAATTGCGCGTCGACGTCCAGTTGGTGGTGTCTGGGCGCCATGCCTTGTTCAACTCGGACGACGCTTGATAGAAGCCGCCCGCCACCGTGGTGGAGATGGTGGCGTCGTACACGTTCAGGAAGCGGTCACTGGAGTTGGAGACCGCTGCAAAGACGTCAACCACTCGAAATCCGCCGATTTCACGCACGGAGGCAACAAACCCCATGAACCCCGCGCTTGCGGGAGCCGCCAACGCAGCAGTACCAATCGTGGCGCAGAGAAGCGCGTTCTTGGTGTTCATAACGGAACTACTGTCAGTAGTGGATGAATGGCGTCGACGCCGTCCAAGGCGTGCAGCTGCAGCAAGCATGGCGATTGCGCCGGGAGCGGGGATGGTGCTGACGCCTTGCGTGGTGACACCAGTCACGCCATCTTTGATTGATGCGGACGCATGGAATTGCACGTTGCCCGATGGTCCAAAGACCACTGGCTGTGTGCCGCTCAACACCATGTGCGAGCACCAAATGCCCCACGCGGCGCCCTCGCTACCAACCGTTGGCCCCGTGGCGCCTGCACCGGCGGTGGCGCCCGAGTTTCGTCGACCGGCCAGGCCAGTCAGGCTCTCTGTCATATTCTGTTCGGATGGTGGATCGCTCGTGTACCAGCCCGCCAATGATGGAACACCGTTAGCGGCAAGTCCGATACCAGTCCACGCACTGGAGGTGAAGTTTGGATCGGCGGTGGTGGTGGAACCGGCGTACACGCCTGGGTAGCCAGCCACGCGCAGCGCTCCGGCGGTCATAAAGCTGTCGATCGACGCACGCGTTGAAGTGGAGCCTGATCCATCAGGGCGCCAACCGCGCGTATCAGCCGTGTCGCGCTGGTAGAAGCCACCGGCGACGGTGGTCGTGATTTCCGCGTCGTAGACGTTCAGGAACTTGTCGCTCGCGTTGGAGACGGCGCAGAACACATCAATCACCGTGTAGGCGCCCGACGTGCGGGTGAAGGCAACAAAGCCCATGAAGCCGGCATCAGCGATCGGTGCCAGCGTGGCAGCACCGGCAATAGCAAAGATGAATGAAACAGATTTCATCACTGGATCCTTTTCTTCCCGCCGTTAGGCGCGGGGTTCGAGTTGGCTTGCAGAGAAGGCGGACGCGAACATAGTCGTCCGGATCACGCGCTCATCACAGCGCGCGATCGGTCTCGCAAGGAGCCAT
>Ga0247833_1004241_pt1 | contig 18070 bp, 15 predicted proteins | sample LaCruzMarch2015__7_FD_187117 | JGI IMG/M metagenome (GOLD analysis project Ga0247833, IMG submission 187117) | Freshwater microbial communities from meromictic Lake La Cruz, Castile-La Mancha, Spain - LaCruzMarch2015_8m | ecosystem: Environmental > Aquatic > Freshwater > Lake | place: Spain... | reverse complement strand
AACCCTACAAATTCGACATCGGCCAATCCAAGCTCCCGAGCCTGATTTTGAAGCCGCTCCTTTTCAGGTCCGTCCCCAGCAATGATTAATTTTCTCCCTTTCGATTGGACTAGTTTCCAGGCGCGCAAAAGGTGGTCGACCCCCTTCTCCGGAGAGAGGCGGCCAAGAAATAGCACACTTCCGTTTGGGCAAGGAGGGATCGGAGCACCTTTCGGCTCATAAAAGTGGGGTACAACATGAATCCGATCCTGTGGGATACCCATAGCTATGTGTTTCGAGCGTTGAGCCTGACTAAGGGCAACCCACGCGGCCACATTTTGGAAAGTCCCCACCGAACGGACACGGCGGAGAATCAGTCCCATAAAACCACTGATGAGGCGGCTGTTTCGCCAGCAGGCGGTCTGGAAGGCGGGCCAGAAGTTGCCACCCAGACAACGCTCGCACGGTTGGCCGTGGTTCAGGAAAAAACCGTTGGTGCAGCCCATCCGATAGTTGTGAAGGTAGTGAACGACAGGAACTTTGAGATCAAAGGCGGTCTGATAAACGGAGGGGGAAAGGCCAGGGAGGGCATTGTGAATCTGCCAAAGATCAAAATTACCAGACTTCTGCACCTGACGAAGGCGCTCTACAGTCTGGAAATTATGAAAAACACGAAATGGCAGCGCCACCTTGCTCGCCAAACCGTCGCTTAATAGATCTTCGGTCGAACCCATGAAATTTACGAGAACATGCTTCTCTTGGAGTGCGTCGCCGATTCGGGAAACAGAACTTTCCTCTCCGCCAAAATGAATATAGCGGCTGAAAATTTGGAGAATGCGGAGGCGGCGCATGCGGTTAGCTTATGTTGGCTAAGTTGGAGAAGAAAGAAGAAGCGTATGCGCCGCGATTTTGGATGCTGGATGTTTGATTTTTTCCCGCGTTTGCGGGACGCGCTCACGCCCGGATTACAGATTAAAGAGGAAAAGAAGGGAGTTCATGAGCATTGAGGGCCGAACAAAGGGGTAAGAGCGGGCGGGAGTTAAGTGAAAAGAAGCGGATGCGCCGCGATTTTGAATGCTTAATTTTGGATGTTTGATTAGCAGAGCAAAAGAAAAAGTATGGAGCTTAGGGACTCGTGGGAACAGAATGATAAGATGCTTAAGGGGAATCTGATTCGGGATGAAGCGTTTAGCTTTGCGTTGCAGATTATGGCTTTGGCAAAAATGCTTAGGCAGGACAAGGAGTACGAGTTGAGCTCACAGCTTTGGCGTGCAGGAACTAGTATCGGGGCAAATGTGGAGGAAGCGCAGGCCGGACAAAGCCGGGCAGATTTTCTGGCCAAAATGACGATTGCTTCCAAGGAGGCTCGAGAGGCTCTTTATTGGTTGCGGCTTGCGGATAAAGGGAAAATTATTTCTGCAGGGGAAATAGCTCCAGCGCGAGAGCAGTGTGAAAGGATCGTTCGGATTTTGACCGCCATTGTGAAGACGGGTCGGGAAAGCAAAGATCAATCAAAAATCAAGAATCCAAAATTCAAAATCCTGTGAAACAGCCAGATTTTACTATTATCACGCCCAGTTTTGGCCAACTGGATCACTTAGCCTGTTGCATAGCTTCCGTGGCGGATCAGGAGGAGGTCGAAGTGGAGCATATCGTACAGGATGGCGGGACGAAGGGGTTTGCGGACTTTGCCAAACAGATGGCCCAACAGTGGCCGAATCGGAACGGCTATCAGCGCATCATGGTGAGCGAGCAAGATGGAGGTATGTACGACGCAATTAACCGAGGTCTAAAGAGAGCTAAAGGAAAGGTCTGTGCGTATCTTAACTGTGACGAACAGTACCTTCCCGGCGTGCTGTCCATGATTTGGGCGTCTTTTCAGAATGATCCCTCCGTGGAGGTGGTGTTGGGGGATGTGATTATTGTGGGGAAGTATGGAGAGGCAATTTGTCACCGGAAGATGGTGAAGCCCGGGCTAGCTCATACATGGACGTGCCATTTTGGAGCTTTGACAGCGGGAATCTTTTTCCGAGAAAAGCTAGTGAACGAGGGGCTGCTTTTTGACACAAGCTATCGAGCGGCATCGGATGCGGAGTGGTTTGTGAGGGTCTTGCAAAGCGGAAAGAAAGTTAAGCCTCTTCGGAAGACGACATCGACCTTTATGGAGAGCGGAGAAAATCTGGGGCTTAGTTCAACAGCGAAAGAGGAGAGAGCGAGGCTGGATGCTTCAGCCCCATTTTATTTTAGAGCGCTGCGGCCTGTTTGGGTGTTATTGCATCGGGCAAGACGACTATGGAGCGGCGCACATCGATCTGAAGTTGTGGCTTATGAGATTTATCTGCGCAAGGAGTCGGGGCGAAAAGAGTTTTATGCAAAGAGGCTACGAACCACGTGGCCGGGGAGGGTTTGGGGCCGGTAAAAAGAAAAAAACGAAAGCCTTTGTAATTCGAGGAAGCAGTTAAAAGTACGAACCTAAGAGTCGACTGGGGATGACGCCTGACTTATGGCGAAACTGTTCTGATTTAGAGGAGTCAAGGAAGGACGTATTGCCGACAGATGAAAAGGCGTGTGGCTGGCCTGTGGAATGAAAGTGAGGTTAATAACGGCCAAAAGAACGGTTATCGTGGGCAGACAGTCTCGGATCGGTGAGCCCATAAAGAGAAAGACGATTGCCTGATATGACAACATTGAAAAAGACCACACCATGACAGGAGTGATTGATGCGAGTTGCATTTTATAAAGACGCCTCAAGGTCTGGGCAAAAGAACCCAAAATTAAAACAGCGATAGAGATTAAGCCCACCAAGCCTGTCGTGTGATGAGCATTCACCCAACCCCAATGCTCATTACGGAGCTCAATGAACCGACGTATTTGGGCGTTTGGGTCAGTATCAGGCACTTTTTCCCAAAATGATTTTTCATCCTCCGCGACAATAGCCTTAGGGACTGCCCATCCGGAACCCAAAAGCATATTCTTCATAGCATAATCACTCCAGTACATTTCTAAAATCTTAGTCCTGAAATCATTTGAACCTTCGGTGCTAGAGACAACACGGGAATCCCATTTTCCCGGCAAGACGGATAAACTTCTTTGCATAGGAAGAGGCAGATCGATCAAAGTCCCATGCGCGCCTGCCAAAACTATACAAAAAGCAACGCCGAGAAGAATAATGACTAGAACAAGTGAACGCATCGTAGCAAAGCAGGCAGCGATAACGTGAAGGGCAAGGGTGCTAACGCCGGAGCGGAATCCTCCATAAAGAGAACCCAAGAGACATCCCGCTAAGGCGAAGGGCATCCAAATCCTCGATGGCATTATCCAAGATGAGGGGCGGAAGGTAGAGATCAGGGCAACAGCTAAGGCAATGGTGAACTGATTAATAGCCCCAAGGCGCACGATGCCTCCACCCATATCAGACCCCATCATATTGAAATAAGCTTCCATGTTTACGGCTGAATAAACCCGATAGATTGAAGTAGCCAAACCTGGTGCTGCGAATGTGATCGTTTGGCAAAAGAAATCGATAGAACAGCCGCCCAAATAAAGCCAAGGAACCAGACGAAGGCCTAAAGAATCCCCCTTTCCCAAATAAAGAATTAAAAAGTAGGATAGAGAAGCGATCAAAATAGTGAAAATGGGGCGCGCGCCTATAGAATCAGACCCGAAAGTACGCAGCCCAATACTTCCAGTCTTTAGCCAGTGAAAAAGAGCAACACTACTTAATATAAAAATTGGAATTCTTTGCATGGCTGGACCTAGAATAATTTTTTTTCTATTGCCCATCACATAGTAAAATAGAAGGGATGAAAAACAGCCGATCGTGGCCAATTCAAGCATACTGAAGCGAATTGGAAGAAAGTTCAGATTGCCCTGCATCCCCATGCAGAAAGGGATTGTCAGCCAACAACGGCTCTTAAGACCAAAAATATACAAAAGAATGCCTAGCAGACCGAATAAAACATAAAGAGGGGTGGGATTTCCTATAACAACTTCGGCATTCAGCCAAATCGCCAATGGAGCGGAAACAACAAAAAGGACGCAAAGTGCAACTTTTAAGGGAGTAATGTCTTTCATGGATTAGGGATGGTTAATGCTTCAAGAACTTACGATACATTTCTTCAGTTCTTTCCGCAATTCTGTCGGACGAAAAAGCTGTGGCCCTCTTTTGTGCCGCCCTAGAGATAGCATCCCATTCGCTTGGGCCTCTCAAGAGGCGCAAAAGAACGTCAGATGCAAATGTCAGGTTCTCTGGCGGATAAAGGAATCCAGACACTCCATCTTCAACAATATCCAAAATGCCACCAACCGCCGGAGCGATGACAGGGGTGCCTGTTGCCATTGCTTCAAGAACATTCATGCCAAAGCTTTCTTCGATCGATGCACTGATCCCCACTCTGGCTCCAGCCCAAACTTTCCACGGCTCTTGAGCAAATCCCTCAAAAAAGACGCGCCCATTCTGGACGTGTGCCTCACACGAAGATTCAAGTTGGGATTGGAAGGTTTGACCGAATCCCGATCCTCCATAGAAATGAAGTGTGAATTGAGCTCCACGACCCCAAGCTAGCTCGCAGATTTTCAAAATAGCGTCGGGCCTCTTCCGCCGATCAAAGGTTCCCATGTAAACGACACGAGGTGGCTTTCCGGTGACCTCTCCCCGCGGGGTGCTTAAAAACTCATGACGGACGGCGTTGGGAATCACAAACTGCTCTTTGTCAAAGGAGGAGGTGATTCCACGGACATAACGGGAAATACAGACGATGCCCCCGATTCGCTTCAGTGCCCAACGCTCGAGGCGTGCCGCCATCGGATAATATCCCCAAGGAGGACCTCCGAAAATCTTTTGGATTTGCAAAAAGTTACCATGCAGAGTGATAAGAGAAGGACGGTGGGAGCACGACGCGACCCAACCTGCCTCCCTCTCGGTTCCCTGTCCGTGGACGAGATCGAAAGGTTTTCTTTTCAAATAATGGAGAATTCCAAGACCCCGGCCGAACATCCCCATCCCCATAATGGACCCGCGTCGGAACAAGGGGGGGATCGCCACACACGAAACGCCATCACGAAGATGCTGGGTGGGGGTTGAGACCTTGCTGGAACCATAAATCACTTCCAACTCGATTTGATTTCGAAGAGCAAGGGCCTTCGCCAAAGACCAGATGACGGGATGAACAGAAGGGCTTTCAGCGTGGATCCGGGCCAAAAAATCACCGGCCACTTCGTTGGCATCGATGACAATCATTGCTACACGAATTTTTTTCATGACGGTGACTAAACCCAAGCTGGTTCCAGGGATCCGCCTGCTTTATCTACCATAGAAAACATCCGTGTGTATTCCATCCGAAGCGTTCTACGGTAATGGGCCTCCGTGTGATTTTCCATGACAGTCTGGCGGGCGGCCGACGCCATGGAAATGCGCTGAGAAGGGTTGCTGAGAGGAGCCAAAATAGCTTCCAAGGACTCATCGGCAAAGTTCTCAAGAATGAAGCCGTTCCGACCGGAAATAACAGACTGTTTGCCACCAGTTTCACCGCTGACCAAAACAGGGAGGCCTGTGCTTAATGCCTCCAAAATCGAAATACCAAAACCTTCCTCATAAGAGGGGAGAACATAAAGGTCAGCGTTATGGTATTCGCTGACCAAAGAAGCGCCCTTCTTGACCCCAACCCATTCAACATTGCGGGGGGCTTGGGCAAGCATAGCAGGCGCCTCTGGTTCCAAAGGGCCAACTAATCGGAATCGGGTTCGGAGTTTCGACTTTTCAGCCCACCTTGCCATTTTTAAAATTCTGCCCAGCCCCTTCCGGAGTCCAACTATGCCGACGCTAAGAAGGCGAACTTCCCGGCCGTCTCTTCCCTGCCGGTCGCAAAAACTAAAAATATCGGGATCAGTGCACCAAGGAGAAAGGAGAATCCTTTTCGGATCAAATCCTCTTGTGGTGTAACTATCGGCAATCATCTGGCTGCCAGCTCCTACAAAATGTGCCAGTTTGCCTGCTTCAATTTCTTCAAGGGTTTCCTGTGACAACTTGTCTTCGACGGGAAAGCCAGCCTCGGCACGCGCTTTTTGAATGGCCCAGAAATAATTTTCTGGGTGTGTAGAACCTCTTTCCAAAAGAAGCGTAGAGCCTCTTTTATATAACAAAGGGAATAGGTATCTGGGTGCAGTCGCGTAACAGGCAACCACTGGTGAAAGTAATTTTTCGTTAGCAACCCATCGGGAAATTGCCCTTGGCTCATTCCAACGAAAAGGAACAAAAGGGAGCCCCCTGTTTAAAAAGTGGTTGCCTAGTGCAGGCAGGGGATGGGTCTTAATATTCTTTCGGGGGATACCCAACGATTGATATCGCGAAGATGGAAACCCTCCGAAAAGTGAGCCCAAACAACCCCACTCCTGCAAGCAGCGGGCATGCATGCCAGTATGCCATTGGCGTTCGACCACCAAATCCACCTTTGGGAGAGCGTGGGAAATGGTCATGAGGTAAATTACTTGCTCCTGGAAAGGAAACAAACATTCTTGAGGGATTCACTTTCATGCAACTTGACCCAAATCTAGAAACTAAGCGACAACGGCAGTACTACACCCAGACAGCGGCCGCTTATGACCAGATGCACAACGCGGAAACAGGGGAACATGCATTAGCTTTGAAGTATATTTTGGGATTCTGTCGGCAGTATGGACTGCATCGCGTTCTTGATGTTGGATGCGGAACAGGGGTTGCCGTGCGTACCATGTTGGGCAACGGAATTGAGGCCAAGGGCATTGAGCCGGTGGAGGCCCTTGTCCAAATTGGCAGGGAGAAGAGGGGGTTAGATCCTTCGGAGATTCTAGTAGGAAGCGCCGAATCACTTCCCTTTCCGGATCGTAGTTTTGACGCCGTTACGGAGTTTGCCATTTTACACCACATCAAAGAGCCCGCTCCAGCGGTTCGGGAAATGATCCGTGTCGCTCGGCATGCTATTTTTTTGTCCGACGAAAACCGTTTTGGGCGTGGCTCCCTAGCGTGGAGGCTTATCAAATACTTTTGGTGGAAAACGGGGGTATTTCCTTTGGGATTCTGGCTGATGACAAAGGGAAAGGGTTATAATTTTACGGAGGGCGACGGAGTCTCATACTCTTATAGTGTTTTTGATTCTGTCCGGGAGCTTCAAGCTTGGGCGGATACGATCTTTTTCATTCCGCTCAAAAAAACAGACGGCCCAAAATGGGCACACCCCCTGTTTTCATCGTCCCATGTTCTCCTTTGTGCGATTCGACATCCTGAGGCTACTGCCCCTTGAAGAAGCCTGATTGCCGAATTTTACAGAAATTGATTGCCTATTGTCGGGCGGTTGGTGTCTTAAGAAAACCCCATGTCCGGGGATGCCCAGCAATTCCCAAGGCCCTGATTCCCAGCGCCCCGCACAATCGGGAACACTATAATGAGTTTATCGTCTGGATTAATAAGCTGTGCCCCGGTGAGCCTCGTCTAATCATAGACGTTGGGGCTAATCATGGGGATTTTGCCGAGGCAGCCGGAACCCTTTTTCCCCAAGCCGAGATCTGGCTCTTTGAGCCCTTGCCCTTTCTGTGCGAGGAATTGAGAAAAAAATCTGGGAGCTTCTCCAAGCCATGGGTAGTGCATCAGTGTGCCCTAGGGGAAAAAGCAACGATTACGGATTTATGGGTCGACCCCATGAGGGATGACATCGGCAGCCTGGTCGGCTTTGGAGGCTCTCACCAAGAAAATGCACGGTCTCCTTCTCGGCCGGAAAAAATTTTATGTGAAGTGAGGCCCTTGGACAGCTTTGCGGCGAAAAGCTCCCAAAGAAAAATCGACTTGTTGAAAATTGATGTGGAAGGATTTGAATTCGAGGTTCTTCAGGGGGGGCAGCAGGTGCTGGCTCAAACCCAAGCTGTCCTCGTGGAGGTGTCTCTGATGCGCGACGACATGCTGACACCAGGCCGGCTAGGCAGGATGCTGGAATTGCTTGCCCGAGCGGGGTTGATGGCTGTCGAGGTGATTCCCTCTTGGTTTAGTGCGAAAAATCCTTGGCTGCCGGTGGAATTCAATATTTTGGCCAAGCGAGTGGGGTGAATTGAGAGTGGCTTCCTCTATCCGGCCGCTGATCCAGTTAGCAAGTTTCGACACATTTCATTTTCCGCCACTGCAACGGGGGTTAAGCCAAGAATTCGACACAGATTTCTGGACGACTTGGTCACTAAAAAAGAGCTCTCCGAATCCCGGATTAAAGGTTCACAACGCATACCCCCTGCATTATCTGCTGCAAATCTACAAAATGATACGCTGGCTTCAGTGGGGAAATCGAACCTACCACGGGCTATGCTGTAGTTTTGATGCCTGGTTGGCGACCCAGTTGAGGGAGGAGGCGGCCGTTCTTTGCTATTTATCCGGTTGTGGTTTATGGAGTGCGCGCCGGTACCGAAAACTCACCGGAAAACCTGTGGTGGTCGACAGTGGATCAACCCACACCGATTGGCAGCATAGGGTGGTTGGTGAGGAGCTCCGGGAAAACGGCGTCTGCCAGCCATTGTTTCCGGATTGCTACCGCGAACGGGTACGAAAAGAATTTCTTGAAGCAGACTGGATTCAGATTCCCACGCGATTTGTGGCCAAAACCTATTTGGAAAACGGAATTCCAGAATCTAAATTACTATTGGCTAGCTATGGCACAGATATTAGCTGTTTCAAGCCGCGTACACAGGCAGACCGAAAAAACAACTTTCGGGTGATTTGCCCGTCTGGAGTTAACTTAAGGAAGGGAGCACGAATTTTGGTCGAAGCATGGAGGAAGTTGGGATGGAAAGATGCGGAACTCCATTGGGTGGGCCAACCAGGAGTCGATACTTCACATTTATTCCAACCCATGCCGCAAGGGATTGTTTGGCACCCGCACATGAATCATGAAAATTTAGCGGCACTATACCGTTCTTGTGATGTCTTAGTCCTTCCTTCGTTTGAGGAGGGGTTTGCGCGCGTTCTTATTGAAGGTGCGGCGAGCGGCTTGGCTTTGGTGGCGACACCTAATTCCGGGGTGGAGGAATTTTTCACTCCGGGAAATCCCGAAGGGTGGTTGATCGGTCCAGGAGATCGAGACGCCACCTGTGAGGCTTTGATTCAGGCCAGGCAAAACCCAGACAAAACTTTTCAAAAAGGGGTGCAAGCCGCCGCCCGCGCAAGGAGTGGTTTTTCTTGGGAAGATTATGGGGCGAGAGTCAGGGAGAATTTTAAAAAGGTCTTAGGGCGTTAAAGCAGCGCCAGAGGTTGGCCCTCATCTTTTCCGCATCAAAGTGGTCTTGTGCGCAACGAAGAATCTCCATCAGATATTTGGCCTTGGGCTCGGAGAGGGCTATTTTGAGGCGTAAAGAGGAAGCGTCGGACAGGTCGGTCTTTGCAACTTGAGGGCCAACTTGATAGGCAGTCGTCATCTTCATCAGGCTGGATTCCGGGTGGCCCAAAGAAAGAATGGGAAGGCCAGCGGCCAGATAAGTGATGAACTTGGTCGGAAGGCTGTATCTGTTATATCGTGAGTCCTGATCAGAAAAAGACATAGGGATGAAACCCCATGAACATTGTCTCAAATGAGGCATCAGGTCTGCCTCAGAAAGATGACCATGCTCTTTCATCCATTCGTGGCGGAACCAAGGTCGGGCGGAATAAGTGTGTGAGCTCCAAAACTCCAAGCGCAGATCTACCCCAAGGGCGCGGATCTTTTCTAAGAGCTGGGTAAAAAAAGAAAATTCCGGGTCAACAAGGATGGTGCCGGCATAGGCGATTCTTATCGGCCCCTTGGGTGGTGGCATTGCGGCCTGAGTCTCCAAAAAATGAAAGTCTTCCGGCTCGAGCCCTGCATGAAGCATCTGCGCTCCTGCTTTTCCCGTGCGTTTTTTGAGAAGATCAAGCATGGGAAGCGAAGTAGCATCGGCAGAATCTGCGTTCGCATAAAGAGCTTCTTGTTGGTGAACTAGGGTTGAGACGATCTTGGGGCCCCAATCGGCGCCATGATGGTGGATGTCTGGAAAGTCTTGGATCGTGGTATGGAGATGGAGGGGGCTGGGAGTCTCGCGCAAAAGAACTCGGTAAAGCGGAAGAATGCTCCAATCGTGTGGAATGGCCCAGACGCAATCTGGTGAAATTTTTCCCAGGAAGTTTGTAAGACTGTGGGCGGCGTATGGGGCCCACAGAGTTCTCATGGCGATGGCCTTCCATCGAGTCAATCGTTTTTGGGGAAAAAGCCTTCGTGGCGAAGCATGGGCGTGTTCCAACACAGGTTGCGGCGGGAATCCCGAAGAACGAGCAAGGGAGCGTCGGCAACTCCACCAATAAATCTGCCCTGGGAAACTTCGTAGCATCTGCCGAATTACCGCAGGTCCACCCCCAGGGGCATCTGGAGGAAAATCTGTGGCAACAAGAAGTTTCATCTTTCCTTTCGCTTAAGAAAAGAACGTTTGGAAAGGAGCCAAGCAAAGCTCCATGCCAAAAGAAGTTGATGGATGGCTGTAGCTAACGTGTCTTCCCAAATAAAATCCAACCCCTTTCTCCGGCGGATAACGAGATCATAAAAAAAAGACTTTATGAAACGAAACGGGCCGATTCTCCAAGGGGTTTGCTGTATTTGTTCCCAATGGACGGGCCATGTGCTCGAATGATATCTCCAAGAAGGAAGGTTTTGGGGGCGCCTAACAAGAGAAGAGGCAATGCATTTGCGCCAAGAGTATGCCTGCTTTCGAAAAAGCAAATTTCCGGGTCCGAAAGATTTTCTCCTCGGTCTGTGATGCAGGACCAAATTACAAGGCTGCCATGGAAAATCCGGGATGGGGCCTTGCTCAACCATGCCCAAAAAACTTACTTTTCGACGGTTAATAAGAAAGGGTCTGCACGGTGGCAAATGTGTGAGCAAATCACTTTTCCCATCCCAAAGAGGCCAGATAGCCGTGAAGCCTGACAAGTTTATGGGCGAGGTTTGGTTTCTGCGAAAGTCTTGAATCCAAATCCGCAGGGCATCCGATGGATACTCATCCGCATCAAGCCGGAGAATCCAGTCGTACTTGGAGGCCCACCAGGCAAAAGGCCAGTGTGGCTCTTGTTGGAAACATCGGGGCCCTTCATAAAATGAGCCCTTGTATTGTTGGACCAGTTCTTGAATCGTCCCGGTTGCTCCAAGATCGCTCCGCAACCGATAACCGAGTGGTATGGTTGAATCTCTAGATAGGTCACCATAATCGCGCGCCATTGCAACGGGCGGAGCTTGCGGAGAGGAAAGAGACAGTTGCTCAGGGCTAGTCTGCTGGGTTTGCGAGGAGGGAAAGGCTGAAGTTTCGGCCCCGTCATGCACGACCACAAGGTCGTCGTAGCAACCTTCTAAGTGTTTCAGCAGCCTTTCGAGAAGATCTTTTTCACGGTAAAGGCACACCACCAAAGAAATCTTGGGCATAGGGAAAAAGTAGGTTGTTAGGCCTTCGGCGTCTATCGGCGCAATGACCCGCCGGGGCGGATTTTTTTCTGCCAGCGAAGAAAAGAGATCCAAGCGGAACGCACGAATAGCGCGCTTTTTTCCCGCCAGCCATGGCCCCACTGCGCATCATCCAACTCCTTGGCGGCCAAAACTGAGTGGGCCAAATCCTCGGTGACATGCGGATTTTGTCTGCCCTCCATCGCACAGGATAGAGCTAACCGGAGCCTTTGGGCGGATCTCCCTGGGTCCGCGATCTTTCTGATACGATGACGGCCTGATTGGCCAAACCTTGCCCGGAGGGCCGGGTCGTTGGCCAAGGAGTCGATCGCCTTTCGAAGATTGGAGCGGGAATTGGCCACCCACCCACAAACTCCATGCTGGACGAGTTCCAATTGCGCCTGGTCATGCCAGGGAACGGAATTGGTGATCACTGGTTTGCCTAAGTTCATGGGCTCGGCGATGCCATAGCCGAAGCTCTCACCAATGCTAGAGGTGTGGAGGATTACATCGCAGGCCATTTGGCTGACAGCCAATTCATGGGCGTCAGGGGTGGCTGGCAGAATCAGAATTGGAGCGGATCCGACTGAGGCATGATCCAGAGCCACCAAATTTGCCAAGCGGAGATCGGATGCGACTCGTGCAGGAGGTTCGCGTAGCAGAAGCCGGAGATTGGGATTCTTGAGGTGGGCATCCAAAAAAGCCGGAAGAATCATGGGGGTCCACTTGTTGGGCTCCGGCCTGGAAAAGCGGCCGAAAAGAACATGATTCGGCAAGAGGCCGATGCTTTCACGAAAGGCCAAAGCCTGTTTTTCAAGTTGTGCTTCCTCCGTCTCCGAAAGGGGGGAAACAGGGTAGGAGGCCACGCTCTGGTAGCGGCAAAAATCAAGGTCAAGTTTACGGCCAGATCTCCGCGCGGCCTGAACGCAGCTGGTCCAAGAGATAAATAGCCGAAAGTCTGTCCACGCGTTCTCGGGAGGATTTTCAAGTTTTCCGAAAATATTAGTTTGTACCACAGGGATCTTTTTCTTTACGAGTTTTAGGGCTTCACCCAAAACGTCTCCGGCATGAGGAAATCCGGGCGCATGGGCATGGATCACGTCGACACCGACCAAAACTCCGGCAATGCCCGTGGCAGTCGATTGGATCTGAACGGGAATCCCCGCCTTTTCCAAATACTTTCTTCTGGGTCCGTCTTTTAGCGAGATCACCAAAATGACCTGAGAGTCTGGAAGACGGGAAATCTCGCGAACCCATTCGCAGGCTGCCTTTTCGGTCCCTCCGATGCCCAGTTGATTAAGAAAAACCGCGATTTTCAAAGTGGTTTCTGTGCTAAAACATAACAATTATGTCTAATAATATCCGGTGGAATGTCCGGTAGCGTTCGTGAGGTATGCAGAATCTTTGCTCCACTTTTGCGCAACCAAAATAATATGTCTTCCAGTCTGGGCAAATGCACGGCATCCCCATCAATTGTGTGGGATCGTGTGGCCAAATCTCTTGGGTCAAGGTTGATCCAAAAAGCTCCCGGAGGGCTTAGGCGGGCTTGTGTTTTCCAGGTTTTGGATGCCATCAGCCACTCGTAGAGATGGAGGCCTGCATCCAAGAGGCTCCAGGAGGCAATTTTCTGGCGCAGTCGTCGGGGGGTGCAACCAAAATAAACAGAGGGAGGGATTCCCTCTCCATCGATAAAATCCGGACATATGATCCCGATTTTCCCGCCAGGGCGGGCATAGGACCATAAAAGTTTTAAATAAGACGGAGGATCCACGATATGCTCAATCGTATAGAGGCTCGCCACCATGTCGTAAGACTCGTGGATTGGCTCGTCTGCATTTAAAAAAAAGCCGCCAGTCCATTTTTGGCGGTTATTTTCGAGCAGATGGGGATCGAGGTCAGTTCCATGGTAGACCCCCCCCCTTTGTTGGATCACGGGGCAAAAATGAGCACTGCCACAACCCACCTCGAGGACGCGATCTCCCCGCGAGATTTGTTCCGCAAGATGACAGTGAAAAGGTTGCTCCTGCGGGGTGTACTTATCGGCCGCTTGATCTGCCAACGGGTAGTAATTGGCAGGGGGATGAAGGTAAAAACTTCGCATATTTTTCCCAAGAGAAAGTCGTTCTGATTCGGGAATCAAACTCAGGGGGTGCAAGTGCTGAAGACTCATGGTTTTTCAATCCCCATCAACAGAGCAAGCGTTAGAGCGGAGCAAACAAGACGGGAATTCATCCCAGGAAAAAGATTAAGTATGGCCTCATTTCGCCTTAATAGGCTCTCTCGCGTCGAAAAAAAGCATAGATTAATAGGAGGCCACCTAAGCAAAGCAGGCTCAGTAGCATCTGCCCATTTTTAGGCACGACCCAATGGGCTGCCATCCAGTGGGTTAGCCAGCAGAAGAGGGCGGCGGCCCCAACCATCTTCCAAAGTCTTGTCTCCAGAGAATTGACATTAATTTTCCTGCGTACCAAGGCGTCCTGGAGAAATAGAACAAAACGGCCGGCCAGTAAACCCGCGGCACTCCCCTCTAATCCTTGAAGTTGCCATCCCGCCCAAACCAGCAGGCCGCTACAAGCCCAAGAGATGGATTGAATTATAGTCCCCGTGCCTACCAAATTTAAAGGGCCAAGCTGAGCACCTGAAATATTAGATATGGCACTAACGGTGGCAGCCCAGATCAAAAAGGGAAGCACATGGGAAACTTCGGTTGCTAATTGTGGTCCGAGCCAAAGGTCAAGCCACGGAACCTGCCAGAAGGTGATCCAAAGAGTGGAAAGAATATAGATTGGTGCCAATAGGTTGAACGACCGGCGATAAATATCCGCTAAACGGGGAGTGTCTTCACCTCCGACCCCGCGGCTACTCTCATGAAAAATAGGGCCCATCACGGCGACACTCAGCCCTTGTGCGCGCGACGCTAAATTCGAGGCAACGTTGTAAGATACAAAAGGAGTAGCACCAGCTACTCGTCCCAAAACCCAGCGGTCCAACGAGCTTAAAACCGAGCCACTAATCAGGGCTAAAAAAGTTTTTCCAGTATACGCAAACATTTCGCGCAATCGAACCCATCGAGCGTACTTCACGGAGGGTCCCATCAGATGTCTATGGTGGGCCCGCCACATAAGTGAAGCCAACTGCAGAATGCCGATGCCCACACCAAAAAGAATCGATGGGAAAGGGTTGTGAAACAGCCAAGCCAATCCAGCCATACCGATGCCTGTAAGCAGGGAAAAGAGAGAGCGATTGATAGACAGCCACCGAAACTCCAAATGAGCCTGCAGCAGAATCTGCCAACCTTGGGAGTAGTAGTTAACAAAGAGTCCTGCGGCGCTGGCCCAAACGGATGCAAGAAAAATAGGATGATCAAAGTGAACTGCCTGGAACCATTGAGCGCCGCCGAAAGATCCTACGAGTCCGAAGGCAACAGCCATAGCACCGAGAAAAACAAGATTCACGACATTGCCGGAGGCCCAGTATTCCCGTGCTGCGGAAAAATCTCCCCGACCGATGGCCACTCCTACAAATCGACCGGTTGCGACTCCCATTCCCAAGTCCATAAAACCAAAAGATCCGGTCATGGTCTGAACGGCAAACCAAAGAGCGTACATTTCTGGTCCAAAGGAGTGATAGTAGATCGGAACGGTAACAACACTCAGAATGGCCAAAAGCAAAATGGGGAGCAGGCTCCACGCTGTGGCTTGTTCTAGCTTCATCGGGGGAAAATTACCCGATGAAGGGGACCAAAGAAATGAGCAATCTGACTCGTGATTTTTGGGATAATAACCATAAGAACGGGGGTTAAAATTCTAGTTCAATTTAAAAACCACAAACGGACGGCCATCGATAACGAGACCAACTCCCCAAAAGCGCGTAATCAAAGAAAACATAAAAAAAGGCGAGCGCTCGAGAATAAGAAAGTCTAAATTCACACATGGGAATTCACATCATATATCGCACTTTCTTCAAGATTTGGAGACGCAAACGCCAGAAAACATTTATTAAGCTCTTAAACCCAACGGACGCAGACAGCATCCTAGATGTTGGGGGAATGCCTTGGTTTTGGCGAGATGAGACTCTTCCGACGCTAACCATCACTTGCTTGAATCAGGACAAAAAAGTTGTCGAGGGAAACCAGAATCCGGGGAATAAATTCGTCATGGTTGAAGGGGACGGCTGTAGTCTGCCGTACGCAGATAAAAGCTTTTCCCTGGTTTTTTCAAACAGCGTGATCGAACATGTCGGAGATTTTTCACGACAGAAGCAATTCGCAAGCGAACTCCGGCGAGTTGGACGCAAGCTCTGGGTCCAAACCCCGGCCTATGAGTGTTTTATTGAGCCACACTTTTGGTCGCCCTTTTTTCATTGGTTGCCGATAGGGCTGCGAATTCGGTGGGGGCGCTGGCTAACTCTTTGGGGATTGCTAGAGAAGCCAAGCCCCGATGAGGTTTTGGAGTTAGTGAAGGAAATACGGCTCTTAAATAAGAGGGAATTTAAAAATCTATTTCCCGACTGCGAAATTATTACCGAGAAAATGCTGGGTATCTTTCCGAAGTCTTATATTGCAGTTCGAAGAGCCTAAGACTTGCAAATCAGATTTTAGTAGGGCCCTCAGTTTGTGGGCCACAGTTTACGATAGAGATATTTCTTCCAAGATAGTTGGCAAGCGTGCTACAGCTTTCCAGTTCCAAAGTTGGGCTGCACGGGTGGAGTCGAGAATGACCCAAGGAAGATCGTAAGGACGGGGTTGGGAATCAGAGGCGACTTCGTGTGGACCAAATCGGGCACGACACCAGTCACTCAATTGAGCCAAAGAGATAGAATTCTTGGTGCCACCCGAAAAATTGCAGGTACGCACATCGATCCCATCCTTTGGATCGGAGGGCTTGTGGCCTTGAAGCTGTTTTTGGAGGAGGGGAAGTAGGTCTCGCGGATGAAGGCAGTCACGAACCTGGGAGCCACGCCCATCGAAGCCGATATATTTCAGGGGCCTCTTTTCCTTCCAGGAACGGATCCAAAAGGAGAAGATTCCCTGATCGGCTCGACCGAACTGGCCAGCGCCCGCCAAAACACCGCAGCGGTTGATCCAAACAGGAAACCCGAAAGCTTCGGCATACTCCAACGCAAGAAGTTCCGAGCATCGCTTCGAGGTTCCGTAAAGGGATGCAGGGGGCGTTGTGGGGAAGAGCTCGGAAATCCCTTTTTCGGTCAGGCCGATTTCTGGGCGAAAGGATTTGGGGCGAAAGGCCCCCTGGACCGACTCGACGGGCAGGGAAGCGAGGGGAGGGATGGAGTAGACACGGCTTGTGCTCATCAGAATGAATCCGGCGCTGTGCTGCTTGCAAAACTCAAGCATCTGAATGGTTCCGATTAAATTGTGATCCAGCAAATCCATGGAGGACATCTTTCCACTAGTCCCCGCAAGGACACTCGGTTCGGCGGCGCAGTCGATGACCCAGTCGACCTTTGGGATTTTGGCAAGATCTGCAGGACGCCGGATGTCGCCCTCCACCATTCTAACGCCTAGGGCTTTGAGAGAGAGGAGATTGGCGCGACTGCCTTCTCTCAAAAAGTTATCTAAACCCCAGATTTCGATTCCGGGGAGGACGGATGGCAGCTCTCGAGCCAAGCAGGAGCCGACAAAGCCGCAGGCGCCTGTGATAAGAATCTTCACCGTGCTTTCCAGGCTTGGACAATTTCGGAAAAGATGTCATCGAGGCTCTTGGTCAGATCCCAAGAAGGATAGTGGGAGCGCATTTTTGCGAGATCGGAAATATAGCAGATGTGGTCGCCTTCCCGGTTTTTGTCGACATAAGTGGAAAGCATTTTCTTGTCCGTTAGTTTTTCGACTCGGGCAAAGGCTTCCAAGATAGAGCAGCTGTTGGCTCGGCCTCCGCCGAGATTATAGATCTCGCCCGAGCGTGGTTTTTCAAGAAACGCGGCGATAAAACGGGCCACATCCAACGAGTGGATATTGTCACGGACCTGCTTTCCCTTGTATCCGTACACGTTGTACGTCTTGCCCTCGAGATTGCATTTCACGAGGTAGGAGAGAAAGCCGTGGAGTTCGACCCCGCTATGGTTGGGGCCGGTGAGACAACCGCCGCGGAGGCAGCAGGTTTTCATTCCGAAGTAGCGACCGTACTCCTGAACCATGATGTCGGCGGCGACTTTCGAGGCACCGAAGAGGGAGTGTTTACTGGCGTCGATCGAAAAGGTTTCCGTGATGCCGTTGGCATAGGTGGGGTCGTCGTAGTCCCAGCGGGTCTCTAGCTCTTTCAGGCGAATCGTGTTGGGCTTGTCCCCATAGACCTTGTTGGTCGACATATGGACGAAGGGGCTGGTGATGCAGGAGCGGCGGGTGGCTTCAAGAAGGTTGAGGGTGCCGACTGCGTTGACGTCGAAGTCGTCAAAAGGGCGGGAGGCGGCGAGGTCGTGGCTGGGTTGGGCGGCGGTGTGGACGATGGCGGTGGGTTTAAGTTTTTCGATGAATGTGAGGACCGAAGTGCGATCCCGTATATCGAGCTCGTGATGACGGAAGGAGGGGAAGGCCTTAGCGAGGCGATGTTGGTTCCAGCGGGTGTCTCCGCCTGGGCCAAAGAAGTCGGCTCGCTGATTGTTGTCGACGCCGTGGACTTCCTCGC
>Ga0247833_1004236_pt1 | contig 18090 bp, 30 predicted proteins | sample LaCruzMarch2015__7_FD_187117 | JGI IMG/M metagenome (GOLD analysis project Ga0247833, IMG submission 187117) | Freshwater microbial communities from meromictic Lake La Cruz, Castile-La Mancha, Spain - LaCruzMarch2015_8m | ecosystem: Environmental > Aquatic > Freshwater > Lake | place: Spain... | reverse complement strand
ATAATATTACACAAATAAAGTAACCCTCAGCCCTTTAAGGGGTGTTATTTAAAAAGCTCCCATTAGGGCAGGGAGTATTTAGGTCGAAACTGAACGACACCGAAAAAATACAGCAATAAACTAATGAATTTATCAGTATTAAACAAAGATGGAAAAGATACCGGTCGCACAGTTACTTTAGCTGACAGTGTTTTCGGAATTGAGCCAAACCAGCACGTAGTTTACTTAGATGTAAAACACTATTTGGCTAACCAACGTCAGGGAACGCATAAAGCAAAGCAAAGAGCTGAGATTAATCGTTCTACAAAGAAAATCGTTCGTCAGAAAGGTTCGGGTGGTGCTCGTCACGGCTCTACTAAAGCTCCGATTTTTGTTGGTGGTGGTCGTGTATTCGGGCCAGTTCCACGCGATTACGATTTCAAACTCAATAAGAAAATTAAGTTGTTGGCTCGTAAGTCGGTTCTTTCATCAAGAGCATCAGAGAATAGTATTTCTATTATTGAAAACTTTACTTTCGAAGCACCAAAGACAAAATCATATTTGTCATTCCTCAACGCACTTTCTTTGACTGGAATTAAAACCTTATTTATTATAGGTGATTATGACAGTAATGTATATTTGTCAGCACGTAATATTCCCAAAGCAAAGGTAATAAGTGTTGACGAAGTAAGCACTTATGACTTAATTAATGCTGACAAAGTTTTGATTAGTGAAAGTGCTTTGTCAAAAATTGAAACAATATTGAATTAAGACTTATAGTTGCGTTGCAACTTATAAATAATACAAAAATGAGCGTACTCAAAAGACCAATCGTTACCGAAAAATCACAAAAACTTACTTCAACAGGTAAATTTGTGTTTGAGGTTGAGTTGACTGCGAATAAAATCGAAATCGCAAAAGCTGTCGAAAAAATGTACGGTGTTACTGTTACTGATGTAAACACTGTTCGCCAAATTGGCAAAAAGAAATCGAGAATGACTCGTAGCAGAGCATCATCAGGTATGACTTCTACTTTTAAGAAAGCAGTAGTTACATTGAAAGATGGTGATTTAATCGATTTCTACGAAAATTTGTAATAATCGCTGTAACAGCGTCATTATACAATTTACTAAATTAAAGTATAGCCTTTGGCTGCAAAAGATTAAGTAACAATGGGTATCAAAAAATTAAAACCAAACACACCTGGCCAACGTCATAGAATTGCTCCTGATTTTTCAGACATAACAGCAAGTAAGCCAGAGAAAAGCCTAATCACCACCATAAAAAGGACGGGTGGTAGAAATAGCGAAGGTCACCGTACTGCACGTTATATCGGTGGCGGTCACAAACGTAGATATCGTTTGATTGACTTCAAAAGAAACAAAGTAGATATTACTGCTGAGGTAAAAACTATAGAATACGACCCAAATCGTACAGCCCGTATTGCCCTAGTTCAATATACTGATGGTGAAAAGGCTTATATCATTGCTCCAAACGGATTGAAAGTTGGGCAAGCAATTATTTCCGGTTCAAATGTTGCACCAGAAATTGGTAATACTCTTCCAGTAGGAAATATGCCGCTTGGTACAATCGTTCACAATATTGAATTACAACCTGGTAAAGGTGCTCAGATGGCACGTAGTGCTGGAGCTTATGCTCAAGTATTAGCAAAAGATGGTAAGTATGTTACGTTAAAAATGCCATCAGGTGAAATGAGAATGATTCTCGCTACTTGTTTAGCCACAGTAGGTGCAGTGTCGAATGCAGATCACATGAACGTAACGCTTGGAAAAGCAGGTCGTAAACGTTGGTTAGGGGTTCGTCCGAGAGTAAGAGGTGTTGCAATGAATCCAGTTGACCACCCTATGGGAGGTGGTGAGGGTCGTTCGTCAGGTGGTCATCCACGTTCACGTAACGGTTTATTAGCAAAAGGTAAGAAAACTCGCGATACAACCAAGCCTTCATCGAAGCTTATTATATCAAGAAGAAAAAAATAATAATTAAGCAGTTTAATGGCTTTTTGATTTAGAAATAAACATAAAGTTCAAAACTTAACCGTAGCGATAAATCGCTCAGAATAATAAAAAATGGCACGTTCACTTAAAAAAGGACCATACATTGATTTCCGCCTTGACAAGAAAATTGTCGATATGAATAATTCAGGCAAAAAGTCAGTCATCAAAACATGGTCACGTCGTTCAATGATTTCACCAGATTTCATCGGACACACCTTCGCAGTACATAACGGAAATAAGTTTATTCCTGTTTACGTAACTGATAACATGGTTGGACACAAACTTGGTGAATTTTCACCAACTCGTAACTTCCGTGGTCACGTAGCAAAGAAAGACAAAGGTAAAAGATAATAATAATGATGAATTAGGAATTGAGAATGTGGAATTCATTATCTATAATCATTCTTAATTCTTAAATCTTAATTCTACATTTCAAGAATAATGGAAGCAGTAGCAAAACTTAATGATTACCCTACCACGCCTCGTAAGGCAAGATTAGTGATAGACCTTATTAGAGGGATGAAGGTAAGTCAGGCTTTAGGCATTTTGAGCTTTCAGCCACAACACGCCGCACCAGTGGTAAAGAAAGTCTTATTATCAGCAGTTGCAAACTGGCAACAAAAGAACGAAGACCTGAAAATCGAAGATGCAGAATTGTATGTAAAAACAATTTACATTGATGGTGGACGTATGTTGAAACGCATGAGACCAGCTCCACAAGGACGTGGACACCGTATTCGCAAGCGTTCTCATCATCTTACAATCGTAGTTGATAGTGCAAATTAATTCAATCAAATAGCAAACGATACACTACTCGTATTGCTTAAAAAAGTAAATTACCAATGGGACAAAAAGTAAATCCGGTAGGTTTAAGACTTGGTTATATTAGGGGATGGGATTCTAACTGGTATGGTGGGAAAACATTCGCTGAGAAATTAGTTGAAGATCAAGAAATCCGTAAATATGTTTCAGCTCGTATTCCAAAAGGTGCTATTTCGAAAGTAGTTATCGAGCGTACCTTAAAACGCATCACACTTACAATCCATACAGCTCGTCCAGGTGTTGTAATTGGAAAAGGTGGAAATGAGGTTGATAAAATCAAGGAAGAGCTAAAAAAATTAACTAGTAAAGATGTTCAGATTAATATCTACGAAATCAAGCGTCCAGAGTTAGATGCTAAATTAGTAGGTGAATCAATCGCTCAACAACTTGAGGCTCGTATTTCTTATCGTCGTGCCATGAAACAAGCTATTCAAGCTGCAGTGCGTGTTGGTGCTCAAGGTATTAAGGTAAAGCTAGGAGGTCGTTTAGCGGGAGCCGAAATGGCACGTAATGAAATGTATAAAGAGGGACGTATTCCATTGCATACACTTCGTGCAGACATCGATTACGCAATTTCTGAAGCACTTACAGTATATGGTAAAATCGGTATCAAGGTATGGATTTTCAAAGGTGAAGTATATGGAAAGCGTGACTTAACCCCAGCAGGTGGTGGTACTTCTCAATCGAACAATGAGAGAGGCGGTGCAGATTCACAAGCCGGCGGTCGTGGTGGTCGCGATGACCGAAGAGGCGGAGGTCGTGATGATCGCAGAGGTGGCGGTCGTGATGACAACAGAGGCGGTGGCGGCGGTGGTCGTAACAATAGTAGCAACAACAACAATAATAATAATCGTGGTGGTGCTGCTGGCGGAAATCGCAATAACAACAATAGAGGTACAGGTCCAAATAAGAGATAATCACCTAACTTAGTTTCAAGTTTACTTCTCGATAACTTTTTATGTATTCATTGAAACTTTAGGATAATTTAACTTGAAACTAAGCACTCAGTGCTGAAAATATAACATCGTCATGTTACAACCAAGAAGAACTAAATTTCGTAAGCAACAAAAAGGCAGAATTAAAGGTCTTGCCACTCGTGGACACGAGATAGCTTTCGGAACATTCGCTATCAAATCTTTAGAGCCTGGTTTTATTACCTCTCGTCAGATTGAGGCAGCACGTATCGGTGTTACCCGTGCAATGAAACGTGAAGGTCAAGTGTGGATTCGTATTTTCCCAGACAAACCTATCACTAAAAAGCCTTTAGAGGTTCGTATGGGTAAGGGTAAAGGAGCACCTGAATACTGGGTAGCCAGTGTTAAACCGGGTACAATCTTATTCGAAGCAACTGGAGTTCCGGTAGAAGTAGCAACAGAAGCACTACGCTTAGCTGCTCAAAAACTTCCTGTTCAAACAAAATTTGTAGTACGTAAGGACTACCAAGAAGGAGCTGAATAATAACAATAGTTCTGAGTGCTGAGTTTTGAATACGGCTTGATGGTTTGAATCATAAATCCTAAATTCCTAATTCCTAACTCAGTTAAGTTCAAATAATAAAATGAAACAGTCAGAAATTAAAGCATTGTCACTTGAGCAGTTAGAGCAAAATATTGCTGTTGAAAAAGATAGAATCTTGAAATTACAGTTTGCTCACGCCATTACACCCATCGAAAATCCGATGCGTATTCGTCAGTCTCGTAGATTGATAGCTCAATTGATGACCGAATTCAACGCAAGATAAATTATAGCAATCCCTGTAAATAACAGGATATCAAGTATCTGAACAATGGAAGAAAGAAATCTCAGAAAAGAGCGTATCGGAACAGTAGTAAGCAACAAGATGGATAAATCAGGTGTTGTAACTGTCGTTCGTAAATTGAAGCATCCGAAATACGGAAAGTTTATGCTCAAAACCAAGAAGTTTATGTTCCATGATGAGAACAATGAAGTTGGTATCGGTGATACTGTAAAGATTCAAGAAACTCGTCCTTTGAGCAAAAACAAAAATTGGAGATTAGTAGAAATCGTGGAAAAAGCGAAATAATAGCCCCAATTTTGTTCTCCTTGAATGGAGAAAGCTATTAACTAAATTATCTCTTAAACTGGGCGGCAGTTCGCTGGCGTCGTATCAGATTTAAGGGTCTTAACAATTCATAAGACAATGTTACAGCAAGAATCAAGAGCAGGTGTTGCCGATAATAGTGGTGCAAAAGAAGTGCTTGTTATCCGTGTATTGGGTGGCACACGAAAACGTTATGCATCAATCGGTGATAAAGTTGTCGTAACGGTGAAATCAGCCCTTTCATCTTCAAATATGAAGAAGGGAACTGTTTCAAAGGCCGTTGTTGTGAGAACTACAAAAGAGGTTCGTCGCAAGGATGGTACTTACATTCGTTTTGAAGACAATGCAGTCGTATTATTAAATAATCAAGATGAGCCTCGTGGCACTCGTATTTTTGGACCTGTTGCTCGCGAATTACGTGAGAAGCAGTTCATGAAAATCGTTTCTTTGGCTCCAGAAGTTCTTTAATTTGACAAAGGGTTTGGAAACCTAATTGTGAGGTTATATTCGAATCTTATTTCAGATTTTAAAATTTTCTAATTTTCAAATTCAAAGTAATGGAAAGAAAATTCAATAAGCAGCAGAAGCAACACGTACGCACTGGCGATACGGTTGAAGTGATTGCAGGTAATGCTAAAGGTAAGCGTGGTGTAATAAGTGAGGTAATCGCATCAAAGCAACGTGTAGTTGTTGATGGTGTGAACATCATGAAAAAACATGTGAAACCTTCAGCTCAGTCGCCTCAGGGTGAAATCCGTGAGTTTGCGGCTCCTGTTCACATTAGTAATGTTATGTTGGTTGATCCAGCTACTGGTGGGACTACTCGAACAGGACGCAAGGAAAACGACAAAGGAAAATTGCAAAGATTTTCTAAGGAAACTGGAAAGTTTATTTAATCAATTACCATTTGATAATCGCTTCTGCCGAAACTTTTATCAATAAATATGAGGGTCGGAAATCCTCTTATTAAAAAAACTAATGGCACGTTTAAAAGACAAATACACTAAAGAAATTGTACCTGCTTTGAAAGATAAGTTTGGTTACAAATCTGTGATGCAAGTTCCAGCATTAAAAAAAATTGTAGTGAACCGTGGGGTTGGTGCTGCAACTGGGGACAAAAAATTAATTGATAGTAGTTTAGAGGAAATTACTACAATTACAGGTCAAAAAGCAATTGCTACACTTTCTAAGAAAGCCGTATCCAACTTTAAGCTTCGTGAAAATATGCCGATCGGTGTAAAAGTTACTTTACGTGGTGATAAGATGTATGAATTTTTAGACCGTTTGACTGCCATTGCTCTCCCGCGTGTTCGTGACTTTAAGGGTATTAGCGATAAAGGATTTGATGGTCGTGGGAATTATACTTTTGGTGTGAAGGAACAGATTATTTTTCCTGAAATCTCGATTGATAAAATCTCTAAGATTCAAGGTATGGACATTACATTCGTTACTTCAGCAGGAACAGATGCAGAGGCATACGAATTACTAAAAGCAATGGGAATGCCTTTTGCTAGCATTAAGAAATAATATTAAGGTTTCGATATTTATAATTCAGTCATACAATGGCAAAAGAATCAATAAAAGCAAGAGATAGAAAGAAAGCAGCCTGTGTTGCTAAGTACGCTGTAAAGCGTGCTGCTTTGAAAGAGGCAGGCGACCTAATTGGTTTGGATAAACTACCTCGCAACGCTTCACCTGTACGTTTACACAATCGTTGTCAATTAACAGGTCGTCCGAGAGGATATATGCGTAAATTTGGTATCAATCGTGTTACTTTCCGTGAAATGGCAAGTAAAGGATTAATTCCAGGAATTACTAAAGCATCATGGTAATTTCTACCAGTGTATTTATTTTGATGTAAATATTTAAAGTTATTCTATGACTTTAAAAAGAATATTTACCTATCTCTGTATTTACTTGATTAGATATTATTATTTAAAAAAAACATTTTCTAATTTTGCAGCCCAGTTAAGAAAGTCGTGCTTACGATACTGCTTAATGCCGGCTTAGGTATCCAAAATTAAATATCAAAAATGATTACAACGGATCCAATAGCAGACTTCCTTACCAGAATACGAAATGCCATCAAGGCACGTCACAGAGTGGTAGAAATTCCTGCTTCGAACATCAAAAAAGCGATTACTCAAGTACTTTACGACAAAGGCTTCATACAAAGCTATAAATTCGAAGAAGTTGCTCCTCAAGGTGTAATCAAAATTGCATTAAAGTATAATCCTGTTACTAAGCAGTCGGCTATAGTAGAACTGAAGAGGGTTTCCAAGCCAGGTCTACGTAAATATGCTGGAACATCTGATATCCCACGTGTATTAAATGGCTTGGGTATCGCTATCGTATCTACATCTAAAGGTGTAATGACTGATAAAGAAGCTCGTGCATTGAAAGTAGGTGGTGAAGTATTGTGCTATATATACTAATACTCATTAACAATTTCGACTGTATGTGTAATAATTACACATACTCATCATAAGTAAGTAAATAATTCGTTGACCGCTCTTAATAATTCGCAATTCCCTGAAAGGATTGGTTTCGAATATTTTGAAGCCTTAAACTATTCAATAAAATGTCAAGAATTGGTAAAAAACCAGTGACTTTCCCAATTGGTGTAAGTATTTCGGTAGATGCACAAAACATCGTTACTGTAAACGGACCAAAAGGTACACTAACTCAAAAAGTTGACCAAGATATCATCGTCTCTATTGTAGAAAATGAGTTGAAGGTTGAGAGACCAACCGAACAAAAAAGACACAAAGCACTTCACGGTTTATATCGTTCATTAATCAATAATATGGTTATAGGCGTTAGCACTGGCTACAAGGCAGAAATGGAAATTGTCGGCGTTGGTTACAAGGCTACTAATAATGGTAATGTCCTTGATTTAAGTTTAGGTTTCTCTCACAATGTTTACTTTGTTGTTCCATTGGAATTGAAAGTTACGACTGCGATGGAAAAAGGTAAAAATCCGATGGTATCGCTTGAAGGTATAGATAAGCAGTTAGTAGGTCTAGTAGCTTCTAAAATCAAGTCACTTCGTAAAGTTGAGCCATACAAAGGTAAAGGTATTAGGTTTGTTGGTGAAGTTATTCGTCGCAAGGCTGGTAAAACATCTGGTAAAAAGAAATAATCATTAGACACAAGACGTAGGAGAAACAAAATAGATTAATTATCTTATTTGCTGCTCTGAAAATCACAAATAGCAAATACAATGTCAAGTGTAAAAACTGATAGGAGACAAAAAATTAAGTGGAGTATCCGAAGAAAAATCTCTGGTACAACCGAGAGACCACGTTTGTCGGTGTTCCGCTCCAATACTGCCATCTATGCTCAATTAATTGACGATTCTAAAGGTGAAACTTTAGCTGCTGTCTCAACAACCGAATTAGGATTGAAAGGTGTCAAAATCGATAATTCTAAAGAAGTTGGTAAAAAAATAGCTGAAAGAGCGACCGAAAAAGGAATCCTTGCCTGTGTATTCGATCGTAATGGTTATTTATATCATGGTAATATCAAAGCTGTGGCTGAAGGAGCCAGAGAAGGCGGTTTGAAATTCTAAATCTTGAAATTCTGAATCAATGAACAAAGCAAAAGTAAACGAGGCAGAACTCAAAGAAAGAGTAGTCGCCATCAATCGTGTAGCAAAAGTAGTAAAAGGTGGTCGTCGTTTTAGCTTCTCAGCTATCGTTGTATTAGGCGATGGTAAAGGAGTAGTAGGGCAGGGTTTAGGAAAAGCACTTGAAGTAACTGAGGCTATAGCCAAAGCTATCGAAGATGCTAAGAAAAACTTGGTTACAGTTCCTATTATTAATGATACTGTACCTCATGAAATTCATGGAAAATATTCTGGTGGTTTCGTTTTTGTTAAGCCTGCTGCTCCTGGTACAGGAATTATTGCAGGTGGTGCGATGCGTGCAGTTTTAGAAGCAGCCGGCGTTCATAATGTATTGGCTAAATCTAAAGGTTCATCAAACCCTCACAACGTAGTTAAAGCTACAATCGATGCTCTTAGTCAGATGAGAGCTCCGCACACAATAGCTTTTCAACGAAGTGTAAAAATGACTAAAGTATTTAACGGATAAATTGTTATTAGCCTAAAGCTTACTAATCATGCTTTTTTGTATGGGAGTAAGCTTTAAGTTTCCTGCATCTAGCTAATAAAAAAATGGCAAAAGTAAAAATTACCCAAGTAAGAAGTATCATTGGGAGACCAGAAACTCAGAAGCGTACAATCGCTGCCTTGGGTCTTGGTAAACTCAATCGTACTGTAGAAAAAGAACTAAACCCTGCAATGCAAGGGATGATTAATTCGGTTAAACACCTGTTAGTTGTTGAAGTTGCGTAAGCAATTTAAATGTTTTATTTTCTAAAATTGTTAATTAGAAAGCTAACACATTCACTTAAATTTATTTTCAAATGAATGTCGATAACTTTTAATTTTCAGAGGCATAGCCGAGTGAATCTGAAGGTCAGGTTTGCGTATTATTAAACCGATTTAATTAATCGAATCACAATGAAATTAGAATCTCTAAAACCTAACAAAGGCTCAGTAAAAGCAAATGATAGAGTAGGTCGTGGACACGGTTCAGGCGGTGGTGGTACTGCCAAACGTGGTCACAAAGGTGCAAAGTCCCGTTCTGGTTACAGCCAAAAGCGTGGTTTTGAAGGTGGTCAAATGCCTTTACAACGTCGAGTTCCTAAGTTTGGTTTCAAAAATATTAACCGTGTTGAATACAAAGCTATCAATTTGGATACTATCCAAGCATTATTTGATAAAACTGGTATTTCGAATATCGATTTAGGTGTAATGTACAACAACGGTCTTATCTCTAAGTCTGATTTGGTAAAAATATTAGGTCGTGGTGAGTTGACTGCGATAGTAAATTTGCGTGCTAATGCATTCTCAAGGACTGCAATTGCTGCTATCGAGAAAGTAGGCGGTTCCGCTATTGTTGACGCAACATTAAACAGAGTAGTTCCTGCTATCGTTGAGCAAATTGTTACTATTCCATTAGTTGTCGAAAAGCTAGTAAAATCTAAAAAGAAAGCTGAAGGTGACGATTTGAAATTAATTGAAGGAATTGGTCCGAAAATTGCAGATTTGTTAATTAATGCAGGAATTGTTACATTTACAGATTTAGCGGCAACTTCTGCTGAGAAAGTTTCTGAAATTCTTAGTGCAGCAGGTTCAAACTTTGCTTCACACGACCCTACTACATGGGCTGAACAAGCTATTTTAGCTCGTGATGGTAAGTGGGATGAGTTAAAAGAATTGCAAGACAGACTCAATGGTGGTAAAGTTAAGTAATTTTTCTAAAACGCCTTGTTTTTCCTATCAAAATGAACAAATTCATTACGACACTCCGAAACATTTGGTCAATAGAGGAGCTGAGAAAGAGAATTCTCCAGACTATATTGATTATTTTAATTTTTAGAATTGGTTCACACGTGGTTTTACCAGGTGTTGATGTAGCGAAATTAAAAGATCTTACCGAATCTAACGGTTTATTAGGTTTGTTAAATACACTCGTAGGTGGAGCTTTCCAAAATGCATCAATCATGGCACTAGGAATCATGCCATACATTTCGGCCTCTATTGCAATTCAATTACTCACGCTTGCTTTACCATATTTTAGTAAGTTACAAAAAGAAGGGGAGTCAGGCCGTCGTAAATTGAACCAAATTACACGTTGGTTAACAATTATAGTAGCTGCGGCACAGTCATTAACTTATGTGAAAGCCACAATTCCAACCGACGCAATTACTATTAACCAAGGATTATTTTACATCAGCTCTGTAATTTTAATTGTTTCTGGAACAGTAATGTGTATGTGGTTAGGCGAAAGAATGACTGAAAAGGGTGTTGGTAACGGTATTTCAATGATGATAATGATTGGTATAGTTTCAAGGTTTCCTGGGGCAATTATAGGTGAAGCTCAATCAAGAGGAGGGAGTGGTCAAATTCTTTTCTTTGTACTTGAATTAGTGGCTTTATTCTTAGTTGTGTTGTTCGCAGTTGCTATTACCCAAGCCACAAGAAGAATACCGGTACAATATGCCAAACAAATTGTTGGTAATAAAATAGTAACGGGTCAGCGTCAATATCTACCTTTAAAATTAAATATTGCAGGTGTGATGCCGATTATTTTTGGACAAGCATTAATGTTTATACCTGGTTTAGTATTAACATATTTGTCTGAAAGCACAAAAAGCGATACTTTCCAAAGTTGGGCAATTATTATGAATAGTCCTACTTCATGGCAGTACTGTTTAATTTATGCTATTTTGATTATTGGATTTACATTTTTCTACACGGCTATTTCGATTAATCCTAATCAAATTGCTGATGATATGAAGCGTGGTGGTGGATTTATACCTGGCATCAAGCCTGGTCAGCCTACATCTGATTTTGTAGCCAATGTTTTGGATCGAATTACTTTACCGGGTGGTGTTTTATTAGCAGTTATTGCAGTTTTGCCTGCGTTCGCTGGGTTATTAGGAATGACTCAAGGCTTTGCTTCATTCTTTGGTGGTACTTCATTATTGATTCTTGTAGGAGTTGTTTTAGATACATTACAACAAATAGAAAGTTATTTATTAATGAAGCGTTATGAAGGTTTGATGCAGTCTGGTCGTATTCAAGGCCGTCAGGTTGATGCTAACGTCACTGCCTAATTTAAATAGACACTGCACTTATGGGTAAAAAAGATAAGATAATTTATCTAAAGTCTGAGGAGGAGTTAGAGATTATTAGAGAAAATGGTCATATTTTAGGTAAGGCTCATGCTGAAGTTGCCAAATTAATTGAGCCAGGTGTAACAACTAAAGTCCTTGATAAAATAGCTTTTGAGTATATTAAAGACAACTCAGCTCAGCCATCTTTTTTAAATTATAATGGATTTCCTGCTAGTCTTTGTATTTCTGTCAATGATGTCGTAGTTCATGGAATACCGAGCAATAGAGCCTTAAAAGATGGCGATATAGTTTCAATCGATTGTGGAGTGTATAAGAAAGGGTTTCATGCTGATAGTGCTTATACATATACTATCGGTGAGGTTCCGAGTGAAGTACTTGATTTGCTAAAACATACTTATCGTTCCTTATTTAAAGGTATTGAGCAAGCTAAAGTTGGTAATAGAGTAGGGGATGTAAGTTTCGCTGTTCAAAATTATGCCGAATCACATCGCTATGGTGTTGTTAGAGAGTTAGTTGGTCATGGCGTTGGTAAGTATTTACACGAATCGCCTGAAGTTCCAAACTTTGGCAAGCGTGGAAATGGTTCTAAACTTCTCGAAGGAATGGTAATAGCTATTGAACCAATGATTACCTTAGGTAGAAGAGGGGTTGTTCAAGAAAATGACAATTGGACAATTCGGACTGAGGATCGAAAGCAAGCAGCTCATTATGAACACACTGTTGTTGTTAGAAAAAACATTGCTGAAATCTTGACTACTTTTCAATACATTGAGGAAGTCTTATCAAAGAAGAATTTAGTAATTGCATAGAACAAATACACAAGGGCTTTGTATTAACATTTTCAAAGTCAGCATTTTAAATTAAATGGCAAAACAATCAAATATCGAAGTTGACGGCATAATTACTGAAGCTCTTTCAAATGCCATGTTTCGTGTGCGTTTAGAGAATCAGCATGAGTTAATTGCTCATATTTCGGGCAAAATGAGAATGAATTATATTCGTATTTTGCCAGGTGATAAGGTAAGGCTAGAAATGTCCCCTTATGATTTATCAAAAGCTCGTATTACGTATCGTTATAAATAATGCAGAATGAGCGAATGAAGTGAATTGTTGAGTAGTTTATAATATTCATCAGATCACAAGTTTACTACTTCAATAATTCAAAAAAAAATGAAAGTAAAAGCGTCGGTTAAGAAGCGTAGTGCTGAATGTAAAGTTATCCGTAGAAAGGGTAAAATTTACGTTATTAACAAAAAGAATCCTAAGTTTAAACAAAGACAAGGCTAATTTCTATGAGGATTGCAGGTGTTGATATCCCAGACAAAAAAAGAGGCGAAATCGCCCTTACGTACATCTACGGTATTGGTCGTAGTGCCTCTCAAAAAATTCTAACTAAGGCTAATATCAGTTATGATAAAAAAGCTGGTGAGTGGAATGATAGTGAGGCTAACGCCATTCGTGGTATCATTACGGAAGAAATGACTGTTGAAGGACAGTTGCGTTCAGAAGTACAACTTGCCATCAAGCGATTGATGGATATTGGTTGTTATCGTGGCGTTCGTCATCGTAAAGGTTTACCACTTCGTGGACAACGTACCAAAAACAACTCACGCACCCGTAAAGGTAAGCGTAAGACTGTTGCTAACAAAAAGAAAGCAACTAAGTAAGCCTTAACTCTTTACTGAGTTTAAATATGGATTTTTATCAAAGGAAAAAAATCGAACAGAGTACAGGTTTTTCTGTACTGCCAATCATTTTAAAAATTTTTTGTCACAATGGCACAAGCAAAAAGAAAAGATAAAGCCAAAAAGAGAGTTGTGATTGTTGAGCCCGTAGGCGAAGTACATATAAGAGCTTCATTCAATAACATAATTATATCTGTTACAAACAGCCAAGGTCAGGTAATTTCTTGGGGTTCAGCTGGTAAAATGGGTTTCAAAGGTTCAAAGAAAAATACCCCCTACGCTGCACAGATGGCAGCTCAGAGTTGTGCTCAAGTAGCTTACGAAGCAGGAATGCGTAAAGCTGAAGTTTTTGTGAAAGGACCAGGTTCTGGGCGTGAGTCTGCAATCCGTACTATACAAAACTCAGGTATCGAGGTTACTACAATTACTGACGTAACGCCACTTCCTCACAATGGATGTCGCCCGCCAAAGCGTAGAAGAGTTTAATATAGCATAAAAGAATTTAAAAAAATATTTATAGAATTATTGCTTTTGCAAATTGTTTATATTCTTTTAGTTTATGCTTCTTTGTTTTATCAAGTATATAATAATTTTTAATAGTTCCCGTTTTTAGACGGGAAAAGGAATAGAAGGCAGATTATTGCGATTTTGATTTTCAAAATGATTGATAGTTTGGACATTGGGGCTAATCAATCTCTATTTCGTTTTAATAACCAAAAAAAAATGGCAAGATACACAGGTCCAAAAGTAAGGATTTCTAGAAAGTTCGGTGAACCAGTAATGGGACCCCATAAAGCATTAAGTAAAAAAGCTTATCCGCCAGGTCAACACGGTAAAGGTCGTAAAAGTAAAAAATCGGAATACGGTCAACAATTAATCGAGAAACAAAAGGTAAAATATACCTATGGTATATTGGAGCGTCAATTTGCACGATTTTTCCATTTGGCATCTGTTAAAGAAGGACGTACTGGTGATAATTTATTAAAACTTTGCGAAGGTCGTTTGGATAATACTGTTTTTCGTTTGGGAATCGCTCCTACGCGTCGTGCAGCTCGTCAGTTAGTGACGCACTGTCATATTACAGTTGATGGAGTTGTTTTAAATGTTGCATCATTTATTTTAAAGCCAGGTCAATTTGTTGGTGTTCGTGAGAAATCAAAGGCATTGCTTACAATTGCTGACAGTTTAAATGCACGTAATGCAAAACGTTATAACTGGTTAGAATGGGATGCTACTGAAATGGTTGGTAAATTTATCAGCTATCCAGAGCGTGACCAAATACCCGAAAACTTCAACGAACAGGCTATCGTCGAATTATATAACAAATAATATTAGTACAGTGGTTATGCCATTACTGTTAAAGTCGGTAATGGCATATCTACGTTTTTTTATTGGTGGTTTTGCTAACTACCTTTTTGTTAACGAAAACAAAAACACTGCATACGTATGTCAATATTAGCATTTCAAATGCCTGAAAAGGTTGTCATGGAAAAAGCTGACGACTTCCATGGCTTTTTCGAGTTTAAACCGCTCGAAAGAGGGTATGGTGTGACCATCGGAAACGCACTTCGTCGTATTTTGTTATCTTCTTTGGAAGGTTACGCAATTACTTCAGTAAGATTCCCGGGGGTATTACACGAATTTTCGAGCATTGATGGTGTAGTTGATGATGTTACAGAAATCATCCTTAACCTTAAAATGGTTCGTTTCAAAAAAGTTTCTGATTACGTAGACAACAAATTTACGGTTAGAATCAAAAATCAAGGTGTTTTGACTGCCGGTGACCTCGGGAAGTTTACACAAAGTTTTCAAATCTTAAATCCCGATTTGGTTATCGCTCGTTTAGACGACCAAAAGGAATTGGAAATTGAAATCATTGTTGATAAAGGAAGAGGTTATGTTCCTGCTGATGAGCAAAAACAAAATGATTTGCCAATTGGGTTTATTTCGATTGATTCTATTTTTACACCAATCAAAAATGTTAAATATAGCATTGAGAATACACGTGTAGAACAAAGAACTGACTACGAAAAACTATTGCTTGAAATCAAAACGGATGGTTCAATCCACCCTGAACGTGCTTTACAAGAGTCGTCTCATATTTTGATTCAACACTTTTTAAAGTTTACGGACGAAAACATGGTATTTGATACCAAGAAAGACGACGAAGACAATATTGTTGATGAAGAATTCCTACACATGCGTAAGCTATTGAAGACTTCATTACAAGACTTAGACTTGTCAGTTCGTGCGTACAACTGTTTAAAATCTGCTGATATTCGTACATTAGGCGACTTGGCAAGACTTGAAGTAGCTGATATGATGAAATTCCGTAACTTCGGTAAGAAGTCATTGACGGAATTGGAGCAATTAGTTGCTGATAAGGGCTTACACTTCGGTATGGATGTATTGAAATATAAGCTTGATGAAGATTGAAATTAGAAAAATCTCCTTCCCTCTTGGGAGGAAGATTTTTTTTTATAAAGGTTATCGAACCGCAGTAATCGAGTAAATTTAATTAATAATCGTAATAGGTGGAATTGCCAAGACTGCGTAGGCTTTTTTGACCGTTACTTACGAAACAATAACAATGAGACACGGAAATAAAATTAATCATTTAGGGAGAACTCACTCTCACAGAGAAGCGATGTTGAAAAACATGGCGATTTCATTAATTCAATACAAACGTATCGAGACTACTTTAGCTAAGGCTAAAGAATTACGTAAATATGTTGAGCCTTTGATTACGAAATCGAAAAATGATAGTACTCACTCTCGTAGAACTGTTTTCTCTTACTTACAAGATAAAGAAGCTATCAAAACATTATTTGGTGAAATTGCCGAGAAAGTAGCTACGCGTAACGGTGGTTATACTCGTATCATTAAATTAGGAACACGTTTTGGTGATAATGCTGAAGTTGCCTTAATTGAATTGGTTGACTACAACGAAGCATTATTAACTTCTGTAGATGAAAAATCTACTAAAACTCGTCGTAGCCGTCGTGGTGGTAAGAAGGCTGATGGTACAGCTGAAACAACTGATTTAGTAGAAACTATTGCTGATGAATCATCGGCTGAGGTTATAGAAGAAACTCCTGCTGTTGAAGAAGCGGTTGAAGTTTCACCTGCGGTTGAAGAAGCTTCAGATGCACCTGCTGTTGAAGGTGAAGAACCCAAAGCGTAGGAGCTCTAAATTTTTAAATAAAAAAACCTCAAATGAAAGTTTGAGGTTTTTTTTTAGTGTATTACTTTTTTGAAGTTTTAGGTATTTATGATAATACTGTATCATTTTACAATTACGATTCACTTTGAATACTTAATTGAGAAACATTTGTATTCGAAAAATTAAATTCGTGCATAAAATATTTAAATTTTTTATTTCAAATCTGCTAACTGTTTCCTTATCCACGCTTCGGCTTTAATGGAATCTTCACAAATTATGTAAGGAACGGGCTGACTATGAAAACTAAAAATGGCTTTCAGAACATTCCTAATGATGATATTTGGAATTATATAAGCAGTACCTGCACAAAAATCTTTCATTAATTGAGTATTAACTTTCAGCCATTTAGCCTGCATTTGTTGAAAAGATAATGCAGGAAGTACCGCATTAGAGGCATCGAAAATGATGGCTAAGTTTTTTTGGTGGTCATAGGTTTGCTTTACTTCGGAAAGATATAACGGAAAATTTTCGGTGTCGGCTGATTCTCCCGTGAAAGTAACTTTAATGATTGGAAATTTAGCTTCGTCAATAATAGCGTATTTTTTCATAGAATTTTTTGAGTTTTGACTGCGGCTGGATATTTTAAACGCTTAACTTGTATAAACAAACTCATTGCGTCATCCAATTATATATTTGGTTCTTTAACATAAAAACTCACATTCTGCTTCTATTGTTTTCAGTAGTTTAGCAGTTTTATTTTTAAAAATATATTTTTTGATTCTTTACAACCTTTCGTTGGTACTTTTTGTCCACGCCATCGAAGCACCCTAAAAATGTTCCAATTTTAACCTATGAAAAACCACAAAGATGATGTTTGGTTTTTATTCCAACAACCGAGATTTACGCCAATATTCGTCCGATGTTGAATTATTATGTTTTTTCACCGAATAGAGCAGATAATTTTATTGTGAAAGATTTCAATAGTTCATCTGATGGGCTAGGTTTTGCTGCACAAGTAGGCGTTGTTTATCCGTTGAGCAAAAAACTTGGTACTCGTACAGGGTTGAGTCTTATGACTGGAAAATCAAATTTTAGTTATTGACTAACTAATAATAATCAGGAAGTGGTGAAAGTGATTGATGAACTGAATATTGAAGAACAGCCCGTAAATAGTATAAATATCGAACATCGAAATTGGTAATAATGGAAGCTTCAAAGAGATTTGTTGTACGCTGTAAAGCGGCTTCATGCTATTTCGGGCGGGTGTTCATACTTCGGCATTTAATACACCACTATTAGTAACTACCACATTTTCATTATTCTGTATGGTATTGATTGAAATTATTCCATCCCAGCTGAATAGTTGTTCGGGTGATATTTTGTAAAGTTCGGCAAGTTTTTCTAAATGTCTTATACTTAAATTTACCTCGCCGACTTCTATTTTTGAGTAGCCAGTTTGAGAAATCCCTAAATGATTGCCCACAAATTCTTGTTTATAGCCATGTACTTCTCGTAAGGTGCGGAGTTTGTTTGGTAGATTTTGCATGTTTTAATGGATTTTTTATGATAAGTATTGAGATGAAAATAAGCGACAAAACCATAGTTATTATTTTATTGATAATCAAGCTTTTATCGCTTCGGCGAACCGTCGCTTCA